>JAABUX010001054.1_pt1 | contig 43500 bp, 42 predicted proteins | sample 5561851 | NCBI WGS metagenome assembly JAABUX01 (sample SAMN10711883, study PRJNA513361) | rock metagenome | isolation source: Antarctica rocks | place: Antarctica: Victoria Land, Richard Nunatak red sandstone | collected 2016-01-03 | reverse complement strand
ATGCTCTCAGGGCAGAGGGTGTGGTACTATCCATCGGGTTCTCCTTTTTTAGGTGTTGCAACCACGAGGATACCCGATGGGGTCAGAGCGCGTCGCGCCCTGACCCTGTTTAGTCTAAACTCCAGTAGTGAGCGACACGGCGTCAATACCCTTATGTCCGGCCCCAAGCCTTAAGACGTAAAGGGTGGAGACGCTAAACGTCTCCGCCCCTCCATGTCAGTCTTGGTTAGCGCACGGTCGCGACGCTGAAGTGCGGGTTGAAAATGAGGCCGACGGGGTTGCCGAACGGGTCGGTCGCCACGGCGGTGAGGATGCCGTCACCTACAGCGGTCACGGGCGTGTGTTCGCCCGCACCGTGCGCCAGGATCTGGGCGTAGGCGGCGTGGATGTCCTGGACGCCCCAATAGGTCGTCGGGCCGCCGCCGGACGCGGATGTACTGTTGGGATCGAGGCCTAACTCGAACCCCCCGACGGTGTAGCCCACGTAGAACGGCTCATCGAAATAGGGGTCCTGGCCGAGCAAGGCGCTGTACCACGCCTTGGCCTGATTGAGGTCGGACACGGGATAGATAACGGTGCGTAGACCCTCGAACATCGTCTCTCCTTCTGATGTTATGTCGCTCATCATAATCGCCGGCCCGCGAACGCCGGCCACCACGAGCATAACGTACAATGGCGACGGTTTCCGTCGTGGTTTTTTATCAAGGAGCAAACCAACACTATGGCGCGCCGGGCAGTTGCTGCCCATGAGATCAGATGTCGTAGTGGGATCGCCGCCCGAACTCATCGGCGCGATTCAAGCGCGGGTCGCCGCCCTGGCCGCGCTCTACCCGCGCCCAGATCGCGAGCGGCTTTGAGATCGCGCGACCGACGCGTCATCCCCCGAATAGGGGACTGACATGAACGCGTGCTGCCTCGATACTGCATAGTAGAACGAGAGTTTAATCCGACGGCTAGAGAATAGACAGGGCATGGAACAAACGATGCGGCACGCGACACGCGATACGCGTCGTGGACGGCTTTTGTTGCGCGGGGGGCTGGTCGCCGCTTTTGTAGCAGTGGGTTTGCATGGTGGCTGGTTGCTGTTGCATCCGGGCAGCCATGCCGTCGTCATCCTGGTCGACAACATCGCCCAGGGTCTTATCCCTCTGATCTTCCTTTTTTGGGGGCTGCTCATCGGCGTTCGCGCCTCCGAACGCCAGGCCGCTCACTCCACGGTCCGGCTGCCGACGTCCCAACGCTGGGCGCCGCGCTTCCTGTTGCTGGCCGTCCTTGCCGAGGCCGTGGGGCAGGCGCTCTGGACCTATTACGAGAACGTCGTCCATCAGCCGCCTTTCCCTTCGTGGGCGGACGCCGGCTATCTGGCCGTCTATCCCTTCTTGCTCGGCGGCATCTTCCTTCTGCTCACGGGCGCCCGCTCGGGAGCCGCGCGATTGCGCCTGGCTCTGGATGGCCTTGTTTTCGTGACGGGCATCGCGACGGTGAGTTGGTATTTCGTGTTGGGGCCAACCGTTCTCCAGGGCGGTGAGAGTTTATTCGCCAAAATTATAAGCGCGGCTTCTCCCCTATGCGATCTAGCGCTGCTGTGCTGCTTGCTGCTGCTCACCGCATGGGGGAGGACGCCGGTCGACCGGGCGACCGTGGCCTTGCTCGCGTGCGCCTTCATCTTGATCGTCGCGGCCGACAGCGCCTACACGTATCAGCAGTTGCACGGTGCATATATGACAGGCGAGCTGCTCGACGTCTTATGGCCTTTCGCCTATGCCTTGATCGCGCTGGCGGCGGGAAGCGTGCGTGTCGGCTCCGAGGAGGCGCTACGACGCGCTCCGGGCAACCGCGCGGAGGGCGGCGCGCCGGCGACCGCCGTCCCACATCTACGCCGCGCCCTCGCTCACTATGCCGTGTTGCCGGTCGTGGCGGTCCTCACAGCATCTGTATGGGGACGCAACGACGCCCCACAGGTAGACGACGGCGTCTTTCTTGGTGCGGCCATCCTAGTCGTTCTCGTTGTATTGCGCCAGATCGTGGCTATGCGCGAGACCATTACTTATACCGAGCGCTTGCATGCGCTCTCGACTAATAACGCGGCGCTGGCCACAGCAAACGCTCAGTTGGAGATCCTAGCGACGACCGACGTACTGACGGGTTTAGCTAACCGCTCCGTCCTGCGCGACCGCTTGGACGAAGCGGTGCGTGGGCGCGCTCCAGCCGCTCTTCTTCTTCTCGACCTCGATCGTTTCAAGGAGATCAACGACACTCTGGGACACCAGGTAGGCGATCTCTTGCTCCAAACGGTCGCTGCCCGTCTGCGCGCCACGCTGTCTCCCACGGATACAGTCGCGCGGCTGGGTGGCGACGAATTCGCCGTGCTGCTGCCCGATGCCGCTAAGACGAGAGGGGTTGAGGTCGCCAAGGACTTGCTTAGCGTCCTAGAGAAACCGGTTATCATCGAGGGGCAGACGCTGGCTGTTGAGGGCAGCATTGGTCTGACTTTGACCGTGAGCGGCGACGCGGATGCGTCTACCTTGCTGCGTCAAGCCGACGTGGCCATGTACGCGGCCAAGCGCGCACGCAGCGGTTACGCGCTTTACAACGTCGACGACGACGAGCACGACCCGGAGCGCTTGTCGTTGATGGGTGAATTGCGCCAGGCTTTAGACGAAGACGCGCTGGCCCTCTACTACCAGCCACAGGCGGCCCTGGCCGGCGGCAGGACCTGCGCCGTCGAGGCGTTGCTGCGCTGGCGCCACCCCACGCGCGGCTTTATCCCGCCTGATGTTTTTATCCCATTGGCCGAGCAGACCGGCTTGATCGCCCCCCTTACTCGATGGGTGCTGGAGACCGCGCTACGGCAGGCCCAGACCTGGCGAAAGGACGCTGCCTCCGTCGGTTTATCGGTCAATCTCTCCGCGCGGACCGTACACGACCCGACGCTTCCCGCCCTGATCGCCGACCTCCTGGACCGCTACGCGGTTCCGCCAGACGCGTTGACGCTGGAGATCACCGAGAGCACGCTCATGATCGACCCAGTGTATGCCCACGACACCCTTTCACGGTTAAAAGCACTTGGAGTGCGACTCTCCATCGACGACTTCGGCACGGGTTACTCCAGCCTGGGCTATCTTAAACAATTATCGGTCGACGAAGTTAAGATCGACAAAAGCTTTGTGCGGAGCCTCGGTACGACGAGGGATGTCAAAGACGCCGCCATCGTCCAAGCGGTCATTGCCATGGCGGGAGCGTTGGGGCTGCTCGTGGTCGCCGAAGGAGTTGAGACGGAAGCAGCGTGGGAGAGGCTGCGTAAGATGGGCTGCACTCTGGCGCAGGGCTACTATCTTGCTCGACCGCTCCCGGCGCCGGAAGCCATGACATGGCTTCACCACTCGACGGACGGGCTTAACGCGGCCTCGCAACTCGCGCCGCCCAGCGTACGAACGCAGAGCCAGGGGATGTCGAGCCACGCCTTTCGGGGAACTGAGTTGAGCACGGTTTTCGCGGCCATGGCCTGCGGCGTCGTGCGTGATGCCTCGGGCATCGTGGTGGACGCGAACGCGGAAGCGGAGCGTATTCTTGGTTGTTCGCTCGACGACATGCGAGGGCGTCCTCTCGTGTCATCCTTAGGGGCGGCAACGCGCCTAGACGGGTCGCCCTTGCCTGCCGAAGAGCGGCCGGCCGCGGTCGCCTATCGGACCGGGCAGCCCCAGTGCAACCGCATCATGAGCATTACGCGCCCGGACGGCTGTCGCCGTTGGGTGAGAATGGACGTCGTACCCACGCATGACGACGAAGGGCGCCAGTACTTCATCATCAGCTTCCTCGATGTTACGGCGCTGAAAGAAGCGGAAGACGCCGTTAGCGCCGCGGATGCACGCTCTCAGGCGTTGGAGAAACTTACCGAGGACGCCGTCATAGGGGCAGATGCGGACGGAAGGATCACTGCCTGGACGACAGGCTCTGCACGTCTGTTCGGCTACACGGCAGCGGAAGCCGTGGGCATGCCGATCACGAGCGTATTGGACGAACGCATCCACGCCGCCTTGCAACCGGACGGGAGCGGGTCAGACCTCTCTGCCCATGAACGATCTATCGACCTCGCTGGCCATCATAAGAGCGGTCAAGCTCTTTCAATCGAAGTGTCGTCGAGGATCTGGGCGGACCAGAGCAGCGGGCTTTCTGGACGCCTTATCCATGTCAGGGCCGTCGATCGGCCCTATGCATCGGATGTCGTCGCGCCCTCGTCCCTTGCCGCACAACCGGTCGGGGCTCGGTCGTCTTAGCTGACATAGAGCACGAATTAATCCGTTCTTGCGGCGTCTACAGCGGAGACCAGCGGACGGACTGTCGCCTTGCGCCGAGAAAGTGGCACGGCTTATGCGCTTTGTGTAGTCCACGAAGAACACTCGTGGATGTGGGCAAAGTCCATGGAAAGGACGACGATCGTGGCGGAGAACGACGGCTTAACGCGGCCTCTCATCAACAACATCGGCGGGGTGATCGATCAGGATGCGCCGAGCGCCGATCAGGTCAAGGAAGCGCATCCAAGCGCCGAGGGCGGCAGGAACCTGGAGATCGAGGGGACGCACCTTACCTCGGCGGACCGCGGCGCCGTCATAGCCGAGCCTCCTACCGGCGGCGACGACAACGTCAGCGACGGCTAGCACCGCGACTCCTTTATAGCGACGGCCTCACTGTCAATGCGTGCGACGACGACACGGTCTGGAGGGCGGTCGAAGCTCTTAACGCTCTTAGCGGTCAACCGTTGCGGCTCTCCCGCACTCTCGATGACGCGGGTTGAGCGCGTCACAGGTTTAGAGGATCGACGGCCACACAGTGCTGATGATGTGGCTAGGACTGCCGTGCCTGCAGCATAGAAAGGACGTGCCGTGTGCTACGTGCCGTGTGCTCCTGCACGCGCGCCTGCTCCAGGGCAACTGCGGCATTATAGAGGAGATGGCAGTAGTCGGCAACCTGGAGCGCACGCAGAGCAGGGCTCGTGAAAAGTCAGGACGAGGGGAGGAAAGGCGAGAGCTCTGGGAGCGCGGGCCTCTGGCCCGTCCCTGACCGGACGCGGGGACGGGCGGGACGCCCGCGCTCCCAGGACGACTTTTCACGAGCCCTGGCACGCAGAGCGCCCCGTCGGGCCCGCTCTACATACACCTGGCTACGCGGCTGATTAACGTGAGCGCTGCAGTGTAGCCCTCGTATCCAGGCCACCCCATCGTTGCCGCGCGCACTGGCAAGAGGTCGAGGAGGCGATGGCGCCGCAGGTCACAGGCGATTGTTCCGTCCGTCACGGTTCCTGTACCGACGCCTCCATCCTCCGTTTTATTGCACAGCGACGGAGGGGCATCCTGTACGTAACGCTTGTAGGCGGCTGCCGTCGCGCGTCAGACCGATCTTTGCACTGAGCACGACGAGGCGGCGCTGCGCCCGCAAGATATCGCTGACGCGGAGCACGTTAAGCGAGACGCCGCGCCAATCCCCGCCTAGGCCCGGCACATCGATCCGCGCGTTCGCGAAGTGATCGTGCTCGGCGAAGCGCGCCTGGAGCCAGGCAGCTAGGGCCGTCTTTCCATGCATGATCCGCCCTTGCCCAAGGATGTCGTTGCAGTCGCCGTAGTCGATGTCGTCGGCTACCGTGGCCAGGACGCCCGCCAGGTTCCCGCTGTTGTAGGCGTCGACGAACGCATGGACCACGGCGACGGAGCGGGTATGGCTCGGGCCGGCGGCGACAGGGGGAAGCGGAGAGAGTCCGGCGAGGGTCAGGCGATGCAGCGCGGCCGCATCGAGCGACGCGGCTAGAGCGAGGGCCGGCTGGCCGCCCACCACGATCGGCCCCACCTGGTTCAGGCCGACCTCGACCCGACGTAAGAGCGCTCCCGTCGCCGCGTCGACGATGCTGACGCCTTCGGCCACGGGAATGACGGCGAGGCCCGAGCGCTCATCGACGGCGACGCCGCGCGGGGTCGTGCCGACAGCCACGGTCCGCACGACCGCCCCCGTGCGACTATCGAGCAGCGTGAGCGTGCCATCCCCGGCATTGGTCACCAGAACGCGGTGCGTCGCGGCGTCCACGGCGAGGCCGCTCGGCGTCAGCCCCACGCTCACCGTCCGCAGCACTGCCCCCGTGGTCAGGTCGAGCACGGTCACGGTGTCGCTCACCTGGTCGGCGACGAAGGCACGGCGGGCCTGGGCGTCAAGGCCGATGAAGGCCACACCCGGCCCTCCCTGCATCACGCGCACGATGCGAGTGGTCGCGTCGTCGACGAGATACATGCGCCCGCTGCTCGTGGCGATAAGGGCGCGGCCGCCGGCGATGGCGACGGCGATAGGGCGTGACGAGGCATCCAGCGTGAGACGCCCTACTGGCGCGAGGGTCGCCGCGTTATAGAGCGTCAGCGTCGCCGCGGCTCCCGTACGTGTCGTGACCAGGACGCGCTGCCGCACAGCGTCAACAGCCACGGCAGTGGCATCGGCGCCCACGAGGACAGATTGTTGGATTGAACCACTCTCCCCGTCGAGGGCGTAGAGCCGGCCCCGACCGCCGGTGAGATCGGTCCCTGCTGCCAGGACGAAGATGCGGCGCCCTCCTTGCCCGAGCGCCAGGGCCAGCGGCGGACCGTCCACGCTGGTCTCCTGCGTCACCTGCCCGCTACGGGTATCGACGACGACGACATGCCCCGAGGCGAAGCTATGCACCCCCACGAAGACACGCCCGGCGGCCTCATCAAGCAGCAGTGCTGTCGGCAAGCCCGAGAGCGCGATGGGGCGGTCTATGAAGGGGGGAGTAGTCCTCACGGGCAGCGCGGCGGCAGAGAGGGACAGTATGGCGACGAGCAGCAGGGGCAGCCGAACGGGCGGACGGGGCGGCCGCATCGTGACCTCCTTGGCGTCTGGGCGACTATCACTTCTTTCGCTACTTATACAAGCGCCGCGCCACATCGGTTCACATCACCGTGGTCTAGCGCCAACACGGTGCAGCCGCCAACACGGTGCAGGCCATCACCGCTTACCTGAACCGTAGTGGGCTCTCTCAGAACATATCATGCAGCTCCGTAAACCAGCACTAGCGTGGCCAAAGTGGCCAAAAGCGCAGATCCACCTTCAGGATTGAGGGGACGACCTCGTTGACGAAACGAGACGCCAGCTTACTATAACCTCACGATAGTTCAATCCTTCGTATCCATTTTTTCTTTCACAACAGTTTCTGTATAATGATGCTGTTGGGGCGAAGATACGAGGGAGACTATCGGATGGGGCAGCGCGATGGGGCGCGAGACGAGCTTATCGCGGGCGTTTTAGCGGCGCAGCAGCAGATCATGCGTTCGATGCAGGGCGCGACGAAAGAAGCATGGCTCGACCTCGACCTAACCCTAAGCCAGATCAAGAGTCTACTTGTCGTATCGAACGGGCCGTTGCCTATCCATGCGCTGGCGGAGCAGGTCGGCTTACAGCGCCCGGCGGCGAGCATCTTGGTCGAGCATTTGGTACAGCTCGGTGTGGTCACGCGGACCGAAGACACCACCGATAGACGGCGCACCCTCGTCGACCTCACGCCGACGGGGGTGGCGCTGATCGCGCGACTGCGGCAAGGGAATGAAGCCCATTTTCGCGCCTTGATCGAGCGTTTGAGCGAGGGCGATCTGAGCGCCTTGGCGCAAGGCATCGCTGCGCTCGCCGCCGCGGCGCGTGCCTGGAAAGAGAGTATGGCTCCTATCCCGGTTGGCGATGGCGACACGGAGAAATAGGTGCGCGGCTGGACGATTGCGCTGATGGACGTTTCCCTAACGACAGCACGCCAGGAGCGGTCATGGCCACCGCGTCCGTCGTGGCCACAACGCCGTCGAGAAATGTCCTACGCCGCCTTCCAGGCGTCCGTGGGCGATCTAACGCGCCAAAACCATGCCCGTCCGCGGCCTCGTCGCGTCTGTGAGCCAACGCGTGGAAGCCACGGAAGAACAGGAATACGTGAGGGCTCTGCGCCCAGCAGCGGAAAGCGTAAGGAGACAAAGTGATGGCACAGGCAGTCACAACGGTTGGCTCGGTCCCGCGCGGTGTGGGACAGGAGGCGACCGCGTCTAGAGGATTCACGACCGAACAGTGGTGGATCATCATTACCGTCATCTTCGGCGTGTTCGTCTCCATCCTCGACACCACGATCGTGAACACGGCCATCCCCAAGATTCAGGCTATCTTCGGCTCGTCTCTTCACGACGCGCAGTACATCAATACGGCCTACACCCTGGCCCAGGCCGTCGTCGTGGGCGCGTCGAGTTTTTTCGCGTCGCGCTTCGGCGTCAAGCAGACCTTCCTGACCTCGCTCGGCTTGTTCACCTTAGGGTCTGCCCTTTGCGGCCTCGCGCCGAGCCTCACCATCTTGATCTTTTTCCGCATCCTCCAGGGCGCGGGCGGCGCCGCGCTGTTTCCCCTCGGCATCGCGCTCATCTTCTCGAGCGTGTCGCAGCGGCAACGCGGTCTGGTCAACGGCGTCTTCGGCATCCCTGTGCTCTTCGCGCCCGCTATCGGCCCCACGCTCGGCGGCTTTATCGTGCAGTACGTCGACTGGCGCTGGATCTTTTATGTCAACGTCCCGATCGGCATCCTCGGCGTCCTTATCGGCGTCCGCTACCTGCCAGGACGACCGGGTAATCCGGCAGTGCGCTTCGACGCGCGCTCCTTCGTGCCGTTGGCCGGCGGCCTGGGCTTGCTGCTCTACGGGTTGACCAACCTGGCGTCAGACGGCTGGAGTTCTATCTCGTCGGTGTCCGGCCCCACCATCGCGGGTTCCCTGCTGCTGATCGTGTTCGTCGTGGTGTCTCTGACGTCGAAAGCGCCGCTGCTAGACCTGCGCGTTTTCGCGAACCGCACCTTTTTAATCGGCAACATCATTATCGCCTTGGCCACGGTCGGTTTGTTCGGCGCTCAGTTTCTCCTTCCGCAGTATCTCCAGAACCTGCGCGGCCTCGATCCATTACACTCGGGTTTACAGCTTCTGCCCCTGGGGCTCGCCGCCATGGTCGCCACGGTCTTTGCCGGGGCGCTCTTCAACCGCGTGGGGCCAGGCGTCCTCATGATCTTCGGCGCGGCGCTGCTGACCATCGATACATATCTCCTTGCCAACTGGATCGGCGCCCCCAACTCTGCCTACGCCGCGCTGCCGATCTTACTGATCTTGCGCGGCCTCTCGTTGCCGCCCCTGGCGCAAACGTCCAACACCGTCGCGCTGCGCGACATCCAGGGCCAGGCGCTCAACAGCGCCTCGACCCTCATCGTGGTCACCCGGCTCGTCGTGGCCTCGTTCGCGCTGGCCATCTTCACCAACATCCTGATCACGCAGGAGGTCGCGCACGCGGCTAGTCTGGCCTCGCAAGCCACGCGCGCCAATCCCGTCACCCTTGGCATGATCTCCTCTCTCACCAGACGGTTCGAGGCGCAGGGGCTGTCGGCGGCACAGGCCACGAGCGCCGCGCTCGGTCAGATGTACAGGCAGGTCAGCCTCAACGCCACCGTCCTGGCTTTCCGCGACGTCTTCCTCGTCTCCGCCGCCATCACCATCCCCGCTATCCTGCTCTCCTTCGTCTTCCTGCGGTCGCGCCCCGCGGCGCCCAGCGGCGCCGAGCGACCAGCTGTTGGGGAGTAGTCTTCGTCTTATGGCGCTGATTTTCCGTACGCTCACGGCCCTGGACGACGACATAGAGACGGCGAACGTCCTCCTCGTCTCGGTTTACGAGACTCCGCGCAGCCGTGCCGCCGAGTTGCGACGCGCCCTCGCTTTGCAGCCGGACGGTTGGTGGCTCGTGGAGCGCGACGGAGAGACGGTCGGCGTCGGTGGGGCCGTCGACTATGGGCCGTTCGCCTCGGTCGGCTTGATGGCGGTCCGTTCCGACCTCCAACGCCAGGGCGTCGGCGCGGCGCTGCTGCACCACATCCTGGGCTGGCTCGACGCGCGCGGCTGCCCGAGCGCGATCCTCTCGGCGACGGACGCGGGCGCCGCCCTCTACCGCGCCCATGGCTTTCTCGACGATGGCCGCATCGTGGTATACGGGTGGGGAGAGCGGGACGACCGTACGCCTCCGACCATCATGGGAGAAGACGTGGTCGTGGTCGTGCGGCTAGGGCGCGACGAGTTGGCGGCGACAGCGCGCTTCGACGCCGCCATCTTCGGCGCGGACCGCGGGTCGTTGCTGGAGGCGGCGTACGACGACGACCCCACGCGGGCTTTTCTAGCGCGCAACGCCGCCGGGGCGATCGTGGGCTTTCTGTTCGCGCAGCAACGCATTCTGGGACCGTACTGCGCCGCCACGCCCGCGGCAGCCAGCGCACTGTTGAAAGGGGCGCGCGCACTACACTATGAGGATGGCCCGATCGCGATCGTCCACGACGGGAATACGGCGGCGGATGTCGTGATGAGGCGACACGGCCTCACGGCGCGCGGCGGCCTCGCGGCGATGCGACGCGGGCCGGCGCCGCGCCGCGATCCGGCCAAACTTTATGGCGAGGCCGCCTGGGCGCTGGGGTAAATCAGTCCCCTATCTCTAGGCCGCGCATAGACGACCGTACTGCCGCTGGAAGGAGCGAACCATGCGCCTCTCGATCCTGACGCTCGGAGAAATCAACCTACAGAACGGCCCTTACATCCTGCCGTTATCGCTCCACGAGGGCGACCGCGTCGTCGTGCCCGTTCCCGGCTACCTCATACAGACCGACGACGGCCACACCATTCTGGTGGATGCGGGGATGCCTACCCATTTGGTGGGGCCGCGCGTCTCGGCCATGGTGCGGTCGCCGTTCGGAGAAAGCATGATCCCCTATCTGGAGGAGGAGCACACGGTCACGGCGCAGCTCGCTCTCCTAGGTCTAACGCCGGGCGACGTCGACACGGTCGTCTGCACCCATTTCGACTGGGACCACTGCGGCGAGAACGCGCTTTTCGGCCACGCCCGCTTGTTGGTGCAGCGATCGCACCTAGAGGCGGCACGCGCGGAAAAGGGCGACCGCTACGATCTGGTTCCCTGGGCGGCGCCCGGCCTCACTTACGCCCCGATCGAAGGCGATGTCACGATCGCGGAAGGGGTGCGCGTTCTGGAGACGCCGGGCCACGTGGCCGGACATCAGTCGGTCGTGGTCTCTCTGCCGCGCGACGGCGTCATGGTTCTCTGCGGCGACGCCCTGGTCTCGCGCGAACACCTCGACGCTGCGCGCTGGGACCTCTACGAAGACCCTATAGCAGCCAGAACGAGCATCGAGACACTCGTCGCTCTGGCCGAGTCCGCAAACGCTCGGTTGTTCTACGGGCACGATCCGGGGCAGTGGGCCGCTTTGAAAAAAGCGCCCTACTGGTACGAGTAGCGTCGCGAGTTGGTGAGACGCTGTCCTCAGCATGGGAGGTTTCGCGCCTCGCGGCGTGGGCGCCTCTTGCCCGTCCCTTTCCCACACCTCGCTTACGATTCACCCCCGATCAGCGCTCCATGAGCTTCTTGAGCGCCGCCATATCGTCCAGCAGCGCCTTGCGCGCGAAGTTGAGAATGATCTGGTTGGCCATACGCATCGACCCCGTGGCCTCGTAGGCGCCCGCGAGCTTGAGGTCGGTCCCCACGGGCGCCTCCACGAAGGTGTAGGTCATGGTGTAGGGCAGCGGGCCGCCCACCGCGCTGAGCGCGAACGCATGGGGCGGATCGTAGGCCGTGACCTCGACGCTGGCCTGCCCTTTGTAGCCCATGGCATCGACCTCTTGCGCGAAGGTCGTGCCGACGCCGAGCGGCCCCGCGCTGGTCTGCTTGACGGCGTTGACGGAAGAAATCCACTCAGGGTTGTGGAGCGGATCGGCGACGTAGGCGAAAACCTCGTCGATCGGCTTGCCGATCGTGATGCGCTGCTCGGTCTCCATCGATGCTCCCTTCACGGTCGTCGTTCGTCGCGCCGCCTTCGAGGCGCGGCCCCCTCCACTCTGACCGACCCCTCAGCGTGTGGGCCGTCTACGTGCTCATGATACGCGCTTGGCGCCGACGCCAGGAGCCGAAGCGGTGTACAATCCCCTTTGAACCATACCCTGCCGCGCTACACGCGGTCTCATGCACCGCATCAAGGAGAAAGTGATGGCCGACATGCCGGCGCCGCTGATGTTCTGGGAGGATTTTCACGAGGGCCAGATCCTGGAGCTGGGCTCCCGTACGGTGGGCAAGGACGAGATGCTGTCTTTTGCCCGCGCCTACGACCCGCAGCCCTTCCACCTCGACCCCGAGGCCGCGCGCGCATCTATCTTCGGCGCCTTGATCTCCTCGGGCTGGCTGACGGCCTCACTCTACATGCGCCTGCTCGTCGACGGCCTATTGAACAAGACCACCAGCCAGGGTTCGCCCGGCGTCGATGCGCTGCGCTGGCTCAAGCCCGTCTTCGCCGGGGATACGCTGAGCGCCTCTGCGCGCGTCTTGGAGACGCGCCCCTCACGGTCGCGCCCCACTATCGGCATCGTCAAGATGGAAGGAGCCGTGCGCAACCAGCACGGTCTCGCCGTGCTGACCCTCGTCAGCAACGGTCTGTTCGGTCGCCGCCCTGACGCGGTGCAGGAGACCGCACCGGATACGAGGGCGACTGCGCCCTCGTAGCTGCTCTGACGAAAGGCGCCACGCTCAACTAGAAGGAGAGGATATGACCTGGCTTCCCGAGATCGACGAGCTGCACCGCCGCGAAGACCTGGCCCGCGAGATGGGCGGCCCGGAGAAAGTAGCCAAGCACCACGCGCAAGGCCGGCTGACCGTGCGCGAACGCATCACCGCGCTGCTCGACGGCGACACGTTCCACGAGGTAGGCGCCTTAGCAGGCAAAGCGACCTACGAGGGGGATGAGTTGACGACCTTCCAGCCGGCCAACTTCGTGTTGGGGACGGGCAAGATCGAGGGACGTAAAGTCGTGGTCGCGGGCGACGACTTCACCGTGCGCGGCGGCGCCGCCGACGCGGCCATCATGGGCAAGCAGGTCTACGCCGAGAAGATGGCCCACGACCTGTTGCTTCCGCTCGTGCGTCTCGTCGACGGCACGGGCGGCGGCGGTTCGGTCAAGTCTCTCGACGATATGGGCTACACCTACGTGCCCTACAACCCCGGCTGGGACTACGTGGTGGCCAACCTGGGTCGCGTCCCGGTCGTGGCGGCGGCGCTTGGCTCGACAGCGGGACTGGGAGCGGCCCGCCTCGCCGCCGCGCACTTCTCCATCATGGTCGCCGGGACGGCGCAGCTTTTCGTGGCCGGGCCGCCGGTGGTCCGCTACGGCATGGGTCAGGACCTCTCTAAAGAAGAGCTCGGCGGCGTGGCCGTGCACCGTTCCAGCGGCGCGGTCGACAACATCGCCTTATCGGAGCAAGACGCCTTCCGCCAGATCCGTACGTTCCTCTCCTATCTTCCGCGCAATGCTTGGGAACTGCCGCCCGTGGAGCCCGGCAAGGACGATCCGCGCCGGCGCGAGGAGAGTCTGCTCTCGGCCATCCCGCGCAGCCGGCGTCGGGTCTACAAGATCAGGCCGATCCTCGACGCGATCTTCGACGCGGGATCGGTCTTCGAGATGGGGCGCGAGGTCGGCGGGGCCACGGTGACCGCGTTCGCGCGGCTCGACGGCCATCCCGTGGGCGTGCTGGCGCCCGACCCCTACGTGGGCGGAGGAGGACTGAGCGCGGCAGGCGCGGATAAGCTAGCCCGCTTCGTCGATCTCTGCGGCACGTTCCACCTGCCCGTGGTCAACCTCGTGGATCAGCCTGGTCTCGTGATCGGGCTCGACGCCGAGCGCGACGGGGCTATCCGCCATGGCGTGCGCGCCATCGCCGCCGTCTACCAGGCGCGCATCCCGCTCGTAGAAGTGATTTTGCGCCGCGTCTTCGGCGTGGGCGGCGCGGGCATGACCAACGCGCACGGCTTGAATCTCCGCTATGCCTGGCCTTCGGGCGACTGGGGCTCGTTGCCGGTCGAGGGCGGCATCGAGGTCGCCTTCCGGCGCGACCTGGAGGCGAGCGCCGACCCCGGCGCGATGCGCGAGGAGATCCTGGCGCGCATGGAAGGCGTGCGTTCGCCTTTCCGCACGGCGGAAGCGTTCGGCATCGAAGAAATCATCGACCCGCGCGACACGCGCCCGCTGCTCTGCGAGTGGGTCCACGACGCCTACCGGCTGCTGCCGACGCAGCTCGGCCCCTGGTCGCACGCGATGCGCCCGTAGCAACGTACGTACTTTAGTGCTTATGCCAATGACGACGGAGGACGGATAGCCATGGAGATCAAGGCGGACCTGAGCGGAACGGTGTTCAAGGTGCTCGTCCATGAAGGCGATATAGTCGCCGCGGGCGACGAGGTCATGATCCTGGAGTCGATGAAGATGGAGATTCCGGTCGAGGCGACGGCGCCAGGCCGCGTGGCCCGCATCCTGGTCAAACCTGGCGACGCGATCGTGGACGGGCAGGTTCTGCTGGAGGTCGATCCGGCTTAGCGCTCAGTCTTCTTCCCGCCCACCATCGCCTTCGTCTCTCTCCCACTCCGCATCACCTTCCGCCGCGCGCAAGCGGCCCTCGGAGTAGCCGAAGTGGTGCCCGATCTCGTGAACGAGTGTGGCCTCGACGCGCCGGCGCAGGTCGGCCTCGTCGCTGCTGGCGCGCTCGAGAGGCCCCTGGAACAAAGCGATCTCCGGCGGGGCGCCCATAGCAGGGCCGGCCAGACCACCGCCGAGGAACTGCACCGTCACCGGCGCGCCGCGATAGAGGCCGAGCAATGTGTCACCCTCCCGCACGCCGCTCAGGTCGGCCTCGGTTGGCTCTTCCTCCACCACCACGGCCATGTTGTCGAGCAAGGGCGACCACTCGCGCGGCAGCGCGTCCAGCGCATCGGCGACGAGGGCGTCGAAGGCGTCTCCGTCGAGATGCACGGGCCAGTCCGGCGGTGTGGTCCAGCGCGACGGCGGCGTCTCGTCCGTCTCGTCGTCCTGTCCAGGTAATGCGCGTTCGCTCATCGCTCGTCCTGCCCTTCGCCGGAGATAAAGCGCGCATACCAGCGCGCGCTGTCTTTCAACGTTCTTTTCTGCGTCTTGTAGTCCACGTGGACAAGGCCGAAACGCTGTGTGTAGCCATGAGCCCACTCCCAGTTGTCGAACAAGCTCCAAGCGAAGTAGCCCGCGACCGGCGCCCCGTCGGCGCGCGCGCGCCGCACCTCCTCCGTGTGCGCCTGCACGTAGGCCGTGCGGCGCGTGTCTTCCACTCGTCCATCTCGCCCTACCACGTCGTCGTAGGCCGCGCCGTTCTCCGTGATATAGATGCGCGGAGGGTTGTAGTCGCGCGCCAGGCGCATGAGCAGGTCATAGAGGCCCTTGGGATAGACTTCCCAGTTCATCGACGTATAGTCCGGCGTATAACCCTCTCCAGCGACCGGCTTCACGCTCCTGGGCGTGTCGTTCGGCCCCATGGTCACCACGGCGCGCGAGTAGTAGTTGACGCCGAGGAAGTCTGTTTTAACGGCGATCCGCTCCATCTCGCCCGTATCGATCTCCACCGGCAGGCGCTCCATGATGTCGGCGGGATAGCGCCCCTTATAAAGGGGGTCGAGGTACCAACGGTTCTGGAGGCCGTCTTGGATGATGGCCGCGCGCTCGTCTTCGTCGTGCGGCGAGGCCGGGTCGACGGGATAGAGGTTCAAGGTGATGCCGACCTGCGCCGGCCCCGCGTCGCCGCGCACGTTGGCGCGCACGACGGGGACGGCCGCGCCGTGCGAGAGCAGCAGGTTATGCACGACCGTGGTGTAGATGTTTGGGTTGGCGATGCCCGGCGCGTGCTCACCGGTCACGTGGCCAAGGTGCGCCACGACCCACGGCTCGTTGTGCGTGATCCAGTTCTGGACACGGTCGCCCAGCCGGGTGGTCACGATGTCGGCATACTCGGCGAAACGCTCGACGATGTCGCGGTTAGCCCAGCCGCCGTGGTCCTGAAGCGCCTGCGGCAGGTCCCAATGGTAGAGCGTGGCGAAGGGCTGGATGCCGTTCTCCAGCAGCCGGTCGACAAGGCGGTCGTAGAAATCCAACCCCACCCTATTGACCTGGCCGCGGCCCTCGGGTTGGACCCGCGGCCAGGCGATGGAGAAGCGGTAGGCTTGCAGGCCGAGGTCGCGCATCAAGGCCACGTCGTCGCGCGTGCGATGGTAGTGGTCGTCGGCGGGGTCGCCGGACGAGCCATCCTCGATCTTACCGGGCGTCGCGGCGAAGCGGTCCCAGATGCTCTCGCCGCGCCCGCCCTCGTTTGTGGCGCCTTCGATCTGATAGGCGCTGGTCGCCGCTCCCCAAATAATCTCCGACGGCATAACGATGCTCCGCCTTTCCCCACAGCACGTCTCGCGCTGCCCCTACTTCCAGAGTTGCTCCAACTCTGACTGGTCTTTCAACCGTTTTTTGCGGTGTGGCTGGCCACTGACGCGCAAGGCGTTCATACGCCCCTGATACCCGAGCAGCGCTTCCTCCGCCTGTCGGGTCTTGTGACGCATGACCAAGGCCGCGATCAGTGTGGCCACCATGTAGAGCATCAGCAACGCCCCGACGCTGAGCGAACCGAAGAGAATGACCTCCGGCGTCGCCGCGCCAAAAACGCCACGAAACGCATCGATGAGCGGCTGCGGGATGTGGAAGGGTGATTGGGGAGCGCCGCCGAGGTTTTGTTGCACGCTGGGCACGAGAGGCGTGATGACCGCAGCGATGACGCCGAAGACGATCAAGATGAAACCGACGACGCCGGCTAAAAACAGTTTGACCACACTCCAGCTCCCTTTGCGATGTTTTCCACTATGATAGGACTCTCAGCGCCATCATTGTAGCGCATGGCTTCAGGTTCATCCATGACCCATTGGGGGAGATATCTCATCGACGACGATGTCGCCGGCGTGGATCGTCGCTATCGAGCCGTCGTCGCCTTGGAGGAGCAGTGCTCCCTCCGCGTCGACGCCGAGCGCGAAGCCATGACGCGGGCCGGTCGGAGCTTGCACCCTGACGTGTTGGCCGATCGTGGCTAGTTGCGCGCCCCACCGCGCGATGAGCGCCGAAGGAGCCGACGCCGCGACGACGAACTCACGATCGAGCGTGGCCAACAACGTGGTAGCCAAGGTCTCGCGCGAGAGCGGCGCCATGGTATGCGCGGCCAACGCCGTGGCGTTGGGGAGGTCTGGCGCGGCGTAGACGTTGAGCCCGACGCCGACGACGATGGACCATCCCGGCGCGGTGCTCTCGACCTCGATCAAGATGCCGCTGACTTTGAGCCCGTCGACGAGGACGTCGTTGGGCCACTTCAACGTCGCACGATCGCCCACCACGTCGCGGACGACCGCACCCACGGCGAGCACGGCGGCGACAGGGGCAGTGTAGAGCGGGAACGAGGCCGGCAGACGCAGGCAGAGCGAGAGCGCGAGGCCGGAGCGCGGCGGAGCGGCCCAGCGTCGCCCCAGCCGTCCACGGCCCTCGGTTTGCTCGTCGGCTAGGACGAGAGAGCCGGAGGGGGCGCCCGCGCGCAGCAGGGCGCGGGCTTCGACGTTGGTCGAGCCGATGGCATCGTGGAAGAAGACGGGGCCGGAGGAGAAGACGCCCGTGCGCGCGGCGACGATGCCGCGCCAGTCGAGAGGGAGGAGATCGTCTGTCATAGCGAGGAAGATAGACCTCTTGAAAAACGGGGAAGGGCGGCAACCTTTCGGCCACCGCCCTTCGTTGTAGTAGGTCAAGCCTACCGTTTGTAGGAACGCCTCGATCGGCGCTTCCGCGTTATGAGAGAGTCGCCCCGCCCATCGTGTGCTCACAGATCGAGACCTTGACGCTGCTACAACTGTCGCTACTCATATCTGCATCACCTCCTTTAATCTTTTCGGTTGATATTCATATCTTACCGTCAAGAAGCAGGGGTGTCAAGGGCATTTTTTTCATGCGCTCCGGCGTCTCTTTCACGCCGGTCAGCCCTCGCCTCCACACGCCGCGAGGAGGCCGAGGGCCACGGTCAGGAGCGCGAGACGAGCGGGAAGGACGCTGTCCCAGCGCTGCTGCAATGCCCGCGCGTCAGGCAACACCTCGCCCTGGACTGCTCCCGCCGTCAGTTGCCTATTGATGGGGGCGGAGCGCGCCGCGTACAAGGCGACGAAGCCCGCTTGCGCCGCTAAGGCCGTACCTCCAAGGCGGCGCGCCGGCCCCGGTCCGGCGGCGACAGCCATGGCCGCTGTCGCAACCATGCCCAGGACGCCGACGAGGGGCATCCGTCTATCTGCTGTCTCGTGCATGTGGCCCATCACATCGACTAGACTTGACGGAGCGCTGCGCTCTAGGGCGCGGCGCCCGACGAGCATAAAAAAGGCGTCCGTGCCATAGGGAACGCCGACACCCAGGATCGCGGCGGCGCGCAGCACGCGCACGATGTTCTTCGCCGTCACAGGTCGATCTCCTTCTTAGATTCTACTTACGCGATCTTTTTTCTAACAAAGCTCACTATGATGAGGAAGGCTATCGCTTGGTCTCCCGCCAGGCCAGGATAAGAGAGCGGACTGCTCTCTCTATCACGAGCGTCGCGCGCGGGCGACCCCCGGCCAGCCTTCCGTCCATAGTCAGCGCGACTAGACCGTGGAGCGTGCCCCAGAGCAGTTCTACTTCGAGGTCGAGGTCGAGCGCGGCCGTCATCAGCGGGCGCGCCACGTCGCGCAGGGCGTCAAAGGCGTCGCGCGCCTCGGATGGCGTCTCGGCGGAGCCGAATGGGACGCCGCCCAGCCCATGCATGACCTGATAGAGTTCCGGGTGCTCCCAAGCGAAGTCGCGATACGCCGCGGCGACGCGCCTCAGTGCGTCCTCGGCGTCTAAAGCCTCGCGCTGGGCCGCGCGCAGCCGGGTCGCTATCATGGAGAAGCCCTCACGCAAGAGGGCCAACAACAAGGCGTCCTTGCTCTCGAAATACTGGTAAAGCATGGGCGGACTGTACTCAATGCGTTCGGCGACCTTGCGGATAGTGACGGCCTGCCAGCCGTCCTGGGCGGCGATGGCGCGCGCCGCCGCGAGGATGGCCTCGCGCATCTCCTGTTTATCGCGCTCCCGCCGCTGCTTGTGCGGCCGTTCCACCATGCCTCACTCCTCTCCCCGTAAGCTCACTATGCACTAAAATATAACATTGTTAGGCAGCCTTGGCAACACCCGATCCGTACCAGGGTCGGTGAGCCTGTCGTCCAGCAGCAACGCGTGCGGCGCGTCGGCGCGCTCTTGCGCGACCGCGGCTTCGACCGTGTCGTGCAAGAGTGGTCTGGACAGATCGAGCGGGCGCTGGCCTGGGCCTTCGCGTAGCGGATGCACTAACGAAAGGCGGTGACGCGCTCACGTACTATAAAGAGACATGCTAGGACGCTCCGATTTACGGGGCGGCGCTGGATTAAAGACGAGGAGGCGCTATGGTTCAGAACGACATCCAGGGGAGCGAGGTAAGCTTTACGCTCGGCGTCAACTACTGGCCACGTAAAAAGGCCATGTACTGGTGGAAGGATTTCGACCGCGCCGAGGTCGAGGCGGAGTTCGCGGAGGTCGCCGCGCTGGGGCTGGATGTCGTGCGCGTCTTCCTACTGTGGGAAGACTTCCAGCCCGCTCCCGATAAAGTAAGCGACGGTGCGCTGGCCGATCTGGGCGTGGTGTTGGACACGGCGGTCGCGGCGGGCCTCAAGATCATGCCGACATTCTTCACCGGGCATATGTCAGGCATTAATTGGTGGCCGGCGTGGGCGCTCTCCGACGAAGACGATCTCTCCGGCATCCTGCGTATGAGCGGCGACGCCTACACGACGCGCGTGGGCCGCGACCCTTACGCCGACCCATTCATGCTCGACGCGCAGACGCGCCTGATCGACGCCGTCTGCGCACGCTATGGCGCGCACCCTGCCATCTATTCGTGGAACTTCTCCAACGAGCCCGACCTCTTCGCCAGACCCAAGGAGTACGCCGACGGCGCTGCCTGGAACGAGACCATGGCCGCGGCGGTGCGTAAACGCTCGGCGCTGCCGGTCAGCGCCGGCATGCATCTGCCGACCGTGGCCGGGCGCAACGGCTTCCGGCCCGATCTGCTCGCGCCCAACAACGATTTTCTCTCCATGCACGCCTACAGCATCTACTACCGCGAGACGGAGACCGACGATCCTATGAACAGCGATGTCGTGCCGCTGGCCTGCCTCGTCACGGAGGCGCTCGGCGGCAAGCACGTGCTTTTCGAGGAGTTCGGCTACGCCTCGTCCGAGCACGGCGACGTCTCGGAGCACCGCCTCGTGCGGCGCGGCGCGCGCGAGATGGCGCAATATTTCGCGGACGACGACGCGGGTGGACGCTACTACGACGCGGTATTGCACAAACTGGTGCGTTGCGGCGCGCTGGGCGCTTTCGGCTGGATGTTCTCGGACTACGATCCGGCGCTCTGGACGCGCCCGCCCTACGACACGCACGCGCACGAGCGCTTTTTCGGGCTGACGCGCTACGACGGGTCGGTCAAGCCTTCAGGAGAGGCCATGAGAGCGCTGAAGCAAGAGATCGTTACGAACGGGTTGCCGGCGCGGACGGTTGGGCCGCTCGCTCTAGCCCCTGAATCCTGGTATCTAGACCCGGTAGGAGCCTTCGACCGCTTGTTCCACGAGTATCGCGGCAAGATCTGACCTCGACGCGTCGCGCGGCTTTTTAGCGCCCTACATGCACGGGCGTCTCATCGATCCTGACCTACTCGCCCCAGGTCAGGCCCATCTCGCCGATGTAGACGCGATCGCCTGGCTGGACGCCGGCGCGTTCCAGCGCCTTGGTGACGCCGAAGAGGCGCATTAGCTGCTGCAAACGCTCCATGGCCTCGGGCAGCGCGGGGTCTGTCATAGACACCGCGCGCTCGGCACGGCGGCTGCGCACGCGGAAGCCGCTGGGGATGCGGTCGATACGCAGTTCCTCGATCCGCGTGGCGTCGATCACCTCGATCTCGCGCGGGCGCTCCGCCTCTTCCACGCGCACCTCTTGCAAAGCCGTCCAGACATCGTTGCACAATGCCTTGACGCCTTCGCCAGTCACGCCAGAGACGGCATGAACGCGACAGCCACGCGCCTCCAGGGCCGCGCACAGGACCGGCCAGATGCTGGCCGCGGCCGGTACGTCCATCTTGTTGACCCCCACGATCATGGGCCGGTCCGCTAGACCTTCCTGATAGAGTTCTAGTTCGTTGTTGATGACGTCGAACGCCGCGAGCACGGCGTCGGCATCGCCCTCCGAGGCGTCGAGCAGGTGGATGAAAACGGCGGTGCGCTCGACGTGACGAAGAAACTCGAAGCCAAGGCCGAGGCCCGTATGCGCGCCCTCGATGAGGCCGGGGATGTCGGCGGCCACGAGGATGCGTTCGCCGTCGCCGTCAAGATCGACGACGCCTAGGTTAGGGCTCAGAGTCGTGAAGGGGTAGTCCGCTATTTTCGGGCGCGCGGCGCTGATGTGGGAGAGCAGCGTGGATTTGCCGGCGTTGGGCAGGCCGACGATGCCCACGTCGGCGATCAACTTCAGTTCGAAGGTCAGCCAGCGCTCCTGCCCCGGTTCACCTTTCTCGGCGATCATAGGGGCCTGATGCGTGGCCGTCACGAAGTGTGTGTTGCCCAGCCCCCCACGGCCGCCGCGCGCGACCATCAGGCGCGCGCCGTTCGTGCTAAGGTCGCCTAGAACGGCGCCGCCGTGGTCTTCGTCATGCACCACGGTGCCGACGGGCACGTAGAGCGTCAGATCGGCCCCCGCCTTGCCGTGCTTGTTTCTATCCCCGCCCGCGCCGCCGCTCTCGGCCATGAAGTGGCGCCGGCGCACGTAGTGATAGAGCGTATTGAGGCGTATGGCGGCCTCGACGTAGACGGAGCCGCCGCGGCCGCCGTCGCCGCCGTCCGGTCCACCGCGCGGCACGTGCTTCTCGCGCCGGAAATGGAGGAAGCCCGCGCCGCCATCGCCAGCACGCACGTTGATTTTTATGTCGTCACGAAGCATGATGCAGTATTTCGCCTATCTCATTTGCGAGGGCGCGCAGTTCCCGACGCATCTCTATCCCAGACCCATCGTCCGCTTTCGACGCGAGAACCCCCAGTATCGCCTGTGTCCCCGTGGGCAGAACGATGATGACTCCCGGCGAGTCATCATCCGACAGCACCGCTTGCTCTAGGTCTGAGCCCATACCAGCGCCTGATTCGGCGACGAGCGCGAGAATCTCTCTGGTCAAATCTGGATCATCTTCACCGGCGAGAAGGCGCCCGACGCCGTCGATGACCGTCAATGCCAGTACATGGGGCAGAGAAACTCTGGCCACCAATGCGTGCAACTCAGCCGGCGGCGCGGGAAAAGGCGATAGCATGGTCGTTCCCTCATCGAGATCGGGTATGTTGCTGGTTGAGGGCGGCCACGACGCCATGGCGGAGGAATTCCATTCAGAACTCGTGAGCCCATCCGCGGGCCGCGGGTGGTTTGCCTTGAGCAGCGGCGCGGCCTCGTCATCGCCAAAGAAGTGGGTCCCGCTAGTCCATTCCTCGTCAGCTATCACGGGATCGAGCGTCTGGTCCACCTTGGGAGAGAGCGGCGGAGGCGCATCGTTGAAGTAGCGGGTCGAGTCCTGTATATCAGACCGTGGAACGTCGCGTTCGACGACGGGCAGCCGGGAGGTTGCCGGTTGGACCGGCGCGACCGACGCCGGCTCGTCCTGATAAAAGGCCTCCGCGACGATAGGGACGGCAGGTTCTTGACCGTACGTCGCGCTGTCTGGACCATTGTCGAGCGCCGCGGTCAACCGGCGCAGACGTCCCTGCACATCGGCCGGTGGACGCGGCGTCGGGGTGCGTGGCGCGGACGCTGGCGCGCGGCGCTGTGGCGCGACCGGCTGCCGCGCGACGCGGTCGCGCCGCCCAATCGACAGCGAGAAGCCAATCGCCAGCAGAACGGCAAGGACGAAGACGACAGCTGTCGCCGCGATCACGACCACGGGCGCGATAGCGCCGATCAAGCCTCCGCTGAACATCGTCGTCGTACTTCCCTTCTCTAAATAATCGCGCCTCCACGCGGGCGCGTGAAAGCGTATTTTCTCACTCATACCCCTATGAGGTTGGTGGGCCTGAAACGCCGCGGCGTCATGACGGCAGTATAGCGAAAGACGCTTAGCCCGCGCGCTCCTGCTCTGGATCGGGGTCGGAGTGGGTAGCTAACTGAACGCGCGGCAGGCGCTTCCTCAAGGTGGTCAGGAACGTGGCCATACCGCGTTCGACGCCAAGCGGCGGCGGCACGGCCTCGGCCAGCATCTCCCGGTCGATGTTGAGCGTCCGCACCTGAATCTCGTTTGCATCAGTGCGCTCCATCAACTCGATCAGCGCCTCGGTCTCCCCCTCGCAGTCGCTGTAGCCGGGGAACACGAGAAGGTTGATCGCCACGGTTAGGCCATAACGGCGTGCGATCGCCATCGACTCCTCCACCTGCGCGAGACCATAGCCGCGCGGCCTGTAGTAGGCGTCGTAGCCGGCGGGATGGCAGGAAAAGAGGGAGACGCGGATACGTCCCAGCCCTGCTTTGCACATCTGCTCGAGACCACGCGGATTCCATCCATTTGTGTTGACGTTGATGATGCCGCGGCTGGTGCGCGCGCGAATAAGTGTGATAGCCTCGGTCAGGCTGCGCGCGCGGTTAAGGGGATCGCCCTCGCACCCTTGACCGAATGAGACCATCGTGCCGCCCTCGTTTAGGTGGCGCACGGCGAGGTCGGCGATCTCCTGGGGTGTGGGGCTGAACGGCAGACGTACCTGCGGCGACGGCACGAAGCCGTCGTCCTGCTCGGAGATGCAGCCGACGCAGCGCGCGGCGCAGCGCGGCGAGACCGGAATGGCGCCTTCCCACCGTTGGTAGAACACGTTCTGCGCCGTAAAGCATCCGTACTCTTGCGCGCAGAGCGCCAACTGTCCGTAAAGGCGGTTGTCGGGATGCGCGTCGCGCAGACCGGCCACGCGGGCGTCGAGGTCAGGTGTATTGAAATTGGCCGGCTGCCAGGTCGCGGCCGCGTCCACGGGCATAGCAGCAGCGTAGAGCTTATCGCCGCGGGCCGCGACCGCCGTATAGCCGAACAAGGGGAGGGGTTCTGTTCCTGGCTCTTTCACGTAAGCAGGCAGGAAAAGCCGTGTAAAGCCCGTGGGCAAGAGGGCGCCTACGGCGTAATCCTTCCCTTCTTGCATCGTCACCTGATGTCCAGAGTCGTCGAGACCGAGCGGCGTGCAGCCGGGCAACATGCAGAGGGCGGCGCCGTCGGGCAGCGGGATCAGGCGACCGAGCGGGCGCGTGTCGCCGAAGGTGCCGCCCAAGGGACGCAGGTCGGGATGCTCGTACAGTACGCCCTCGCCATCGCTATACATCAACCGCCAGTCCGACATCGTTTCTCCGCCCTCATCACCGCCGCCATCTTGTTTTTCCCGAAGAATATGTCTTTATAGTGTCGCACAAAACCATCGCTCACGGGTCGAGCCAACGCGGCGCCGGCGCCGAACGGTGTTTGAAGGATTGTCCTCTCCGCGTGGAGTCAAGCCCGGCGCCAGGAAACTAGCCGTCCCTGGACAGATAGTTTTCTTGGTGGCGCCCAACTTTATCGCGCGCCGCCGACGGCGCCGAGCAGCGGGCGCACCATTGTGTTATCGTAGGAGCGAGAGAAAACCCTGAGATGGACAGGAGTCTATATGCGCGTAAATCTGCGTACACGGCGCTCCACGATCGAGGCCTCATTCCTCGCGCTTCTTATCTGTCTGGCGCCGGTCTTGGCGTCGGTGCGTCGTGCGTCCCGGCCCACGATCGCCTTGGCCGCGACCACGACTACGACTATCGTCATCTCAAGCAACGGCGCCGATCCTCAGACGATCACGACGACCGTGGGCGGCGCCCTGCAATGGCGTAATACAGACAGCATCACCCATCATCTCGTCTCTTCGGACAATAGTTTCACTACGGTCGTCCTCGGTCCCGACGACGCCTCTAACCCCGTGACGCTGCCCACCGGCACGCATAACTACACGATCGACAACGTCGCTAACCCCACGGCGTCGATCGTCGTTCTAGGCGCCAGCGCAACGGCGACGACCAGGCCAGCGGCGACGGAGTCGCCTACTGCCAGCACGACCACATCGTCCACCACCACACCCTCGACGACCCCTGTTCCAACCACTACGTCTACATCCCTTCCGACTCCAACGTCCACCGCTGTCTCCGCGGTTACGCCCACCAAGACCACGCCCCCTACGCTCGTCTCCTCGCCTACGGCTCCGGCGCCGAGCGCGACCACGCTTCCCAATACAACCCGCGTGACGATCACGGGGGGCATGATCTCACCCATCACCTTGACGATCGCGCCTGGAACCTACGCGCAGTGGGTCAACGACGAGTCGTTTCCCGTGACGGTCACAAGCAGTATGTTCACGACCGACGCGATTCCTCCTCACACTCTCTCGAAGCGGCTTTCGCTCCTCAACGACGGCTCTTACCCTTATGAGGTGCGGGGAGAGTCGCCCGTGATAACAGGTTATATCCTCGTCGCGACCGCGACGGCGACGCCTCTTCCAACCATGACGCCAGCGCCGACCGCGACGGCGCCGTCCACCAGCACGCCGGCGACGAATACCCCTTCCTCTACTCCTGTCGTCACCGTGACTCCCATCGATGCGAGTACTCCGCGAGACGCGGCATCGCCAACGGCGCCGGCGTCGATCGAGCCGACTCCGGCGGCGACGACGACGACGGCGCCGCGAGCGACTAGCACAGACACTCCAGCCATCGCCACGACCATGACGCCGCTGCCGACGATTACCGCTGGGACGACGACGCCCACCTCGACGGCTACGGCGGTCTCTACAGCAGCGGTCAGCGATCCGCGACCGACTATAACGGTCGGACTAGCGACGCCGACCATGCCAGCGACGCCAAGCCCTACTCGCCAGTCGGAGCAAAGCCCCTTGCCTACGACGACAGAGACGGCGACGATCGTGATTCCATTTACGCCCACACCGCTTTCGACCGTGACTTCGACGCCGACATCGGTTCCAATGGTCACGCCAACACCGGCGTCTATCGCTCCACCGTCTTCGACATCAGTCTTGGAGACGGCCATGCCTAACCCAAGCGCCACGCCGACGCCTCTTGCGCCGACGAGCGCACCAACGCCGACGGAGACGAGTTCGTCACCGCCAGCGACCGCGACGAGTCTGCCATCGTCGACGCCGTTCGACATCCACTTGACGGCGACAGCTATCGCGGCGGCGTCAACCTCCATGCCTCCAACATCTCCAGACACTGTTGCTACGCCAACAAGCGTCCTTCATTCCTTCACGACGCTGGCGGTTCCCACTGCTTCCTCCTCGTCGCGATCCGTGCCGACATCTGGACCGACGGCGACGACATCCGCGCTATCCGGGGCCAGCGGACGCTCGACGCCCGCGGCGCGTCCTCCATCTAAGCCAGCCGCGACACCACGAACGGCCCCAGCGGCGCTGCCACACGTCGTCGTCAAGGGGGTGATAGGCAAAGGGACGGCACGCCTTACGCTGTCGCTCGACGCGGCGGCGCCCTTTAGAGGCGCACTGCTGCATGGCCGCCTGTCGCTGACGACCGCACGCGCTAGGACCATTCTGAAGGGGCCTTTCGTCGGTCAGGTTTCTTACTCGCCCCACAATACGCTCATTAGCGGGACCATGGCGGCGCAAAGGACGACGCTGACGATCCGTATCACGACGGCGACGCATATCATTTCGATCGTCATCACTATCCCACGGCAGCACTACCGCACCGGCGGCCCGTTCTATGGGAAACTAGTTCTACGTCAGGCGATCGTGGCGGGACCGCTGATTGGCCGCCGTCCCACGACGCCGCTGCCGGCGCCGCGACCGACACAAACGCATCGTTAGAGATGCCCCGTGGCACGAACGATGCGCTGTGTGCGATAAATAAACCTGCTCGTCCTCGATTATTGGATGGCGCAACACGCCAGCAGGTCAGAAAAAGGAGCGCGACATGTCTAACAACCAGGGCAGCCAGCCGGGCGTCGATTATCAGGTGCAGAGTCGCAAGGGCGCGGGGGCGGACACGGGAGCGCTCGTGGGCGGACGCGCCACGCAGCCGATGGGCGCGCGCGACGTGCAGAATGCGCGCGTCGCGGGCTTTGAAGACATCGAAGACCAGCCAGATTGGGGCGACAACGGCTTTGCCGGCTATAAGTCCGACGTCAAGGTCGTCCGGTTCGACCGTCTAGATGTCGCTGTTGAAGACGGGCAAAACGCAACACAAGACGCTTCCAACAGCAATGCGTGAATCTTATTACGTAAGGAACGAGTGAAAGGAAACGAGCATGACCGCGGAGGCGTCCTCCGAGCGGCGTGAGCCTACGCCAATGACCTATGTACGTGTCGTCGCCGCCAGCTTTGGAACGGGTCTGCGCTCGATGGCGCCCCTTGCCGCGCTCGTGCGCAAGCCGGACGTCGCCTTACCGCAGCTAGCGACGTCTGAACCGGTGCGCATCCTCTTCGCGCTTGCGTCCGCGGGCGAGATCGTAGCGGACAAGCTGCCTATGACCCCTAGCCGTCTGATGCGTGGCCCTTTAAGCCTTCGCATTATGCTCGGCGCCTTGACCGGCGGCATCGTCGCCTCGTCCGAGGACCTCCCGTTGCCCATCGGCAGCCTTATCGGCGCCGTGGGGGCAGCTCTCGGCTCGTGGGCGGGGGCGACGTTACGCCAAACCCTGACCGAGCGCACACCCGTGCCAGATCAACTCTGGGCCGTCATCGAAGATGTTGTCGCTGTGAGGCTAGCCGTTGTCGCGGCGGCGTAACCAGACAGTACGGCGCGCCCCACGTAAGCCATCTTGGTTGCCGGCTATGAGGTCGACGCCAAACGAGGAGAAGGACCATCGCATACGCGATGGTCCTTCTCCTCGTTTAGCCGTGCCAATGTGGTGAACAGGCCGGCAGCGACGCTATCGCGAGTCGACGAAGCGCGTCGTCCCTTCCGCTTTGCCGACCGTCACCGTGACGATGACCAAGACCTCGCCGTTCTTGAGCGGACCATCCTTGGCAGCGGGCTTGTACGAGACGTTGAACGCCTTATCCAGGATGCCAAACGCATCAACCTTCGCCGTGAAGAACTGGTCGTGCGACGTGATGCGCCGTCCCGCGTTCTTGCCGCTTGTGTAGTACACCTGGTAGACCACGCTGATCGTTGCCTTGGCGCCGTTTAACGCGTTCGCCGTCACGACCTCGCAGCCCACGTCCGGGGTGCTGCCGAGTGCGGGAGTCGCGCAGCTCTTGGTGCGGCCACCCTTGACCGTGCCGACAGAAAGCGTCAAGCTACGGGCCAGGCCGCCGCTCCGCCTAGGAGATTTCTCCACTAAGGCATAAGCCTCGCCTGGATAAATACGATTCGACGGGGACGGCACGAAACGACCCGACCGATAGTCGAATACGAGCAACTCGAACCCACGGTCAGGGGCGATGCGGATGTAGCCAAATTCAAGGAATTTCGCGCGGATGATCCCATTTGGCCCTACCGTCACGCTCCCGTCGATGAGCCCCTCAGGAGCAGAGAAGCTGCCGTGGCAAGGGTGACCGAGTTTCGTACGGGCTTCGTTCGAATCATCTGAAGGACCCTGAGTCTTGAGCTTGCAGTCACGCTCGGGCTGCGTGTCGGGCGGTTCCGCTGTCGGCGCCGCGGTAGGCATCTCCGTCGGGCGAGGCATCGCTGTCGGGCGAGGCTTTTCCGTCGGGCGAGGCTTTTCCGTCGGGCGGCCCTTCGGCAGCGGATGGGACCGTACCGATGATATATGTGAGGCTGGCTTGGCCGCGCCCGCCTGCACGGCCGAGGGAATCAGCGCCACACCGCCGACCAGGGCGCCGGCAACAAGTAGGCGCGGGAACGCTTGTGGTGAAAGTTTTACCATGGTCTCTCGTCCTCCTAGTTGTCGTCCTTCTAGCTTCTGGCAGTTGCTTAAGCTAGGACCACGTCGTCTGTACCAACGCTCGTTACAGTATTGATATCGGCCATAGTATAACAAACCGACAGAGTGTGGTGATATTCATCACAATAGACACCTCGATCCCGCGATCTCGGGCCACTTCCGCGTCACTACTGAAAACGTTCCGCTCCGTTTAGTTGAGGGGGGGGGTAGCATACAGGTCATGAAAACCGTCAGGGACCATCAGTCGTCGCGCTGGGCGCGGCCATCCTTGCCGTTCGATCTGCTGGCGCCCGTCGCTTGCGGCGCCGGAGCCCTCGTTCTTTATGGAGCGACGCTGGCTCCCTCGATCGCGCTGGAGAACGGCGCGGGCGATAGTGGCGAACTAGCGTCGACAGCGTACACGCTGGGCATCGCCCATCCGACGGGCTACCCTCTCTACACGATGATCGGGTTCGTCGTCACGCACCTCGGCCGCGGCGAACCCGCCTACTTGCTCAACATCTTTTCCGCTGTGATGGGCGCCATCTGCATCGGCCTCACTGGCCGCGTGGCCATAGGGATGCTGAACAAGGTGCATCCGCGCGGCAGCAGGTTGCTCGCCGGCGCGGCCGTGCTCGGCGGCGTCGCGCCGTTCGCGCTGAGTTACTATCTCTGGACCGAGGCCACGATCGCCGAGACGCGCACCCTCGCCTTGGCGCTCGACGCGGGCGTGCTGGCCCTGCTCGGCGCTCCAGGAAGGTTGAGCGGACGGCGCGTCGCCGTGGCCGCGCTGCTCTACGGTCTGGCCTTGTGCGACCACCTGCTCTCGCTCTACCTCGCGCCCGGCGTCGTGATTCTATGCATACCTTGGGCCGGGCGTCGAGTAGAACGCTGGCTGATGGCGGTAGGGAGCGTCGCCCTCGGCCTTATCCCGTATGCGTATCTACCGTTGCGCGCGGCGATGAATCCCGTCGCCGACTGGGGCCATCCCACCACGCCGGGCCAACTGCTCTGGGTCGTGAGCGGCGCGGAATACCACGATCGTATGTTCGGTCTCGATGCGTCCGCGCTGCTCGGGCGCATCGGAGGGTCGCTCGCGCTTCTGGGAACGGAAGCGCCTTTGCCCATGGCGGCGGCGGCCGTCATCGGTCTGATGGTGCTGGCGAAAAAGCCGGGGACGCGCTCGGTCAGTCTCGCCCTAGCGGCAACTATCGTCATCGACATCGTCTTGACCAGCACCTATCAAGCGGTCGCCGCGCCGGCCTATCTTCTGCTAGGTCAACTCTGCATCGCTCTAGCCGCCTCGATCGGCTTCTTCGTCGTCATGGAGAAGATGCGCGGCGCTGCCGCCCTGCTCGGCCGCGCCGCCGTACCGGCCACGGTCGTCGCCCTGCTCACGGTCGTGACAGTGAGCACCTGGGGGCCTGCCGTCTCCGCGAGCAGGGCGGTCGTCGCGGCACGCTCCACGACGACGCGCGACGACGCGGTAATGACGTTGCGCGGTCTGCCGCGCAACGCCATCATCCTGGCCTCGGGAGATGTTGCATCCGTCCCACTATGGTACGCGCAGCGTGGCCTCGGCGTGCGCCCCGACGTCACGATCGTGGCCACATCGCTCTTGGTATTCTCCTGGTACGACCGTGAGGTGCGCATGCAAACCGCATTTGACCCATTGTTGCTGCCGCCCGTGGACCCGCGCGACGATCCGACCGGCCTCTCCACTCTTGCTGAACAGCGCCTTAGGGCTCTGGTGCTGGCGGCGACGCCCGATCACCCCGTTTTTCTCAACGAACCGACGCCGGCCCTCGACGTCGTGTGCCGTCAACTTCTTGACGAGGCGCGCTCTACACCGACCCGCAGCACATTCGCCTGCCTTCGTTAGGACACGTTATCGCTGCGAACGTCGCGCCGAGATTAACCGTACAACAGGGTCGTTAACGAAAAAAACACCCCCATGTTAACGCCGTCTTACCCCGTGCCCTAGCCTTTGCTGCTACACTTGCACTCAGATTAGGCAACGGACCGCTCCCTTTGGAGAACGGTGAGGAGCCAAGCGCAGAGCATCTGTCAAAGACGTACGGGGGGGCCGCCATTATGCTCGAGAACATAGCAACAGTCGTACGAACCTACCGTGCAGAACTTCAGACCGCACTCGACGCACTCACGCTCCACGACGTGGAGGCCGTGGCGCGTGAGATTCTCGACGCCTACGAACGCGGCGCACGGATATTCGTCTGCGGCAACGGCGGCAGCGCTGCGACGGCCTCGCACATGGCCTGCGACCTGGCGAAGAACACGGCGTTCGGAGCGACGCCGCGGGTGCACGCCCACGCCCTCACGGACAACACCGCACTGCTGACCGCGCTTGCCAACGACCTCGGCTACGATCAGATCTTCTCGGAGCAACTCGTGCAAGCGCCTATCGCCGCATCCGACCTTCTTATCGCCATTAGCGGCAGCGGCGCCTCTCCCAACGTGCTGCGCGCCGTGGCCGTGGCCCATGAGGCCGGAGCGCGCGTGGTGGGCATTACGGGGATCGGGGGAGGCAAACTGGCTCCGATGGCGGACGTGGCGATCGTGGTGGCGAGCAATTCCATGGAGATCGTGGAAGACGTGCATCTCGTGGCCAACCACGCCATCACGCGCGCCGTCCGCACCGTGCTCCAAGCGCGTCGCGCTGTCGCGATCTCGTAGCACGATGACCACGCACGGACGGCGACGAGACGCGGGCAGATCGCTTGACGATGGGGCGACGAGGCCGGGTCGATGAGTGGGCCGATTACCGCCTCCACGATCATCGCGCGCGCCCCGCTGCGCATCAGCTTCGCGGGCGGCGGCACCGACCTCCCGGCCTACTACGAGCAGCACGGCGGCATGGTGCTCAACGCCGCCATCACGCGTTCTGTCTACGCCGTTCTCGCGCCGGGCGGCTACGACCAGTTGCACATCGTCTGGTCGAACTTCCGCTCGGTGCAAGGGAGCCTGTCGGGCCACGACGACCGCCTGGGTCCTATGTCGTTGCCATGGGCCGTGGCGCAGGCGATGGGCCTGGAGAAAGGCGCCAGCGTCTTCCTGGCCTCCGAAGTTCCACAAGGCACGGGGCTAGGCTCGTCCAGCACCACCGCCTCGGCCTTGATAGCCGCTGTCGCCCACCTTCAGGGCAAAGCGATGACGCCGTCGCAGATCGCCGAGTTGGCGGCGGACATCGAGATCACGCGGCTGGGTCAGCCTATAGGCAAGCAGGATCAGTACGCCGCCGCGCACGGCGGCTTGAACGTATTCGAGTTCAGCATGAACGGCGTCACGACCACGCCCGTTCAGCTGACCCCCGAGGCGCTGAGCCTCCTGGAAGGCTGCCTTACCCTCTATTTCACGGGTTCGACCCGTCAGGCCTCGACCATCCTTCAGGAGCAGCGGACGCGCACGGCGAGCGGAGAGACGCGCACGCTCGACTCGCTCCACGCCATCAAGGCTCAGGTCGGCCCGATGCGCGAGGCCATCGAGCACGGCAACATCGCGGCGGTCGGCGCCCTGTTGGACGAGGCCTGGACCTTGAAGCGGCGCGTCAGCAGCGGCATCTCGACCGGCCCGATCGACGACGCCTATGCCGCGGCCCGCGGGGCCGGCGCGCTTGGCGGCAAGATCACTGGCGCGGGCGGCGGCGGCTTCATGCTCCTGGTCGTGCCCCCCACGCTGCAAGACGTGGTCGAACAAGCCCTGACCCCGCTTGGTTTGCAGAGGATGCCCTTCCGCATCGAGCCACGGGGAGCGCACGTGGTTCAGACAGGTCCGACGTAGCGTCCAGCCCGTTCAAGAGACGGAGGCGTACGAGGCAGCGTGGTTGTCGTGAGGCTGTCAGAGGAGGTTGTGGACGCACAACTTTACAAGCCCACGCGTGGACAGGTGAACGTGACCGACCTCATATATGGATGCAGGCCCCCGGCGCCATGTAGTACCCCACGCACGACTAGTGAGGTCGTGGATAAACGCGGTTTAGGGCTTTAGCGTTGGAATCCCTACACTACAAAGAGCGACGCCGACGCCGCTCTCCGATGTCCGCTGCCCTAAGCACCCAAAGAAGACAGAATGCCGCAAAGACGTTTACCTAGTTTTCTCTCCGCCCTGGCGTTCGCTCTGCTCCTCATACCTCAACCGGCTGCTGCCGCGAGAGCCGTGGAGACGGCGCCCCGCATGGCCGCGCATTTGGGCGCATCGTCCGCGGCGAATCCCGGCGTCTACGTCGCCATCGGCGCCTCGGACAGCTACGGCGTCGGCGCCGCCGACCCGGCAACGCAGTCGTGGCCGGCCGTGCTCGATGGCTTCCTCCCCTCGGCCACACGATTCGTCAACCTGGGCGTTCCCGGCATCACGCTGCATCGGGCGCTGCTGACCGAACTGCCGATCGCGCTCGACGCGCACCCCGGCCTCGTCACGATCTTCTTGGCCGTGAACGACATCGTCGGCGGCGTGTCTCTCACCACGTACGGCGCCGATCTAAACGCCTTGCTCGGCGCCCTACAGCGTCATACTTATGCGCGCGTGCTCGTGGCCAACCTGCCCGACCTCGCACTCGTGTCGAGCCTGGCTAGTCAACCCGCTATTGGGGCCACGGTCACGCACTGGAACACCGTCATCGCCGCGGCCGTGAAGGCGCACGGGGGCATCTTGGTCGATCTCCACGCGCATTGGCGCGAACTCGCCGCCCATCCCGCGTATGTGGGGACTGACGGACTACATCCCACCACCGCGGGTTATCGACGCCTCGCCGCTATTTTCTGGCAAACCTACCGTGCCGTGCTGTCCCGGTAGACGAATCGTTGCTATGGTTGGGTATGCACTCTAACCCCACGGATTCAGCCCACTCCTCTTTCACACGTCCCACTTCTCCCCCCATCGTCGAGGCGCGCGGCGTTCGTAAGACGTATGGACGCGGACGCACGCGTCTAGAGGCGCTGCGCGGGGTCGACCTCACGGTGGAGCGTGGGGATCTCATGTGCATCGTCGGCCCCAGCGGGTGCGGCAAAACAACCTTGCTCAACATCCTCTCCGGCCTCGACGAGCCGGATCAAGGGTCCGTTCATCTCGACGGCGTTGCGCTGCACGAGATGACCGACCGGAGGCGCAGCGCCTACCGCGCCCGCTCCATGGGCTTCATCTTCCAGTCTTATAACCTTATGCCCGTGCTCAGTGCGCAGGAGAACGTTGAGTTGCCGCTCCTCATCGCGGGAGTGCGCGGCCCGGACGCCAGGGCGCGCGCGCGCGCCGCTCTCGGCTCGGTCGGGCTGGAGCGTTGGGCGCGCCATCGCCCCAGCGAGCTGTCCGGCGGGCAGCAGCAGCGTGTGGCCGTGGCGCGGGCGCTCGTCAACAACCCCTCCATCATTTTTGGCGACGAACCAACGGGCAACCTCGACAGCGTAGCGGCCACGGGCGTGATGGATATGCTTATGGCGCTCAACCGCGAGAACGGCCAGACCTTCGTCATCGTGACGCATTCGCCCGAGGTCAGCGCCCGCGCCAATCGCGTCGTCACCATGCACGATGGACTGGCGGCCTCAGACGTGGTGCGGCAGCCCCTACGCGAACCAGCAGCAGGCTAAGCACCCGAAAAGACTTTTTTATGACCCTTCTTTTTGGCCTGCCCACGAGCCTTCTCGCGCTCATCTTCGCTGCTGTGCTCGTCGTCGGGCTGCTGATCCTGGTGGGGCTGGCGCTGCGACAACCGGTGCTGATGAAGCTCGGCCTGCGCAATATCGGGCGCCGCCCGACCCAGACCGTGCTGATCGCGGTGGGCTTACTGCTCTCCACTATGCTCATCACGACGGCCCTCGGCGTGGGCGACGTCATCACCGGAGCGATACGCTCGGTCGCTGTCTCGTCGCTCGGGCGCATCGACGAACTCGCCTACGCCTCCTGGAACCAGACGCCCTTCTCTTTATCCAACGTCTCGGACAACATCGCGACGTTGAGGCGCGACCCCGCGATCGGCGGCGCTATGCCCATTGCCGAGACGGACGGGCTGCTCTTGTCCGACCTACAGTCGCGCCAGACCGCCAAGGTCAACCTTATCGGTGTGCCCGCTCAGATCCCGCCTATCTTCGGCCCGCTGCACGGCGGCGGGGCCACGCTGGTCGATCCGGCCACGCTGGGTCCGACCGACGTGCTCATTAACACGCCCTTGGCGGCGACGCTCGTGCCTCAGAGCGGCGACAGGCTCTACCTCTTCCACAACGGCCAGCGCACGCTCCTGCACGTGCGCGGCATCGTGAGCGCACCCGGCCTCACCGGGACGAAGTTCGCAGCGTTGATGAACATCGACGCTGTCGCGACCTTGGGCGGTTTTCCGGGGTTGGCCACGGCTATAGCGGTAGCCAACCCCGGCCCCGCCGCTACAAGCGCCGACGGCGCCTGGCCCGCGGTGCAGGCCATAGAGACGACGCTGCCCGGCTTCAAGGCCGACCCCGTGAAGCGCGAGGGCGTCGACACCTTCGCCGGCGCCCAGAGCGTCTTCACGCGCGTTTTTCTTTTGTTCACGTTGTTCGCGGGCGCGATCAGCGGTCTGCTGATCGTGCTCGTGTTTACCCTGCTGGCGGCGGAGCGACGCGGCGAGATGGGCGTGTCGCGCGCGCTCGGCATGGGCCGCGGCTCGCTCATACAGATTTTCCTTTTTGAGGGCGCGGCCTACGACCTAGGGTCCGCCGTACTTGGCGTCGCCGCCGGCCTGGCGCTTGGAGCCGAGCTTGCCTCGGTGATCGCGGCGCAACTCGCGCCGCTAGGCATCACAGGCGCCGGCCAGGTCGAGCCCGCCTCACTGGCCCTAGCCTATGGGCTTGGCGCGGTGCTCACCGGGCTCACCATGACGCTGGCCTCGTGGTCCACCGCGCGCCTCAACATCGTCTCGGCTATCCGCGGCGAACCCGACGACCCCCGCGCTCACGGCGCCGTCGCGGCCGTCGCTCGGGTCCGCCGCGCGCTCGGTCTGGCCGCACAGGCGCTCTCTTCCACTCGCTGGCGACCCGGCCTGGCGCTGCGCGCGCTCACGCGCGATCTCGCTACGGCGGGGCTGGCGCTGGTCTGGCGCCTCGTGGTGGGAGGGCTGCCGCTTCTGGCCTTGGGGTCCATCTTGCTCCTGTTTGGCATCTCTGTCCTCGATCCCGCGCTTTTTGCCGCCGGGGCCACGTCCACGGTCTTGGGCGCGACCCTACTGCTGCGCGTGGGCCTACGCCTCGCGCGCGTCTCGCCGCGCCTCGCCGATCGCCTCGCCGTCACGCCCGGCGGTCTGGCTCTCGTCGCCTACTGGGCGCTGCCCACCTCCGCGTTCGACAGTCTGGGTTGGCCGCGCTTCCAAGACGGCATTGAGGTGTTTTTCGTGGCGGGGGTCATGATGGTGTTGGGTGCGGCGCTCGTCGCCATCTACAACATCGATCTGGTGCTGAAACCGCTAGTGGCGTTTCTCGCGCTGCTCGGACGCGCGGCCACCGCGCGCGTGGCGCTGGCCTATCCGCTTCAACACAAGGCGCGCGGCGGCCTGGCCCTGGCTATGTTCTCCATGGTTGCGTTCACGCTCACGGTCATGGCCGTCATCATCACGGCGACCGCCTACAGCTTCGGCGACCTCACGAGGGCGGGCAACGGCTTCGACCTCAGCGCCGTCACGGCGTTCGGCGCGCCGACCAACGTCGAGGCCGCCACGACGGGCCTGCCTTATCTCCCGCGCGGCGTGGTCAGCGTAGCTGCTTCCTCGACGCTCACGCCCATCGGCGTAGTCGATCTGGCGGCTCCCCGCCCCGCGTGGTCGCTCTATGCCCTCGACCGCGTCGGCAATGAGTTTCTCTCCGCCACGACCCTGCACCTCACCACGCGCGCCGCCGGCTACACGAGCGACGCCGCCGTCTGGCGCGCCCTGCGTACGACGCCCCGCCTGGCCGTCGTCGATTCCGGCGCCGTGCCGTCGGCCAACGGCGCCCCCGTGCAACTGCCGGTCTCGCTGCCGTCGACCTACGCCAACGCGCCGCTGTTCACGCTCGCGGGAGTCCATGCAGGGGACACGGTGATGCCCGCGACACCGGTCTGGATCGCCGATCCCACGGCGGGACGCTCCGTCAAGCTCACCATCATCGGTGTGATAGACGGCCGCGCGGCGGCCACCTACGGCGTCATCACCGCGGCGTCAAACGTGGCGGGGGCGGGTTTCCCCGCCGCGCCGCCCACGACCTTCTACTTCAAGGCCGCGCCCGGCGTCAGCGCCCACATGGCGGCCCGGCGCGTCGCGTCGGCTTATCTCGACTACGGGCTCCAGGCCACGGTCTCCTCGGAGCAACTGCTCAACGGTCTCGGTCCCAAGCAAGTGCTCAGCGCTGTCTTACAAGGCTTCGTGGCCCTAACCGGGCTCATGGGGGTGGCAGCGCTGGGCCTCATCGCCGCGCGTGCGGTCGTGGAGCGCCGCCACAGCGTAGGCGCGATGCGTGCGCTCGGCTACACGCGCGGCATGGTGGGCGCGGCTTTCCTCACCGAAGCCTTGTTCACGGCGGTGCTGGGCCTCGTCATTGGCGGCGTGCTCGGTCTGGTCTTGAGCAGCAATCTCTTTGCCGCCAACTTTTTCGAGCAGTACCGCACTGGCCTCTCTTTTGTCATTCCCTGGCAGACGCTGGGCGTCCTGAGCGGGGCCATCCTCCTGGCCACACTCCTGATGACGGCGCTGCCCGCCTGGCAGGCCTCGCGCATCGCCCCCGCTGAAGCTCTACGTTACGAGGGGTAGGGGCCAAAGACGATATACAATCCATGAAAACGCCCGATAACTCACGGCAGAAGGGGAGTAGGGTTCAGGTCGCAGCGCTGTGGGAATTGACCTGGTCCTACCGATGGCGCGTTCTTCTCGCGATCGTCAGTGTTGTTCTGGCCGTCCTTCTCGTGTTCAAGGTGATCGCCTGGCTCTTGGGAGCTGAACGGCCGCCGGACTGGACAGGGTTCGGCGACCAACCTGCTCTCGCTGGCCACCTTCCCGTCAGCGTGGGCACGACCGCGAAGACTCTCTGAGACTGGATGCAGCTCCTCGTCGTGCCTCTTGTCTTAGCCGCGGAAGGCGCGTAGGGGCAAGGAACGGTGATGGCAGAGACGGTCTTCGGCCCGCGCGATCAGCCTCGCGCCATAATAATGATACTACACGTAGTATCATGCTGTAGTATACTCAAGGAGCGTTGATGACAAAGGCGGACAAGCGTCTTGAGGCGATGTGTCGCAATCCCCGCAACGTGCGGCCCAGTGAACTGGATGTCGTGCTGACGTGAGCGGGATTCACCTCCACGCAGCCGGGCACGAGTCACAAGGGGTATCACCACCCCGCGGGCTTGTCGATCACGGTCCCGCAGCGCTTCCCTCACCTCTTGCCTATCTACGTGACGAGAGCGCTCCGGTTGATCGATGAGCTAGAGGCGGCGCATGACGAGTTAGAGCAGGCGGAGGACGACCGATGACCGTAGAGATCAGACCCGACATCGACCAGGAGGTTGAGCGCTACATGGCGCTGCCCTACCGCATTGAGATCATCCTTGATGAGGGTGGGTATGTCGTAGCGATCCCGGATCTTCCCTCGTGCATGAGTCAGGGGACGACGGCCGAGGAAGCTCTGGAGATGATTCGCGACGCACAGAAGGTGTGGTTGACGTCCGCGCTGACCCACGGCGATCCTATCCCCGCACCGCGTCCTGAGCCGACCTACAGCGGCAAGCTGCTGCTGCGCTTGCCAAAGGCGCTTCACCGCCGGCTGGCCGAGGGCGCAGACGGGGACGGGGTGAGCTTGAACCAGTATGTCGTCGCGCTTCTGGCGAAAGGAGACGCGGCCTTGTCTCTTAGTGGGCAGATCGACAAACGTCTCATGGACATCCAAGCGTCTCTTGCCACGCTTGGGGAGTCACGCGATCGGATAGACGACGTGGACCTGACCAAGCAAGTAGGGGACGATGCATCCACGCGGATGGTCGAGAAAACGTCCGTCCGGCGATAGGACGCCGCGCCGTGACTGCTGCGCCCGTTCCCGCCACTGGCTATATCCGCGTCTCCTCGCGCTCCCAGGTCGCCGAGAAGGCTCTCCTGGACCAGTTCTCTGTCGGCTGCGCGGGCGGCCCTGGCGCACGGCGGACGAGGAGGCCCTGCGGGCTCAGGTCGCTCGCCGCAGACATGAGGAAGCAAGCGAGGCCGCGCAGTGGAAACGGGAACTGGCGTGCGCCCGGTCGCAGCTCGACGCGCTGGGCGCGGAGCACGTGGCCATCGAGCAGTACTGCACTGGCCTCTCTTTTGTCATTCCCTGGCAGACGCTGGGCGTCCTGAGCGGGGCCATCCTCCTGGCCACGCTCCTGATGACGGCGCTGCCCACCTGGCAGGCCTCGCGCATCGTCCCTGCCGAGGCCCTACGCTACGACGGGTAGACGGCGCGGAGCCTTTAACCTTCGGTAAGGGCGTCGTCGCGGTCGTGGACCTGCGCGGGCGGAGTCGTCGCCTCGACCGCGGTGAAGGCCTCCAGGATCTTGTAGCTGTGGTTCGCGCCCTGTGGAACGGTCCATGAGTCGCCTTCGGCTAGGAGCACCATCTGCCCTTCGGTATGGAGTTCCGCTCTGCCCTTGATAACGTAGCCGACCGTCTCGTAGGCGCGCCGCACCAGCGGCTTGGGCTCTCCAGGCTGCTCGTTCTCCCACAGCCGCATGGAGACATGCCTGCCGGAGGCGAGGTAGCGCTGCCCTTCCGGTCCGTGCGGCGAGTGCGATCCATCAACCTTAGTCACTGTCGTATCGGCCATCATCGTTTCTCCTTCTTCCCGCACCACTCCGCGTCCCGCGCGGCTTTATCATAGCTAGTAGATGGCATAATTCGTACCTACCCACCTATGATAAAACTCCTCTTACTGTCGAGGACGCCGACATCGGGGGAGGCATGGAGGTAGGGAGTGCGATTGCGCCGGGCGAACCCAACGCATACACTGTAGGAAGCGTCATTCTGGAGGGATGGCAGAGCGGTTGATTGCAGCTGTCTTGAAAACAGCCGGGGGTGCAAGCTCCCCGTGGGTTCGAATCCCTCTCCCTCCGCCCTAGTCGCGAAAAAGACAAAAAAGAGGCCGTCGCCCAAGGCGACGGCCTCTTCTCTTCCCCAAACCGTCTATACCGCTAGGAAAATAGGGCTTGCAGGATGCGGACGAAGATGTTCGGCGGCGACGCATTACGCGTCCGGTGGGCGGCGCTCGTCCGACGAGGAGGAGACTGCCAGTTGATGGAGATCAGCGTATCGCCCGGTCTCGACATGCCGATGACGCGCGCCTGGTCGATGATGAACTGCTTCGAGCCATAGTAGTCGATGTCCCGACGCAGTTGGTCGTTCGCCGCTTGCGTCGCCGCGATCTGCTGTTGCAACTGAACGCCGCGCTGGTGCGCCTGCTCTACCGTCCACCACCGTTGGGCGAAGTTGACGCCGAAAAAGATGGCCGAAATAGTTAGTAGAGCCACGCCTATACGGCGCGCGCGCTTGTTCCGCGGCTGCGACGCGCTGTAGTTGATGCTTGCTTCCCGGATCTTGGCCATCGCTCGTTCTCCGCTGTCGTCGCTTGGGCCGTAAAGAAGCCGGTCGGACGCTTAAACGTGGGCGGTCGCGGCGGCCTGGGCTTTGTTGAAACGTTGCATCAAGCGCGACTTGCGACGGGCGGCGTTTTTCTTATGGATGACGCCTTTGACGGCGGCGCGGTCGAGGTAGCTGAGCGCCTTACGCAGTGCTTCCTGCGTCTCGGGCGCATCAAGCGGCGCCGTCTCGATGGTGCGACGGGCGTTTCTCACGAAAGTACGAGCGGCGGTGCGGATGGGCTTGTTGCGCAGACGCTTGCGGTCGGCGACTTTGACGCGCTTGATGGACGACTTGATATTCGGCATGCAACATCCTCCACGATCGTGGGTATAGACGAGTACGAGAGTAAGTCCACGGGCGTCAGACGCCGCGCGGAAGCTTATGCAGTATAGCAGCCTACGCCTATGCCGTGACGAAAGCGACGGGCCTGAGCCCGGCCCATGAAAAGTCGTCAGCGCGCGGAAGGTCTGGGCGGCGCAAATCATGCCCGGTCCGCGTTCTCGCTCGTATGCGCCGCCCCCTGTATCGCCCCTGAGCAGACGGCCGTCTTGCTCTATGAGCGCCGCTCTTATCCTCGTCATTTTGGTTCTCGCGCATCAGACGCGACTGGCCCCGCGGTTGCGCATGGATGGCCATCGGCGGGCGCGAGAACGCGTGGTGGTGGGATGTGTTGGAGAACGGACCGTCCAGCCGCTACGCCACGCACTTCGATATCGATTGGGGCCTCCTGAAGCCGCGTTGCGCCACCGTATCCTGTTGCCTGTCCTAGGTGAACGCTACGGCGCCGCCCTGCAGGACGGATCGATCGTGGTGCGGCGCGAGAGTGGACGCTTCACCGTGACCTATTTCGACCATGTGTTCCCGCTGCCGCCGCGTTCGCTCGACAACCTCCTGGCCTCCGCGGCGGAGCACTGCGCGTCCGATGAACTGGCCTTCCTAGCGGACGCGGCGTCGCATCTGCCGCCGGCCACGGCGACCGACGAGAGCAGTGTGTCGCGCCGCCATCGCGACAAAGAGGTTTTGCGTCTGTTGCTCGCCGACCTCTGCGCTCGCCAGCCCACTGTGGCGGCGGCGGACGCGGTAGTGCATGAGATTTCAGCCTCGCCGGAGAAGCTCGACGGCCTTTTAGAGCGCCAGAACTACCGGCTAGCCTTCTGGCGCGCGGCCGATCGTGACCTCGACTACCGTCGTTTCTTCGACATCAACGCGCTGATCGCGCTGCGCGTGAACGACCCGCATGTCTTCGCCGACACGCACGCGCTGATCCTACGCTGGCTTAATGAGGGCGTGCTCGACGGCGTGCGCATCGACCATATCGACGGTCTGCGCGATTCCGACCTGTATCTGGACCGCCTGCGCGAACGGGCGCCCGTTCGCCGCGCTCCAGGATCTTCTCGACCCAGATCTTCGCGCCGGGCGCCCGCGGCCTGGCCGATCGCGGAGACCACCGGATACGATTTCTTGAACGTCGCCGACGGCCTCTTCGTGGACCCGTCCGCCGAGGCGTCGCTGACGGACACGTACGACGAGTTCATTGGCGAACGCCTAGACTACGCGGAGGTCGCGCGCGAGAACAAGCTGCGCATGTTGCGGGAGTCGCTGGGCAGCGACGTAAACCGGCTCACGGCGCTGCTGCTCGACGTGAGCCAAGGGCGCTGGCCCGCCCGCGACTTCATGCGCTACGAACTGCAGGATGCACTGCGCGAGATCGTCGCCGACACCCCCGTGTACCGCACCTACATCAGGGCCGAGGGCGGCCCCCTCACCGTGGCCTGCAACCTCGCGGGGGAACGGCGCCGCGTACCGCTGGCGGGGGGACCGCGGCGCATCTTGCTGGCGTCGACCGACGGCCTGGAACTAGCCGCTGACTCCATAGAACGACTGGCTGAGTGCGTGGCGATCGCCCTACGGAGGAACGCGCCGCGTCTTGCCGTTTGACCCGCATCATAGGCACGAACGGCCCGAGTCTTGCCGATTGACTCGCCTAACGAAGCAACGGAACCAGGAGGGTGACAGACGATGACGAACGAATCCGCCAGCGGTCTGCTGGCGCGCGCTACGCTCGAACGCCTCGTGAGGAAGCTTCAACCCCGCTATTTCCTGAGCAAACGCTGGTTCGGCTCCAAGAGCAAGACGATAGTGGGCTGCGTGCTGGTCGACGTGGCCGTGCTTCAGGAAGAGCCGGACCCGTTATTGCTGGTCATGCTGAAAATCTCCTACGCCGTGGGCGAGCCCGAAACGTACCAACTGCCCTTGGCCTTCAAGACGCGGGAGAATGTCCCGGCGACGATTAAGAGCCAACCCGAGGGTGAAGGAGTGGCTGGCGTGGTCGAGACAGCGCAAGGCGAGCTGTGGGCCTACGACGCCTTCGCGGAGGATGCGTTCCGCGTGGCCCTCTACCAGTCTATGTACGACGGCGCGACGTTCGAGGCACGCTCTGGCGCGGTCGTCTGCCAGCACACGCCCGAGGGCATGGCCACCCGCGAGGTCCACACGGCCAGGCACATCTCCGGCGAACAGAGCAATACCTCGATCGTCTACAACGACCTGTTTATCATGAAGGCTTTCCGCAAACTGTGGGCGGGCCGCAATCCTGACATGGAGGCGCCCTACTATCTCACCACCCAGCGCGATTTCCGCTACGTGCCGCGCGTCGCGGGGTTTATCGAGTACCGCCCCGCTCCTGGAGGCGCGACCGCGATAGAGAACGATGGTGGGGACGGTGAACAGGCCATGTCGGTGGCCGTGTTGCAGGAGTTCGTGGCCAATCAAGGCGACGGCTACACCAACGCCCTTGGCCGCGCCCACGCCTACTTCGTCCAGGCGTAACTGTTCAGGGGGGGCGCGGGAGGCGTATCTGGTAGAGTCAGGCTATGACAGACGCAGACCGCATCGCCGCCCTTGAGGCCGAGAACGCCGCGTTACGGGAGGCCAACACGGCCTTACGTGAG
>JAABUX010001053.1_pt1 | contig 43549 bp, 40 predicted proteins | sample 5561851 | NCBI WGS metagenome assembly JAABUX01 (sample SAMN10711883, study PRJNA513361) | rock metagenome | isolation source: Antarctica rocks | place: Antarctica: Victoria Land, Richard Nunatak red sandstone | collected 2016-01-03 | reverse complement strand
CAGGAGCGCCTTGCCGAGCGCCACCTTCGCGGACTCCCAAACAGCCAAGCCCGTGACGAGCAGGGCCAGGACTAGGATGACGTTCTGCAGCGTGCGGTCCCACTTGGCACACGAGAAGAGGTTCGTGTAAGCCTGCTTGGCCAGCGCGCACCGCGATGCGCCGCGTCCGCGGAGCGGTCCCGTCACCATGGTCGTGTAGGCGACCGTAAGGCCGGACGCCGGGTAGATGGCCAGGTTCAGGGCATCCCGGACGATCTGGACGAAGGCGCGGTCCTCCGGCTGCAGCGTGTTGTCCGCGACGATGCGCCGCTCGATCTCGCTGACGGCTTGCAGCAGCTCGGCCGGCGTGAACGTCTCGCCAGCCTTGCCCGGTCTGGCGACGGCGACCTTGGCCAAGCCTTGGGTGGGGCTTCCCGCGACGTAATCGACCAGCATCCAGACCTCGCTGACGAGCGCCTGCACCTGCGCCCGCTCGGACACCATCTCGTCGGTCCGCTGCGCCGTGGCGTGTCCGAAGTACCCCATGCTCGCGCCTCCCTTCTGGTCATCTTGCCGGCGGGGTCCGCGGCGCGGACCCCGCCCAGGCTGGGTCAGATTGCCGGGCCGGTTCAGCGGGTCACGTCAGCAGCGTCGTCTTCAGGGCGCTGATCGACGGCACGAACAGGTAGGCCCCGCCGGTCGGCACCACGAAGTCGTCTGGCATCGAGAGCGTGCTCCGCTCCGAACCGCCCGGGAAGTTCGGCACGGGTTCGTCGCTGGTGCGCTTGCGGTCGCCCTTGGCGGCGGCCTGCCCGATCAAGGGATCGAGGCCGGGGTTGACGTGCTCGCCCCCGTTCGGACGGTTCTTGTTGAAGATGAAGCCGGGGTTGTTGGCCCAGGCCGTCTGCAGGAACTCGAACTGCTGCGCAATCGAGGTCTGGTAGCAGGCGAACAACAGGCCCCGCTCCTCCGTTGTCGTCCGCGTCACCGCCTCGTGCTGCGTCACTTCCGGCCCGAACGCGATGCCGGCCCGGATGACCCGGCGGACCAGCACGGCCGCGTGCGTGTCGGCGTCGGTGGCGCCGTTGCCCGGGGTGGCCTCGTCGTCGCGCGGGTTCACCTTGCGGATGTGCGCCGCATACGGGCAGGCCCGCTGGAACACGTCCGACGAGAACACGAAATCGTTGTTCGCCGTCTCGTCCTTGGCCAGCTCGGGGTCGTCCTGCAGCGGGCTGATCTCCAGGGGCGCGCCGCTCTTCCACCGGCCGACCATGCGAGCCTCCAGCAGCGTCGGGTCGGTCTGCTGGGCGGTCCCCTGCTGCGCCGCGAACTCGTGCAGCTCCGGCACCTTCTGGTTCAGCCGCCGGAACACCAGGAAGGACCCGTTCTTCATCCAATCCAGGTTGGCGGGCAGGGTGGGGGCCGGCCCCGGGGCGTACTCGTCAGGGATGGGCGGGGCCGGCGGCGTGGCGGGCGGCGTCTGGCCGGGGTAGCCGAACACGAACTGCCCGGGCCAGAGCAGCTCCTGCCCCGGAAGGCCCTGGTTCGGCCGGGTGGCCGGGTCGGTGCGGGACGTGATGCCGCGCACGCCGGGCTGCGACACGCCGTCCAAGTAGCCGAAGTGCTCATGGCCCGCCTCAAGGCCCGGCCGCACTGTGCCGACCTCGCGGCGAACCTCGGCCACGGCGGCGCCCAGGGCCGCAAGCGCATCGTCGGCGCGCTCCTCTACGGCGTCGCATTGCGGACCCGTGAACATCATCACGCCGTGCAGCTTGTCGTCCGCAAGGTATTTGGGATGCCAGGTGCTCAGGGCGCCCGCCGCGTCCTGCGGGTCGTTCATGCCGATCTTAAGGAACAGCTCTGGCTCAAGCGCGCGCTGCTTCGCTCCGGCGACGAACGAGCCGTCCATCCCGTCGGTGCCGCCGGCCAGCAACGCGATGCCGTGATTGGTAAACCCCACGTTGAAGCCGAAGATCGGCAGCAATGCCGTGTCGCCGGCCTTCTTGGCCGCCGCGATCTGCTCCATCTGCTGCTGCGCCTGATGCGTGGTCGTCACCTCGTCTAGCAGCGACTTGGCGAAGGCCGTCTTGAAGGCAGCCCTGTCCGTGATGCTGAAGAACACGAACACCTGGGCCTTTTTCGGCAGGCCGATCAGCACGTCGCCTTGTATCTCGTCCACGGCAATGGCCGGGTCCGCTGGTTGGCTGACACCACCGAGGTGGTCCGGCACGTTCCGGATTGTGATATCGTCAAGCATCATTGCCTCTCCATTGTTGGATGACATGCGCCTATTCAGTCTTTGCTGCCGATCTTTGGATCGCAGGCGCTGGTTCGTAAACAGCCGCTGACAACATCCCGTAACGGATTGCCGCCCTGGCAGTCACTATCGCAGATTGCACGTAACAGTTCGATATAGCAACATATTTCTGCGCTGCCATGCCGAAGTGAACCTGCCGAACCCGGGATGGCGGTGCAGAGGCCTCGCTCTCTTTCCGGAAGAGGGTTAAAGTGAGGGAAGCCGCAGGCATCGAGTCCTATTGGTTCGGAAGCTGGCCTCTGCTCGTTAGCGGCTAGGTTAGGTCCTCTTGGCCTCCCTCACTCCAGCCCTATCCCGTAGGGAGAGGGAGCAAGCAGGCAGTAGCCCCGGGCGTATGCGTCAGCCCTGGCCCCAGCAGCATGCTGGTATTGCGCAGCACGAAATACTGCTTGACGCCGTTGCCGCTCAGGATTTGCCATGGGCGCACGCGGCAGCAGACCCGCGGTGGGGGGCCGTGCGTTGAGCTGGATCACCGGCGTGGGCCTGACGCCATACGGGCGCCTGGTAGGCCAGGACACCCTGGACCTGATGAGCGACGCCGCCACGGCCGCCCTGGACGACGCCGGGCTGCGGCGCGCGGAGGTGGACGGACTGGTCACCGGCTACTCCACCACCCTGCCGCACCTGATGCTCTCGACCGTGTTCGCCGAGCACTTCGGCCTGGCGCCGCACTACGCGCACGGCGTCCAGCTTGGCGGCGCCACCGGCTTTGCCATGACGATGCTGGCGCACCAGCTCGTCGAGGCCGGGGTGGCGCGGCACGTCCTGGTCGCTGCCGGGGAGAACCGGCTGACCGGGCAGTCGCGGGACGCCGCGGTGCAGGTGCTGGCCCAGGTCGGGCACCCCCGCTACGAGGTGCCGCTGGGGCCGACCATCCCCGCTTACTACGGCCTGGTCGCCTCCCGCTACATGCACGAGACCGGCACGACGGCAGAGGACCTGGCGGAATTGGCGGTGCTGATGCGCGCCCATGCCGCGCTGCATCCCGGCGCGCAGTTCCGGACGCCGGTCACGGTGGACGAGGTGCTGGCCTCCAAGCCGATCGCCCCGCCGCTGCGCCTGCTGGATTGCTGCCCCATCTCGGACGGCGGCGCGGCCATCGTGGTCAGCCGCGAGCGCACCGGGGCGGCTGCGGTGCGGATCATCGGCGCCGGGCAGGCGCACACCCACCAGCATGTGACCGCGGCGCCCAGCCTGACCCGCTTCGGCGCGGCGGATGCGGCGGCGCGGGCGGGGCTGGGCCGGGCGGTGGCGACTAGGGACCTGCGCTATGCCGCCATCTACGACAGCTTCACCATCACGCTCGCCATCCTGCTGGAGGAGCTTGGGCTGGCCCCGCCTGCCGGGGTCGGAGAGCTGGCGCGGGCGGGGCATTTTAGCCGCAGCGGCCGGCTGCCGCTGAACACGCATGGCGGCCTGCTCAGCTATGGCCACTGCGGCGTCGGCGGGGCGATGGCGCACCTGGTGGAGACGCAGTTGCAGATGACCGGCCGGGCCGGGCCGCGGCAGGTCGGGGACGCCTCGCTGGCGCTGCTGCACGGGGATGGCGGCGTGCTGTCCTCCCATGTCAGCCTGCTGCTGGAGCAGACCCGATGACGGACTGGACTGCCGGAACGCCCGGCCTGGCCTTCCAGCACTGCCCGGCGTGCGGCGCCACCTGGTACTTCGCCCGCGCCTTCTGCCCGCGTTGCGGCGCTGCTGGCCCGGAAACCCGCATGGCGTCCGGCCGCGGCCGGGTTCACGCCATCACCACCGTCACCCGCGCGCCATCGCCGGAGCTGCGCGCGCTGGCGCCATACCGGGTCGCGCTGGTCGATATGGAGGAAGGATTCCGCGCCATGACGCACGCCGCCCAGGATGTAGGGATCGATGACCCGGTCGTGACGCGCTTCGTAACCTTCGGCGACCTCGTCATCCCGTTTTGCGAACGGCCCGGCGCATGACCAGCGGCATGCCCGACCGCGAGTCCACCCAACCTCATCACCCGGAGACGCCCGCATGAACCTGCACCTGGTGACGGACGGGTTGCGCTTTCCCGAAGGCCCGGTGGCGATGCCGGACGGCTCCGTCGTGCTGGTGGAGATCGAGCGGCGCACGCTGACCCGGGTGCAGCCGGACGGGACGAAGCAGGTGGTCGCGCAGCTCGGCGGCGGCCCGAACGGCGCGGCCATCGGCCCCGACGGCAAGTGCTACATCTGCAACAACGGCGGCTTCAAGTGGACGGAGGACGAAACCGGGCTGCGGCCGGTCCTGCAGGCGGACGACTACAGCGGCGGCCGGATCGAGCGGGTGGACCTGGACACGGGCGCGGTGGAAACCCTGTATGCCGAAAGCGACCAGGCGCCCCTGCGCGGTCCGAACGACCTGGTGTTCGACCGCCATGGCGGCTTCTACTTCACCGACCTCGGCAAGGCCCGGCGCCGCGACCTCGACCGCGGCGGCGTCTGCTATGCCCGCGCCGATGGCAGCCTGATCCGCGAGGTCTGCTTCCCCATGATCACCGCCAACGGCGTCGGCCTCTCGCCGGATGGGACCGTGCTGTATGTGGCGGAGACGGAGCCGGGGCGACTCTGGGCCTTCGACCTCGACGGACCCGGGCAGATCCGCCGGCAGCCCTGGCCGTCGCCGCATGGCGGGCGGCTGGTCATGGGCAGCGCCAACTTCCAGCGCTTCGACAGCCTGGCGGTGGACTGCGACGGCAACATCTGCGTCGCCACGCTGGTGCACGGCGGCATCTCGATCATCGCGCCGGACGGCTCGTCCATCCGCCACGTGCCGATGCCGGAGCGGTGGGTGACCAACATCTGCTTCGGCGGGCCGGACCTGCGGACGGCGTTCATCACGCTGTCGTCCACCGGCCGGCTGGTCTCCTGCGCGTGGGAGAGGGCGGGGACCCCGCTGGCTTATCTGAACACGTAGCGCCGGGTTGCCGCACTGGAAACACACCTCCCCGATGGCCACCCCCCCGTCCTCGCCCAAAGCTGGAAAGGGGGCAGAGGCCGACCTGACGCCATAGCCGATCGTCCCCGTGGCTTCATTTGTGGGCAACCCTCAAGAGGCTTGCCTAGCCTGCCCGGCACGCCAGGAACGCTGCCCGGTCCGCAGGGCGCTCGACATGCTGGGCAAGCAGGTCCCAGAACTCGCCGGGCGACGCCGCCCGTTCCAGCGCACGCTTCACCAAGAGCCGGGCGATGGGGCCGATATGCCGGGTCAGCTCCGCCTGGGCACGCAGGACCGTGTCCGGCGGAACGGCCGGCGGCAACGGCCCGGTGGCCGGCAGCGCGGACCTCGGCCGGGACAGGCTGGAGGTGGCCAGCCCCGTGCGGGTTCCATGCTGCCCGCACTCCCGCAGCGCCGCCGCGCGGAACTCCTCGCGTTCGCTCACGGAGGCGATGTTGCGCGCCAGGGTGTCGCACAGCGCGTCCAGGGTCGGCGCGGTCTTCGCGGCGCTGCTGACCAGGACCGAGGCGATCGGCCCCAAGTAGTGCGCCAGCCGACGCTGCAAGGTGGACAGCACCTTCGGGTCCATCGCCGGATCGGGCGCAGGACCGGTGACCGGTGACGGGCCGGGCCGGTCGCCTGCTCTCGCCAGCACCACCGTCCCATCCCCGGCGGCGGTCCCGTCCTGCACCAGCCGCAGCGCCGCGGCCATCTCGGCGGCCGAGGCGAACCGGTCCTCCGGCTGTTTCGCCAGCGCCCGCCGCACCACCGCGGCCAGCGCCGGGGATGCGGCGTGAACCAGGGAGCGCAAATCCGGCGCATCGTCCTGCAACAGCCGCGCGACGATCTCGGTGAAGGTCCGCCCGGGGAACGGCCGCTCCCCGGTCAGCAACTCGAACAGCAGCACCCCGGTCGAGAACAGGTCGCTGCGGTGGTCCACCTCGCCGCCGCGGCACTGCTCGGGCGACATGTAGCTCGGCGTGCCCAATATGGAGCCGTGCGTGAGGTGCGAGTCCGGCAGGCGCGAGATGCCGAAATCCAGCACCTTGATCCGCCCCGCCGCGAGCAGGATGTTGGCCGGCTTGATGTCGCGGTGCACGACGCCCAGGCCGTGCGCGCACTCCAGCGCCTGCAGCACCTGCAGCGTGATGGACACGGCATCGGCCTGGGTGAACCGGGCACGCCCCTGGGCGGCCTGCGCCAGGCTGATCCCCTCCACGTACTCCATGGCGATGAACGGGTTGCCCTCGTGCAGGGCGAAGTCGTACACCGCAACGATGTTCGGGTGCGTGCAGCGCCCGGCCGCCTGCGCCTCCTGCCGGAACCGCGCCAGGTAGGCCTCGCGCTCGGCTCCCTCCAGCAGGTCGGCGCGGACCAGCTTGATGGCGACCAGGCGGCCGATGTCGGGGTCACGCGCCTGCAGGATGACGCCCATCGCGCCCCGGCCCAGCACCTTCTGGACCTGGTAGCGGCCGACCTGCTGCGGAACGCCGGCCCGCTCTGGAACGCCGGCCCCCTCTGGAACTTCGGTCAGTCGGCGGCCTCAAGCATGGTCATCGCATTCGTCAGGCTCCGGCGCATCCGGTTGAACGACATCGCCAGGGAGGCGATCTCGTCCCGCCCGCGCGCCTCGTACTCCGGGGTGCCTATGTTGCCCAGGCTCACCTCACCCGCCATCTGCGAGATGCGGCGGACCGGCCGGATGATCATGATGTGCAGCAGCAGGTTCAGCACCACCAGCACCACGCCGAACACCGCCGAAAGCCCCGCCAGGAACAGCAGGAACAGCCGGTTCGCCTTGTTCAGCGCGACGCTCATCGGCACCGACACCACCTGCGCGCCGATGGCGTCGCCGAGCTTCCATCCGAAGCCGTTCGCGCTGCCGTACAGGTCGATCATCGACGCCGGCGCGGCCTGCGGCACGGAGTGACAGGCCAGGCACGCCTTGTCCGTCAGCCGGAACGGCCGCGACAGGTTGAGCATCGGTCCCGTCGGCGTGCCGCGCTCCACGATCAGCTCGGCCATGTCCGGGTTGCGCTGGAAGGTGTTGATCAGGTCGGCCTCCCAGTCCGTCGCGCGGTCGGCGGGGTTGGTCGGGTTCAGCGCCGGCTCCTTGTAGGCATAGTCCGGAAAGGCCTGGTTGCGGCGGAAGTTGGTCTGCGCCGCCCAGGACGGCACGGTATGCGGCAGGAAACGTACGGCGGTCTGCTCGGCCAGCAGCGGCTCGATCTCCTTGGTGGTGTAGTCGCGGACCGCCAGGGCGTTCTCCAGGATGATGCGGGCGTCCTGCAGCACCTCCTGCCGGGCATTCTCCCGCACGATGGCATAGGAGAACAAGGCGGCCAGGCTGAGGCCGGCCAGGAAGGCCACCAGCATTACCACGTTGAACTTCGCCTTCAGTCCCATGACACGCCTCCTGTTCCTGCTGCTCCGCCGTGGCGGGTCGTTCCGGTGTCAGCCGGCTGGTCCGTGCGTCCGGCCTGCCGTCAGGCGTGCGGCCTGCTGCGGCGCCAGCACGCCCGTCATGTCGGCGCCGATCTCGTGCTGGTACCGCCGGATGGCGGCGTGCGTTCCCGCGCCGAACAGGCCATCCACCGGGCCGGCATAGTAGCCCAACCCCAGCAAGGCGGCCTGCACCGCTTGGCGGTCTTGCCCGGTGTACTGCGCCTCCTCTGGAAAGGCCGTGAGCGTCGCCGAGGCTGGTGGCCCCGAGATTGGCGGCCCCGAGATTGGCGGCCCCGAGATTGGCGGCCCCGAGATTGGCGGCCCCGAGATTGGCGGCCCCGAGATTGGCGGCCCCGAGATCGGCGGCGTTGAACGCACCGGCGCTGGAGGCGTCGCCGCGGCCAAGGGCATGTCCGGCTTTGCCTCCTGCACGGCGGCCGTGCGGTCCGGGGCCGGCATGAGGGCCGCAGGCGCCCCAGCCTCGCCAGCCGTCACAAGGCTGACCGCCGTGGCCCCTGCAAGGGCAGTGCGCAGGTTGCGAAGCAGCGTTCCTGCCACCGCAGGCGGATGCAGCTCCTTGACCAGCGCCTGCGCCAGGGGTGTGGGCGCCGCCGCCAGGTCAGCCCCCACCGTTGCTGCGATGAACTGCCCGTCCGCCAGGCTGCGGGCTGCAACCGACTGGCTGATCCCATTCGCCGAGGCGCCAGGCGCCGGGAACAGGTCCAGCACCGCCAGCCCGGCACGCGAGCCGCGGAAGGCAGCGTCGGTGACGGACCGTGCCGCCATGCCCTGGGTCAGCACATCGGACGCGCGGTCGAGGGCCGCCGTGGCGGGGAGCACGAACACCCGGCCGTCGAACTCGGTCGCATAACCGCAGAAGTAGATGACGACGGCGGCGTCCGGCGTGGCTGCGATGCGCCGGGCCAGGGCGCCGAAGGCTGCACCCAGGGCGCCGTTCGAGGGATCGGTCCGCTCGGCGACGTCGAACCCGGCTTGGCGCAGCCCGTCCGCAACGGCGCGGCCCGACAGCGTGCACCCTGGAAGGGCGGGCATCCCGGTGTAGGCGGCGCTCGCCAGGACCAGGGCAAGCCGCCCCGGCTGCGGCTCGGCGCGCACAGGCACGGCTGCCGCGGCAAGCACCAGCATTCCGGCTGCGATGTGCTGCCAACCTCGCGGGATCATCTGCCACTCCTGCTACTGGCCCATTGCCACGGCACATGCGGCCAGACACGTGACCAGGATCGTAACCTGTTTCTGTCCCGCAACCAAACGGGCGTTCCCGCACGCGTACGTCCCAACACGCGCACGTTCCAATGCGGGCACGTTCCAGCACCGGGCGGTCGGCTCTGTATGTGCGTTTCGTCACAGACCCGGGCCGGCGCCGGCCTGCACCAATGCCGCAACGCAGACCGCAGGAGCAGCCTTCCAGCCCGCCAGGACTGGCGGCGAGCCTACCCCGACTTGGTCGGGCGGATGCCCAGCATGATCAGCATGGCGTTGCGGGCGTCCTCGTTCGGCACGACCTCCTGCAGCAGTTCCGGCCAGCTCAGGCGGGCGCGGCGGATCGCCTCCTCCAGGGTCAGCGACAGGGGAGACTGCGGCTCGGAACGGCGGAAGAACTGCTATGGCGAGGGCGGCATCCTGACCGAGGCGGTGCGGCGGCGGCCGTACTCGGTGATCCTGCTGGACGAGATGGAGAAGGCGCACCCGGGCGTGCAGGACGTGTTCTTCCAGGTGTTCGACAAGGGCACGATGAAGGACGGCGAGGGGCGCGACATCGACTTCAAGAACTGCGTCATCATCATGACCAGCAACGCCGGCACCACCTGATCACCAAGCTGTTCGCCGACCCCGAAAGTGCCCCTGACGCCGCCGGCCTGGCCGAGGCGCTGCGGCCGGAGCTGCAGAAGCACTTCAAGCCGGCGTTCCTAGGGCGGGTGTCGCTGGTGCCGTATTTCCCGCTGTCGCCGGAGGTGGTGCGCCGCATCGTCGGCTTGCAGATGGACCGCATCCGCCGCCGGGTGTGGGACAGCTACCGCGCGGCGCTGAGCTGGGCGCCCGAGCTTGAGGATGTGATCGCGCAGCGCTGCACCGAGACGGCCTCGGGTGCGCGCAACGTGGAGAACATCCTGTCCCGAACGCTGTTGCCGGAGTTGTCGGCACACGTCCTGTCCCGTTTGGCCGATGGCGGGGTGGTTGGTGAGGTGAAGATCGGTGTGGGGGCGTCAGGGCTGTTCGATTACGAGCTGGCCTAATTCCACCGCTTGCGTGGCTGGTATTCAACTAAAAAGGGGGATTTAGAATGCCGATTTATGTGAAATACAAGGACCTCGGCGTCAAAGGCGACGTGACTGAGAGCAATCATAAGAACTGGATCGAGGTGTCGTCGTTCCAGTGGGGCGTGGGCCGCGGCATCTCCAGCCCGACGGGCGCGAGCGCCGACCGTGAGTCGTCGGCGCCGAGCGTCAGCGAGATCACGCTGACGAAGTCGCAGGACATCTCCACGGTCGGGTTGCTGACCGAGGCCCTGCAGGGCGACGGCGTGAAGGTGACGATCGACTTCTGCCGCACCAACAAGGACCAGATGGACGTTTACCTGACCATCGAGCTGGAGAACGTCATGATTAGCGGCTACAGCGTCAGCAGCGGCGGCGACCGGCCGAGCGAGAGCATTTCGCTGAACTTCACCAAGATCATGATGAAGGGCACGCAGATGAAAACGGACGGCTCTGCGGCCGAGCCGGCGAACATCAGCTACGACCTGGCGACGGCGAAAGCGGCCTGAGCGGCGTGCGGCGGCGCCGGGGTCCGGCGCCGCCGGATGCGGGGGAGCAGCTTGAGGGGTGAGAGAGGCCGAGCGGGCCTGGCTTGCATGCGTGAGGACGAAACTTCCTCCCGACCTGGCAGAGTTTGGCCCGGGCGGCTTCCCTCACCCCAACCTTCTCCCGGAAGGAGAGGGAGCAGCAATCAAGGCGCCTTGTTCTTCAGCGTCCGCTGCAAGTCCCGCTCGATCGGCGCCAGGTGGGTCGCGTGGTGCGCCGTGGCCACGTCCCGCCACTCCGCCACGTCCGGCACCTCGGTGGGGTTGTCCCGCAGCAGCTCGCGCTTGATGAATGGAAAGCCTGCGACCATCAACTGCCGCCATAGGTCGCTAGTCGGATTCAGCGGCGTGCGGTCCACCACATGCGCGCGGATACGCCGGGCATGGTGCTGGCGGGACCGTACGACGGCGTCCGCCAGGTTCGGCCCGCCCTCCTCGAAGTCGGTCAGCAGGTCCGGGTCGATGTCGCGCACCAGGTCCTGGTACGGCCACACCGCCCGGCAGGTGAACCCGGCCCGCAGCAGCGTCTGCGTCAGCCCGATCTCATATAGCCGCACCAGCCACACCTTGGCCCAGGTCGGCCGCACCCCGGCCCAGAACCGCCGCCACGCCTCGCTTTCGACCACCCGGGGGCTGAACGCCATGAGATAGGATTGCAGGTGGTAGCGCGACTGCCAGCTCTCCGTGCAGCCCCATACATCCGCCGCGGCGAAATCGATGCGCGACAGCAGGTCGTGCAACGGGCGGATTGGGCCGTACACGCTGTCATTGGCCATCAGCACCATCGCGGTATCCGGCCGCGGCAGCGCCAACTGCTCGAACCCCTCACGCCAGGCACCGAAGTCGTAGCCGATGTTGCGCCGCACCAGCACCCCGGCGCAAATCAGCTTCAGCGCCTCCAGGGCCGCGGGGCGCAGGTGGCCGCTGTTGGTGACGAACAGTACCGAAACCCCGGCCGCCGCCAGGCTGCGGACTCCATGCAGCACATGCTCCCGCACGTCCCCGGCGCCGTCCCAATGAACATACACGCACACGCGCGGCCCCAGCGGGATTTCTCCATCCGGCCAGCGCGACACGATTTGGTTTGGGCTGCGGTGCCGCATCACCTCGTGCCCCAACTGCGGCAGGATGCGGTAGCGCGCCAGGCTCCAGCCGCGGTGCAGCAGGTGCCCCAGGGAGCCGCGGGCCAACCCTAGGCCTCAGCGGCGGGCGCGATCCGCGACAGGATATCGGGCGGCATCTCCAGCGCCGGATGCGCGGCATGGAGGTCCGCCGTCAGCGCCGCCGCCTCGTCCAGCGCGTCGAGCAGATCCAGCGCCTGCAGCTCCCCGCGCAGCGCCGCCCACCACAGGCCGGCACCCGGCTCGCAGGCCGCGCGGACCCGGGACAGGCGGCTGCGGCCCATGGCGGGGTCGCCGGCGGCACGGCCATGCGTGTCCGCCTGCACGTCCAGCACGCCAAGGCAAAACAGCAAGTCTCGGTCCCCCTCCGGCAACGGGCGCGTGCTGCCCGGCTGTGCGAAAGGGGCGGTGCTCAGGCCGGACCGCTCCGCGATGCCGCGCGCCGGGCCGTACTGCCCGGCATTGACCAGCTTCGGCAAGGCCCACGCGCCGGTGTCCAGGTCCGGGTGCGCCACCACGACATGCAGCGTCAACGCCGTTGCGGCTGCCGTGTCGCCCAGCAGCCCCAGCGCCTGCAACTCGCCGTTTAGCGCCGCCCACCACAGCCCGGCGCCGGGCGCCACTGCCCCGCGCACGGCGGCGAAGCGGGTGCGGGCCAACGCCGGGTCGCCCAACGCCGCGCCGCCCGGGCCGGATTGCGCGTCCAGCACCGCAAGGCAGAACAGCAGGTCACGGTCCGCGTCGGCCAGCGGTGCGCCGGGGTGGGCGTCCGGCGCAAGCCCGACTCCGATAGCGTCCAGCAAGCCGCGCGCCAAGTCCAGGTGCCCGGCATTGACCAGCGTCGTCAGTGCTCGCTGCACCATGCCGCGCTGCCGCGCCGCGCCGCCGGTTGGCGCCGCAGGCAGGGCGGCCAGGCGGGCGATGACGCCGGGGTTGCCGGCCGCCGCGCCACACAGCAGCGCCTCGGCCCGGGCGGTCCAACCGATGTCCTCGGTCTGCCCGTCCTCCATGGCCAGCTCGCCCAGCGCGCGGCGCATCGCGGCGGCGGCGGCGGACGCCAGGGTGAACTGCCCCTCCAGCGAGGCGCGCGGGGCGCCGGCGGCCAGGCGGCGGATGGCGCGGGAGTACAGCAACCCTCCCAGGTTCAGCGGCACCAACTGCGCCATCCGTTCCAGGCTGCAGGTGGCGACCTCCGCCGGCAGGCTGGTCAGCCCGTCCAAGTTCCAGCCGAACCGGGCATGGCACCCGCCGGTCAGCAGCGCCCAGGCGCGGTCGGCCGCCGCCATGTCGCCGTCGTTGACCGCCTCCTGGAACGCCCGCCCGGCCAGGCCGAGGAACAAGTCGCCCGTCTGGTCCAGCTTGGCCGCCCGGCCTTCCAGGTGTGCGCGCAGGGCCAGGCGCAGGCGGGCCGGGTCGCGTTCCAACTGCAACGGCGCATCGCTGGCGAAGGCGATCAGGGAGTGGCTGTCCACCACCACCTCCACGTGCTGGAAGCCTCCCCCGCGCAGCAACGCAGTCAGGCTCTCGATGCCCTGGATCACCAGGTGCAGGCTGGGCGACAGCAGCGGGATGAGGATGCCCGGCGGCGTGTCCCGCGCGATGTCCGCCCCATTCGGCGTCGTCAGCATCAGCAGGCCACCCGGCTTCAGCATGGCCCGCAGCGTGCGGACGAAGGCGGCAGGGGAGGGGACGTGCTCCACCACTTCCGACCCCATCACCACGTCCATCGTGCCGCACGCCTCGTCGTCGTCGCGCAGGTAGCGCAGCTCGATGGGCAGGCCGAGCGCGTCGCGGCCAACGGCAGCCAACGGCGCCGGGTCGATGCCGACGCCGCGCCAGCCGCGGGTGTTGATGGCGAAGTCCAAGCTGAAGCCGTAGCCGCAGCCGACCTCCATGTAAGCGCTGCCCGGCGAGACCGCGGCGGCCTGCGCCAGGGGCCGGGTGATCAGCGAGATGCCGGCGCCCTGCTGCACGTAGAACGGCACGCGGCCGCGGTTGTTCAGCGCCGGCTCGGCGTAGTCCGGCGGAACTTGGCTATCGTAGAAATGGCAGGCGCAGGCGGGGCAGCGCAGCAGGCGTAGGCGCTTGAACGGGTTGTCCGGCAGTTGCACATCGACGGTCAGCACCAGGGTCTTCGCCACCGCCGCGGCGCAGTTCGGGCAGGGCATGTCCCGCAACGCCGCGGGCGTTTCCATACCGTCGGGCGCCCAGGCTATGCTGGGCGGCTGCACGGTGGCGGACTGGCGTGCGGCAGGGCTTGGCATGGTTCGGATATCCGCCAGGCCACGGTTTAAGGCAAGACGGGTGAAGCGGCGTTCTGCGTCTTACCCCGGCCTTGATCCGCTTCGCGACCCAGGCCCGGAGGAGGAGAGAGAAGAACCGCGGCCGATGCCATGATACTCCAGGCCGGCGTCCCGCATCACCACCGGATCGAACACGTTGCGCAGGTCCATCACCAGCGTCCCGCGCATCGCAGCGCGCAGGCGCTCTGGGGCGAGGGCGCGGAACTCGTTCCACTCCGTCACCAGCACCAGCACGTCCGCACCCGTCACGGCATCGTAAGCGTCGGTGCAGTAGTGCACGCTGTCCGGCAGCAGCGCCTTGGCGTGCTCCATGCCGACGGGGTCGAAGGCGCGGACCTCTGCCCCTTGCTCCGCCAGGCGGCTGATGATGGACAGGCTGGGGGCATCGCGCATGTCGTCCGTCTCGGGCTTGAACGTCAGGCCGAGCACCGCGACGGTCTTGCCGTGCACCGACCCGCCCGCCGCGTGGATCACCCGCGCCGCCATCCCCGACTTGCGGGCGTCGTTCACCGCCACCGTCGCCTCTACCAGGCGGGACGGCGCGCCCCAGTCCTGCGCGATCCGCATCAGCGCCAGGGTGTCCTTCGGGAAGCAGCTCCCGCCAAATCCGGGTCCTGCATGCAGGAACTTGCGACCGATGCGCCCGTCCAGGCCGATGCCGCGCGCCACGTCGTGCACGTCCGCGCCGACGCGCTCGCACAGGTCGGCCATCTCGTTGATGAACGTCACCTTCATCGCCAGGAACGAGTTGGCGGCGTACTTCGTCAGCTCCGCCGTCTCCAGGCTGGTGAACAGGATCGGCGCCTCGATCAGGTATAGTGGCCGGTACAGGCGGCGCAGCACCTCGCGCGCGCGTTCGCTGTCGGTGCCGATCACCACGCGGTCGGGCCGCATGAAGTCGGGGATCGCGCTGCCCTCGCGCAGGAACTCCGGGTTGCTGGCGACATCGAACTCACCGCCCGGGCTGGCGCGGCGCATAATCTCCATGATGCTGCGCCCGGTGCCCACGGGAACCGTCGATTTGGTGACGACGACGGCATACCCGGTCAGCGCCTTAGCCACCTGCTCCGCCGCAGCGTTGACATACGACACGTCGGCATGGCCATCGCCCCGGCGCGTGGGAGTGCCGACGGCGATGAACACCGCATCCACCCCATCGACCGCCGCCGCCAGGTCGTTGCCGAAGCTCAACCGGCCCGCCGCCACGTTCTCCGCCACCAGGCGGTCCAGCCCCGGCTCATAGATGGGGATGCGGCCGTTCGTCAGGGCGTCCAGCTTGGCCGGGTCCACCTCGACGACCGCAACGTCCACGCCGAGGTCGGCGAAGCACGCGCCCGAGACGAGGCCGACGTAGCCGCCGCCGATCATTGCAATCCGCACGCCTTGTTCCCTGTCCTGTTCCGCCGAATCGACCGCACAGGACCACATTCCGCCTGCCGGGACCAGATGCCGAACCGTCACGCTATGTCATGCGCGCCGGCCCGTCCCCGGGCGGCGTCGTCCAAGGCATGCTGCTCGGCCTGGGCGTCGGCGGCCTGTTGCAGGCGGGTGCGCTCGGCGATCACCGCCGCGACCGCCTCCGTGCCGGACCGGGTCACGGACAGCATGGCGCGGGCACGGGACACGTCGGCCTGGGCGCGCTCGCACGCCTGCCGGGCCTGGGCGGTGCGCTGGCGGGCGCCGGGCAGCCAGGCGGCGAAGGCCTCCACCACGCCATCGCCACTGTCCAGCGCCGAGGCGGCCTCCAGCTCGACGGCTATGCTGTGCTCGGCCTGCTTCACCACGCCGTCCGCCGCAGCCTCCCCAGCCAGGGCGCGCGCCAGGGTGGCCAGCGCCTCCTCATGCGCCATCCGGCGCACGCGGGCGAGCACGAGAAGCGGATCATGCGGCATCGTTGTCCTCCAGGGCGGCTTGCAGGGCGGCGAAGGCGTCGGGGAGCGTGCTGCTCTCCCCCTTGGGCTGGCGCAGCACCGCCTCGATCCGCGGGGCCAGGCGCAGCGCCTGGTCCACCACCGGGTCGGCGCCGGCGCGGTAGGCGCCCAGGCGCACCAGGTCCGCCATCTCGGCGTGCAGCGACAGCACGGCGCGGGCGCGGCGGGCCAGGGCATTCTCCTCCGGCCCGTTGCAGCCCGGCACGGTGCGGGACAAGGAGCGCAGCACATCGACCGCCGGATACCGCCCGCCCTCGCCGATGCGGCGGTCCAGGATGACGTGGCCGTCCAGGATGCCGCGCACGGCGTCGGCGACAGGCTCGTTGTGGTCGTCTCCCTCCACCAGCACGGTGAACAGGGCGGTGATGTGACCGCTCGCCTCGCCGCGGTCCGGCCCCGGCCCGGCGCGCTCCAGCAGCCGCGGCAGCTCGGCGAACACGCTGGGCGGGTAGCCGCGGGTGGCCGGCGGCTCCCCGGCGGCCAGGCCGATCTCGCGCAGCGCCAGGCAGAACCGCGTCACGCTGTCCAGCAGCAGCAGCACGTGCTTGCCCTGGTCGCGGAAGTGCTCGGCAATGGTCATAGCGGCGTAGGCGGCCTCCCGCCGCATTAGCGGCGGCTGGTCGGAGGTGGCGACGACGGTAACGGAGCGCGCCATCCCCTTGGGCCCGAGGTCGTCCTCCAGGAACTCCCGCACCTCGCGCCCGCGCTCCCCCACCAGGGCCAGCACCACGACGTCGCACCCGGCCTGATGCACCAATTGCGACAGCAGGGTGGATTTGCCGACACCCGACCCGGCGAACAGCCCGAGCCGCTGCCCTGCCCGGCACGTCGTGAACAGGTCAAGCGCCCGCACCCCCAACCCGATCCTCGCCCCCAGCCGCGCCCGGGTGGCGCCGGGCGGCGGATCGGCCCGCACCGGGCGAGGCTCTCCCGCCGGCAGCGCGCCACGGCCATCGAGCGGCTGCCCCAGCGGGTCCACGACGCGGCCCAGCCAGGCGTCGGACACCGCAAGCTGCGCGCCGCGCGGACGGTCCGGACGGAACGGCAGGCTGGCCGTGCTGCGTGGCCCCAGCCCCTCGACGGCGCCAAACGCCAGCGCACGCGCCATGCCGTTGCGGAAGCCGACGACCTCCGCCCCGACCTGCCCGCCGGCCTTGGCGTGCACCGTGATCCGGTCGCCGACCGCAAGCTCCGCGGTGATGCCGCCGACCTCGATCAGCATGCCCGAAATCCCGGCGACCTGTCCGGTCAGGCGAGGGGCTGCAGCGTCCGCCAGGGCCGGGCCAGCAAGGCGCAAACGTTCAATAACGTAAGACTGTCTCAAAATATACTCTCTATTAGGATGATGCGGGCTAGAGTGCTCTTGACACACCCTGGTTTTGCTGGTGATCCAAAATATCTCACCCAGACGTGAAGTTTTTGTAGACGAGCACACGTCAAAGTTGTAACACCTCGCATGTCGCTGAACCGAGGAGCAACTTATGCGTGTATTGTTGATCGATGCCGACCAGACCGTCGCCCGTGGGCTGTGCCACCTCCTGAAGGGCAGCGGCGCCATCGTCGAGCACGCCGCGACCGGGGAGGACGGGCTGGACCTGGTCCGCCACTATGATTACGACCTCGTGCTGCTCGACCTGGCGTTGCCGGGCACCGATGGCTGCGAGCTGGTCCGGCGCATGCGGGCGGCACGCATCGACACGCCGGCCATCGTCATGGTCCCGCAGGCCCGGGCAGACGCTAAGCTGCGCGCCTTCGGCGTCGGCGCCGACGACGTGATCGCCAAGCCGTTCGACCCGGCGGAGCTGCTGGCCCGGATGCAGGCGATCCTGCGCCGCAGCAAGGGCTACAGCCAGCCCACCCTGGTCCTCGGCGACCTGCAACTGAACCTCGATAGCCGTGAGGTCCTGGTGGCCGGTGCGCCGGTCCACCTGACCGGTAAGGAATACGCTATCCTCGAGCTGCTGGTGCTCCGCAAGGGCATGGTGCTGACCAAGGAGGCGTTCCTAAACCACCTGTATGGCGGCATGGACGAGCCGGAGATGAAGATCATCGACGTGTTCATCTGCAAGCTGCGCCGCAAGCTGTCCGACGCCGGGGCGCCAAACGTCATCGGCACGGTGTGGGGCCGCGGCTACATGGTCCGCGACACCGCCGCGCCGAGCCTGGTCACCGCACCAAGGGCTGCGCTGGCCGCGAAGGCAGGACAGCTCGCGGCCGCCTGATGCCGGCGGCTGACGATAGAGATTGGTAGCAGGAGCGCCGTTATGGCGAGCCGGCTTCGGCGTGGCAATCCAGGTGGGCCAGCGCGGTCCATGCCGCCTCTGGATCGCAGCGCCGAAGCCGGCTCGCCATGACGGGCGCAATATGGAGTGGACGGGACATAGCGGAATTACCGGCATGTCCCGCATTCCCGGCTTCGTCCCCGGCTTCGTCATTGAAAAGCAACACCTGGCCTGCTGACACCTGGATGCGGATGGCGTAACCCGGGCGCACGTCCGACGCCCCCGTCAGAAAGCAGCGCGCATGTCCGACACCCCGTTTCCCGCGTTCGCCTCCGCGCGCCGCCTGCCCAATGCCTTTGACCTGGTGGCCGGGCTGTGTATCGCTGCGTTGCTGATCTACTTCGGCACTGTCGCACGCGGCACCCTGGCGCCGCTGGACGCGCCGGAGACGCAGGCCATCGTGCTCGATCCCTGGGCGCTGCCAAACTACGCGGTCCGCACGACGCTGCGGATGTTCGCGGCGCTGGTGTGCTCGCTGCTGTTCACCTTCACCTATGCCACCTGGGCGGCGAAAAGCCGGCGGGCCGGGCTGATCCTGGTGCCGATCCTCGACATCCTGCAGTCGGTGCCGATCCTGGGCTTCCTGACCTTCACGGTGGTGTTCTTCATGAGCCTGTTCCCCGGCCGCGTGCTGGGGGCGGAGCTTGCGGCGATCTTCGCCATCTTCACCAGCCAGGCGTGGAACATGGCGTTCAGCCTGTACCAGAGCCTCAAGACGGTCCCGGCCGACCTGGATGAGGCCGCGCGCAGCTACCGCCTCAGCGGCTGGCAGCGGTTCTGGCGGCTGGAGGTGCCGTTCGCCATGCCGGGCCTGGTGTGGAACACCATGATGTCGATGTCGGGCGGCTGGTTCTTCGTCGTCGCCAGCGAGGCTGTGAGCGTCGGGGACTCGACCTGGAAGCTGCCGGGCATCGGCAGCTACGTGGCAAAGGCGCTGGACGAGCGCGACATCGGCGCGGTGTTCTGGGCGATCCTGGCGATGCTGGTGGTGATCCTAGCCTACGACCAGTTGCTGTTCCGCCCCCTGGTCGCCTGGTCGAGCAAGTTCCGGTTCGAGCTGACGGCGGGCGAGAACACCGAGGACCCCTGGGTGCTAAAGCTGCTGCGCCGCACCCGGCTGTTGCGGACGGTGTCCGGCGGCATCGGCCGGGTGTTTGACGCATTCGGCGGGCTGCGGCTGTCGTTCCGCATCCGGCCGCGCCGGGCTGCGGTGCGTGCGCCATCCCGGCTGGGCGACGCCGTGTTCCTGGCAGTGCTGGCCGTCGCGGTCGCGGCAGCGGTGTGGGAAATCTGGACGTTCGTGTCGGCGACGCTGACCTTGGCCGACCTCGCCGAGGCAGTGGAGCTTGGCCTGATCACCCTGCTGCGCGTCGTGGTGCTGATGACCTTGGCAACGCTGATCTGGGTGCCGATCGGCGTTTGGCTGGGCCTGCGCCCGGCATGGGCGCGGCGGGCGCAGCCCATCGCGCAGTTCCTAGCGGCGTTCCCGGCCAACCTGTTCTTCCCGGTGTTCGTCGTCGCCATCGTGTATTTCGCGGGCAACCCCGACATCTGGCTGACGCCGCTGATGATCCTGGGCACGCAGTGGTATATCCTGTTCAACGTCATCGCCGGGGCCAGCGCGTTCCCGGGGGACTTGCAGGAGGCGTCGAAAAACTACCGGGTAGGCGGGCTGCTGTGGTGGCGCCGGGTGATCCTGCCGGGCGTCTTCCCCTACTACGTTACCGGGGCCATCACGGCGTCGGGCGGGTCGTGGAACGCGGCCATCGTGTCGGAGGTCGCGGTCTGGGGCAAGACGAAGCTGGCCGCGCATGGCTTGGGGGCTTACATCGCAGACGCCACCGCGGACGGCGCGACGGCTAAGGTGGTGCTAGGCGTGGTCGTGATGTCGTCCTTTGTGCTGGCGTTCAACCGGCTGCTGTGGCGGCCACTCTATGCCTACTCCAGCCGCCGCCTGACGCTGTAACCCTCACGCTGCAACCTTCACGCCGTATCCGGGAGCACGCCCATGGACCAGACCGTAGCAGCCGACGCCCTGCTGCAGGTGCGCGGCGTCCGCCAGTCCTACCATAAGGACAGCACTGCCGACCTCGTGGTGTTGGACAACGTGGACGTGTCGCTGCGCAGCGGGGAGATCGTGGGGCTGCTGGGCCGGTCCGGGTCGGGCAAATCGACCCTGCTTCGGATCATCGCGGGCCTGCTGACCCCCACGGGCGGCGAGGTTACCTGGCGGGGCCGCGCCCTGCATGGCCCGGCGGACGGCGTGGCGATGGTGTTCCAAAGCTTCGCCCTGTTCCCCTGGCTGACGGTGCAGGAGAACGTGGAGCTTGGGCTGGAGGCGCTGGGCGTCCCGCGGGCCGAGCGGGAGAAGCGTGGCGAGGAGGCCATCGACCTGATCGGCCTTGGCGGCTACGAGAGCGCCTACCCCAAGGAGCTGTCAGGCGGGATGCGGCAGCGCGTCGGCCTTGCCCGCGCCCTGGTGGTGCACCCGGACCTGCTGCTGATGGACGAGCCGTTCAGCGCGCTCGACGTGCTGACGGCCGAGACGCTGCGCACCGACCTGATCGACCTCTGGAGCGACGGCAAGCTGCCCGTGAAGAGCATCCTGATGGTCACGCATAACATCGAGGAGGCGGTGCTGATGTGCGACCGCATCCTGGTGTTCAGCAGCAACCCCGGCCGCGTCGCCAGCGAGTTGCGCGTGCCGTTCCCGCATCCGCGCAACCGCAACGACGCCGCGTTCCGCCAGTTCGTCGATGACATATACGCCCTGATGACCCGGCGGGCCGTGTCACATCCCACCGCCGCCCCGGCCCCCGCCACGATGGCGCTGCAACTGCACCCCGTCAGCACCAACCTGCTGGCCGGCCTGGCCGAGACCCTGGTCGCCCCACCCTATAACGGCCGCGCCGACCTGCCTGCCCTGGCGGGAACGTTGCAGCTCGAGTTGGACGACTTGCTGCCAATGGGCGACGCGCTGCAACTGCTCGGGTTGGGCGTGCTGGAGGAGGGCGACCTGCGCCTGACCGACCAGGGCCGGCACTGGGTGGGGGCGGAGACGGACGCCCGGAAGCAAATCTTCGGCCAGGCGCTGCGCGGCAACGTGCCCCTGGTGGCGCAAATCCGCCGTGTGCTGGACGAGCGGCCCAACCACCGTGCCGCCGCCGTCCGCTTCCGTGACGAGCTGGAGGACACGATGTCCCCGGACTACGCCGACGAGACATTGCGGACCGCCATTTCCTGGGGGCGATACGCTGAGCTGTACTCATATGATGAGGAGGCCGACCAGTTCTTCCTGGACGAGGAGGAGTAACGCCCCTTGTACCGCGGAGCGACTACACAGCCTTCTGCTTCTCCCTTCGGAAAGGGTGTGTAGACTGGGGACAAGGGTTACACCTATTCGGGGATATGGGTGACGGATTGTTGTGTGTCGAGCGGGTGGCGCGGATCGATCTGCGCCACCCGCTCGGCGACGAACACGGCGTCCCACACTCCGTCGGTTGTGGTGGGCCGGAGTGCGACGGTGTGTCCGGCGAACGCTTGCGGCAGGCGGTGCATCTGGCCCTGGAAGCTGACCCAGCCGCCCTGCTGCACGCGCCGGACCTGGTCTGTGAGGTCATATGCGATGGCGGGCGGCACCTTGGGGTAGCTGCACGCGCTCGGCTGGTAGCGGCTGGCCGGCACGCCCAGGCCAAGCGCCTCGTGCAGGCGCTGGGCGTTGCAGACCTCGCGGAACCGGTCGAAGGCGGCCTGGGCGTCGGCAAGTCCCTGGTAGTGGCGTCCATGCAGCACGTCGCGCTTGAGCGTGCGGTGAAAGCGCTCGTCCTTGCCGCCTCCGGTGGCTCCGCCACCGGCTGCTTCGCAGACGGATCGCCGAGGGCGATGGTCTGCAGGTGGTAGGGCCGGCTGTGGCTGACGCGCACGCCAAGCTGCATCAGCCACATCACCAGCGGTGTGTAGCGCACGCCAGCGCCCCCAGCAGCACCCCAGGGCGGGCCGTTGTTCACGCTGAACCGCTCGGGCAGGCCCAGCTCGCGGAACGCCGCCACCAAGCCGTCGCGCACGGTTGTGGTCGTCTTATCGGCGCACGCCTGCAGGCAGACGGCGTAGCGGCTGTGGTCGTCGAGCACCGTCAAGGGATGGCACCGCCCGGCACCCAACGCGAAGTGGCCCTTGAAGTCCATCTGCCACAGCGCGTTCGGGCAAGGGTGCTCAAACCGCCGGAACGGCGTGTGCCGAGCGGCCTCGGACAGGCTCAGCAGGCCAGGCTGGCCGAGGATGGCGGTGATGGTGGAGGCCGCAGGCACGCCCTGGTTCTGCAAGCGCCGGCGCAGCTTGCGCCCGCCCCCCAGCTCGGCTGCTCACGCCGCAGCGCCACCACGCGCGCCTCCACGTCAGCCCCGGTCGGGCCCGGGCTGCTGCCAGGGTAGCGCGGGCGGTCGGCCAAGAGGCTGGCCACCCCGCCCACAGCAGCAGCGCCCACCCCGGACCCGACCACAGCACCGGCCTGCGCAGCATCCGCATCCGCCGCGCCGCCACGCACCCGCGCCAGCCACTTGTGGCCAGTCTTGCGGCTGATGCCGGACCGCCGGCACAGCGCCGACACATTCGCACCCTCACACAACCCCAGCCTCACAAACTCCAAACGTCCGTCCATCCGCGACACTTCCGGCCAAGGCACGACGCGATCCTCCCGCACCGATCCAAAGCCTCATTGTGTCACCCATGTCCCCGAACACCTGTCACCTATCTCCCCGGTCTATACACGGGAGGGGGAGCAGGGCGGCTCCCTACCTAGTCGGATTTGCGCTATCTTCTTACCATGACCTCCTTCCACGGCCTGTCCGCTTTCCCGATTACCCCTGCTGACGTATCGGGTCGCGTCGATACCGCCGCCCTGGAGGGTCTTCTGACCCGCCTTGTGGACGCCAAGGTCCATTCCATTGGCTTGCTCGGCTCCACCGGTTCCTACCCCTATCTGTCCCGCATCGAGCGCCGCCGGACCATCGAGGCCGCAGTCGTCCACATTGCCGGACGCGTGCCCGTCCTGGCCGGCATCGGCGCACTGCGGACGGACGAAGCCGTGTCCCTGGCGCAGGACGCTCGTGCTGCCGGGGCTGCGACCGGCCTGCTGGCCCCGGTATCCTACACACCCCTGCTGGACGACGAAGTGTTCACCCACTTTGAAGCCGTGGCACGCGAGGGCGGCCTACCCCTGGTTGTGTACAATAACCCCGGCACCACCCACTTCACCTTCACCACCAGTCTGCTGGGTCGCCTCAGCCGCGTGCCCGGCATTGTCGCCGTCAAGAACCCTGCCCCCGTCGCCGAGGCGGTCCCTGCGCACCTGCAGGCGTTGCGGGCAGCGACGGCGCCGGGCTTCTCATTGGGCTACAGCGTGGATGCCCATGCGGCCGAGGCGCTGCTGGCTGGCGGGGCCGCCTGGTACAGCGTGGCAGGCGGCCTGTTCCCGCAGCCCTGCATGGCCCTTGTCGCGGCGGCGCAGGCTGGGGACGCGGCAGAGGCCCGCAGGCTGAATGCCGGGCTGGCGCCGTTGTGGGACCTGTTCCGCGAGCACACCAGCCTGCGGGTGATGTATGCGGCGGCGAACCTGCTGGGTTTGTGCCGTGCTGTGCCGCCACGGCCGATCCTGCCCTTGCCCGAAGCGGCGCAACGCCGGGTGGACGAGGTAGTGCGGCAATTGCAACTAGCAGGCTGACTGTCCAGGTTTGCTCGACATGATACGGCGATGCCGTACAAAAAAACGGGCCGGGGCGTCCGGGAAAGCTAGTCCGCATTCAGCCGTGGAGCCTCCGGGCTACTTGGCTGATGCGAAGGGTGCCGGGATCACCGAGGCTGAGCGTGAAAAGATCATTGCGACGCTTGCAGCCGACCCGGCGGCAGGGGATGAAATTCGTGGAACGGGCGGAGCACGCAAACTGCGCTTCGCTGGCCGCGGCAAGGGCAAGAGCGGTAGCTACCGCGTGATCACGTTCTACTCCGGCCCTGATGTGCCGGTTTCCCTGCTGAACGTGTTGCCAAAGGCGGCCGGATGGACCTGTCCTAAGCCGACCGCAACGAGTTGCGCAAGGAATTGGCGGGTTTGGCTGATGATTATCGGATGGGAGTGCAATTCAATGTCGAACGCAGGTAGCCGCATCCTTCGCAGCGTCTAGGGAGGCTCGCGCCTTTGCAGGTGGGGAGGTCACGGAGGGCTTTGCGGTCCATGTTCCTGAAGCAGTGGACGTGAAGGCCATCCGCAAGGCACTTGGGCTGAGCCAGGGTGCCTTCGCGCAACGCTTCGGGCTGGGCGCGGCAGCGATCCGGGATTGGGAGCAGCAGCGCCGGCAACTGGACCCGGCCGCGCGCGTGCTGCTTCTGGTAATCGCCCATGACCCTGATGTGGTCGTGAGAGCATTGCAGCGTGCCGCTGCATAATGGTTGAAGAACGCCCAGGGCGGCGATGGCGGCTAGGTGCTTCTTGTCCGGCTAGCTGGGAATCAGGGGTCAAGATCAGGGCAGCGCCAGATGAGGGAGGCATCAGGTTTAAGCGGCCGTCAACCCGCCGGTTGTGCCCCCACATGCCCGGAACTGCTTCAATCTTTCTCAACTGCTCGCGTATTCCTTGAGTCGGTTCGACAAAAAGATTGGCATCTTGCGTAACGTCCGACAGCAAAGCCTAAGCAGGCTTGCGCGGCCCGCCATACACTTCACCTCTGGCGCAGCGAGGTCGCGAAAGTCTACTTAGCCGTTTATTCTTGCGCAGACCTCCAGAGGTCTGCTTAGGGAGCCGTGCCGCCTGCCGATCAGGCCATGGAGGAGGGCGGTTGCTGAGGACTGCCGCCGGGCTGCGGCGCCGAATACCGCCGGAAAGGGGCTGCCAGCGACTGCGCCAGCCCCTGCGTGCCGGCGCCGGGGACGCCAAAGCGGAGCGCCTCCGCGCTCTGGGGGCGCCAGGTGCCGAACAGGCGATCCCATAGGGTCAGTACCCCGCCGAAGTTCGTGCCGAAGTGCGCGGGATCCTGGCTATGGTGGATGCGGTGCAGGCCGGGCGTGACCACAAGGGCTGACAGCGTGCGCTCGAGCCGCGGCGGCAGGGCCACGTTGGCGTGGCTCCAAACATCCAGACAATGGCGGCCAGCCCATAGACCGTGGCCACCCAGGGCGGCAGGCCCAGCACGGCCAGGAGCGCGGCGCCAACAAGCCCGTTGACCAGCGCCTCCCCAGGGTGGTGGCGGAGGCCGGTCGTCACGTCCACCTGCGCGTCGGCGTGATGGATGGCGTGAAGCGGCCAGAACAGCCTGAGATGCTGCATCCGGTGCAGACCATACGCCAGTGCGTCCATCAACAGCAGCCCTGCGGCCAGCACGGCCCAGGCGCCGCAGTGTCCGGCCACCCAGGCAAGAGGGCCGCTATCCCATCCCTCCAGGATCACGCCAGCCCAATGCTGCGGCGCGACCAGCGCCAGCAGCCCAACCACCGCGCCATAAAGTACCAGATTGGTCACCCAGCGCGACCCTGCGGCCGTCCCGACGTCCCACGGACGGTGCGTCTCCAGCACGGCAAGCACCAGGAAGGCGGCGAGGCCGGCCGCCGCCGTCCAGGACCCAGCCAGCGCCCCGAGCGCTGGCACGGTACAGCCCTACCGGCGAAGGCGGCGGTACAGCGCCACGGCGCCCGCGCCAGCGGCCAGAAGGGCCAGGCTGGTCGGCTCGGGCACGGCAACCGGCGCAATGCCGGCGAACGCGGCGCTGCTGGCGACGATGGAAGGCACGAGGACGATCAGAAAACGCACCATGGCAAAGCCCCTAGATTGTGAACTTCGCAGCGCTACCATCATGGTGTTGCGCCTGCAAGAAGTTTGGCGCCGCATTTACCACAAACTGACAAAATCAAACCACAAGCTGACAAAATCAAAACCGGAAGTTTACACCACCAACGTGCCCGCGCGCGCCTGCTCATATCGTGCGGCCACGTCGTTCCAGTTGACGATATTCCATCACCCCGTCAGGTAATCTGCCCGGCGGTTCGGGTATTTCAGGTAGCTGGCTTCGCCGGAAGCGAAGTGTGTGACGAACCGCGTAAGCCTGTTCAGCCGAGATCAACGGATACCGGAGCTTCCGTGCCACAATAGGCCTGCAATCGCCCGAGCGCGGCTTAATTCTGGAGTGCAGATCATGCTGCTGCATCAATATCCCAGTATTCGTGCGCTATATTCAGGATATCCGGCAGGGCATCCTGGTCGAGCACCGACCATAGAAGACCTTGCTTAAATGACGACGCGCACTTTGTCTGCGATGCAACCACCGTATCAACTTCCTGCCGCTGGATTGCCCGCAAGTGGGAGGCGGACGCCACCGGGCTGAGTCTCCACGTTCTCTGAAGCCCTCAGGGCAGTGTAGGAACACTCACACAGAATTCTTGACAGACTTATGCCCTACCCCCGTCGCTCCACCGCCTGCCGCTGATCCAGCGCATCCCACATCGCGCACAGCCACGCCACCCGGTCATCCAGCACCGGCCACCGCGGCCCCGCCGCCGGCCGGGGCGCCGCCGCAACCGCGTCCACCAGGAACCGAGCCTCCGCCACCGTCGGCCGCGCATCCACCCTCGGCCCTGGCCGCACCGCCCTCGCCACGCTCCGCGCCAGCAGCCGCAGCTTCCGCCGCCCCGGCACCACCGCCCGGCGGCTCACGCTGTCGCACCCGTTGCGCCCCACCTCCGCCCCGATCTCCGCATACAGCCGCCGCGCCGCGCCGATCCCCGGCCGGCACGCCAACGGCAGCCCGGCAATCCCCGCATCCGCCCGCGCATACAGCGCCTCCGCCGCCGCCAGCACCCGCGCCACCACCGTCCCAATGGCCGGCGAGAACACCGGCTCCGCCATCCAGGCCGCAGGATCGACCCCGGCCTCCCGCAGCCACCCCAGCGGCAAGTACAGCCGCCCCGCCCGCGCATCCTCCCCCACGTCCCGCGCGATGTTGCTGAGCTGCATCGCGATCCCCAGGTCGCATGCCCGCGCCACACCAGCCGCCGAGCGCTCCCCCATCAGCAGCGCCATCATCGCCCCCACCGTCCCGGCTACCCGGGCAGCGTAGGCGTGCAAGCCGGCCAGGTCCTCGTAACGGCGCCCGGCGGCGTCCCACTCGAACCCCTCCAGCAGCGCATCCAGCAGCGCCCGCGGGATGGCATGGCGGGCGACGACGGCGGCCAGCGCGCGGTCGGCCGGCACCGGCTCCGGGCAGCCGGCATAAACCCCATCCAGCCGCACCCGCAGCACGGTGAGCGCCGCCGCGCCGCCGCCCTCGTCCACTAAGTCATCCGCCACGCGGCAGAACGCGTACAGCGCCGTCGCCGGCTCATGCACCCGGCGCGGCAGCAGGCGCGCCGCGGCGGCGAACGTGCGTGACCCGCCGCGCAGCATGGCCCGGCAGTCGCCCAGGTCCGTCAGGTAGCTCGCATCAGGCCAGCACGGTCGCTGCATCCGGCACCACCTCATCCAGGACCTTCGCAGAGCACAGCACGCCGGGCAGCCCGGCCCCGGGATGGGTTCCGGCGCCCACCAGGTAGAGCCGGTCCACCTCCTCGCTGCGGTTGTGCGGGCGGAACCAGGCGCTTTGCATCAGCAGCGGCTCCATCCCGAACGCCGCGCCGCGATAGGACAGCAGCCGGTCATGGAAGTCCTGCGGCGTCATCACCCGGCTGGTCACGGTCGCCGCCTGCAGCCCCGGCAGGATCGTCCGCTCCAGCTCGGCAGCGATGGCGGCGCGGTACTCCTCCGCCACCACCGCCCAGTCGGTGCCGCTGTCCAGGTGCGGCACGGGGGACAGCACATAGAACGCATCGCACCCCGGCGGCGCCATCGTGTCGTCCGTCGCGGTCGGGCGATGCAGGTACAGCGAAAAATCCTCGGCCAGGTGGTGCCGCTTGAAGATGTCCCGCAGCAGCTCCTTGTAGCGCGGCCCCAGCAGGATCGTATGGTGCGCCACGTCGTCATATCGGCGATTGGTGCCGAAGTACCAGACGAACAGGCTCATGCTGTGGCGCGACCACTTGATGCGCCGGTCGGTCCAGCGGCGGCGCTTATGCCCCTTCGACAGCAGGTGGCGGTAGGTCCACGACGCATCGGCGTTGCTGACCACCACATGCGCCGGGATCGCCGTCCCATCCTGCAGCCGCACCCCGGTCGCGGCCCCGTCGGCCACGGTGATCTCCGCCACGTCGCTATTCAGCCGCACGTGGCCGCCCTGACCCTCGATTAGCCCGACCAGCCCCTGCACCAGCGCCCCGGTCCCCCCCATGGCGAAGTGGACGCCCCAGCGCCGCTCCAAGAAGGCGATCAGCGCGTAGATGCTGCTGGCGCTGAACGGGTTGCCGCCGACCAGCAGGGGATGGAAGCTCAGCACCTGCCGCAGCCGCTCGTCCTGGATGTGCTTGCTGACCAGCCCGTGCACGGTCCGCAGGCTGCCCAGCCGCAGCAGGTCCGGCACGACGCGGGCCATGCTGGTCCAGTGTGCGAACGAGGCGTCGCCCAGTTGCTCGAAGCCGACGCGGAAGATCGCCTCGCTGGCGGCCAGGAAGCGGGCGTAGCCGGGGACGTCGGCCGGATTGAAGCGCGCGACCTCGGCCCGCATGGCGTCGGCGTCCCCGGTGTAGTCGAACTGCGCGCCGTCGTGGAAGCGGATGCGGTAGAACGGCGTGATCGGCCGCAGCTCCACGTCGTCGGCTAGGCGGCGGCCGGCGAGCGCCCACAGCTCCTCTAGCAGGAACGGCGCGGTCACGATGGTCGGCCCGGCATCAAAGGTGAAGCCGTCCTGGCGGTGCACGATGGCCCGCCCGCCGGGGCTTTCAAGCCGCTCCAGCACCGTCACGCGGTAGCCTCGGGCGCCGAGCCGCACAGCGGCGGCCAGCCCACCGAAGCCGCTGCCGATCACGACGGCATGGGGACGGGGGTCGGTGGGGGAGGGCGGTCTGTCTAGGGTGATCGACATGGTATGTCGGAATGTAGGCACGTCCTGACAGTTGGGGAAGGGTGGTGACGGCATGTCCGGGACGCGCGCAGGATAGGGCGCCAGCTTTACCGGGGCCGTGCGGGGATGTAGCCCGGCCTCCTTGCAACGGATGCCCCCGCAATGCCCGACTACGAGTTCGTCACCACCGACGTGTTCACCGACAGGCGCTTCGGCGGCAACCCGCTGGCGGTGTTCCCAGACGCCCAGGGCCTATCGGACGCGGATATGCAGGCCCTGGCGCGGGAGTTCAACTACTCCGAAACTACCTTCGTCCTGCCGCCTGCCGACTCTGCCCACACCGCACGGGTCCGCATCTTCGTGCCCACGGCGGAAATCCCGTTTGCCGGGCACCCCAACGTCGGCACGGCCCTGGTGCTGGCCGCGCGCATGGACACGCCCCCGGAGGTGATGGTGTTTGAGGAGCTGGCCGGCCTCGTCCACATCCGCCTGACCCGCCCCGGCGGCGTGCCCATGGCGACGCTGGAGGCGCCGCAGCCGTTGCAGGCCGGGCCGGACATCCCCATCGCCGTGGTGGCAAACTGCCTGGGCGTATCAGAGGGCGCGGTGCTGGCCGGCACGCATGCACCCCTGGTGGCCAGCGTCGGCCTGGGCTTTGCGGTCGCCGAGGTCACGCCCGCCGCCCTGTCCGCAGCCGCCCCGGACACTGCCGGCTTCCGTGCCGCCCTGTCGCAGGCGCCAACCCGGGAGGGCGGGTTCAGCCTGCTGGCCTATGCGCGCGATGGAAATGCCCTCCGCGCCCGCATGTTCGCCCCGCTCGCCGGCATCCCGGAGGACCCCGCGACCGGCAGCGCCGCCTGCGCCCTGGCTGCGCTGCTGCTGTCCCGCACGGACCTGCAGGAGCACCGGCTGACGATCCACCAAGGCGCCGAGATGGGCCGCCCCAGCCTGCTGCACGCCCATGCCCGGCGCACCCCGGACGGCATCCGCGCCGGGTGGGCGGCGGTGCCGTCATGGTGCTGCGGGGCGTGGCGTCGCTGTAGCCGCCGGTTCAGCTTATGCGAGCTGCGCGCCTTGGGCCTTCCAGAAAGCCGCGGCGGCCGGGTGCCATGGCACGCCGACGGCGACGGTTTTCTGCGCGGCCACCGAGAAGTGCGTTGCCTCCGGATGCGCCTCGATCAGTTCAGGCCGGTTGGCCCACAGCGCGGACAGGAGAGCGGTGACCCGGGCGTCCGGCATGTCGCTGGTGGCCACGATAATATTGGTGACGGACACCTGCAGGTTGTCCCTGTCCTGGCCGGGATAGGTGCCGGCCGGGATGACATCGGAGAAGTAAACCGGGCCATACCGGGCAATGAACCCCTCCGCCAGCCCGGCCGTGTCCACCAGCACCAGCTTCACGCCAGGGGTGGAGCCCAGGTTGGTGACGGCCGGGGCAGGGATCCCGGACGGGAAGAAGTAGGCGTCCAGCGTTCCCGCCTTCACCGCGGCATTGCTGTCGGCCAGGCTCTGGCTGACGATGCTGGCCAGGTCCTTGTTGCGGTCCACGCCGGCGATGGTAAGCGCCCGGTAGGCCAGGTCCTCGATGGCGGAGCCTGGGGCGCCGCCGGTGCTGACGCGCTTGCCCTTCAGGTCCTCCATGGTCCGGATGCCGGAGCCGCTCGTCGTGACGACGTGCAGGTGGTTGGGGAACATGACGCCGAGCGCCCGCACCGGCAGGTGCTTGCCCCGGTAGTAGCCCTCGCCCTCGACCGCGTTGACGGCGATGTCCACCTGGGTGAAGCCGATGTCGGCTTGGCCGCTCGTTACCCGGTCCACGTTGTCGAACCCTCCCTTCGTGACCGCCGAGGTGGCGGACAGGCCGGGGACGGTGCGGATCAGCATCTTGGCGATGGCGACGCCCAGGGCGTTGTAGGCCGCCCCAACCGGGCCGCCGCCGATGACGAACGGCGCTGGGGAGAACGGGGATGGGGCGGGCTGCTGGGCCTGGGCGCGCACGGGCGCCGCCAGCATCGCAGTGGCGCCAAGGAACGAGCGACGGGTGGTTTCCGCAGAGGGCATCGATGTAGCTTCCGTGAACCAGATGCAGTTTAGAAAGAATTCTGCCTTGCGCGCTTCAGGTATAGTAGGCTTTTGATGCCCTGCGCCAGGCTTGAGGCGGTATGGGCGGGCGACGGCCTAACTCCCAGCAAAGCCGGCTCCGGACTTCGATGCAGGGCGGTTACAGAGTGCATGAAGGCGGTCCTACTCCGTTTCCTCATCCGGGAAGGGGCCGGAGTGGGGAGTCGTGCGGCGCTGCCCCTGGATTGAGCAACCCGGTTCCGGCGGCGCCCTTGGCTCCTGGGCGGCACAGGCAAGGAGGACCCCCTCACACCGGCCTTCTCCTGAAGCTGAAGAGGGCGCAGGCAGCGACCCCTCCACCCTCGCGGCCGCCTTGAATGTTTGTGCGATGGGGCTTGCAACGATGCAGCCATGTCAGGTTATGTTGCTGATGGCAGGCAGCCATTGAGCAGCCGCTGGGAATGGGGGAAAGACTTGTGAAAAAGCAAACATTGCTACGCTGCAGTGCTATTATCGCGTCAATGGCTGCAATATTTGGAATGGGAACCGCCGCGCGGGCTGCCGATGTCAAAAGCTACGACAGCAGCCGTCCCAGCTTCTGGGCGCACCCGCCAGCCGACTGGTTCCTGGGCGACGAGACCGTGGCGATGAAGGGCCTGGCCCCGCCGGTCGGCCCGGCCACGCCGGCGCCGCTCGACGAGTTACAGGTCAACCTGAAGAACATCAAGCTGCCGCCGGGCTTCAAGATCGAGGTCTATGCGTCCGGCCTGCCCGAGGCCCGGCAGATGGCCTGGGGCGACAAGGGCACCTTGTTCGTCGGCTCCTACAACGCGACCAACGTCTATGCGGTGACCGAGCAGGAGGACGGCAAGCATACCGTCCGCACCATCCTCAAGGGCCTCAACATGCCCACCGGCGTCGCGGTGCGGGACGGGGCGCTGTACGTGATCGCCATCGACAAGCTGCTGCGCTACGACAACATCGAGTCCAACCTGGACCACATGCCGGCCGCGGTCGTCGCCTATGACGACATGCCGCCCTACGTGGCGCACGGCTGGAAGTACCTCGTCGCCGACAAGGACGGCAGCATGTACATCCCGTTCGGCCCCCCGTTCAACGTCGGCATCCCGCCCACCAGCGTCTCGCAGATCCGCCGCGTCGATCCGAAGACCGGCCTGGCGGAGATCATGGCGCTCGGCGTCCGCAACAGCGTCGGCGGCGACATCGACCCGCGCACGGGCGATTACTGGTTCACCGAGAACGCGCGCGACTGGATGAGCGACGACGTGCCGAGCGACAAGCTCAACCACATCACCCGCATCGGCCAGCACTTCGGCTATCCATACTGCCACCAGGGCGACCTGCCGGACCCGAAGTTCGCCCGCGGCCACCAGTGCAGCGAGTTCACGCCGCCCGTGGTGAAGCTGGGCGCGCACGTCGCACCGCTGGGGATGAAGTTCTACACCGGGTCGCAGTTCCCGGCGGAGTACCAGAACAACATCTTCGTCGCCGAGCACGGGTCCTGGAACCGGCATAAGTACCAGGGCGCGCGCATCGACCGCATCGTGGTGGACGCGGACGGCAAGAACCCGCGCCAGGAGGTGTTCGCCCAGGGCTGGCTGACCGGGGACCAGGATTATTCCGGTCGGCCGACGGACATCCTGCAGGCCAAGGACGGCTCGCTGCTGGTAGCCGACGACTGGGCCGGCGCGATCTACCGCATCAGCTACGCCAAGTAGCCGCACCCCGCCCCGGGCTGCCTCCCATTTGGGCATTCCGGGGCTTGGGCGCCCCAGTGCTTGGGTATCCCGGGGCTGCCAGCCATGGATGGAAGAATGCACCCAGCGTGGGCCGCAGCAGCGACGCTTTACCTATTTTCTGCCCCGGCCTTCGCCGCGGCCGACCTTGCAGCCGGCCAGGCGCGGGCCGAGCCTTGCGGAGCCTGCCACGGCGCCCGGGGCGTGTCGGAGAACCCGGAGGTGCCCTCCCTGGCCGGACAGACGGACAAGTTCCTGCAATGGCAACTGGTGTTCTTCCGGTCCGGCCGCCGGGCGAACGAGATCATGGGGGCCATGGCCGCGGACCTGTCAGACGAGGATGTGCGTAACCTCGGCGCCTACTTCGCCTCGCTGCCGCCGGAGCGGCCGCCGGCGCCTGACCCTGACCCGGCGCTGCGGGCCGCCGGGCAGGCCTTGGCGGAGCAGAACCACTGCGCTGCCTGCCACACGGACAGCTTCACCGGCAAGCAGGCCGCGCCCTCCATCGCCGGCCAGCACCGCGGCTACTTGGCGAAGGCGCTGTCCGACTACCGCTCCGGCGCGCGGCCCAGCACCGGTGTCGCCGCGATGACAGAGGCCGCGTCCCACCTGGGCGACGACGATATCCAAGCCCTCGCCACGTTCCTGGAGGCCTACCGATGAGCCGTGCCGCCTTGCTGGTTCTGCTGTCATTTGCTCCAGCCCTGGTCGCCACAGCCCTGGCGCAGGCACCCGGCCCGCCTGACCGCACAGAGGCGTTCGAACGCAGCGCCGCCGAGTCCTACTACACCTTTGACGCCTGCGGCGACGGCCTTGCCGGGCGGCTGTACCGACGCGCCTTGGCGGAGCGGTTCGCTGCCTGCCCTTTCGCTCCGACGGCCCGCGCCCGTTATGGCCAGCGCCTGCAGGCGCAGCGCGACAAGGCACGGACTGCCATTGAAGGCATGATCGAGGACCAGGGCGGCCTGCCCGTGCACCTCAACGGCATGACCGAGACCTGTCACGCCCATTGGGCTGACGAAGGCTATGGGCGGCTCCGGCGCAGGCTGCAGCAATATGCGGCGGGAACGCTGCCCGCCAGCACGATCGTGGACGCACCCTGCGATGCGCCGGAGATCACCCCTCAGGCTCCCGCAACGGAGTAGCCTTGCCCTTCGGGGGCCGGGCACCCGCCATTTGTCATCCCCAAACGGCTTGCGCCGCCCCGCGGGATGGCGGATGACGCCCGCGTCCAACATTGCGGACGCAAGACCGGAGGAAATCGCCATGTCTGTCAACGTGCTCTACAAGACCCAGGCCACCGCCACCGGCGGGCGCGACGGCCACGCCGCCACCCAGGACGGCACCCTGGATGTCAAGCTGTCCACGCCGAAGGAGTTGGGCGGCGGCGGCGGCACCGGCAACAACCCCGAGCAGCTCTTTGCCGCCGGCTACTCCGCCTGCTTTCTGGGCGCGATGAAGTTCGTCGCCTCGCAGGGCGGGCCGAAGGTGCCGGACGCCACCACCGTGACCGCCACGGTCGGCATGGGGCCGCGCAGCGAGGGCGGGTTCGGCATCGACGTCGAGTTGGCCGTGTCCTTGCCGGGGCTGGACCACGCCGAGGCCGAGGCGCTGGTGGACAAGGCGCACCAGGTATGCCCGTACTCGAACGCAACCCGCAACAACGTCCCGGTTCGCCTGACCGTCGTCTGACCCTACCTGGCCCGGCCGGCTGGCCGGGCCAACCGCGGAGACCCGCCATGGACAACGTCACCACCGCCGTTTGGGACCAGCATGGCCCCGCCCCGGCCCCCTTGCCCGGCACCGGCGCGGCCTTGCGGCAGGTCCATATCAAGGCCGGGCACACCGCCACCCGCCATAGCCACCCGCATGAGCAGTTCCTGCTAGTGCTGTCCGGCGCCGGCCGGCTGGAGTGCGAGGCCGGCAGCGTGCCGCTGTATCCCGGTACCGCAATCCGCCTCGCCCCGGGTGCCTGGCACAGCGCCGAGTTCACCGCCGACACCGTGCTGGCCGAGTTCAACCTGGCCGAAGCCTGACGCGCCGGTGGCGAACCCGTCCGAGCAGATCCGGGCCGCCATCACCGCCGACCACGCCTACGCCGACCCGGCGCTGTGGATACATCGCATCCCGGACCCTGTCCTCCTGGCCCGCGCTGCTGCATTGGAGGCGGAGGGGCAGGGGGGTCGCCCGCTCTGGGGTGTGCCGGTCGCGGTGAAGGACAACATCGACGTGGCCGGAATGCCGACGACGGCGGGCTGCCCGGATTACGCCTACCTGCCGGACGCGGACGCGCCCGCGGTGGCCCGGCTGCTCACGGCTGGCGCGGTCGTGATGGGCAAGACCAACCTGGACCAGTTCGCCACCGGTCTGGTCGGCGTCCGTAGCCCCTATGGTGTGCCGCGCAACCCGTTCGACCCGTTGCGGGTGCCGGGCGGGTCGTCGTCCGGCTCGGGCGTGGCGGTCGCGGCGGGGATCGTGCCAGTCAGCCTGGGCACCGACACTGCCGGGTCCGGACGGGTGCCGGCGGCGTTCGGCAACATCGTGGGTTTCAAGCCGACGGTGGGCGCGATCCCGTCGCGTGGGGTGGTGCCGGCGTGCCGGTCCATCGACACGATGTCGGTTTTTGCGCGCACGGTGGACGAGGCGTTGACGGTGGCGCGCGTCATCGCCGGATGCGACGCGGCGGATCCGTACTCCCGGGTGGCGCCGCCGGGCTACCTGCGGCGGGGGGCGCTGGCAGCCGCCGGACGGGTCGCGGTAGCGGATGACTTGTCCGCCTGCAACGCGGACGTGGCCGACGCGGTGCGCCGAGCCGCAGCGTCCGTAGGGGCGGAGGGCGTGCCGGTCGCGCCGTTCCTGCAAATCGCGCGGCTGCTGTATGACGGTCCCTGGGTGGCGGAGCGCACCAGCGCCCTGCGCGCCATGCTGGACCGCCCCGGCAGCCTGCACCCCACGACCCGCGCCATTCTGGCCGGCGGGCTGGACCGGCGGGCCGTGGACGCCTTCGACGCCTTCCACCAACTCGCCGGGGTGCGCCGCCAGGCTGAGGCGCTATTCGCCACCTATGACGCCTTGCTGATGCCCACCGCCCCCTGCTGCCCGACGCTGGCGGAGGTGGAGGCCGACCCGATCGGCCCCAACAGTCGGCTGGGCGCCTACACCAACTGGGTGAACTTGTGCGGCCTATCGGCCATCGCCGTGCCGGCCGGCATGGGGCGGGACGGGCCTATGGGCATCACCGTCATCGGCCCGGCCTGGGCGGAGGGCCGCATCGCCGCCCTGGCCGACAGGCTGCACCGCGCCGCCACGGACCGGGTGGGCGCGACCGGGCAACCCCTGCCGCCGCCCGCCGCCCCTGACCCGCTAGCCCCGGACGAGACGGCGCTGTTCTGCATCGGCGCCCACATGGCAGGCCTGCCGCTGAACGGCCAGCTCACGGCGCTGGGCGCGCGGTTCCTGCGGGAGGGGCGGACGGCGCCGGAGTATTCGCTCTATGCCCTGGGCGCCCGGCCTGGCCTGGTCCGCGGCGGGACGGGCAGCATTGCAGGGGAGGTCTGGGCGGTGCCGACCGTGGCGATCGGTGCGTTGCTGGCGCAGGTGCCGCCGCCGTTGGGCTTTGGCACAGCGCAGTTGCTGAATGGACCGTGTTTGTCGTTCTTGGCGGAAGCTGCGGGCGTTGCTGAAGCACGCGACATCACAGCACTAGGAAGCTGGCGGGCGTTCCTGGCCGGATATGGCACGGCGTTGGCTTACTAGGCACCGCACGAAGCTAGCTGGCCAATCAGATAAACCTGGAGGCCCAAAGCCCTATGAAGCCGATGACGACCAGCGCAACAGGACCCATCAAGGCTAGAAACCAGAAATTATCCATCCCGAAGCCTCCCCAGAACCGCCTGTGCCGTGAGATGTAAGGTTACGCTTGCTACGAAGCAAGCAGATGCAACAAGCACCACTGACGCCGCCGAGGCTGCGGCGAAAGTCCCGTAAACTACGCCCAGCGTCGGCGCGACTGCCCCCGTCACGCCGATTGCGATGTCCAACGTGTTCAACGCACCCGCCAGCAGCTTTACCCGCTCGTTATGGACCAGGTGCAACCCGGAGCTACCCCGCCGCCGCCAGCGCCGCCGTCACCCGCCGCGCAAAGCCAGCCGGGTCCGCTGGCATGTCGCCGTCCTGCACGCGCGCCAGGTCCAGCAGGGTGTGCGCCGCCTCCGCCACGTCCCCGTCCGCATCGGCGCGGGCGGCCAAGTTGCGAATCAGCGGATGGCGCGGGTTCACCTCCAGCACCGCGGCCCCCATGCCGGATTTGCCGTGCCGGCGCATCAGCCGCTGCATCTGCAGGTCCGGCCCATACCCGCCCGCCGCCAGCACCACCGCGCTGTCGGTCAAGCGGTCCGTCGTCCGCACCTCCCGCACCTGGTCGCCCAGCGCCGCCTGCAACGCGGGCAGCAGTTTCGCCAAGTCGGCTGGCTCGCCCTCCGGCGGCGTCGTCAGCTCCAGCTTCGACAGGTCGGCGGCGCCGGCCGTCACGCTGCGCAGCGGCTTGCCGTCCCAGTCGTGCAGCCGGTCCGGCCAGAAGCTGTCCACGGGGTCGGTCAGCAGCAGCACCTCGACCCCGCGCGCGCCAAAGCCCTCCAACTGCGGCGACTTCGCCAGCGCCTCCGCGTCGTCGCCGGCCAGGAAGTAGATCGCCTCCTGCCCCGGCTTCATGCGGCCCACGTAGTCGTCCAGCCCGGTCCAGCCCTCCTGTGTCGAAGACCGGAAGCGCATCAGGCCCGCGACCTCCTTGCGGTGCTCGCTGTCCTCCCAGACGCCCTCCTTCATGATGGCGCCGAAGTTCTCCCACAGCTTGGCGAAGTCCTCCGGGTCCTTGGCGCGGGCCTTGATCTCCCCCAGCACCTTGCCCGTCACGGCCTTGCGGATGCGGGCCAGCACCGGGGTCGCCTGCAGCATCTCGCGGCTGACGTTCAGCGGTAGGTCCTCGGTGTCCACGACGCCCTGCACGAAGCGCAGCCACGGCGGCAGCAGCCCGGCCTCGTCGGTGATGAACATGCGCCGCACGTGCAGCCGCACCCGGCTCTCGCGCGGCCCCTCGACGGCCTCGAACGGCTTCATGCCGGGGATGAACAGCAGGGCCGAGAACTCCAGCGCCCCCTCCGCCCGCCAGTGCAGCGTGGCCCAGGGGTCGTCGAAGATGTTGCCGAGGTGGCGGTAGAACTCCTTGTACTGCTCCTCGGTCACGTCCGACTTCGACTTGCGCCACAGGGCAGTGCCCTCATTGGCCGGCTTGTCCTCGCCGTCGGTGGCGATGGTGATGGGGACCGTGATGTGGTCGGCCCACTTCTTCACGATGGCCTGCAGGCGGAGCGGCTCCAGGAACTCCTCAGCGTCGGCCTTCACGTGCAGGACGATGGTGGTGCCGGGCTGGTCGCGCTCGGCGGGGGTCAGGGTGAAGGCGCCCTTGCCCTCGCTGACCCAGGTCCAGGCCTCGTCGGAGCCGGCGCGGCGGCTGGTGGCCTCTACCTCGTCGGCGACCATGAAGGCGCTGTAGAAGCCGACGCCGAACTGGCCGATCAGGTCCACCTTCTCGTCCGGCTTGGCTTTTGCCGCTTCGGCCCCGAAGACGCGGGTGCCGGAGCGGGTGATGGTGCCGAGGTTCGACACCAGCTCCGCCTTGTCCATGCCGACGCCGTCGTCAGAGATGGTGATGGTGCGGGCCGCCTTGTCCGGCACGATGCGAACCTTGGCGTCCGGCGGCAGGGCGAGGGCCGGGTTGGTCAGCGCCTCGAACCGGCGGCGGTCGGTTGCATCGGCGGCATTGGCCACCAGCTCGCGCAGGAAGATTTCCCGCTCGGAGTATAGCGAGTGCACGACGAGGTCGAGCAGGCGGCCGACCTCGGCGCTGAACTCGTGACGCTCGGTTTGCGCTTCGCTCATCTAGGGCATCCTCCAGGCTGTTGCGGCGCCAGCGATATGCCGGCCAGGCCTGGAGGATTCAATGCCCTAGGTTGCTGCCTGGGCAATCGCAAATGGCGTATCTACCTGCCTGCTCCCTCCCCCTCCGGGAAAGGGCCGGGATGAGGGAAGCGGCAAGGGCCTGATTTGTCCATCTAAGGACGACATCCGCTCCCGAACAAGCCGGGTTTGGCGCTTGCGGCCTCCCTCACCCCAACCCCCCCGGAGGGAGCCGGTGCAGTCCTTGCAACATGTGCGGTCGCCATGCCCGGAGCAGGAGGAAGTAGGCAGCAGGGTTTGCTACTGGCCCTGGTTATCTGCGCCGCTACCCCTGCCCGACACCCCCGAGCGGGAGGGCGCATCGGATCCCGGCTCAACCGTTCGGGACATCGCCTCGATTTCGGCGTCATCCTGCGGCCCAGCATCAGCGCCGGTGGCTCCATCCTTCGGGTCGCGCACACGCTCCTGCAGCACGGCGACCACCGCATCCGGGTCGGCGCGGTCGGCCTCGGCAAACAGGCGGTCGGCCTCCTCGTCGTCTCCCGCAGCCTGGGCGGCGACCGCCTGCTCGGCCAGCAGCCGCGCCGCGCCGTGCTTGCCCGCTGCGCCGTCAGTCTGTTCAAGGTCCTTCATAGTCGGTTCTCCCTCCCCGGCCCAACGCCGCGCCGCACCGGCCAGTTGCGCCCTGCCAGTCGCGTATGTCTGCCCTCGCTGAATGAACCTGGCGCTGCGTCGCCCGTTGTGGGCCTACTGGCCGATACGCTGCAGGAACCCAGATGGTCCAAGTACGTCACCATAACCCCCACGATCCCCTGCCGGAAGGCGGACGCACCGTGATCGTGCTGCACCGCATGGATGAGGACGACCCCCGCCGCACCGTGACCCAGATCATGTTGACCGGCGGGCCGGGCCAAGGCGAGACAGTGCACCCCCTGCTCGCCGACGGCACCCCGATGAGCCTCGACAAGGCCGTCGAGGCGGCGAAGCTGGTCGCCAAAAGCGAGGGCCTGGATGTTGTCCACCTGGTGGACCGCACCGCCGGCCCGCGCGAGCAGGAGGTGCTGGCCCATGACGGCGACCACACCGTGAACATGGCCTCCCTCGACGACACCGACATGGAGGAGGGAGAGCGCGGGTCCGACATGCCGGACCGTGGCCACTGATCGGTTTCCAAGACGCCGTATTCCTGCCACACCACGTAGCCACAACCCTCACAGATCAACGCATTCCGCGTCGGATTGCATGGCTGCAAATTCGTTTGGGACGTCGCAGCTTTGGGGCATTGCCTTTTTATGACCTTCCGGATGCCTATCTGCACTTGCGCTACCCTTGGCCGCCCCTCCGGCGCGGCCGCTAACAGCGAGAGAAATCCTGATGCCTGATACCGGGCTGGACGTGTCCACTACAGGACGACGTGTGGGCGTGCTTGTGGTCGGCAGCGGCGGCGCTGTCGCCACCACCGCTGCGGCTGGCATCGAGATGTTGCGCGCCGGGTCGAACGACATGGCGGGCTTGCCGCTCGCCGGGGTCGGCGCGGCTGGGCTCGCGGCCTATCGCAACCTGCACTTTGCCGGGTGGGACCTGCACGGCGAGGACCTGAACGCCGCCGTGCGCGAGCACCGCGTGCTGGACCGCGAGCAGGCTGAGCTGGTCGCCCCGGCGCTGTCCCAGATGAAGCCCTGGCCCGCGGTTGGCAGCGTCGATTTCTGCAAGAACGTGGACGGTGGCAACAAGGTAGTTGCCAAGTCGCACCGCGAGGCCGTGGACCGCATCCGCGACGACATCCGCAACTACCGCCAGACCTCGGGCATCGAGAACGTCGTCATGGTGAACCTGGCCTCCGTCGAGCGGTGGCCGGACCAGGGCCTGTCCGTGCTGCACACGCCGGAGGGCTTCGAGAAGGGCCTGGACAGCAGCGACCCCGCCATCAGCCCGGCCATGCTGTATGCTTACGCCGCCATCATCGAGGGAGTGCCGTACGGCAACTTCACCCCGAGCCTCGCCGCCGACGTGCCGGCGCTGACCACCCTGGCGCAGCGGCGCAACGTGCCCGTGGCGGGTAAGGATGGCAAGACCGGGCAGACCTTTATCAAGACCGTGCTGGCCCCGGCGTTCCGCAGCCGCAGCCTGTATGTCGAGGGTTGGTTCAGCACCAACATCCTGGGCAACCGCGACGGCCTGGCGCTGAACAACAAGGATAGCCTGCAGAGCAAGCTGAACACCAAGGGGTCCGTGCTGGACGACATCCTGGGCTATCCGGTCGAGGACCACATCGTCGATATCCGGTATTACAAGCCGCGCGGTGACAACAAGGAGGCCTGGGACAACATCGACCTGGTGGGGTTCCTCGGCCAGAAGATGCAGATCAAGGTCAATTTTCTCTGCCGGGACAGCATCCTGGCGGCGCCGCTGGTAATCGAGATCGCCCGTGTGCTGGACCTGGCGCGGCAGCGCGGCGAGGGCGGCATCCAGGAGCAGCTTGGGCTGTTCTTTAAGGCGCCGATGACGCCGGCGGGCAAGCGCGAGGAGCATAGTTTCCCTGTGCAGGAGCGCGTGCTGCTCGATTGGCTCGCCGCGTAGGGCCATGCTGGATAGCGTTCCCAACCAGGCTGGCTTGGCCAGCCTGGTGCCGCTCGCGGCAGAGCTTTGCGACCTGAAGCGGGTCCGCGATGCGTCTAGCGGGGATAGCTTGGCCAGCCGCATGTTCCGCCGGGCCTGGGCTGCCCTGCTGGCAGGACAGCACATCGGCGGTGTGGCGGTAAGAACCACTGCCGATGCCGTCGCCGCGGCCCGCTTGGGCGGCATTGACCAAACCGTGCTGGCGCTTGCTGGCGTTTCCGAGGCTGACGCGAAGGCTGTCCTGGTCCGTTCGTTCGACGAGGTTGCAGGTCCAGTCGATGCGGTGTGGCGCGACAAGTTGCGCGATGGGCTAGGCTTGGCCTTCATGGCCGGCCCGGTTCCAGCTTTCGCCGAGGCACTGATTCGCCAGCCCCGGGCCGGCGCTACCTGTCCAGGCAAGCCGCGCATCATCCTTGAGCCGCCGGAGAGCCACGGCGACCACTGCCTCGTCGTCGCCGTGCTGGCGGTGTTGCTGGCGCCGCTCTACGACGCGGACCCGAGGGCGGCATTCCTGGCTGGCATGGCGCATCACCTGCACAACGCCGTGCTGCCGGACAGTGGCTTCGCTGGAGAGATGCTATTGGGCGAACATCTAGTGCCGGTGATCCAGCATTTGTTCGCACGCGAGCTGGCCACCCTGCCGGAGCCGCTGCGTGCCACCACGGCGGCGGCGCTGGCAGCCATCCCGGACGCTTCCACCCCGGTTGGGCAAGCATTCCACGCCGCGGACGTGATCGACCGGGTGCTGCAAATGCGGCACTACGACCAGGTGGCGCGCTTCACCATAGATCAGGCGTTGGACGACATGGACTTGGTTCATGCCGGGCCGACGCAGGCGTTCCATCAGGCGGTGCTGCGGGATGCCGGGCTGCCGTGATCGCTTGGCCATGACGTTCTGGGTTGACGGCGCGCTGCATAGCCCGCTCACGGGACGGCCTCTGCTGGCCGACAGCCCATACTCCATCGCCGCCGGGGAGGAGCGTTGGCCGGTGCTAGAGGGCATCCCCTTCCTGCGTGCCGACCGCCGCGCCCTGGCCGACGCCGCCCTGGGTGCGCTGGATGCGGGCGACCTGGAGATCGCACTGGTCCTGCTGCTGGGCGACCAGGACAACTGGGCACGCACCCCGCCGCCGGACGAGGCTGCCCGCCATGTCCTGGTGCGGGAAGCAAGCAGCCTGACGTTCCGCGACGCCATGGACCGGCTGGCCTTTGGACCCGTCGGCACCTACTTTGCCCACCGCTGGTCCGATCCGACATTTCTATCCGGCCTGGCCTTGGCGGAGGCTCACTGGACCACCCCGGCCCGGGTGTTCGAGTTGGCGTGCGGCGCCGGGCACTACTTGCGGGAGTTCGCGCGGGTTGCGCCGGAGGTGTGCGGCGCGGACATCGTGTTCGCCAAGCTGTGGCTGGCCCGGCGCTACGTCGCGCCCACCGCGCAACTCGTGTGTTTCGACGCGGTGGCGCCCTGGCCGCTGGCGTCCGGCTCGGCCGACTTGGTGTTCTGCCACGACGCCTTCTACTTCCTGCCGGAGAAGCCGCATGTGGCCGGGGAGATGCTGCGCGTGGCCGGGCCGGGCCGGGTGCTGGTCGGGCACGCGCACAATGCGCTGGTGGACAACCTGTCCGCCGGCAGCCCGATGCCGCCCGCGGGCTACGCCGCCCTGTTCGGCACGCCGCTGCTGTATGACGACCGCGAGTTGACGCAGGCGCTGGTCGAGGGCCGGGCGCCGGTCCCCGCCATGGCAAACCGCATCGCGGACGCGCCTGCGGTGGCGTGGGCGACCGGACCCGGCACCCCGCGCCCGGTGACCGGCGGCTTGGCTGTGCCGCAGCCTGGTGCACGGCTGCAACGCAATCCGTTGTATGCCGGGGAGGACATTTGCTGGCCTTCCGACCGTTATGCGCGCGAATACGGTCCGCTGGCGACCTACCCAATGCATGCCGAGTGTCCGCTGACCGCTGTGGCCGGCGCGGATGCCGCAATCGACGCGTTGGCCCGGCGCCGCGTGCTGCTGGACCTGCCAGCCTCGTGGTAGTGGCCTTCATGG
>JAABUX010001052.1_pt1 | contig 43559 bp, 44 predicted proteins | sample 5561851 | NCBI WGS metagenome assembly JAABUX01 (sample SAMN10711883, study PRJNA513361) | rock metagenome | isolation source: Antarctica rocks | place: Antarctica: Victoria Land, Richard Nunatak red sandstone | collected 2016-01-03 | reverse complement strand
ATTTTGTCGTTCATTTGATTGCTGGGCTTCTTGCCTACAGCCATCAAGACAAAAAACCGGGCTTGCATCTCGATGAGCGTGCTCTCCTGGCTGCTTGATCCGCTTGGCTTATCCAGAACTCACGTTGAATAGCAATTTACATCTCGTCAGAGATGAATTGCGGACGATGAAAATGCTCCTTCAACCGTTACACATCGACTTTGGAGCAGTGCTTCAAACAGGATTTGTCCTTCTGCCTCAATCTTCTCAGCCGAAGCTTCTGTCAAAGTATGCTTTTCGCGTATAACGAATAAAGCTTATGAAGAAATTCTTGTGGTTTATCAAGTAAAAAGCTCCAAAGAAGATATATGTATGGCAATCAGCTCCACCTTACTGAGCCGTTCCAAGCGGCGTATTTCACCTTTGAAAAAGAACCGCATGACATGTTGAAATACCTCTCAAACTCCTTCAGAGCGTTTACCTTAAAAAGGGGAGTGTATGTCAAAAGCTCTTCAAGAAGGAGTGTGTCAACGAAAGTACAAAAAAATTGTACTTTCGTTGACACACTCCTTACTGAATTTCCACTGTGTACACAATGGATTTGTGATGCACTTTTCTGCAGCGCAACGTCTTGGAACAAAGGAAGATTTGAAGAGATATCAAGAACACCATCATCGTATCTTCCTTTTCCTTCTGCTGATTTGAATATGGAAGCCTGGGAACTCTCGTAGAAGCGTGAGAGTAGACTTCTCTTTCCCCACTTGGCTAGGATGCACTGGGTGGCGGAAGCTGGTCGTAGGTGACGAAAGCATCATATGCAACTCGAAGCCTCTGGCTGGTATGCGTTGCGCCAATACCAAGCACATAACATCCAGCTTGATGCAGTTGTTGCACTAACAACAGAAAGTCGGTATCACTAGTTGCAATACAGACAAAGTGGGGCGATACCAAAGACAACACATTCATGGCACCAAGAGCCAAGGCCATATCAACAGCGTTCGGTTTCTGCAGGTCCACTTCAAGAGAGTCCAGTTCATACTGTTGCGCGATATTCTCCCAGGTATCTAGCTTTTTTGTCCCAAAAGGACGAGGTTTGCGGTAAACGTGACGAATGCTCGGAGTCCATCCTCGTCAAGCCATCTCTGCAAGGATCGGCCCCACGACATGAGGAGATACTTGATCGCCATCAAGGAACAGGGCACTCATAGGAACAATAGGAATGGTCGTTTCTGATGAGCGGTGTTCTCTCATCGCCCACGTTCTCAGTGTCGTCAGCGTGGTGTGATAGCCCCACCACAAAGAAACATACTGAAGCGAGGCGAGGAGTCGATTGGGAAAGGATGGCACATTCGCGACAAACGGACGTGGAGCAAGATCAATGTGATAGAGGTGTCGTAAGAAGCGGTTGCTACGTCCATAACGCACAAAACGCTTCACAAAAGGAGACAATCCACCTTCAAAAGCATGCATGACTTGAGCATACGGCGCATAGGACAGAGGACCAATTTCCCATAAACGTAGCCCAAAGTTGATATCCTCACCTGCTGCGATCTGGATGGTTTCATTGAACCCTCCTACCCGGAGCCATGCCTGTTTCCAGACCAGTGCGTTCGCCGTGATGACATATGCAGGACGTTCGCTTTTCCCCTGTTGAACTGGCGGTGGTATCAGAATAGCTTGGCTCTCATAATAGTGCGAAAGCTTGTCTGATCCAGCCGCAAGCACCGACCCAGCGTACCCAACGGCTCCAGTGAGATGCGAGAGGTAGCCTTCAAGAAAGGTTTCGGTGGGGATACAATCGCTATCAGTAAACAGAATCCAGGCCCCATGAGCAGCTTGTGCGCCAGCATTTCTGGCACTCGCAGGACCAGGACGAGTACATGGAAATGTCACAATCGTCAAGCCACGCTCAGCATAATGTGGAGCAATGTGCAGAGGCGGCGATGAATTATTATCAACCAGGATAATTTCGCCTGGAAACTGGTCGGTTGTATGCGTTCGCATCAAGGCAGTCAGAAAGCGGTCAACACCTCGTTGATTGTTTTTTACGGGAATGACGACCGAGACGTTGTGAGGATGTGCCTGCATGAGTGTTGTCGCACGACCCAACCAGCGCGGTTGAAGTGTGAATGAGCTACGAAAGGTCAAAACTCTTTCCCCTTTTCATAGGCATAAAGGTTCTTCCTTCATAGACAAAAGAGGAATCATTATGCAAAAGAGCGATACAATAGGTTCACTCTTTTCTATCGGCTGAGAAGTGCAGTGATACAGTATTGCATGTGTAAAGCATTGAGTGTAGTCGTGTTAGAGATGGCAAGAACTGACTTGCTCAGGCACTAAAGCGAGACTGACTGAAAAACAACTCGATGAGTTGAAATAAGATATTGCAGTCCCCTCTATCGGGTCGCTACCTCTACAATTCATAAGAAAGGTACTTTTGAGGAAGTGGAGTATTATTTCAGTATCCTCTAACAGGTACTACCTCTACAATACCGAGGCCAGGTACTCCATTGAGAGCTTGCGATGGTATTTCAGTCCCCTCTATCGGGTCGAAGCCTCTACAATTCTGTTCAACCGATGCACGCGGTTGAGCATGCATCGGATTTCAGTACCCTCTACAATCTGTTGGTAAATCGTCCTTTAATCATGCTTTATGAAATTTCAGTACCCTCTATCGGGCCACTCTCTCTACAATTCTATGTCGCTAAGGCTGCGCTTGCGGTTTTCCTGATTTCAGTCCCCTCTATCGGGCCACTCCCTCTACAATAGACACCAGCGATCTATCAAGCGAATGCGACCGGTATTTCAGTCCCCTCTATCGGGTCAATGCCTCTACAATTTCGGTTAAGTGCGTGGCGGCTCCCAGTTGTAGCAATTTCAGTCCCCTCTATCGGGTCAATGCCTCTACAATCGCACTAGCGCGGAAAAGATCAGACCTATCTTTTACCGTTTCTGACAGGACAAGCCATTTCTTGTGGCTCTGAGAGCACTGTTTGTGGCGACGATTGTTCTGTAGTATACACGAAAGATGCCGCCGTTCGCAAATCGGTTTTTGTCTGAAAAAGGGGCCGATTTGCGAGAAGTTTTAACATATCCTTGCAGCATTTGTCCACTTTTAGAATGTGTTGATTGATACTTGGTAATGGTAAGCTGAGCCTTTGTTGGCGATTTGCGAAAGACTCACGCTCTTCCTGCTTTTTGCGTTCCTGATGAAGTATCTTTGTATGTCTAAAGAGAGACCCTACACCCTATCATTATGAATATTTTGTAATCGCACAACATGCGTTTATCGAGTATACTCTATCTACTCTACTATGAGCCTATTGTATACATATCTTGTTTCGTCGCGTTGGAAGGGAACTTCATACGTGCAGTATTTTTGTATGCCATCGACGAGTTTTCTTCGCTTTCTCACAACTCATGTTTTCCGCGTAAATTTCCGCAGTTTTTGCGGAGGTGCTGCTTATACTTGTTTTCAGGAGGTGTAATCTATGTCAGATTCAGATGCAACACAAAAAATTGATCGGCTTCTACAGCTACAAATGCTCTTCTGGAACAATCAAGGGAGGCGGTATCGCACCAGTGATATCGCGGATTTGCTCGATGTCAGTAACGATACTGCCATGCGCTACCTGAACCAACTTTCTCATCGTGGGCGCTTACCCATCACGCAGGAAGGTTGGGATTGGTACTTACCTGCAAACGCGAAGTTTGACCCTTTACCCGTGACGTTTACGCTACCGGAGGCCATCAGCCTCTACCTTGCCGGACGGCTCCTTGTGATGACGCAAAATCAACGTAACCAGCATGTGATGTCTGCACTCACTAAGTTGATCGCGGTCATGCCGCCCAAAGTTGCGCCCCATCAGCACCAGCTTTTGGAGATGCTCAGAGAACGCCAGCAGAACCAGGACAACATTTCACACATCTTTGAGGCTCTGGCAATGGGCTGGGCGATGCATCGCATCGTCCGTTTGCGCTATACGCCGCCACATAAGAGTACCTTCGAGTTCGATTTCGCGCCCTACCTGCTTGAGCCATCGGGCATCGGACGCACCGTCTATGCATTGGGTAAAAGTACGTCACCAAACGCTTTTCGCACATATAAACTGGAACGTATCGAGCAGGCGACACTTACAGAACACACCTTCGCTGTCGAGCCTGACTTCGATGGACCGACACTGCTCAAACGCGCATGGGGCGTCATGTATGGCGACGAGGAGGTCGTCGAGGTCCATCTTCGTTTCACGCATCTTGTCAAAAAACGCCTGAAAGAGACACTCTGGCATCCCTCGCAACAGATCACCGACACGCCAAATGGGTGCGAGTGGAAGGCACAGATCGGCGACACGCTCGAAATCGAGAACTGGATTCGCGGCTGGGGAGAAGATTGTGAAGTCATAGCACCACAATCATTACGGCAACGCATGATTGATACCGTCCATCGATTAGCTCGCATGTACGGCGTCGAAACAACGTCAGCAACGTCACTCGATAAGCCCGATATGGACTTGTTGAATCACATTTACGGAGAATAACCACTATGTCAGAACTACGTCCATTTCAAGAAAAGGTCATGCAGCATCTACAGGCAGGGCGCAGCGTCCTTCTCCAGGCTCCCACTGGAGCGGGAAAGACGCGTGCCGCCCTCGATCCATTTCTACAAAATCTTGCTCAACAGGGAGACAAGTTCCCGCGTACCTGTCGCTACGTTGTGCCAATGCGCGTGTTGGCGAATCAGTTCTTTCACGAATATGATGCATATGTGCAGCGTCTCGACGCGTATGCACAGACACGCCTCGCCGAAATGTACCGCTTGATTGATAGACCAATAGCGTCGGTGCAAACCGGTGAGCAACGTGAAGACTCTCTGTTCGAGTCGGCCTTGACGTTCTGCACCGTTGATCAGTTACTTGCCAGTGTACTCGCTATTCCTTACGGAGTGAGCAATAGTATGGCAAACATCAACGTTGGTGCCATTCTGAGTTCCTACCTCGTCTTCGACGAGTTCCACCTGTACCCTCTAGGGCGTGATAACAAGAGCGTCTTTGGATCGCGTACCACCGTCCTACAACTCTTGCGCCTGCTCAGGCCCATCACGCCATTTGTTCTCATGACCGCTACCTTCTCTTCAAGCCTGCTAAAAAAGCTGGCAGAACTCCTCGGCGCGGAGATTGTGGATGTCACCGATAACGAACTGGTAAAAATTGCACAGGGACGTACACGCACCTTTCTACGCTCGGAGAGACCAATGGATGCAGAGGTGATACTGACGGACCACCAGCAGCATGAAAACAGGTGTACACTCATCGTCTGCAACACGGTCTTACGCGCACAAACGTTGTATCTTGCCTTGAAACATGCTGAGGCACAGGGGACACGCGTCGTCTTGCTGCACAGTCGCTTTACGAAGGATGATCGTAGACAGCTTTCAAAAGAGGTTGAGCAAGCACTTGGCCCTGCCCAGTGGAAGAATGGACGTTATACTGGGCCAGATATCATCGTGATTGCGACTCAGGTCGTCGAGGTGGGTCTGAATATCTCAGTTGAAGTGCTGCATACAGAGAACGCTCCGGCAAGTAGTCTGGTGCAACGCGCGGGACGCTGTGCGCGTTTCGCGCATCAACAGGGACGTGTCATCATCTACCCGCTTGCTCCGCATGAGGATGGTCGTGTAGCATCGACCGCCCCCTACGATAAGCCTATTTGTGACTACACATGGCATGCACTTGCTCCATTCGATCATCAAGTTGTCGGCTTTCGAGAAGAGCAGCAGTTGATCGATGCCGTCCATACAGAGGAAGATACTAACCTCCTCGCACACTACGAAGAAAACGAGCATCTGATTCTGGACGACATCTTCGAGTGTCTCAGAGACAATGAGCGTGGCAAGGCATCAAAACTTATCCGTGATGTCTCGCAGGTACAAGTCCTTATTCACGACGATCCAGATGGCGCAATCACTAGAGACCCCTGGCAGTGGGAGAGCTTCGGACTGCGCCCCACGACATTCAACAAGAAGGGACGCTGGGATTGGATGCAGGCACAGGTGCAGCAACACGCATCAGCATGGGAAGACAGTTGGGCGTGTAAGCAACTGATCCCTCATCAAGAGGCAGAGGAACTACAGGATGGTGCGGACGGGCTGGATAACCGCCAGCAAATGCACATCCGTTACACCTGGGACCCTGTGAATAATCCAGCACAGCTACGATCAGCACTGCTCATAGCATTGCCTTCGGAGGTTGCCACCTACGATCCCTCGCTCGGCTTCCTGTTCCGCGACGACTTCCCCGACTATGTGCCAGAACACAGCTATCAAAGCCGCTATACGCAGAAGCATTCCGACAAAACATATGCCCCCTCGAAAGTCACAAGCTATCATGAGCATATTGCAGGGCTTTCCAGTGCTTATTACGCGAATTTACAACGCCACCTTGCATATGTATCTCATACGTTAGAGCATGAGATGGGGCTACCAACGGGCATGGTCGAGCAGGCAATACTCCTCGCCATCGGTTGTCATGACTTAGGGAAACTTGACAACACTTGGCAACAATGGGCCATCGCATGGCAAACCCTACGGTACGAACGCTATAAGCAGCCGTATGAACTTCCACCGCCTGACTACTGCTTCGCCAAAACTGACTACGACAGAGATCGTAAGAAGGATGAGCATAAGTGGCAACACGATGTAAAGCCAAAGCGTCCGCATCACTCTTGTGAGAGCGTTGCTATCGGTAGACCGCTTATACGTGCGAGTCTGGGCATCAACAAAACAGAGGGAATCGAGCGCATGCCAGTGTTACGAGCCATATGTGGGGCTATAGCACGTCACCACACTTCACAGGCAAGCAAATATGAACCTGCAACGTTGTCACCGCACGCCATACAAGCCGCCGATGATGCGCTAAAGGCTATAGCTCTACAAACACAATGGAACTACGACGTAAGCAGGTTGAAATCGACGGTAGAGAAAGGCGATGATCTTGCGCCAGCAAACGGTAAATCGTCCTTGACCATTCCCACATGGCAAGAAGGTCGTAGCAGCGAGCTAGAGACATGGCTGTACTTTGTGATTGTCCACGCTCTCCGGCTTGCCGACCAACGTGCAAGTCAGGAATAAGTCGGGTACTCTAGTACCTATTAGGCTCTAACGTGAACGCCTATGGGATAAGTACTTACATGAAAGCGAGTAAGTATGCAGACATACTACATCGACAGGTCCAGCGATACCTCAGCAGATGCCCTGCTAGCGGTTGGCTTCGCCAAACTGCTACAGATTGTACAGGGAAAGGTGAGGAAGCAGAGTAGTATCACCATCCGAGACACTGGCTCTTGTTACACTATCGAGGCAGCAACCTCAATAACGCCTGATGACCTGCAGCGTCTCTCGAAAATCGCGCTGGTACAACCAATCATCACGAAGACAAAAAACACAAAGGAAGGCGAACAAGATGACCTGTCTAAACAGGCTGGCAAGAACACGTTTGAGAATGGGTTCGAGTATGAGCGTCAAAAGGAGATAAGCAAAAACTATTATATAAAACTGAAAGAGTTACGTGGTGTACCGAATGCACAAGCAATGCTAGCCGAGGAGAGCAAACCTGATCCTCAACTTGGTCACTACATAGCGATCAATCAGATGAAGATCGCTCCTACCTTTAATGACCTGACCCAGCGTTGGGACGCACTTGGCGAACTACAGCGCGAGTATATCGGTATCCTACTCAAGCTCTTTGCCACGCCGGATAATGATGTCGATGCTGCGCTTGCTGCCTGTCAAGCACTACTCAAGAAGGCGCAGTTCAAGCAAGCTGTGACCAGCACAGCTCTACAAATTATCAATTCCACGATGGGCAAGGGAGCGAACCGTACAAAGGCGAACGGGGTGACGAATGGCGAGAGCCTCGATAGCTTCTGGCCTCTTGAACTCCTCAAATTTGTCGGCTTCATGGTGATTGCCGCCCCCTATACAATACAGGGCAGCAAAGACCGCAAGACATACGTTTTGCTGCCTAGAAACGTCAGGTTGAGCCAGCTTGAAAGCATCATGCGTGAGTTTCGAGTGGTGTGCTGGTCTTCAACCGCCGTCAAGCTCGATCTCATGGCCTCGCTCCTTTTCGCGAAGACCTTCGTGGAACATCACCGCATCTATCTCAAGGCCGTGCAACAGCAAAAGGATGAGGACGAGCCGTTCGATGAACAACAGGTAACGAGCGTGGCACATGGTTTTGAAGTAGCATTCTACAAAGACATGGGTAGTGCTTATGCGACCATGAATATCTCTACCATCAATTTTCCACAATGGCTTCGCGTCGAAACGCTTGAAGACGCGGAAAAAACGCTTGCATTGCTCAAAGAACATCGCATGATCCTGCAAAACATTCGCACACCCAAAGGTGAAGAGGGATCAGAGGAATACGAACTTCTACGAGCGTATCGCAACTTTCTATCGGGTAACGACCTGATGCCCCTGTGGACCTTCACCACTGCCTATAGTTCGTACCTTATCAGTCAACGCGAACACGAGAAAAGTTTCAAACGCTGGCTTCGCCAGTTCAGTACAACAGGATTGGAGCAAATCATCGAGATGACAACGACAACACAACCCAAACCGCTCTCCCTCATTACCAGCAACCCAGGATTTCAACGTATTGCCTATGCCATTCGACAGGCAACGGTGAGAGCGCAATACCAGCATTCGCAGGAGCGAGACCGCGATGTGCGCTACGATGTGCGCTACGGCTTAGGACAAGACCTCATGCGCGAGGTGCGCTATCGCGAAAAATTCATTGCCGCCCTCTCCGCCTTCCTCACGCAATACAACTCGGAAACGGTACGCGAAGAGGAGAAACTTGCCATCAGGCTTGGTGGTCGTCTCTTGCCAGAGACGCGACGCAAATACAAATTGCGTGGCACGGTTGCGGTCTCTGACATTGACGAAATCGTGAAGATTATCGACGACTTCGATGCGGAAACGGTAGGAAGCCTGCTCGTTGCGTATGGCTATGCCAGTGAGCCGCGCGGCAAGTACGAGGCACCATCAAATCCTGACACAGGTGACACCTCTCCATCGGGAGACGATCAGCCTGACCTTCCCAACGATCCCAATGGCGACGAGCAGTAACACTATTCATTAGCAAGACGAAAGGAATTTACTCATGTCAACACCGATTGCTTCACTCTCTATCGCCGCACGCGCGACGCTCAACATGCATAGCCTCAATAATGAAGGTGGCGAAGGCAACCAGATTCAGACACGCATGGTTGATATCGTCGATCACCTCGGCAAGATGCACAACGTCAACGCGATCTCTGGCGATATGCTCAAACATGTGCTGATGGAGCATTTCTACCAGCAGGCTCGCGCACGGCATCTCTCCTTATGCCAGAGTTGCCAACGCTTCAACGTCAATCGCATCAATGCCGATACCACCTTTCTCAAGCAGCAAGAGGGACGCAGTGACGCTGACTTCATTGATCAGATGCTCCAAACCTGCGCGATTGACGATGTGGCGGGTATTCTTGTGACCGAGAAACGCTCACTCCCGCGCAAGTCCATTTCTGAATTTGGATGGGTCGTTGGTCTGCCGGATACGGTGAGTACCGGAAGTTACTTCCACGCCAAATATGTCAGCGAACGAAGCGTCGAGAAACGTTCCGAAGACGCAGAGGGCCAGAAAACAGGGGCAAATCTTGGGCAGAGCATCTTTCACCGTCCCGCCTCAAGCGGTATCTACGCTTTCGTCTGTCACCTGGAACTGGCGCGTATTGGCTACAACGATATTAAACAGGCGTATGCGATTGATGACAACGAGCGACAGCGACGTGCTACATTTCTGCTAGAAAGTCTGCTCCATACCTTTATCGAACTGAACGGAGCCATGCGCTCATCACAGTTACCGCATCTTGTCGCTCTTGAAGGTGCCATTACTACCAGCACGGGCATCATTCCTGCACCTCTGATCAGTCCGCTGATTGGTGGTAGTGAGAATACTACAACGTATCGCTCGCAACTCGAAACGATAGTCAACGCGCTCAACGGGAAGAATGCCCCGACAGTCGCTTTGACTCCGTTCGACGATATTGGGAGTTTTGCGACACAGATGCGTGACCTCATTGATTCCAGTTCACCATTCGTACTCTCAACGGGTCGCTAGCAAGGAAAAGAAAGGTACGACTATGTGGCTTGTGGCACGCTATTTGCCTGTATCGCTCTTCTCGCTCAAATCGGCCTCAGCAACGGCCTCTGGTGGGAAGACATTGCTCGTTCCAACACCGTTCGCGCTCAAAATGGCATTACTGGATGCCGCGATACGCACACGGAGTCTTGTGGAGGGGGAACGTTTGTTCCCTCTCCTGCGCGACCTCTCCATCTGGTTCGAGGCTCCCCATGATCTGGTCGTTATCAAGGGCTTTGGCAAAATACAACGCCTATTGAAAGATAAGAGTAATGCAGAGAAGGCGAGCATCGCACAGGCGAAGGGGCAATGGCCGATGCAACCGACCATCGCTTACCGAGAATACGTCTACTACCGCGACGCCTTCCAACTCGCCTTCGCCATGCCCGACGGCCTCGACCTACCGCCTGAACTGGCTCAACTGTTGCTGAACGTCAATTATCTGGGCAAGCGGGGCAGTTTCATTCAGATGATGGAGCCACCACATCTTGTTGAGCAACTCCCTGAGCAGAGCTTTATCAACCTGACACCAACAACCATGGAGCCGTTTCACATGCATGGGACACTTCAGATGCTTGATGATTGCGGTCCATCGCTCTCCTTCGCGCACGCCAACGTCTATAGCGATAAACGGATCACCATCGGCAAGGAGCGCGTCATTCGTCATGTCGTCCTGCCCTACCAGGTTTTGCGTTCCAGCCGTAGCTATAGCTTCTATCAACATCTGTAGTCAAAACGAACCGTCGGTAATGCGCGACTCATCGCGCTGGAACAGGGAGAATGATGAACAGCCTTACCATCCATCACTTTCGCTTTCATACTGAGGTCGTCACGCCGCTAGAGCTAGACGAGCATAGCGGCTCCGCACTCCGTGGTAGCTTCTTCGAGGCCATCTGGAAACGCTTTTGCACGAATAAAAGTGCGCCTACCTGCGCTGCTTGTCCATTGCACACCACATGCCCCGTCAGCTCAATCGTTGCCCCATTGCGAGAAGAGAATGTGCGTGGGCAAGACATTCCGCGTCCGTACATTCTGTTGCCTCCGCTTGATGGCAAGCAACGCTATGAACCAGGAGAAACGCTCTCGTTCGGCCTGACCCTCTTTGGCAATATCATTCAACTGCTCCCCTATATTATGCTCTCAGTTAGTATGCTTGAAGAGGGCGGATTGGGACGGCGCATCCAAGATCATCACGGATTACGAGGACGCTTCACCATCACGCGAGTTGAATCATGCAATCTCTTCAACAATATGCACCAGACCATCTATGAAGCAGGCAAACCTCTCGTTGAAGCTCTGACACTTTCGATGACAGAAAAAGAGGTTCAGGCGAAGGCCGTGACACTCTCAACTGAACGCATCACACTCACCTTTCTCACACCGCTCCGTCTTCGGAATCAGGACCGTCTTGTCAAACAGGGCGAATTTGGACCGCTGTTGCATCGTCTCCTGGAACGTTTCGATGCTCTCAACACGACGTATGGCGCAGGAGACAGCACCTTTCTACCGCAACGACAGCAACTCGTTGAGCTTGCCGAACACGTGCAATGTGTGCATGACGCAACCTACTGGGAAGAGGTGGGCAGCTACTCGCGCCGTCAGCAACGGGTGACACCCATAAGTGGTCTACGCGGCCATGCTACCTTTGCTGGAGATTTGACCCCCTTTCGTACACTCCTCGTATGGGGCGAGATCATGCATGTTGGTAAAAGTTGTGTCAAGGGCAATGGGTGGTACACAATCAACGGCGACATGAGCAAGAGTGAGGAAAGAGCATAAATTGGGAGAAATTTCCGCAGGTATTGCGGAAACTCTCTCTATACTCAAGAGTAGAACGCTTCTTGTATTGTGCAAGAAGATAGCTCCTATATGAGAAAGAGAGATATCTATTCTATGGAACTTATCGTCGAAGGGCGTGGCACGTTTCTTTCCAAACATCAGGGGCGGCTTCGCGTGAGTCGTGAGCAAAAGATGGTGACGGAGGTGCCGATCATCCATCTTGAACGCGTCATCATTGTGGACAATAGCATCGCTCTCTCAAGCGATGTGGTACGGGTCTGCTCTGAGGAAGGCATTCCGATCTACTTCATGAGTAATCGCGGTCATGCCATTGCTAGCCTCTATTCGGCAGGACTCACGGGAACCGTCCTCACGCGTCGGACGCAGCTTTTGGCCTACGAAAGTGAACGCGGGGTACAGGCGGCCAAGGCGATGATCGCCGGAAAGCTAGAGAATCAGTCAAACTTGCTGCGTTACATCGCCAAGTATCGCAAAGAGACCGATGCAGTCTTGTATGAAGAACTCTCGCTCGTCACGCTTGAGATACGTGACGCGCTCCACGAGGTCGCGCAACTCAAGGCGGAGAGGATAGAGGATATCCGTGAACAACTCATGTCCGTCGAGGGTCGCGCGGCACAAAAATATTGGACCGCGATTGGACGCATCATTCCATCAGACCTGAATTGGCCTGGACGCGAACATCGAGGTGCTACAGACCCCTTCAACTCGCTGCTCAACTATGGCTACGGCATTCTGTATGGGCGAGTCGAGCAGGCTCTGACGCTCGCCGGACTCGACCCCTATGGCGGCTTCCTCCATGCTGATCGTCCCGGCAAACCAAGCCTCGTTCTCGATTTTGTGGAAGAGTTTCGTCAACCTATTGTGGACCGTACCGTGATTGGTCTCGTCAACAAACGGTTTGCGGTTGAGCAGGATGAGGATGCCCGTCTTCTGCAAGAGACACGGAACAAGCTTGCTGAGAAAATCAAAGAGCGACTCGACAGTACCGAGGTCTATGAGAAGAAACGCCAGACGCTGCGCTTTATCCTCCAAAATCAGGCGCGTCACCTTGCCAGTTTCTTACGTGGCGAACGGATACCCTATGAGCCTTTTGTCGCTGGCTGGTAAAAGGAGCATCGCATGCGTTGCCTTCTCATTTATGACATCACGCACGATGGAACGCGCACAAAGGTTGCCGATGCTTGCCTGGATTACGTATTGGAACGCATCCAATTCAGTGCCTTCTTCGGAGAGTTGAGCAACACGCATCAGCGCGAACTACTCGCGAAAATTGAGCGGCGTCTCGGCAAGCACGCCGCGAGCGTTCAACTGTACCCCCTTGACGAAAAAAGCTGGTCCGGGCGTCGTGTTATCGAGCGTTCCGAAGAAGCAGAGGAGCAATAACCTATGACGTGGCTCTTCGAGGTCACGGACCTCAAACAATACATCGCTTGTCCACGCATCGTCTACTATCGCTACTGCCTGCCGCGAGTGCGTCCCATCACAGGGCTAATGGAAGAAGGCATTCGTCGCCACGAGGAAGAGGATGCGCGTGAGGAGCGGCGCAGCCTGCGTAACTATGGTCTGAGCGAAGGGGAACGAGTCGCACATCTTGCCCTGCGCTCACCCGAACTTGGCCTCACGGGACGGCTCGATCTCGCAATCGCGACCCCATCACGCGAGGCCGCGAACGCCGAGGGCATCGTCGTTGAATACAAATACTCCGAGCAGAAAGCGGGGCCACACTTTGCACTCCAACTCGCAGCCTACGCCCTGCTTTTGGAAGAAGCATGGGGTATTCCGGTCACGCGTGGCTATCTCTATTCAATTCCACTCAAACGGGCTGAACTCATCCCGATCATGCCGCATCTCCGCAAGAAAGTTGAGCAAACCGTCCAACACATCCAGCGCATCGTCGAAAGTGAACTGATGCCAGCCGCACCCGCTACGCAATACCGCTGTGTCACCTGTGAATTTCGCCGTTTCTGCAACGATGTCGTATAAGTTCTCGAAAGGACAAGGAGCATGAAACAGAGGGAGAAAAGCACGGTATTCGCAAATCGAATCCATAGAGGCAAAAAACAGCCCAAATTCAGGCATTCCCTCATAAAGAACGCCCGTTTTCTCCCTTCTTCTCATGTCACATATCAAAAGTACACTCGCAAATCGCCCCCCTTTTTGGACAAAAACCGATTTGCGAACGCAGGCCCTTTTCGTGTATACTACACAGCAGTCGTCACCAAAAACAACGCGCTCAGAGCCACGAGAAATAGTCCGTTTTGTCACAACCGTCAAAACACCTGCTCTCTTTTTTCCGCTCTGGCGGGATTTGATCTTCACCCGTGTTTGTGGAGTCTCGAAATGTTAACCAGTTCTCGTATGCGTATCTCATGCTTCTCAATTTGATCTTCACCCGTGTTTGTGGAGTCTCGAAATGCCAGTTCGATCTTCTGGAGGTCTTCCGTTGCCGTTAATTTGATCTTCACCCGTGTTTGTGGAGTCTCGAAATGTTTCTTGGCATCTTTTTTGTTGTGCTTGGCCTTGTATTTGATCTTCACCCGTGTTTGTGGAGTCTCGAAATGAGAGGACTACCTCATCATTTGTTCATAGACAAACGGACTCATGTAATGTAAAGTTGAGTGTCTTCGAGTGCGATTGTAGAAACACTCAATGTAATCAAAGGTTGCTTGCCTGGCCTGCTTTCGTGTCTGAAAGGGTTTCCGGTCAATACATTCGCCTTTGAAGCTGTGGAAAAAGCTCTCCATAGCTGCATTGTTGTAACAGTTGCCCGTCCCGCTCATACTCACCTGAAGCCCTCGCTGCTTCAAAGTAGTTTGATAGCTCCCACTGGTGTAGGTACTTCCGCGATCGGAATGATGCAATAAGCCTGCTTGTGGACGACGACGGGCTAAGGCCATTTGCAGGGCTTGCTCAACCAGTGTCGCGTCTTGGAGAGCAGCCATGCTCCATCCTACAATCATACGCGAAAAGAGGTCAAGCACAACAGCCAGATACAACCAGCCTTCCGCCGTCCAAATGTACGTCGTATCCGCTACCCACTTGTGGTTGGGTTCATCGGCATGAAAGTCTCGTTGTAATACGTTCTCAGCCAGCTCAGCTCCTTTTTCCCTTCTGGTGGTGATGGTGTGATGTCGTGGCAGCAGAGCACTCAGTTGCAGTTCCCGCATCAGTCGGGCAATGCGCTTGCGTCCACAGTGTCGGCCGTGGGCTTGCAACTCTGCATGAATACGAGGGCTGCCATACACCTGCCGATTGGCCTCAAATGCGGCTTGGATCTCCTTGGCGATCTGGGCATCTTCTCGGCTATGCTGACTTGGCCACCGCTTGCGCCACGCGTAATATCCACTGATCGACACCTCTAGCACACGACACATGATGGTAATGGCGTACTCTGCCTGATGATCGTGAATGAACTGATACCGCACTACTGGCCTCGCGAGAAGATGCCCACCGTTTCGGACAGAATCTCTCAAAACCTCTTGATTTTGGTGAGGAACTTATGTACTCTTATGAGTGGAGAAGCACAGCTGGGTCGCTCCCAACTGGAAAAGATTCCGCAGAACCCTGCCACTGCTTTGGAGCTTGACTCTTGAAAAAAACCTGGGGGACGTGTTCGCACACCTGATACGAGGTTGAAGCCACACTTCTGGTCCGAAGTTGGTCGAGGCACGTCCACGGAGTCCCGCTTCTCCATCCACGCAACATTTTTTTGCTTCTTCATCACACCAAGAAAAGACAGTGCTGCCGCAGTTGCTGTCAAGGAACCGCGAAGCGAAGCGGAGCGGTGGCGAAGCCCTTGTCCTTGACGGAAACAAGGCGCACTGTAGACTTGCCAGGTGATGAAGAATACTAAAACGTCGAAAGCCAGCAAGGAGGTTGGCTCATGTCTCGCAAAACATCATCACAGACCGACCTAGTAGCTCTTCCCATGCTGAGCCATGAAACCCTGTACATTGGGGTGGATGTTGGCAAGAAGGCACACGTCGCAGGTTTTCTTTCTTCCACCTTGCTCACTCGTCACCAGCGCTTTGAACAGTGTCCGGCTCTCACCTTTGACAACTCGCGGGAAGGCTTTCGCTCGCTCATTGACCGTATCAGGACCTACGTTCCCTTCACTCAGGTTCAGGCAGTCCTCGAAGTCACGGGGCATTACCATCGTGCGTTGCTCCAATACTTACAGGAAGTAGACATTCCAGTCTATGTGATGCATGTTCAGAAGCGACAAGAGGGTCTGCTCAAAACCGACAAACGTGATGCGCTTGGTCTTGCGAACATGCTCTACAACCAGCTGGAGAAAGGCATCCAGGTGGGCGATCCACTCCAAGCGATTCGACGACTCATCCCTGCAACGCCCGCCGCTACTGAACTACGTGGAATGGTACGCCATCGCTACGAACTGATCGCAGAGAGCACGCAACGCAAAAACAAGCTGACGGCTATCTGCGATGAACTGTTTCCTGAATTTACGCACCTCTTACGCGATCCAAATCTGCCCACAGCACTCGCTCTTCGCAAACGCTTCTCGACTCCTGCAGAGTTAGCTATTGCATCCTTTGGGGAACTTCGAGAGGCAAGAGGTCGTACCTGTAGTGTTTCGGATGCGAAATTGAGAGAGTTGCAGCGTCTGGCGGCACAAAGTATTGGGACGAAAGAACCGGCTCGCGTACGAGGTTTAGTGATTGAGCAAAAACAACTCATTGGCGAGTTGGACCTCATTGCCGAACACATTACCGAGTTGGATACGGAAATCATCCATGTCGTGGAGGACTCTCGAGAGGGGAAAATCCTCACATCGATCCCAGGCATCGGACCGCTAGCGGCGGCAACCCTCATTGCACTGATCGGCAACATTGCCAATTTTGAGCGGGCAGCCCAACTCAAATCGTATGTCGGGTGGGTTCCCAAAGTGGCGCAATCGGGGACAACACTCGACTGGACACGGCTGTCTCCTCGCGGAGTGCGACAGATGAAACAGACGATGTATCTCATCGTGTGGAGGGCTATCCAATGGGATGCAGAGTGGAAAGAGATGTATGAGCGGCTAATCTCGCGCAAATGCCGTTCCGATGAACGCACACGTAGGCTCGTCGGACGAGAGAAAGTCATTGGTCGCCTCGCAGGTCAAATGACCTCGGTCATCTACGCACTTCTCAAGAAAGATCACGAGATACTCTTCCACTTGGCTCCTGGTGCGAAACCGCCAGAACCTCAGCTCTATGATCCAGAGACTCATCGGCGACATCGCCTGGAACACTATCAGTCTCCGACGAGAGAAAAGGTGCCTCAGATCATCCAACTTCCTTCTCCTTAGCTCATCAGTAAAGAGATTCTATACGAGGTTTTTTTAAGATATCACGCTCCTGTTTGACCACTTCCAGTTCTCGTTTGAGACGACGAACTTCTTCGCGCCTCGTGCCGTTTGATGGCCACTGCCTGGAAACGCCTCTTGGTCGTGTTCAGCCAGCTCCTTACGCCATTGATGAATAGAGGTATCTGAAATGCCTAATTCTCGGGCAACTTGTACGATGGACTTGCCGCTCGTCTGAGCCAGTCGCACAGCTTCTCGCTTAAACTCGACAGTGTAGGTTTTTTGGATCTTGCCCATAGTTCTTCTCCTTGTGAAACAGTCTATCCGAAGATTTCCCTCCTCCACAAAGCCGGGGCAAGATCAAATTGTATATTTGCTGTTGAGGATACCACCTACCGTAAGTTGTACCTGTGTTGCTGGAATAGGTGGTTGGCTTATGACAGATGAAGCGGCAAGGCTCGTTGCGGTTTCAAAGCGAAAGCCACAATGATTACAGAACTTTACACCCACAACGCGTGGTGCATGGCATTGTGGACATTCAGCATGTGAGACTATGGGCAGATGCGTTGACACGGTTGGTTTCACGAACGTTGCCAGGACCACACCACAATTCTCACAAATCTCGTCGCCTGGATGTACTGGTTGTTGGCAGTTTGGACACACCGACATGCTGTTCGCCATGGGCGGCGCGACGACAGGAATGGCAGTAGAACCCATAGTGGGTAGAAGAGAAGGCTGTCCAGAAAGGACCACACCACAATTCTCACAAATATCATCACCCGCACTCACTGCTTGATGGCAATGCGGACATGTAGAGAGTGTCATAGAAGTTCTTTCTATAGTGAGAGTAGTTATTGTTTAAAGTATACAGACAAACACGTCAATATGCGTTCAAGAGAACGACCATTTCCCTCAAGATGTACTCAATAGTCACACACTTTCTTCTCCTGTATCAGCGAACAACGTGGTGTGCATACTGAGCAAGGGCACCAAAGAGGATGAGTACAAGCATAAGAACCGCAATGAGCAATGAGAGCAAGATAACTTGTCGATAGCGTCCACCGAATATAGGTGCATCAGGCACATACGGAAGAGGCGTTACAGCCGAGACATGCTGCAGGTCGTAGAGCATGTCTTCCACATTTTCGTAACGCTTGTCCGCATCACGACGAATTGCACGCATCACAATCGTTGCGAGCATCGGTGAAAGAGAGGGATTGAAGTTTACGATGTCTGGTGGGTCATGAGAGATGTGTTCCCCGACAAATGCGAACCCGTCCTGCTCTTGAAACGGTGTACGTCCACACAGGAGTTCGTAAAGAACAACGCCAACGGCATAGATATCGGTACGTACCGAACCGAGTTTGCCCTGTAGTCGCTCAGGTGCCATATAGTCTGGCGTGCCAACTAATGGAGCAAAGCCAGGAAAGAAGCTTTTCCGTTCTCCTTTGATCTGTGCGATCCCAAAATCGAGCACTTTGACTTCCCCATTCTCAAGGAGCATGATATTGTCAGGCTTCATATCTCGATGGATAATCCCATGAGTGTGAGCAGAGACAAGCGCCTCACACACCGGTATCAGAAGAGCAACAACGTCATCAGCAGGAAGGAGCGAGGGCGAGTACTTCGCCATGAGTGCACGAAGCGTTTGTCCCTGAAGGTATTCCAGCACAAGGTAGTTCGCCTGTCGCACTTCATCCTGATTGAGATGCTGCACGATGTGCGGATGACACAGCAATTTTCCTATTTGAGCCTCACGTTGATACCTGTCGAAAATGGCCTTACCGCCAATCACATCGTCCTTGGGAAACTTAAGGACAACCTTCTGCCCTGTATTTCTATCCAGTGCAAGGTAGACAACACTTGCCGTTCCCTGACTCAAAAGGGAAAGAATTACGTAGTGATCAATCTTTTGCCCTGGTTGATAGTGTCGTGGCATTTCTCCTCCATTGCGTGTTGCTACTCTTGCTTCTGTCGCCACGTTTCTGCGAAAAACGTAAGAATCGCAACGAGAGAATACGTGATAACACACACGAACAAGAGCTTGACGAGAAGAGAGGCGAGCGTGAACACGGGCTCTCTGAGAAGAGAGAGCCCATCCAAGCAGACGAGAGCGGCAACGATCAGTACCAACACGAGCAGTGCGAAGGGATACCACCAAGGAAAGGGGTTCTTCCCTTGAAACCATCTTGAAAGCCACGTTACTGGAGAAGGGGGTGTCTCTCTGTCAATCAAACGAACGAGAAAAGGCAAAATAATGCGTTCGTGCTCGATAACGTCTTGCACTCTCTTGCTCTCAAGCAAGACCCCTTTTCCTTCGCGCACAAAAAGGAGGATGCCTGAACAATTCATCTCTTCGGCGACAACATGAATACTCCGGCTTGCATCGTGAGTAGAAATCTCCATCCATTCTATAGGGACCTTCATGATTGCTGCCTGCTGCTGAACGTCCTCCAAGAAATGGTGCGCTGGGACTTGAGTTTCTAAGGATACAGCTTCAGCCATTCCTGTATCTCGTAGCGAAAGAGGAACGAGGATTGCGCCATACAAGGAGGCAACCTTCATTGCAGCGATAATGGCTTCTCTGTCTCCGTTCATTGTGCAGGGAAGCAAAAAACGAACCGTCATATCCGTACCGGACATACGCATAGTCTCCTACTTTCCTCTCATGAAGAGGTGTTCTCCTCTCTGCCTTCGTGCAATGTCTGCTCCCTTAAGTGTAGCACGGGGTTCTCAAAAATTTCTCAAGGTTTCAGGCAGAGGTATACATATTCCCTGAGACGGCTCGTTTTTCCCCAGGAATGTTTCTCTACGTTCTTGTTTCACGAGAGGTTGTATGCTACGCTACCAGTGACGTTTTTATTAATGGGTAGAATAGAGAGGCGCACCGGGAAGTCGGGTCGGTACAGGGTGTCTTTATGGATAGTTTCAACAAGGTATTTACTGATTCTCGCAGGGCTCTTTTCAACACCTTCTGGTTCGTTCCTGCACTCATCTCGCTCATAGGTCCACTTCTGGCCTTCCTTCTCTTACGGATTGATGCGACACTCTCAGGTATACAGGAACGCCTCCTCTTTCATGGGGGAACGGCGGAAGCGAGTACCATTCTCTCCACTATCGCGGGATCACTCATTACCGTTGCTGGTCTTGCCTTCTCAATCACGATTGTCGTGCTGCAACTGGTGTCAAGTCAGTACACGCCACGAGCGCTCCGAGGTTTTTTGCAAGACCGCGTCACTCAGGTGATCGCTGGGGGCTTCTTCGCTATTTTCGCATATGCGATGATTGTGCTTGCCGCTATGAGTGACCCTTCCGCAGCAGATCACGGATTCCTTCCTGCCGTCAGTATTCTCGCAGCTCTGGGTCTCGGCTTTCTGGGCCTAGCCTTCTTACTCATCTTTGTTCACCATACGGGTCGTGTCATTCAGGTTTCAGATATCGCAGCACGTCTTGCCGCACAGACGCTTCAAACCATTGAACATCCCTATCCAGAATGGGAAGACGAGGAACATGCGGAGGAAGCAACATCGGGCATGATTCAGACGTGGCTCACTGAGGAAGAACCGGCCCGCATTCGAGCGATATGTCCGGGGTATGTGCAGAGAATAGAACTTGCCAGTCTCATGACCTATCTGCTCTGTCCTGGCTTTCATCTCCGTTTGCTCGTTTGTCCCGGCGATTTTGTCACCGAGGAGACCGTCATTGCTGAGGTGCGTCCCATGCATCTCGCAGATAGTGGTTGTGTACACGCCATCCACGATCATGTTGCGATTGAACGCGAACGCGATATTGCACAGGATGCCCGGTTTGGTGTGCGCCAACTGGCTGATATCGCGTTACGTGCCCTTTCGCCTGCAATCAATGACCCGACCACTGGAATACTGTGTATTAAGTATTTACAAGCGGTCTTTGAACGCCTCGTGCAGCATCTCCCACAGTCGAACACCTATCGTTTCGCGGGAGGCACGAGTAGTTTGGACATTCGTCAGCCTGCATTTGAAGAGTACCTTGAGGTGTTTGTTGAAATCGGGCACTACGCGGGTGGAAACGTGCGCGTCATCAAAACACTGCTTGCGGCTCTTACGAGTGTAATGGAGACCGCCACGCTACAGGAGCGGCAAGACCTTCTTGCTCTCATGGCTGCTCCTCTATCTTCTCTGACGAGGTTACTTCCCGTACAGGACTCTTCGCAGAAGAACGACGCAATCATCGCGCCCGGCTGGATGTGAGACGAGACAGTATAACCCTTTCCAGAAACGGCTTGTGCGTTGTTCAGCGCACTCTCACATACTTTCTGTTTATTACGTGGCAATACCCGGAAAGCAGTGCTTCATCGGGCTTCATATGAGAATCTTCCTCTCGACGGGTGGAGACATATCTCCATCTCATCATCGTCGAGAGGAAGAGGTTTCCGAAGGGTTATAGACACTGGCTCCTTTCACCCGCTTTCTTTCCTCTGGCTCTGAAAGGAGAGGACTGAGAGGCAGAGGGTCCTTCCATTGAGAGAGCCACGAGACGAGTTGCTGAAGCAGTGTCAGCCTTTTCACGCTTCCCTTTTCGGGGATACTCCTCACGATATAAAGTGGGAAGGGGAGTGCTTGCTGCGTGAGTTGTTCTGCTTCATCCACAAGGGAGAACCGTGCTTCTCGCTCACACCAAACGAGTAGGAGACCTTGACATCCTAGTTGCAGTGTACTGAGCGTGATTTGTGCGACGGCCTCTCGTGTAAAAATCTCATGCCGTTCAAGTGCGACGTGAAAGATGTCTGCTTTGGTACGCATGAACTCCAAGAAATCTTTGGCTTGCTGAATGTGCTCGAGGCGAGGTCCTTTCACGCCTTCCTGTTGAGGAAGTGGAATCAGCGCAACGGTAACAAGAGTAGCCTGAGTCACCTTCGCAAACATGAGTGCATGAGTAAGTGCGTGTGCATCGACTCCGTGTGTAAAGGGAAGCAAGAGACGTAATCCGCTCATACGCACTTGCCTCCGCTTCTCGTTCCTTGCGCCGCCTCTCTTTTTCTGGCAACAGCATGATAAGACAACACTGTCGTGCTAACAACACAACAGAATAGGCATGCTCCTATATCAACTGTATACGTTTCTACGATGCCAATGCCAAGAAGGTCGGCACCAAGGAGGGCAAAAAGAAAAGCCATCCATAACGCATTCATACTCACCTCTGCTTACTCATCATTTTCTCGTGGCACGAGATGAATATCCATTGCTGTACTCAAACGCAACAAACGGTTGACGATAGAGCCGCGCAAGATTTCTTCCCACCAACTGCGTGCAGGCTGGCCTAGCACGATCTGTGTTACCTGATGCTCTTTTGCCACCTGCACCAGCGTTTTGGCAATATCGCGGCTGCCCATACGTATCACGGTCGCTCCGAGGTCCTCCGCCAATCGAGCATGGTCTTCGACACGGCGAAGTGCAAGTTCGTACTGCCTAGAGGCATCTGAACCAAATTTGAGCACTCTGATAAGCTTGCTCGTGAAAGCTAAATAGCCTTCTGGTAGAATGAAGACAGCGATCAATTCTGCATGCAGGCCATGAGCCAAACGCCATGCATCGCGGATCACCTGACGCGTATGCGGACGAGCATCAAATCCTACGAGTACACGATCATTGGCGGGCCACAGCTTCGTGATCTGGTGATCCGTCATGTAGCGTTGCAGTTGAGACTCAGTTTTCTCAGCAGTCCGCCGCAGGGCAAGCTCACGTAGCGCGGTCAAGTTCCCCTCACGAAAGAAATTATTGAGCGAGGGCTCGATACGTTCGGGTGGGTAAATATTGCCATGACGCATGCGCTGACGCAGGGCGCGTGGGGAAATATCAACAAGCTCGACCTCATCTGCATCGTCTAAGACCCGATCTGGCAACGTCTCACGTGTTCGTATTCCGGTAATGCTTGCGACGACATCGTTGAGGCTTTCCAGATGCTGAATATTGAGCGTTGTCACCACGTCGATGCCAGCGTCAAGCAGATCTTCGACATCCTGATACCGCTTGGTATTCTTGGAACCAGGCGCGTTGGTATGAGCCAACTCGTCCACGAGCACCACCTGAGGATGACGGGCAATGATCGCGTCGGTATCCATCTCCTCGAGTGTGACCTCACGGTAGGTAATCTTTTTCAGTGGTATGACTTCCAGATCGCCCACCATCGCCTGCGTTTGTGGGCGTCCATGTGTCACCACCACGCCTATGACAATATCTGTTCCACGTGCCTCACGTCTATGTCCCTCAGCGAGCATCGCATAGGTCTTGCCAGCACCCGCAACGGACCCAAGATAGACACGAAGGCGACCTCGCCTACGGTGATAGTCGTTCGTGCCAGAAGCGACGATTGGATTTTCGTCCTCCTCGTCCTCACGGAAATTGTAACGCTTGAGGAGCGTCTCAGGATCGGGACGCCCCTCCTCGCGTAGGGTGTTGTCAGGTTTGTCTTGACTCATCCTTTACCAACTTACTTTTATTGCTTCCCATCAAGTGCGAGATTGAGTTCTAACACATTGATATATGGCTCACCGAAAATGCCTAAGAAACGTCCATGAATATGATCATTGACCATCTGCTGCACCTTGCTGGTAGACAAACCGCGTATCTGTGCAATACGGTTTACCTGCAAGTTTGCGGCTTCGACAGAGATGTCTGGGTCGAGTCCTGATCCTGATGCCGTGACGATGTCGGAAGGCAATGGGGTATTCGGAGCAAGACCATTCTGCTGACGGAACTGATCGGCATAGCTCTTGACACCCGCATACGTGCCGGGGATGTAGTAGGTATTCTTTTGTCCCGCGACAGGCGTCGAACCGTCAGGGGCTGGCGTACCTGCGGTGACTGTCACCTGCGTCCCATTGCCACCAGTGAGATACCCATTCGTCGGTCCTATATTGGAGGCCGACGAGTTATCCGCCGAGTACGGAGCAGGTTTGCCTGTCGTGCCACTTAACGTCGCCGACGGGCGCCCATGAAAGTACTTGGTTGAAGTCCAGTACTGACCAATCAGATCAGAGCCGATCACGTTGCCATTGACGGTATGCAGACTTCCGTTGGCCTGATACGGAAAGATCAATTGTGCGAGTGCGGTGACAATTCCAGGATAAATCAGGCCAGTAATAATGGTGAAGAGCAACATCATCGCTATTGCTGGTCGGAGATATCCTAGAAGTCCGACACGACGCGGTGCTGGTGCTGGTGAAGTTTCTACCTGAGCGGGTTCTATTGTTTTCATTACTCCACTGCTTTCTTTCTCACGAGAACGTTTCCCTCCTGTCTCGACCCCGTGTAAGACAGAGCCGAGGCAGGAGAAACTTTTTCCTTCTGGTTGCTTACAAGGTTAAGTGTAAGAGTTGCAGGATCACATCAATAATCTTAATGCCGATGAAGGGAATAATGATCCCACCCAGGCCATAGACGAGCAGGTTGTCACGGAGCAGACGACCCGCTCCAACAGGACGATATCTCACACCACGCAGTGCCAGAGGCACGAGCGCGATAATGATGAGCGCGTTAAAGATCACCGCCGACAGCACCGCACTATGAGGCGATGCGAGATGCATCACATTGAGCGCGTTCAACTGTGGATAGGTTACTGCGAACGCTGCTGGAATGATGGCGAAGTACTTGGCAACATCATTGGCGATACTAAACGTCGTCAAGGCACCGCGCGTAATCAAGAGTTGTTTGCCGACTTCAACTACCTCGATCAGTTTCGTGGGGTTGGAGTCCAGGTCCACCATGTTAGCCGCTTCTTTGGCTGCTTGTGTGCCCGTGTTCATCGCCACACCGACATCTGCTTGCGCGAGGGCGGGCGCATCGTTTGTGCCATCACCGGTCATGGCAACCAGACGGCCTCCCTGCTGTTGTTCCTTGATGAGCTTCATCTTGGTCTCAGGGGTTGCCTGTGCCAGAAAGTCGTCAACGCCCGCTTCTTTCGCGATAGCCGCTGCCGTGAGCGGATTGTCACCAGTAATCATGACGGTGCGAATGCCCATGCTCCGCAACTGGTCAAAGCGTTCGCGCATACCACGCTTCACAATGTCTTTGAGTTCAATCACGCCTAGGAGACGCGCTCGCCCACGTTGACCGTTAATACCCGCTAGAATTTCTGCAACCACGAGCGGTGTGCTGCCAGCTTTCGCAATGTCCTCAACAATGCCTTTGAGTTCGTCACTGGTGGTGCCTCCATTCTCGGCGACGTAGGCAGCAACCGAGTCACCCGCACCCTTACGAATCGCCGTTCCATTCTCCAGGTCAACGCCGCTCATGCGCGTTTGCGCAGAGAACGGGATGAAGTTCGCCGATGGCGCAGCATCTTCGGATAAGCCGTACTTTTCTTTCGCTAAGGCGACAACTGAACGTCCTTCAGGCGTCTCGTCCGCGAGGCTTGAGAGTAAAGCTGCCTGCGCCAAGTCGCGCTCGTCCACACCTTGAAGTGGGACAAAGCGTGACGCTTGACGGTTGCCAATCGTGATCGTACCTGTCTTGTCGAGTAGCAGCACGTCCACATCGCCTGCCGCTTCTACCGCACGTCCGCTCATTGCCAGCACATTGCGTTGCACCATACGATCCATGCCTGCGATACCAATAGAGGAGAGCAGACCACCAATCGTCGTCGGGATGAGACAGACCAGGAGTGCAATGAGCACGGTGATAGAAACGGCTTGTCCAGAGTAGATCGCATACGGTTCGAGTGAGACACAAACAAGGACAAAGATGATGGTCAAACTCGCAATCAGAATGTTGAGTGCGATCTCGTTTGGCGTCTTCTGACGGTTAGCCCCCTCGACCAGTGCAATCATACGATCAAGAAAGGTTTCGCCAGGATTCGCCGTCACCTGTATGATGATCCAGTCTGACAGGACGCGCGTGCCACCTGTCACCGCGCTACGGTCTCCACCACTCTCACGAATAACTGGCGCGGACTCACCCGTGATCGCTGACTCATCAATAGAAGCCACCCCTTCAACGACTTCGCCATCTCCGGGGATGACATCACCTGCCTCAACGAGTACATAATCCCCCTTACGGAGTTCAGGAGCAGCGACCTCTTGTACGGCGGCACTACGAGAACGGCTGGCTAAACGTCGCGCCATGGTGGTGGTGCGTGCCTTACGTAGTGTGTCTGCCTGCGCTTTGCCACGCCCCTCTGCCATCGCTTCAGCAAAGTTGGCGAAGAGGACCGTGAACCACAGCCAGATAGCCACGGACAGCACGAAGACCGTTTCAGCCGTTAACGCAGAGCGGGTGAACGCGCCACTCGGTTGAGTAAACAGCAGGCGCACGAACTCGATGGTCGTGACTACGCTGCCGACCTCGACCACGAACATCACCGGATTTCTGAGTTGCACGCGTGGGTCGAGTTTGACAAAGGAGTCGAGAACGGCTTGCCGAATAATTTTGCCATCAAAGATGGAGAGATCCCCCTTACGACGCGAAGGCTGCATGACATCAGGCTCTTGCGGCTGTTGAGGTGAGTGCGTTTGCATTTGTGTCGTCATGTTAGAACGTCTTTCCTTGCAACATCAACAGGTGCTCAACAATTGGTCCCAGGGCATAGGCAGGGAAGTAGGTTAAAGCACCAACAATGACTACGACGCCAATGACCAGAGACACCCACAAAAACCCTGTGGTCGGGAAGGTGCCTAGCCCTGCTGGGAGCACACGCTTCTTGACTAATGCACCAGCCAAGGCCATAATGGGAATAACGAACGCGATACGACCGATCAGCATCGACATACCAAGCGTCCAGTTGTAGAAGACCGAATTCGCGGTCAAGCCAGCAAATGCTGAGCCATTGTTGCCATTTGCTGAGGTAAAAGCATACAGGATTTCTGACAAACCATGTGGTCCTACATTCGCAAGACCTGCGAGTCCTGCCGGAGCGACAGTGGCAATTGCCGAAAAGCCCAGAATAGATGCGGGCAGGATCAAGATAGCAAGCGCGGCCATCATCATCTCTTTGCGCTCAATCTTCTTGCCCAGATATTCGGGCGTGCGTCCTACCATCAGGCCAGCGATAAAGACGGCGATGATTGCGAAGACTAACAGGTCATAGAGGCCCGACCCGACGCCACCAAACACCAATTCCCCTAACGCGATGTTGGTGAGCGGGACGAGTCCACCGATGGGAGTGTAGCTATCATGAAAGCTATTCACCGATCCACAGGAGGTATCGGTTGTCACGACGGCGAAGAGGGCCGAGTCCGTAATACCGAAGCGCACCTCTTTGCCTTCCATATTGCCGCCCGCTTGCGTATTTGTAGGCTGTTGATTGATGCCATACTTCGTCAATTGAGGGTTGCCGAGTTGCTCGGCGGGCAGTGCGACACCGATACCGACAAAGAAAAGGATGGCACCGACAATCCAGAGCGTCCAGCCCTGTTTCGTGTTACCAGCCATTTTGCCGAAGAGGTAAAACAGTGCAGCCGGAATGGAAAAGATCGAGACCAGGATCACGAGATTCGTAAACGCGTTGGGATTTTCAAATGGGTGTGCGGCATTGACATTGAAGAAGCCACCCCCATTGGTACCCATATCCTTGATCCACTCCTGTGAGGCGACCGGCCCCTGTGCAATCACTTGCTTGACGCCGTCAAGGGTCGTGATGGCGTCGTAAGGTCGAAAGTTCTGGACCACGCCTTGTGAGACATAGAAGAGGGCACCGATGATCGAGATGGGCAACAGGATGTACAGGATGCACCGTGTGATGTCCACATAAAAGTTGCCAAGGTGCTGTGCGCTACGGCGGGTGAGTCCGCGAGTAACTGCCAGAGCCAGCGCGATACCAATTGCCGCAGAGGTAAAGTTGTGGACGGCAAGTCCAGCCATCTGCGTGAAGTAGGTCATCGTCGTTTCGCCCGTATACGCCTGCCAATTCGTGTTGGTCGTGAAACTTGCAGCGGTGTTGAAGGCTAAGCCGGGTTCGACACCTGCTAAGTTTTGCGGATTGAAGAACGGGCTATGGATTGCTTGTGTGCGTTCGATGAGATATAAGAGCAACATGCCAACGACGCTGAAGACCAGCATGTCGATGGTGTAACGCAACCAGCCATGTTCTTCCTCACCATGCACACCAGAGATGCGATAGAGTACGCGCTCGACCGGCACGAGAGCAGGAGAGAACCAGGTACGCTCTCCCGCGAAGACATGGTACATGTACAGGCCAAACGGTTTCGTCAGCAACAGGATGATGCCGATGAAGATCAGGACCTGCAAGATGCCATTCACAGTCAGTGCCATTGCATTTTCCTTCTGTACTACATACAAGAAACGATTAGAACCGTTCTGGTGCCAGTAACGCGATCACCAGATAGACGATAATACCTAAAGTGACAAGCCCAATCAGAATATATTCGAGTGGGGAGTTCATAGCAGTTCCTTTCTTTCTCTACAGCTTATTGCAGCCAACAGCGAAAGCAATAAGGGCTAAAAAGGACAAAATGGTCACCGCGATCACAAAAAGATCGTACAGGATCGACATAGATTTCCTCCTTCTAAGAAGATGGATAGTGCTGCACAATCGCAGCGTTGTTGGTATCTGGAAACTCTTGCTCATCCCAACGTTGGGCCGCCTCAGCAGCGAGGCGTAAGAGTGCATCCATCGGGAACGGCTTGGGCAGGTACGCCAAGGGGTGGAATTCAGCCAGACGGCGAGGACTGACGCGAACGGCGGAAAGCACGATAACAGGTAACTTTTGCCCATCCCCGTCGAGGTCCTGTGCATGCAATAGCCCCTCCTCCTGGGCGATCCGCAGGATGTCCCATCCGGTCTTGTCAGGCAAGTTGATGTCCAGAAACGTGAGATCAAAAGAACTCTTCCGTAGCTGGTTCAACGCTTCTTGCACATCGCTCGCAATGCTCACCATATGACCACGAACCTGAAGATTGCGTTCGATCAAGTCACGAAGAACCTCGTCGTCTTCGACCAGTAAGATTCGTGCACCATGCATCTTCGTTTCTCCTTCCAACTCACATCATCGTTCGTGTTGATATTGCTCTCTCGCCCTCTGCTCAGGACATTCCTGCTCGGGAGTGGGTGCATGCTGCATCCGCCCGTTTTCCTCTCTCCGCGTGTGCCAGGAACGAAGCCAGGACACCAGATGGCGTCTCAGGCGACTGAGCCATACACCGTTCTTCGCTGCTGAGAGACGAATGAGAACAAGCGACGCAGGGGAGCAACCCCCTAGAAGCGCATCCCGTACCTCGTGAGTCTGGAGGAACACCCCTTGACCTGCATCCATCACCAGCACAATACTGCGACAGGACAGTTCGTTCACGAGCATCCTGAGAGACAGCGTTCCCTTTCGTGCAACAATGACATGGCACTCGACGGGTACATGAGCGCGTGTCGCACTCCATGAGATGCACTCCAAAAAGTCTTCTGACGGACTGAGATGGTCCAGGGAGCTTGAGGACAGGGCGACAGCGACAACCGTTGCCCCACCCACACGTGCTTGGTGAACCACAGCTTCGACAGCACGAATGTTTCCTTCACCTGTGCAGGGCACAAGCCAACGGGGTTGGTTCATCGAGTCTCCTCTCACACATGGGAAGCAATCAGCTGGACCTCCATCCAGCGTGTTACCTCCTCTCCTTACATTTCCCTCTCTGTGCAGTATAAGCAGAAGTACATAAATGTGCGTTCCAGATATCACGCCGTTCGCTCAAAATTCGCTCAAAGTTTCTGCGACTCTGTGCATCACGTCACCGCTCAGGTTTGCTCCATCATAGATCATCCGTAAAGCGATACCCGATGCCAGGAAGCGTATGAATGAAGCGGGGATGCTTCGGGTCGGGTTCGATCTTGCGACGTAACTGAGCGATATGGACGTGCAGACTGTGTGACTTCGTCTCCACATCGATCCTCCACACCTGCTTCAAGAGCATCGGTCGGGTCAAGATCGTGTTTCGTTGGGTAATGAAGACATGAAGCAGATCATATTCCTTAGGGGTGAGTAGAACCTCTCGCCCATTCACAAAGACACGTCGAGAAGCAAGGTTCACAAGCAGGGGACCAACATGAACGCGGAGTTCCTTTCCTGTATGAGTATATGCAGCGCGGCGCAAGGCTGCATGGATACGTGCAAGCACTTCATCCATACCAAAGGGTTTCAGGATGTAGTCATCTGCTCCGAGAGTGAGTGCTTCGACCTTGTCCCGTTCAGCATCTTTGACCGAGAGGATGAGAAGCGGAAGCGTGGAGTCCTCTCGTATTCGCACACACACGTCGAGTCCACTCATTCCAGGCAGGACCAGTTCCAGCAGTACGAGGTCCAGTCGATGCTGGGCGTACACGGTTAACGCCTCTTCACCACTGCTTGCCGTAAAGACCTTGTATCCATGAGCGGTCAGCGAACGTTGCAAGATGCGAACCGTCTCGATGTCGTCATCCACAACTAAGAGAGATGCTCCTGCTCTCCTCATGGCTCTCTCTTTTCACCAGGCTCATCTGTATTGAAGCGATAGCCGACGCCAGGAAGCGTGAGGATAAAGCGGGGCTGCTCCGCGTCCGGCTCAATCTTGCGACGTAATTGGGCAACATAGACGTGCAAGCTATGGACTCTCTCGTGAGCATCAGCCCCCCAGACGTGGGTCAAAAGCATTTGCCGCGTCAGGACCTTGTCACGGTACGTGAGGAAGACTTTGAGCAGGTCGTATTCGGTGGGAGTCAACTGGACCTCGCGCCCGTTCACCTGGACACGGCGCAGCGCAAAATCGACAAACAAGGGGCCGTGACGAAAGGACGGCTCTGTCCCTGCTTGCACGCGTGCGAGATGACGAAGGGCAACACGTACACGTGCAAGCACTTCGTCCATGCCAAAGGGTTTCGGAACATAGTCGTCTGCTCCCAGGTCGAGTGCCTGGACCTTGTCACGCTCGGCATTTTTGACGGAAAGTACAATAATAGGGACGTTGGACACCGCCCGCACCTGCCGACAAACCTCCAGACCACTGATACCAGGTAACATCAGGTCCAGCAGGACGAGGTCCGGCTTCTGCTGACTCATCATCACCACGGCTTCCTCGCCGCTTTCAGCGGTCAACACATTGTATCCATAAGCTGTGAGACTGCGCTGCAGCGCACGAACGATTTCGATCTCATCATCCACAACTAGAATACGAGCACCAATTTTGCTCACTGCAAGCTCCTTTCAAACGTCCCAACGGGCAGTGTAACGAAGAAGACTGCCCCTCCTCCCTCACGTGCTTCCGTCCAGATGGTACCTCCATGCGCTTCCACAATTCCCTTGCAGACAGCCAGTCCTAAGCCCGATCCGGCTGTTGGATATCCCTCGTACCGATGTGTCCCCAGGACGCGGTAGAATTTGTCGAACACGCGCTCGTACTCAGAGGCAGGGATGCCGGGACCACAGTCTGCAACGCTGATCATGACCTCCCCTTTGGTGTTCTGGACGCGAATGTCAATGGGTGAGGCTTGTGGAGTATAGCGAAGCGCGTTCTCAAGCAGGTTGGTAAGCACCTGATCTATCAGCAGATAGTCCAGTTCGACTGGCGGTAGATCGTCCGGGATGTCCATGCAGAGGATGCGCCCTTGAAGCAGGGGATGCATGCGCCCCACTACATCATGAATCACCTCAGCAAGGTGATACCACTCTTTCTCTGGTCGGAGTGCTCCGTCCTCGATGCGCGACATATCCAGGAGGTTGCCAACCAAGCGGTTGAGACGGTCAGCCTGACGTTCAATGGAGAGCAGGAAACTCCGCCTCGCGTCGTCGTCCCACTGTACCTCCTCTTGCAATAAGGAACTGGTCGCGGCCTTAATCGAGGCAAGCGGTGTGCGCAGGTCGTGCGAGACCGAGGAGAGCAAAGCTGCACGCAGCGCATCAGTCCTCTGTAACAATTCAATGCGCAGGTTCTCACGTCGCAAGCGTGTTCGCTCGACAAGCGAGGTTGCCTGATCGAGAAAGGCCCCAAAAAAGGCGGTTTGGGCATTTGGGCGGTCGTGTTCCTCTTGAAAGTGATCCTCCTGCTTGAAGCGTCTCGGGTCATCCACAAGTCGCAAGCGTATGACGCCGATGCTCTGCTGACCCACGGTCAGGGGAACGAAACGCAGTGAGCGACGCACCACGCCTCCTGCAGCAGTACTGGAGAGCATTATGCGTTGCAGAAAACGTGCAGAGGGAGAAGGGACAGGCGTCGCCTCATCATACACGATCATTGCTCGACCATGCTGGAGTACCCATGACGCGACAGCCTGCTCATCAGTGGACAATGTGTTGGTGTCAAGGAGTTGGGACGCGCTCGCCTGAACGTGCAGTGCGCCGTTTGCATCCGGCTGAAGCATGGCACAATCATGGACGCCCCAGGAAGAGAAGACGTCAACGATTGCCCGCATGATCGCCTGAAGTTGACGCTCTGGTGCTTCTTCGCCATTGACCGCCCGTACCAAGTCATAGAGAATATGCGTCTCGCGCTCCCGCCGTGACGCGTTCTGAGCACGTTGGCGCAAGGCCGCTGCCAGTTGACCGGTCAAAATGGCGTCAACAAGAAAGACCACAAGAGCGATGTATTCTTCTGGTCGATACATGACAAAGGTAAAGAGCGGGGGAACGATAAAAAAATCGAATGACAGGAAGGCAACGAGCGATGCAAGAATTGCGGCATAGCGCCCACGCGTACTTGCAAGCGTGATCACAACCAGTAGATAGGTAATGGAAATGTTGGGGATCCGTGGATACAGATGCCACGTAAAGAGAAGCGCGGTAACAAGGAGCGAGCCTAGAGATGCCAGGACGCTATCAATCACATACCGCTGCCAGGGAAGGGCTTCCCTTGTCTCAAGGTGCGAAATGTGCTCAAGAGTACTCATATGAATGTTTCCTGTTCAAAAACCAACGAATATGCTGAGGAACGACAGTCACGCAAGGAAGGTGTCTGTTTCTGGTGGAGAGGTACGCTCTTCCTTCTCCTCCCACGAGTATAGCGGAAAGTGCCTCAAGGAAAGTTCTGGAAAGGAGGCAGAATACTCAAGGAAAGCTCCAGAGATGTCCACCTGCACGTCACTTACCCATCCGTGTTTTCGTCTCCTTTATCTCTTCTGTTTCGTGAACTGTGCGAGATAGTTGTGGACACGTGCGTTTGTGTGCTTCTGGTTCTGTCCACAACGCCGACAGGCGGGGACGCAATTATCTGCCGTCGTTCCCCCGTGTGGCAAGGAACGGTAGTGGCTCATGACCTGGAATGGCTTTTCCTGACAATACGCGCATCGCCAGTGAAAATACTCGAGCGTTTCCAGCCACTCGACCAACGTTAACGTTGTTGCTGCACGCAACGTTCGTGCGCGGGAACATTGGTTTTCCACGCGATCAAGTTCTCGGATCAAACACACGTAATTCGCTTCCGTCACTGCGAGTTGTCGGATAACACTCCGTCTGTTTCTATGGCTCGCAATCCACAGAGCAACCTCCAAAAGCGTTTGCCTATCTTCCGAGATCATCGTCGTTCTTCTCCCTTCCTGATGAGACCCTTCGGCTATGCAAGCAGACACGATCAAGAATGACCTCATGATCACTGCTCTTCCCCAGGTTCATCTTGCGATACAGAGTTCCTCTGCTTTCTTCCGCTCGAACGCAGGGGCAACAGACGTGATATGCACACATACCAAGAACAAGACCTAGAGTGAGGCGAAAGGATGCACATTCCGCACGTTGGACAAGTACCATAGTCATGTAGCGACGTACATCGCACCTCCCACAGGTGCCATACAATGCATCTCACGTTATGAGACGAGTACCGTCTCGTTCATGAGAGTGCTGAAACACGTTTGCCCGGAGAGAGTGAAAGTGCCTCATCATGTTTATTCCTCTTTCAAGATGTCCTCAAGAGAGTGCTCATGGTCGTTGTGCCTCAGCCCCTCTTCAGAACAGCAACTCTCCTTTCCCTTAAGAACTGCCTGATCTCCCCTCCACGATGCGAGGAAGACGTGCGGAATGGAAAAGGCGAAGACGATGAGAGCAAGAAGAAACACCAACCGGATGATGAGTGTAATCAGATGTACCATTGGCTCATTGAAGAGGACAATACTGTTGATGATGAGAGGAATCACAACGATTAGACCACATCCGAGAAGTGTTACCTTATACCAGAGAGGAAGCCTCTTCTGCCTTGTGGAGGTCTTCCCCTGCTTCTGTTTCTGGAATTGCTGGGTGAGCCGTTTCCGAAGAGAGGCTCTGTTCTCCTTGGGGATCAAACGTACACGATATAAGGGGGTACTCTTTTCCTGTTCAACCACCTGTTTGACCTCGTTCGTGTCTAGCAAGACGCCCGTCCCCTCGTAAGTGAAGAGCAGAATACCAACACACTTCATTTCCTGAGCAAAAAGATGGATACTGCGCCTCACGTTATGAGTCGAGCGTGTCATCCCTTCAACAGGAACCTTCATGAGAGATGCGCGGCGACTCACGATGTCTTGGAACAGGTCTATTTGGTGTCTTCGTTCAAGGCGTGCATACTCTGGCTCTACCATCTCTGGAAGACGGATCAGTGACAACGGGACAAGGGTTGCACCACACCTCTGGGTTATCAGGAGTGCGGCGTCGATGGCTTCTTCCTGTATTTCACCAGTGAAAGGAAGCAGCAAACGGCTCATGAGTACCCACATTTCTTCTCATAGGTACATCGTGTTGATGCTTCTTTCCTCATGAGAGTCTCCTTTTGCGAATGGATTCTTATCTCTATCTTTGCTCTTTCATCGTAACACGAGTGGAGAACGAGAGAGCTAAAAAAGTGTTCTGGATAGAGTGTGTATCGCTCAAGATATTCTCAAAAGCGTTCGCGCTCTTTTTCACCGTTGATACGCGGAGATGAAACGGGCTGAAGGGCACACGTTTTGCGCATGGCGAACAACCCGCTCTACGCGTCTGTAACACATCGGGAAAAACTCTCGTTAGATGACTCTCTGCGAGTGTGAGAAAGAAGATATCCTCGTAGTGCTTCAACTTGCCACTTTCAACCCAAAGTTGCCCCAGTGTCGCATACCTCTTGTGTTCAGGAAGGATGAATTTCGCGATAACGGAGCGACTATTGCCGCGTACTGTAATAGAGTCACCATAGCATGTCAAGATGTTTCTACCCAAAGCTCTCAAGTAGCTTCTCTGACTGATCTCTCAGAAAAGAAGAGTTCCCTGTCAAAATAAGGCGAGTATTACCACTCCCACACAAATAGAGGTATGATAAGGAGCATACAGTCATAGTATTGGCCTTCGCGTAGAAACATCCCGACAGTTGTGGTGACCCCAGAACAAGACAGGGTATGGTGGTAGAGAATGCTCAGGTGCAATGGTGACCTCATGGAACCGCAATACCCACATTGCGTACCTTAGTACTGACAGACAAAAACAAGGAGTATCAGAACGATGACTGCAACGATAACCCTTGTCCTCGGGTTGCTGGTTGCAACCGTGGTCACGGCTTCTCTCGCAACCTGGCTTCGCGTCCCATATGCCATTCTGCTCGTGGTCGTTGGCGTCGGACTCGGTTTCATTCCGGGACTCCCAAGAGTAGACCTGGACCCCGCATTGATTTTATTTCTCTTTTTGCCGCCACTGGTGTATTCGTCGGCATGGCAAACCTCATGGCGGGAGTTTCGAGCGAATATGCGCTCCATCCTTCTGCTTGCGGTTGGACTCGTTTTGGTGACCACTGTCGGAGTCGCCGTCGTTGCTCATGCCCTGTTTGGACTTCCTTGGACAATCGCCTTTGTCTTGGGTGCGATCCTTTCACCAACGGATGCAGTAGCTGCTAGTGCCATCGCTCAGCGCATGGGACTCTCACGACGCATTGTGACCATCCTTGAAGGAGAGAGCATGGTCAACGATGCCACAGGGTTAGTCGTCTACACCTTTGCCGTGGCTGCCTCGGTTACAGGAGACTTCCGCCTAGGGATTGCGAGTTTGCAGTTCGTGGTAGTGGGTCTCGGAGGACTGGTGGTTGGCTTGATAGTTGGCTGGCCTGTCGCCTGGTTCCATCGTCATCTGGATGATGCTCCCATTGAAATCACCATCACTTTGCTGACACCTTTTGCCGCCTATTTGCTCGCGGAAGTGCTCCATGTCTCAGGTGTGCTTGCTACGCTCTCTGCGGGTCTCTACTTAAGTCGGCACTCCTCACGCTTCTTCTCATCCACAACACGGCTGCAAGCGAATGCAGTTTGGAATGTACTGGTGTTTGTGCTCAACGGCCTGCTCTTCCTCTTAATTGGGCTGCAACTGCGTCATATTGTGGAAACGCTGGGAGATCGACTGCTTGCTTCGGTTATCCAAGAGTCCCTGCTGGTCAGTCTGGTCGTGATTGTGGTGCGTCTCGGGTGGGTCTTTGCGGCCACCTCACTTCCTCGACGCTTCTTTCCTCGTGATTCCTTTCCACAGGTCCGCAACATGATGGTAGTTGGCTGGACAGGATTACGCGGAGGGATTTCTCTAGCGGCAGCCTTGGCCCTCCCACTGACCCTTGAAGCAGGACGGCCCTTTTCTGAACGAGATCGCCTCATTGCGTTGACGTTTGGGGTGATCCTGGTGACGTTGGTGGGACAGGGACTCAGCCTGATTCCACTCATCCGTTGGCTGAAGCTCGCCCCCGATGAGAAACCAGAAAGGGAACGACAGCAAGCGCGTCTTGTTGCGGCCCAGGCGGCTCTGACTCGGTTGCAGGACCTTGCAGGACAGGAGTGGGTCCCAGAAACACTACGAACACATCTGCGTTTACGATACGAGAACAAGGCACAACACATCAGCGATGGAATCCCGCCATCTCGTGATGGGACGCTTACTGCCAATGAGCGACTCTATCACGAGGTGATCAGTGCCGAACGTGCTGCGGTAATCGCCTTGCGTGATCAGGGACAGATTGATGATGAAGTCCTTCGCGAGATAGAGCGCGAACTGGACCTGGAAGAACAACGAGTGTAAAGAGACCATGCCTTCATCCTGCATGCCTCAGCAGAATTGGAACACAACTCCGTTTCTTAAAAAGTACGCTGAGAACTACACATCCCTGGGTTCATCCAGCCCCTTCAGGAGGAGAAAGCATGACCCTTTTCGGTCCCTTCGCACCACGTAGCATTGTCATCCTTATGGTAGCACTTGCCATAAGTATACTTATGATCTTCCTGCTTCGCAGTACACCGAAACAAGGCATCACGACAAGAGTGTGCCTTTTGCGTTAGGATAAGATGGCACTACCCCTATTTGACGAGTGGTGCTCCCGACGAGGCCGCCGTTGCTGCACGTCGGTCGCGTAGGTGTTGCGGAACGCTTACCACAATAATTCCGGGACGGAACAACAACGCGGCCTTCAATCGGAACGCGGTCTGATTGTGCAGGAGATACTCCCACCAGTGCAAGACCACGAACTCAGGGAGAATGACGGTGAGCGTATCGTCTGGATGGCGCTGGTGAACCGTATCTATGTACGCGAGGATCGGACGGATCAGCGCACGATAGGGGGACTCAATAGTCAGCAAATGCGTCTCCTCCACATCCGAGAAATGCTTCTGCCACATGTCCCAATCTGCTTGTACACTTTTCGTTTCTCCCTCGCTTGTACTGACATGCACGGCGGTCACGTGTGGTGAAATGGAGCGAGCGTAGGCAAGGCTTTGCTTTGTCGCGCGGTCCAGCCTGTCAAGAGGCACTACGATGCGGTGATGAATATCGCTTGGATTGATGGGAATATCCGAGATACGTTCACGTGCCACATGCGTATAGTGCTTGTGAATACTGAGGAACATAAGCACTAAGAGCGGAATGAGCAATACCACAACCCATGCCCCTTCAAGAAACTTCGTAACTGAGATAACGACTGCAACCACAAGCGTTGCAAATGCGCCAGTGCCGTTAATCACCAAGCTGCGTAGCCACGTTTTGTCTTCTTTGCGCAACCGCCACCAATGCATCACCATCCCACTTTGCGAAAGAGTGAACGACATGAAGACGCCTACTGCGAACAGGTTAATCAGTGCATCGGTACTACCCTTGAAGACAATCAGCAAAAGGCCTGCTAGAAAAGCCAGAACGACAATACCAACCGAAAATGCCAGACGATCCCCTCGAAATGCGAACTGACTGGGCAGAAAACGATCACGTGCTAGCAGCGAGGCGAGACGCGGAAAGTCAGAGTAACTCGTCTCAGCCGAAAGCGTGAGGATACCGAGTGTTGCAATTTGGAAGACAGGAAACATGAAGGCAAGAAACGTGTTGTCGAAGACTTTATGCGCAATCTGAGCAATAACAGTTGGATTCCCAGCAGAATTTGCTTCAACCGCATAGGTCATTGTCAGTAATGTGATACCAAGAAAGAGCGTGCCAAGAATAATCGCCATCCACGTCAACGTTATTGAAGCATTGCGTGTCTCCGGTTTGTGAAAGGCAGGCACCCCATTTGATATCGCCTCGACTCCCGTCATTGCGGAACAACCAGTGGCAAATGCACGGAGAATGAGGAAGAGTGACAACGGCTCTATTATTGTTCCCATTGGAGCAGGAGCAAATGTGCCAATGAGTGGCTGATGCAGGACGAGATAGGCTTTTATCAGCCCTACCACAATTAAGATGACTGCGGTCACAACGAAAAAGTAGGTCGGAATTGCGAAAATGGACCCTGACTCTCGTACACCACGCAGATTCACCACGGTGATGACGACGACAAGTGCTACATCAATACTAATAATGGTGGGAGTAGAAAAAAACCTGGGTGGAAAAAGTGAGGCGAGGTTGAGCACACCAGCGGCAACACTCACTGAAACATTCAGGACATAGTCGATGAGCAGAGCCGCCGCCGCAACAAGCCCTGGTATCGTCCCCAGATTCTCCTTTGCGACAATATATGAGCCACCACCATTTGGATAGGCAGGAATCGTTTGACGATAGGAAATGGCAACAGTTGTGAGAAGCACGATAATGACAAGACTGATTGGCAGTGCTATCCAGAGACGCGAAGAACCAGCCAGAATGAGATTGATTAAGATAGCCTCAGTTGCATATGCAACCGACGAGATAGCATCGGAAGAAAGGACCGCAAGTGCCTTGAACTTGGTCAAGCGCTCCTGCTCTGCCATTGCATTAGAAATGGGTGCACCAATCAAGACGTGTTTTATGCGATAGAGTGCCTTGCTGATACCACCTTCTGGAATAGTGACTTCCTCAGTCGCTTCAAGTGTTCCATTGCCCACTCGTCGTAGGACAGGATGACTGGAACTCCCATTCAAGAGACGAACCTGTATGTTGGGAGAATTTGCGTGTAAACTCTCCTGATACGTTAATGGCGGCAAAGGCACGCGCACGTCAAAGCTCTCTTGTCCTGCTGTCTGCGAAATATCGGTGTGGTCACTCGGACCCAGAAGCGGAACGACGCGAGGTTGCTTCTCTGGCGAGTTGGTAGGTTCTGTTTGCATAGTCTCTCCTCATCTCTAAATGTCCTACTTCAGACTTCTCTTTCTCTAGATAGTATAGACCAGCAGATATATAGAAAAAGTACGCATATGTTGTACAGACCTCAGAAAAATCTCAAGGAGTGTATGACAGAGAGAGACATCTGTTTCTTGGGTATCTTTTGAGAATTTTTTAAGGCTTCTCTCGAGGGATGGCAACGTCTAGCGAAGTGATTTATGGGTGCCATTCTGACGGAAAGGTACGACGTACCAGAGAATTGCGGATGAGAGAAACAGAGATCGCACATGCATTTCAAACATACTTCTTCTCACTGAGAAGACGTTTCATTGAAAGGAGACCTGTTCCTGGAGTGAACCCAGGTAACCAGACCGCACATCAAGTCAAAGATATGGTATACTCGTCTCAAGAGGTACCAAAGGAGAAATCAGATGGGCGGAAGAGTTCACAGCAGAGAATTCAAATTAACCGTGGTACGCCAACTGGCGAACGGAGAAAAGCGTCCGGCACAGATTTGTCGAGAGCATAATCTGGCTCCTAGTGTGGTTTCACGCTGGCGAAATGAGTATGATCAGCACGGAGAGAAAGCCTTTGAGCCATCGTCTGGTTCCGAGCCACCAACTGCTGAGACAAAAATTGTGGAACTGGAACGTTTTTGTGGGCAGCTGGCTTTGGAGAATGCACTGCTAAAAAAAGCGTTGGGCAAGCTCCCCTTGAACAGCGACATGCGGTAATCGAGCAGGCATGTCAGGAGAAGCAGCCCATTTCCATTCGTCATCTCTGTGAGCTGTTGCAGGTCAATCGCGCTTGGTACTATGCCAGCAAACACGCCCTCATTCAGCCCTCTAAGCGGGAGGAGGAGGCCGCGTTACGTGATGCGATAGAGAAAATTATTCTGGATTTTTCGGGATATGGCTATCGGCGAGTGACCCATGCCTTGCAGCGAGATGGATGGAAGGTCAACCATAAACGTGTGCTACGGATCATGCACGAAGAGTCGTTGTTGTGTCAGATCAAGCGGCATTTTGTGCAGACGACGGATTCGCATCATCCCTTCCCAATTTACGCTAATCTGGTCAATGGGCAAATGCCAGATACGCCCGATAGAATCTGGGTTGCAGATCTGACATATATCCGCCTGAAAAGTGAGTTTGTGTACTTGGCAACCATTTTGGATGCCTATTCACGTCGGTGTATCGGATGGAATTTGTCTACTCGTATTGACACCAATTTGGCACTGGGAGCATTAGAAGAGGCAATAGCGACACGCGACGCCACGCCAGGACTGATTCATCACTCGGATCGCGGAGTGCAATATGCCAGCATCGCCTATACTCAACGATTGTTGAGCATGGGTATTCAAATCAGTATGTCAGCCAAAGGCAATGCCTATGACAACGCCAAAGCTGAGTCCTTTTTCAAAACACTCAAACAAGAGGAGGTGTACCTCAAACAGTATCAAACCTTTGAAGAGGCATCCACCAATATTGGTCAATTCATTGAGGATGTTTATAATACCAAACGGCTTCATTCCAGTCTTGGGTATATGCCTCCTCTCGAATTTGAAATGGCTTACTTTCAAGATGTATGATGTTGACTTCTAGTACGGTCTGTTAGTAAGGGTTCACTCCACCCTCGCCTGCAACGATGATTTGCTCACCCTATGATACCCAAGCGACCTACGGTCGCAAACTGACAGAATGGTGGATCGGCTACAAAGTGCATTTGACAGAAAGTTGTGATGAGGACCAACCTCGGCTGATTACCCATGTCGAAACAGGTCTTGCAGGCAAGGGAGATGTGGATGTGACTCCCGTCATTCATCAGGCATTAAAAGACAAAGAACTGCTTCCCAAGGAGCACCTGATGGACACGAACTACGCCGAGTCCAAACAATTCGTGGCAAGCCAGCTCGACTATGGAATTGATGCGGATTGCTCCGACAAGAGCGGACAACAAGTGGCAAGGCCAAGCAAAACAAGGCTTTGCTGCCAGTAGTTTCCAGCTGGATTGGCAAGCACAAAAGGCAACCTGTCCAACGGGGCACGAGAGCTCAAGCTGGACGCCAGCCATTGATCGACGCGACAATGAGGTCATCAAGATCAAGTTTTCGGGTGCTCGATTGTCAAAGCTGCACGTGTCGTTCTCTGTGTACTTGATCTTCACCCGTGTTTGTGGAGTCTCGAAATGAGAGGACTACCTCATCATTTGTTCATAGACAAACTGTAAATCACAGAATTCAGTGAAGTAGTTTCTGTACAATTATCTGAGGTACGTCATGAGGAGGAAGAGTGGTTCGACCAGCCTCTGAAGCGATTTATGTGGCAGCGGAAGAGAAAGAGAGAAGCAGGAGTACCTCAGATAATTGTACAGAAACTACCTCATCGAATCTCAACATTTACAGTCAAGGGTGATTAACATTACGTTGTGTACAGCGTGAACAGTTGTTTTTACAGGTCCAGATTTCGCCCTGTAGTGTTATTTGGAGTGAGTCCCAAAGAGCGTGCGGAAGAGACAGGCATGTCCAAAAGTGCCATTTATTCTAAGGCAAACCTCTTCGATGCATCAGGAATGGCAAGTCTTCTGCCTCCTGTTGCACCCCCCGACGTTCCAAAGCAGGACAAACGCACCCTTCCACCGCCTCTCCGTCAAGCAATTGTCGATGCCCACGCTGAATACTCAGAGTTGGGCCTTCATGAGATTGCATCGATCTGTTACGTGCAATTTGGACGCAAACCTTCTCCACATACGATCAAGTACATCCTTGCGACCGGTCCAAAACCCTCCCGGACGACTCGTCGTTTTAAGCGGTTTGCAGAGATTGACGATCCAGTGGAACGAAGGCGCACCATCCTCAAACTGCACTCGGAAGGATGGACCGTGAAAAACATCGCGGGCTACCTTGGTACCAGTCGGAAGACCGTCCATCTCACCCTCAAACGGTGGGCAGAGGAGCAATTTGCAGGATTGGAGGAGAAATCGCATGCACGCACTGGACTCCGAAAAGTCGATTTCAACGTGGTCCAGAAAGTGAAAAAACTGTCCGAAAATCCAGATATTGGAGCCTATCGAGTGAGCGCAGCATTAGAACAGATGGGGATGAAGCTCAGTCGAGCCACTTGCGGTCGCTTGCTTGCCCTCAATCGTGATTTGTATCATCTTCAAATGCCACGACACAAAGACCGCTTCAAGGCAACCATGCCTTTTAAGGCGGTGCGAAGACATCAGTTTTGGAGCGTTGATATTCGCTACTTGGATATGCACCGCATTGGCGGGGGGATGATCTATTGCATCAGTATCTTAGAAAATTTCAGCCGGGCTATTCTCTCTTCCGCCATCTCTCGTAGCCAGGACACCGAAGCGTATTTGGCAGTTTTGTATCCTGCAATTCGGAAATACGGTGTTCCAGAAGCATTAGTGAGTGACAGTGGCAGCGTTTTTCTCTCGCATGATGCCATGAAAATCTACGATGCTCTCGGCATTCGCAAAGAGCAAATCAAGAAGGGAAAACCCTGGCAAAACTAAATAGAAGCAGCATTGTATGTTATTTGGAATTTTCCAAATTCTCAAATAACTGGCATTATGTGGACTACGAGTGCCTTCCTATTGAAGAGTTTCCAGAGAATGGCGGGAGTATTCCACATAATTGGGGTCCAGAGACGCATGGCGGATTGGTCGTTCGAGAAAGCGCAGACCTGGGAAGATTTGTTAGCCGCACATGAGAAGTGGCTTCGTGATTACAATTTTCAGAGGGTGCGCCATGTCGGTGCATGTAGAATCCCTTTTACAGAAAGGAGAGGTTAGAGCACTACCTCTGGGTCACGGGACTTACCTGGACGGGAAACCGAAAGGGGACAATAGCATGTCACGAACGCAT
>JAABUX010001051.1_pt1 | contig 43567 bp, 40 predicted proteins | sample 5561851 | NCBI WGS metagenome assembly JAABUX01 (sample SAMN10711883, study PRJNA513361) | rock metagenome | isolation source: Antarctica rocks | place: Antarctica: Victoria Land, Richard Nunatak red sandstone | collected 2016-01-03 | reverse complement strand
CCACCTGCCCTTCGTCAGCCCCGCGTTGGCCGTAAACACCATATCCGGCAGCCCCGGCTGCGGCGCGACCAGCGACACGTCCGCCCCCACCTCTTCTCGCAGGATCGTATACAACGCCTGCCACTGCACCCGCGCCCGCTCCGGGTCCGGCCCGTTCGCGATCCGCATCCAGGCGTTGATCTCGTAAGTCACGTCAAAATGCTCCGGCGGGCACATCAGGAGGCGCATGGGGTTCCGTTCTATCTGTCTGAGGCGTCACCAGCATTGGGGTTGCGGGCAGGAAGATGAAAATGATATACGTCCCCCTCGCGCCAGCCCTTTCTATATTCTGCCGCCGCTGCTTTCAGCGCCTCGTTCGGCTCATGGTCAGCGTCCAGCAGAGCAAGGAAGATATCACGGTCGCGGTTGGAAAGGGTGGGTGTAGGCTCAGGTTCCCACGGTTCGCCGGATACTTCTTGAGAATTAAAATCTTTCGGTAAGTCACTCATAATATAACTTATTCCGCTCACAGCACCCACGGTTGCCGAGAACATAGCACCTGATTTTACTTGCTCGTTGCTTCGTTGCTCGTATCAGCCATGAACTTAATCAATTGTTGAATTTCATCAGCATTATAGATACGTTTAAGAGCCGCAGTCGCTTTAGTCAAATCTTTAGGAATAGTGATGCGTGGTTTCCGCAACCCTGCGGCAACTAAAGCTGCATTCACGCTCATCTCACCGGCTAAAACCGCTCGGCGCAATGAGGCAACCTCTTCATTTTGTTCTGCATATCGGCGCAGCCTGCGTAGACCGGCTTGACGTGCGGAACTGACTGCGGGCCTTTTAATCTGAGGTTTTCCAGCATCTTTAGCCTCACCCACTGTTTCGAGAGCCTTGTCAATGATCTCCATTGCCGTTGAGTCTTCAAGGCAGAGTCTAAACAGCGTCTCGACTTTTGTACCTAAACCATCAGGGGGATGTTTCTCAACAAATTCTTGGAAGTTGTCAAACCGAAATGTCTGGTTTGTTTTGTCATAGGTGTGTTCACGCCACATTTCATCGGCAACGATCTGGCGAACGAGTTGCGGAACGAGTTCAATGGCCTGACTATCCCTGACAGCCCGATACAGACTATCCACTTTAATGCCGTTGCGATGTAGCTTCTGTTGGTCATCCATCAGCGTAGTTCCGATGTGATGCTCTTGTCGCCTTTGAGTGCCCGCGAAATGAGATTTTCCAGCCAAGTAAGCTTCCTCTCCATCTCATCATTTGTGGCTTCATGGCTGTACTTATTCACCCGGCCCCAAGCATTATGGATTGCCTGGTGTGGATTCCTACCAGGTATTTCGATTTTGTTCTGCTGGCACAAAATCACCAGACGTCCAACCTTTGTGTTGACCGCTTTTCCTAAGCTCTTTTTCCGAAAATGCTCAGGTTGAGGATCATCAGTTATAGTAGTTGATTGTGAGTCCGCTTGACCCACAGAGGCGATGCCTAAGTTTCGCAAAAGGAGAGCCTTCTGAGCAGAAGGTATTTTCTCAAAGCCCGGTGAATTCGCGAACCTTAGTTCTGCCTCATCCATCTCGCTCATGGGGAAAGTCTCACCGCTGGTACGGTGGTGTCTCTCATCCCCGTCAGCATACCGGAACTCGTACCCGTCCATTGCTATCTGTGTAGAGCTAGGTGGGCGCGGCTCATTGGATTTTTGCCTGTCCTTTTCTTCTTTTTCTGCGACCCAATGTACAACTTCTTCGCTGATGCTATTCACCAGTCGCGTCAGTTTTGGGTCTTCGGGCACATAAAACCATGCAGTCTGTTCGTCAAGATGACTCCATTGGCCGTCCCAACGTATGACGCGCCCTATGACTTGCCGGAAGAAGGTCTCTGTTGTTACGTTCGTCGCGTAGACGCCAACCCGAAGGCGCTTGATGTCCACCCCCTCAGACACCATCCTGACCGCGACAATCCACTTCTGCCTACCCTTGCGGAACTTCTCAATCTCGGCTGATGCCTCATCTCCGATTTCAGAGATTGCTAACACAGGCTTTTCACCCGTAACTTCTTCGAGAACTTTCGCAAGCGTCTTGGCAGCGGACTGATCTTGCGCGACAATAAGACCTCCTGCGCTTGTATGATCAAGACGAACGTAATCCAGTTTTTGGTTCGCCGCTATAATCATGTCGCGCATGAAAAGGCCGTTTGGGTTAATTGCTGTTCTCAAGCGGTGCCCAGAATCGGTTTTGTTGAGGGGAGTGTCAAAGCTTGCGACTCTTTCTTCGCCATACCAATCGCTCCAACCTAACTTGCCGTCCCATCCAGGAAAAACGATGTGGCGTACAACTTCTTCGTCTTTTAGAGCATCGCCATAGCCATAGGTATAATCTGCTTTGGAGCGACTAACCTTCGGGTTCAGTGGGTCTGGCACATATGTTACAAAAGGGATTGGGTGATTATCGCTACGGAATGGTGTGCCCGAAAGAAGGAGACGCCGCACGGCTGGGTCAAACGCCTTTTTTATGCTGTCTCCCCATGCGAGTGCGAGGTATTCACTCTCAGCACAATGGTGGATTTCATCCAGTATAACCAGCGTATTATACCGGCCTGTGTAGGCTCGAAGGTGATCTGCTTTACTGGCTACTTGTTGATAGGTCGTGACCAGACCAACGTAGTCAGCCGGAAGGGCAATATCCTTGTTCCAGTTCATCTGCATGGTGCTCAGTTGAACTTCGACTTTGGCAGCAGCATGAAGCCACTGCGTTCGCAGATTGTCAGTGGGACAAACAACGATAACCCGTTGGATGGTGCCGGACATGAGCAAGTTATAAGCCACTTTTAAAGAAGCAGTCGTCTTGCCCGCGCCTGGTGTTGCGACCAGAAGAAAGTTTGGCCTGTCCACTGTGTTGTAGCGGTCAATAAATTGTTCCTGCCATCGGCGCAATACGACTCCTGACGGCCATTGCTTCAACATCAGCTTAGAACCTTTCTTCAAGTTGCACATCGGGCACAGTGCTTGCCCATTGGTAACATCAGTCTGACCATCTTCAGCGTAAGGTTGCACATGGTCGGCGTGCCAATTGTCGGGTAGTTGTATACCACAATTTTCACACCTGCCGCCAGCCAGCCAAAACAGTGCTTGCTTTTGTTGGCTGTTGAATCGCCGTCCCATAAGGCTGTGTTACAGATTACCAGAAAAATACCATCTTTGGATTATGCGTACCAGAGATTGGGTTATTCTTCGTAGCTTCTGCGGTTTCCTTCCTGCTTAATCATTCCGTCCACACCGCCTGGGGGTTGCCAAGGAGGTGGCGCAGGTAGTTGACCATGCCCTCGTCGGGGGAGACGGTCAGGTTGGGCTGGACGCGGCGGGTGCGGGCGCCGTCGGCGATGTGCAGCAGGAGGCGGCTGCCGCCGGCCGCGCGGTGCTCGGCCAGCTTGCGCTGCAAGGGGCGCATCTTGTCGGCCATCGTCTCGTCGAGACGGATGTTCAGGCAGGAGAACGCGGGGCGCGTCTCGCGGACGACGCCGGCGCCCGCCCCCAGCAGCTTTTCCGCCGTGGCGACGGGGGCGATCTGGTCGGCGCTGATCTCGACGCTGGCGACCGATCCCCCTTCCTCCTCGCCGCCGCCCTTGTTGATGCGGTCACGGTGGGAGGTGCGGCCTCGGACGATGACGACGCTGTCTTTCTGGGGAACTTCCGTCAGGGTGGCGGCGGAACGCGGGAAGACGCTGACGCTGACCGTGCCGGTCTTGTCTTCCAGGGTCAGAAAGTACATCAGCTCGTTCTTGCCCTTGGTGTAGTAGGGGCGGACGTTGGTCAGGACGCCGGCGACCGTGACGTCTTCTTTGTCGCCCAGGCCCCGGCACTCGGCGACCGTGTGCGTGACATGGGCCTTGACGGCGTAGGCGTATTGGTCAAGCGGGTGGTCGCTGAGGTACAGGCCCAGCAGCTCCTTCTCCATCGCCGTGATCTCCTGGGGCTTCAACGGCTCGGCGTCGGGCAGGGGCGGGGCGACGTGGGCTAGGCTCTCGGCGTCCGAGTCGTCGCCGAACATGGACACTTGGCCGGATTTGCGGTCGCGGGCGACGCTCAGGGCGCTGTGCAGGGCGCCTTCCAGTCCGGCCAGCAGGCGGGCGCGGTTCTTTTCGAGGCTTGCCAGGGCGCCGGCCTTGATCAGCGTCTCGATGGCTCCCTTGCCGGTCAGCCCGAACTCCCCGGCGCGGGCGCAGAAGTCGTGCAGGGAGGTGAACGGCCCGCCCTTCTTGCGGGCGGCTAGGACGGCCTCGATGGGGGCCTTGCCGACGTTCTTGATGGCGAGCAGGCCAAACCGAATCGTCGCGCCTTCGCCCGTGAACTCGGCGTCGCTGTAGTTGACGTCCGGCGGCAGGATTTCGATGCGCCGGCCGTATTCCTCTAGGTGAGTCCGCTTGGCGTCCTCGATGAAGGCCACTAATTTATCCGTATCGTCTGCCTGGACGGCCATCAGGGCGGCGAAGTAGTCCACGGGGTAGTTGGCTTTGAGATACGCCGTTTGGTAGGCGACGAGGGCGTAGCAGAAGGCGTGGGCCTTGTTGAACGCATAGCCCGCGAACGGCTCGATCAGGTCGAAAAGATACGCCGCCGTCTTCTCGTCCACGATGCCCTTCGAGGCCGCGCCGGCCATGAAGTTTTCGCGTTGCTGGACCATCTCCTTGAGGACCTTTTTCCCCATCGCTTTGCGGAGGATGTCCGCTTGTCCGAGGGAAAAGCCCGCGATGGCCTGGACGATCCGCAGCACCTGGTCCTGGTAGACGATGACGCCGTAAGTCTCTTTCAGGATCGGCTCCAGCGCGGGGTGCGGGTACTCGATTCTTTCCATGCCCAGCTTGCAGCGGATGTAGCGCGGGATCTGCGCCATCGGGCCGGGGCGGTACAGGGCGACCATGGCCGCGACCTCGGCGACCGTATTGGGCTTGAGTTCGGCGATGTAGCGGCGCATCTGGCCGCCTTCCAGTTGGAACACGCCTGAACACTCGCCGCGCCCCAGCAGGTCGTAGGTCTTGCGGTCGTCCAGCGGCAGCTTCAGGACGTCAATGGCGACGCCGTGGGAACGCTTGACGTTGCGGACGGCGCGGGCCAGGATGGTCAGGTTCGCCAGGCCCAGGAAGTCCATCTTGATCAGGCCGATCTTTTCCAGCACGTTGGCCGGGTAGCCCGTCACCAGGCCCACGCCGTCGTCGGCCCGCTGCACGGGGATGTTCTCGACCAGCGGCTCGGCGGAGATGACGACGCCCGCCGCGTGGACGCTGTCGTGGCGGGTCAGCCCTTCCAGGCGCAGGGCGGTGTCAATCAGCTCGCGCGCCTGCGCGCTTCCCTGAACGGCGGCCTTGAACTCCGGGTTGACTTCCAGCGCCTTGCTGATCTTCATGCCGACGGGCAGGGCCGGGATCATCTTGCACAGCTTGTCCACCTCCGGCATCGGCATCTTGTTCATGGCCCGGCCGCAGTCGCGGATGGCCGCCCGCGCGGCCATCGTCCCGAACGTGACGATCTGGGCGACGTGGTCGCGGCCGTATTTGTCCACGACGTAGTCAATGACGTCCTGCCGCCGCCCGTCTTCAAAGTCCATGTCAATGTCGGGCATGGACAGGCGTTCGGGGTTGAGGAAGCGCTCGAACGTCAGGCCGTACTCCAGCGGGTCCACGTCGGTGATGCCGACGCAGTACGAGGCCATCGAGCCGGCCGCCGAGCCGCGCACGCCGAAGAAGATGCCCTCGCGCCGGGCGAAGTTGGCGAAGTCGCGGACGATCAGAAAATACTGGCCGAATCCGGTCTGCTCGATGACGTCCAGCTCAAAGCGCAGCCGCTCCTCGTGCTCTTCGGTGATGACCGGGTAGCGCGCCCTCATGCCCTCGAACGAGAGCTTGGCGAGGTACGACTGCGCGTTCATGTCGTGCGGCGTGTCGCCGGGCGAGGGCATGGCGAGGCGTCCGAACTGCAAGTCTAAATTACACCGTTCCGCGATCTCGACGGTCCGCGCCAGGGCGTCCTGGTAGTTCGGGAAGCGCTGCAACATCTCGGCCTGGGACTTCATGTAGAAGTCTTTGGACCCGTAGTTCATCTTCTTCGGGTCGTCCATCGTCGTGCCGGTCTGGACGCACAAGAGGACCTGGTGCGGGTCGGCGTCCGTGTCGTTGAGGTAGTGGACGTCGTTGGTGGCGACCAGGGGGATGTCCAGCCGCTGCGCCAGCGACACCAATTCACGATTGACGTGGTGCTGCTTGTCCAGCATGTGGTCTTGCAGCTCCAGATAGTACCGGTCGCCGAAAATCTCGCGGAACTCGGAAGCCGCATACTCCGCCGCCTTGACGTCCCCGTTCATCAAATGGTGCGGCACTTCCGCGCCCAGACACGCCGACAGGCAGATCAGGCCCTCGTTGTGTTCTTGCAGCAGCTCACGGTCAATGCGCGGCTTGTAGTACATGCCCTCCAGGGACGCCAGCGACGTGAGTTTCAGCAGGTTCTTGTAACCCGTCTCATTCATCGCCAGCAGGACTAAATGCCGCGAATCGTCGAGTTTTTTGTTTTCTTTCTCGTGCCGCGAGCGCGTCGCGACATACATTTCGTTGCCGACGAGCGGTTTGATGCCGGCTTTCTTGCATTTGAGGTAGAATTCCATCGCGCCGTACATGACGCCGTGGTCGGTCAGCCCGATGGCGGGCATATTGAGGTCCACGGCCTTCTTGACCAGGTCGTCAATGCGGCACGCGCCGTCCAGCAGGCTGTATTCCGAATGCAGGTGGAGGTGGACGAAGTTGGACGGGGTGGTGTTCATCATAATGCGCGCGTGTTCCTTGATATTTACTTGGTTGATATTTACTCGGCGTTAATGCCAGACGCCGTTATCTGCTGTGCGCTACTAGATGTTGATAGCGGCTACCGAAGCAATCTAGATATTGGGGTAAACTGCCTCCTATTCTAGCAGAAGCGCGGCAATTTGGCAAGGGCAATCTTTATGGAAACTGAAACCGAGGAGCGTAAAGAAGCTTGGAGCGAAGACTGCATGAAGGCGTTGGCAGCTCTTGCCAACACGCTCGGCGGAACCCTCTGGATTGGTATAAAAGATGATGGGAGTGTGATTGGCTGGGATATTAACGGCAGGCAGCAAGAAGCCATCTCAAACCAGATCGTCAACAGTCTGCACATCCACCCGGCCTCTATCTCGGTCGAGCAGAAGAATGACAAGCCTGTGCTGGCAATCAGGATGCACCGGGCGGCCGCTCCCGTAGCTCTGCGCGGTCGCTATTACCGGCGCGTCGGCAACTCCTCCCGTGAACTGCCTGCGGAGGAACTGCCACGTTTCCTGCTGGAGCGAACCGGGCAAACCTGGGACGCCTTGCCTGCGGAAGAAGGCATGGAGGGTATGGCAGTAAAAACGGTGGAGGATTTCAAGGTGTTGGCACACGAGCGCCTGCCCGAAGTCGCTCCTTCGGACACTCTGGAAGCGATCCTGGGGAAACTCAAACTCACTCTCCCTGGGAAGCGCGTGAAACGGGCGGCACACCTTCTTTTTGGGAATGACCCGCAGCATCTCATCCCGACGGCGCAGGTGCAAATTGGGCGCTTCAAGGATGAAGAAACGATCCTGGACGATAAACGGGTAGAGGGTAATCTTTTTCAGCAGATATCTCAAGTGGAACAGCTTTTGCGGAACTACTTCTTTATCCGCTATGAGTTTCCTTCTGGGCGTGAGGGGCGTTCAGGCGTCGAGGCCATGCAGCGTGAGGAGGTATGGGAGTTTCCATACAAAGCCGTGCGCGAAGCGCTCATCAACGCCCTCATCCACCGCGATTACACCAGCACGGGGCGCGTCCAAATCCGTGTTTATGACGACCGAATGGTTATCAGTAATCCCGGCGGTCTGCCTGCGGGGTTGATGGTCAGCGATTTGCTGCTGGAACCACACGACTCCTTGCCGCGTAACCCGATTCTGGCTCAAATCTGCTACTATGCTAAACTGGTTGAGCAGTGGGGCAGCGGCACGATTCGGATGCGTAACGCTTGTCGCGCTCAAGGACTGCCCGATCCAGTTTTCCAGTCTACAGCGACAGCCTTTGCCGTAACCCTCCGCAAAGATGACCTTTCGGATGAGCACTTAAGGCGAATAGGTCTGAATATGCGCCAAATCCAGGTCCTCCATTATGTTCGCCGCAATGGCAGTATTAGAAACTCGGAACATCAAGCTATGACCGGTGCGGCCCGCCGCACGGCTGCTCGTGATCTGGAACAGTTACAGGAAATGGGGATACTGGAGCGCTCGACTCAGTCGGGTCGTACCGTTCATTATGTACTAGCACAGTTATCCCCGCTAAATGGGCCTAATGTGCCATCTAATGTGCCATAAGTGTGCCATGAATGTCAAATCAATACCAGATGAATGTCATCCTCATCTGTGGTAGGTTCTGTGTGAAGCCCCGACTTAAAATCTGTGTCTAACGAATCGAAAGCCTCACAACCGGACGCCCCTTCCCCCTCCTGGGCGGCGGGGGCGCGGCAGGGCGGCCCCGCCGTGGATGAAGACATGGATGCGGGCCTGGTCCGGCGCTGCCGGGGCGGGGACGCGGGCGCGTATGGGCAGCTCGTCGCCCGGCACGACAAGCGCGTCTATGCCCTGGTTGCCCGCGTGCTGGGGCCGGGGGCGACGGCGGAGGATGTGGACGACGTGGCGCAGGACGTGTTCGTCCAGGCGTGGCGGGCGCTGCCCAAGTTCCGGCAGGACGCGCGGTTTTCGACCTGGCTGTACCGGATCGCGACCAACATGGCGATCAAGCAGTGGCACCGGAACAAGCGGCGGGCGCAGACGGTTTCCGAAGAGGAGCTGCCAAACACCGTGCGGGCGGCCCTGGCGATCCTGGCCCCCAACCCCGAAGACGTTGCCGCGCAGCGGGCGCGCGACGGGGCGCTGCGGGCGGCCATTGACCGGCTGCCGGAGAAGCAGCGGACGGTGATCCTGCTGCACTATTTCGAGGAATATACCTGTGAGGACATCGCGGCGCTGCTGGAATGCTCCGTGGGGACGGTCTGGTCGCGCCTGCACTATGGCTGCCGCAAGCTGCGCGAGTCGGTGGGCTGGCTGGGAGAAATGTAAGGCTTTTGCTTAATCGCATGGGACGGGACGCACAGTATCACGAATGGCTCTTGCCGTATTTGGAAGGCGGGCTGGACGAGGCGCGGCGGACGCAGCTCGAAGCGCGCCTGGCCGCCGACCCCGCCCTGGCTGCCGAGGCCGCTCACATGGAGCGGGCGCTGGACGGCCTGCGCGGAGCGGCGGCGCGGACGCCGCCCTCCGTGAGCGCCCAGGCGCCGGCCGATCTGTGGCCGCGCCTGCGCGCGCGTCTGGAACAGGAGGCGCCGACGTCCGCCCCGCGCGCGCACGGCTGGTGGCTGGCGGGCGTCGGCGCGACGGCGGCGGCCTCGCTCCTCCTCGTCGCCGTCTGGCTGCCCGGCTGGCACGCGCCGGAGCTATCGGAGCCTTCCCACATGCCGCTCGTGCGCCCGAAGGCTGCGCCAACCCCACCGGCAGTCCCCGCCGGTTCGCCGCGCCCCGCAGGGAGCGTGCCGGGTGGGGGGGCGTCAGGACCGTTGCCGGCGATGAAGTCAAAGGCGATGCCGAAGCCGCTGCCTCAGCCGCCCGCCATCACCGGCGCGAACCCTTTTGCCCTGCCGCGCCCGGCTGTGCCGCCGCCAAACATGACAGACACGCCGGCCACTGCGCCGGCGGCGACTGTCACGCCCCTCATGCCGGATTCTCGCGCCGTGTCCCCACCCCTGATGAGGTCGTCCGCTGCCAAACCGGAGGCCCAGCGGGCCACGGCGACGGGTAAGCCCGCCCTCGTACCCCCACCCGCTCCGATGGCGGCCCCGCCTGCGCCGCCACCCCACGCGCCTAAGCCCGTGACAACGCCGCTTCCCGCGCCGCCGTCTCCAGCGCCCGGCCAGGCCCCCCCCCCGGCGACGGCTCAGGAGAGGTCGCCGCTGGCGGTCGGCTTGAGCGGCGGCATGGCGGGGCCTGTCCCCAAGGAGGCCGCGAGCGCGGGCGCCGCCGAGCAGAAACCGAAGCCGCCGCCAATCGCCCTGTACCGGATCCCCACGACGACATTCCGACAGCCGTCACACGGCACGCGCCGGAACAAGACAGGTGAGCGCGACGCGGACGCCCAGGCGACAGGCAATGCCCTCCAGGCATTCGGCGCGGCCGCGCCGGCACGCCTTGCCTCCTGGCAGGGGGCGCTGGCCGGCGCCGTGCAGCCGCCGCTTTGGGGCGAGGCGGCGGGCGAGCAGCAGGCCAACCAGGCGCTCATGGCGGCCCGCGAGGCGGGGATGCTGGACGAGTTGCGCGCCCGCCTGGAAGCGCGGCGGACACAGACGCCGCATGACGTGGCGACGGGGCGGATGCTGGCCGCCGTCTACGACTTCGGCTTTTCAAGCAGCGCGGCCCTGCGCGAGCGCCGCCGGGTCACGGGGCTGGAAGGGGCGGACGGCGAGGACTGGTTCGCGCTGGCGCAGGCGGAGGAGCGGGCAGGCAATCGCTCGGCGGCGCAGGCCGCATACCGGCATGCGCTGGAGTCTGCCACCCCGCTGTCTTCGTTCCACGCGGAGATCGCGCGGGGGCGAAGTTAGCGGGGGCGGCGCAATGACGAGAGATAACCGGCACTTCCAGCGCCGGGCGGACTTTGCCGGTTCCCCTTGACAACGCCGCCCGTTTTCTTCTACAATCTCTCCGATATGCCTCACCCAACGTCCGACACCCCACTGCGATTTGCCCTCGTCGGCTGCGGCACCATCGCCCCCACCCATGCGGAGGCTTTGGCGGCCCTGAAAGAAGATGGCGCGTTGCTGGTGGCCTGCTGCGATTCGGCGCCGGAGCGCGCGGGAGCGCTGGCGGCCAGATTCGGGCTGGACGTCTGCGAGTTCGACGACCTGCTGGCCGATCCTCGGATTGACGCGGTTTCGGTCTGCGCGCCGAGCGGGAGGCACGCGGAGCTGGGCGAGCGCGCGCTGCGGGCGGGCAAGCATGTCGTCGTCGAGAAGCCGATGGACGTCAGCCTGGCCGCCTGCGACCGGCTGCTGGCCGCGCAGCGCGAGTCGGGCAAGCGTCTCGCGGTCATCTCCCAGCACCGGTTCGACCATGCCAGCACGGAGGTCAAGGCCGCGCTGGACGGCGGCGCGCTGGGGCGGATGGTGTACGCCGAGGCGCGCGTGCCGTGGTTTCGGACGCAGGAGTATTATGATTCGGGCGACTGGCGCGGGACATGGGCGCTGGACGGCGGCGGGGCGCTGATGAACCAGGGCGTCCACACCGCCGATCTGCTGCGCTGGCTGGGCGGCCCGATCGAGACGGTCTACGCGCAGGCGCGGACGCTGGCGCACGAGCGCATCGAGGTGGAAGACGTGGTCGCGGCGACCGTAGCGTTTGCCAACGGGGCAGTCGCCACGCTGTCGGCGTCCACGGCCCTGTACCCCGGCTTCCCGGTCCGATTGGCCGTGCATGGGACGGAAGGCAGCGCGATCATCGAGGGCGATATGCTGCACACGCTGACCACGAAGGGCGGCGCGTCGGGCGGCGGCCAGGCCGCCCATGCCCACGCGCTCCAGGTCGCGACCGGCGGCACGAAGGCGGCGACGGCGCAGGCCGGATCGCTCACGGCGGCGTCCGACCCGGCGGCGATCTGGGGCGAGGCGCATCGGGCGCAGCTTGCGGACTTTGTGCGCTGCTGCCGGACGGGAGAAAATCCCGTCGTGGACGGCGTGGAAGGCCGCAAGGCGGTCGAGTTGGTGCTGGCAGTCTACGAGTCGGCTCGGACCGGCCAAGTGGTTCGGTTATGATACTGGTGGGCATTGACCCCGGCACGGCGACGACCGGGTACGGCGTCATCGAGAAGCGCGGCGACCGGGTCTCGTACCTCGCCTGCGGCGTCATCTCCACGCCGCCCGAAGACGATGCCCCCAGCCGGCTGAAGACGATCTACGACGAGTTCAACGCCCTGCTGGACCGCTACCAGCCCGACGCGGTGGCGACGGAGCGGCTGTTCTTCACCAACAACGTCACGACGGGCATCCCCGTGGGCCGCGCTCTGGGCGTGATCCTGCTGGCGGTCGCCCAGCGCGGCCTGCCCTGGAAGGAATACACGCCGACCGAAGTGAAGAGCGCCATCGTCGGGACGGGGCGGGCCGAAAAGAAGCAGGTGCAGTTCATGGTGACCCGCCTGCTGGGCCTGTCCGAAGTGCCCAAGCCGGACGACGCCGCCGACGCGCTTGCCGTCGCGATCTGCCACGCCCATTCGGTGCGGCTCGGCTCGCTGGCTTCGGAAGCCGCCGGGCCGCTTCCCGCGCGGGCGGCGTCGCCGGTGCGGCATGGGGTGCGGGGATGACCTCTGGCCGGGGGCCTTCAGACCTAACCCCGCCGCAAGCGGCGACCCTTCCCTGTTAGGGAAGGGTGCGATTAGGGCGAATGGCTTCTGCCTTTGGATAAAAGGCAACAGATTCAAGATAACGCTTCCTACCCTTCCCTAACAGGGAAGGGTCGCCGCTTGCGGCGGGGTTAGGTTCTGACAGGAGAACGAACGAATGGCCGGAACAGTGGTGGCGGTGTTTGACGACAACGCCCAGGCGGAGCGCGCGGCGCAGGCGCTGCTGGATGACGGGGTGCAGATGGCGGACATCACCCTGGTCTTCCACGGCGCGGGCGGCGCGACGGGCACCGAACATGACAGGGACAGCGCCCCCGACACGGACACGCTGGCGACCGGCGTCCGCGAAGTCGAAACGCACGACGTCGAGCGGCCCATCAACGCCGTGGACGAGATCGCCCCGCGCGCCATCGTCGGCTTTGTCGTCGGCGCCCCGCTGGGTTCGCTGGCGGGTTCGCTGCTCGTCTTCTTCGAGAGCCTGCTGCCGATCATCGCCGCCCACGCCCTCGCCTGGCAGCTCGTGTCCGCCCTCTTTGGCGGCATCCTGGGCGCGCTCTGGGGCGCGGTGACGGCGGGCGGCATCCCCAAGGAGGCCGCGCAAGGCTACCATGCGGACATCCAGCGCGGCCGGACCCTGGTGACGGTGCTGGCGTCGAGCCGCAACGCGCCCCACTTCCAGGACATGCTGCGCTCCTTTGGGGGCCGCAAGATGGGCTTCTTCCCCCGCTTCCTGGATTCTATCCAGAGCGTCGAATCGTGACCTCTTCGCCCGATGGCTTCCAGGACGCCCCCAAGCCCGCACCCTCGGTCCCGCAGACGACCGAGGAGGCCGTGCGCCTGGTCCTGACGCATCTGGAGCGGCAGGCGGGCCGTGCCGACGCCGGCGCGGCCTATGAGGGTCTCCTCGCCGTCCCCGATCTGCCGGTGGACGCGCTTGCGGACCTCGGCCCCTTGACCCGCCTGGACGACGGGGCCGCCAAAGACACGCTCCCGTCCCTGCTGCTCGAAACCGACACGGGGCAGGTCCAGATCGAGGTCTGCCCCTTCGGCCCCCTCGCGCTGCTCTCCTCCGACGGCCAGGCCGACACCGACCCGCCCGCCCAGGCGCTCCACGCGGCGGGCCTCTTCCCTCTCTTCCCCGCCGACCTGGACAACGCCGGCCCCTGGCACGGCCACCCCCTCGCCCGCTGGCTCTTCCCCACCCGCCTCAGCGGAGCTTTGGCCCTGTTCGAGACGTTGCGAACTCCCTAAGCGATCTTTAAGGATTTGCTAAATTAACCATAATGGGGGTATAATGAGATAGCAATGGACAAGAAGAAGCCGACTTACGACCTGGAAGCGTTCCAGGCGGCCTTTGCTTCTGTCGAGTCACTGCACATGACACTTACGGCGGCCAATGATGCTGCTAACCTTGGCTTCGCGAAAGCGGACATTGTCGACGTCCTACAGGCGATGCGGCAGACACATTTCTATAAATCCATGACCTCCCATGCCGATTCCAAAATCTGGCAGGATGTTTACCATGTCCCGTCCGCTGTGGGCGTCCTCTATGTCAAGTTCACTGCCGACACCGTGACGCTTTTCAGGCTGCTCTCGTTCAAGGAGAAAGACAATGGCTAAGAATACCGGCCTGGATCCAAACGGCTCGGAAGCGCCCCTGACCTGCCATGAGTGCGGCGCGACCATGACCAGGGGCATCCAGCCGATGACGATCCGTTACAAGGGACTGTCGGTGACTTTTGATATGCCCGGATGGTACTGCGTGTGCGGGGAGGGCGTCGTCACGGCGAAGGACATGGATGTCTCGGACCGGCAGTTGAACCTTCTGAAAGCGCAGGCGGAACATCTCGTCCTGCCGAGCGAGGTACGCCGCATCCGCAAGAAACTCGGCCTGAACCAGCAAACGGCCGGGTCTCTGCTGGGCGGCGGGCCGAATGCGTTCCATAAGTATGAAAGCGGGGAAGTGCTTCCCTCGAAAGCCATTTCCAACCTCCTGCGCGTGCTGGAAGCCATGCCGGAGGGCCTGAAAGTCCTGCACGGGGAGAGCTTAGAGACAACCGCGCCGTGAGCGCATACACCCCCTCGCCCGTCCGCTCTTCCTCACGCGCCTCAGCCAAGCCATCGCCCTGTTTGAGACGTTGCGCGGCTAACTTTAGCCGGTTTATGTGTTATAACGAGAGCAAAATATAAAATGCCGAGGTCAGAAAGGACCCCGGCATTTTGCAGCAACTGCTGTTTACGGCCAGCCATGTTGCTGTAGCGTTTGTTTGACATGTGGAGGGATGGGCTTTTGACCCAACTCCCACTCAGGGATACGGCCCTGATTCTCACCCAGTAGAGCGGCGACTTCATCAATACACAGGCCAAGTTTCAGACGTCCATCGGTCATCCAGATGCCGTCTGGTGTTGTGCGTGGTTTGCGCGGCGGGCGGGGTCGTTTAGAACGAGTCATCGTTTTCTCCTTTTAGATAGTCACGGCCTGAGCCTCGGGCAGAGTGTCCAGGATCATCTCATACAGAATGGTGAAGCCTGCGCGTGAGCTGTATTGCGCCGCGCCGTCGCTGTTGCCTACTTCCCAGAAAGCCTCTTCCAAATATTCGTCGGCGGCGGGGCTAAGAGCCTCTACCATCTTCTCCGCTGTGAAATCTCCGCTGGTGCGGCAGACTTCCAGAACAGCGGGCGCGACAAGATGCCAGGTGTAAGTGCCGATGGTTTTTTGAACGGAGTAGTTGCGCGGCGTGGCAAATGCGTTTGGCATATACGCAAAAATGGCCTCCCAATACCGACTGATGATTGTGGCGATTTCGGTCTCAGGCATCTTCGCCAACCACGGAATCAGGAGAATGGGTTTGAGCGATTCGTTAAAGGATGATTCCGCAATCATCACGTCTCCGACCTTGCGCTTGTTGACCTGCTGGATGCGCCCAGCCCACGGCCCGTCTGTCTGTTCGTTCAGCATGTCCACGATCTTGACGGCACGCAGCAGGTATGCCTTGCCCTTGCCAATAACTTGGTTCTTCTTCACGTTGTCATCGTGTTCGGCCATCTCCGTCAGGAGGCGCTCGGCCAGATCGGTTTTGATGCGCTTGCTGGTGCTGTTGACGATGTAGAACTGCTGCACCTCATCCTGCTTAGGCATATTCGCCATGATAACGGCAGGCAGGGTGAAGTTTCGCGCGTTCTCATCCTCCAAGTCCTCAATGGCGTGGCGCAATCCTGCGACACGGTGCTGACCGTCCACGATCCAGAGCGGCAACGCCTCATCGGGGATATAAAGGTGCCCCATCGTGCCTCCGTCTTTCATTGGCTCGAATGTCACGCCATCGCGGGCACTCAGAAGAATGCTCGTCGGTAAGATGGCGTTTTTGTCCGTGACTAGGTAACGGCCCACTTTGTTGTAGTGAACCTGGAGTTCTTCGCGCTGGTAGCCTTGCTCGTCAGCGGGCACGCCTGACTTCCATTTGTCAACCTTTGTGTACTTCATCAGATCGGCGGCGGACAAATCCACCATGTACAAGTCGTGCCCATTTTGACGGACTTTGAGAGCGGGAACGCGAAGCCCCGTAATGCTGCTGTTCTTTGCCAATTTCTTTGATCTCCTTAGGATGTTGCTATAACATCCAGTTACAAGATGTAAAATCTGGATGTAATTATATAAATACCGCAGCAGCAGCAGCAATGTCAAGCTTTGTTGAAAAATTTATGATGTTTTTTTAGGATGCTAATTTTACATCCAAACTATGCTCTACAGTTTGGTTAGTCGGAGCGGGCGCAGGCGACGCCCGTGTTGGCCGAGCCGCAAAAGGAATCAAGGACCAGTTCGTCGGGGTTGGTGGAGGCTTCAACGATGCGCGTGAGCAGGGCTTCGGGCTTCTGGGTGGGGTGCTTGCCGTGCCGCTTCTCGGACTTGCCGGGCGGCATGATATTCCACAAAGACTGCATCTGCTTGCCGCCGTTCTGCTCCTTCATCAAGGGGTAGTGGAAGGTGTGGCGGCTTTTGGCGCTTTTGGCGGCCCACAGGATGGTCTCGGTGGCGTGGGTGAAATAGCGGCAGGCGAGGTTCGGGGGCGGGTTGACCTTGTACCAGGCGATGTCGTTGAGGATTTTATAGCCCAAGACTTGCAGGCCGTAGCCGACGCTGTGGATGTTGTGGGACGTGCCCGTGACCCAGAGCGTGCCGTCGGGCCTTAAAATGCGGCGGCACTGGTCGAGCCACAGCAGGTTGAAGTTGTGGTCGCCGATGATGCCCTGCGACTTGTCCCAGCCGCCCTTATCTACCCGCACCATGCGGCCCCCGACGCAGGTGACGCCGCCGTTGGACAGGAAGTAGGGCGGGTCGGCGAAGATCATGTCCACGGACTCCTCCCGCATCCGGCGCAGCAGCTCCAGGGCGTCGGCCTGGTACAAGCGCAGGCGGCCATCGGGGCTGGCATAGAAGGGCGGGGGCGGGTCGGCATAGCCGGGGCGGGCCTTGTGGACGAGATCGGGCGGCAGGTCGGCGACGGGAGCCAGGAGAGCGGCGGCGCGGGGAGACGGATCGGCAGCGCAGGGGAGGTCAAACAGGTCGGGCGGGGCGGGCAGCGCGGCGTCGGGCACGGGTCGGATTCCTCTCAGGGCGAAAGCGATCCGATCCTACCCGATCCACGGCGGCAAGATCAAGAGGTGTTATCCGGGGTCTGTCCGGGGGTGTTCCCCGTCTCGCCGCTCCATGTAGGTGAGCGTGCCGGTGTCCGTGCCGAAGCCGAAGGGCTGGTAGAGCGCCTGGGCATCCAGGGTGACGAGGGCGAGGCGGCGCAGGCCCTGCAAGTCGGGGTGGGCCAGGATGCACTCCACCAGCCAGCGCCCCAATCCTTGCCCGCGCCAGCCTTCGTCAATGACCACGTCCGTCAGGTAGGCATAGGTCGCCAGGTCGGTGATGACGCGGGCGAAGCCGATCAGCGACGTTTCATGGGAGAGGCGGAAGCAGACCGAGTGGGCGACCGCCCGCGCCAGCACGTCCCGCGTCAGGCCGCCGCCCCAACGGGTCCGGCGGAGCAGCCCCAGCGCGGCATCCAGGTCCAGGCCCGTCCGGTCCGTGGTGATGGTGAACGGGTCGCGGTGAAAGTGCTGCGGCTGGTCCTGCATGGGGCTTACGCGGTCAGCACGAGCGTCTTGGCTTCTTCACCAGGGGCGACATCGTGGCTATCAATGATGATGCGAACTGTTCGGCCCAGGGCGTTGGCGAAGCTGAGGAGTTGATTGACTGAGTAGTCCCCCCAGTGTCCGCGCAGCAGCTCCGGCACCGCCGACGGTTCCATGTTCCAGCGCGCGGCGACTTGCTCCTTCGTCAGATGCTTCTCGTTAATGAGGGCGCGCAGGGAACTGATGATCTCAGACTTCATCAACTCCTCTTCAGGGTTCTCAAACCCCATGTCGGCAAAGACGTTATAGCCCACTCGTCTTTCCTTTCTGCTGCAAAAACTCTTCGTGCAGTGCCTGTGCCTGCTGCAAGCGCGTTCGGACGACCTCTAAATCGTGTTGCGAGGTTTTTCGGCCCTGTGCAGACTTCTTCTGAAAGACATGCAGGACGTAGACCGCCTCCTCAAAACGGACCGTGTAAATGGCACGATAAGTATCCGTCGCGTAGTCGTCCACGACTTCTAAAACGCTCGCGCCGCCGAACCCTGTCAGCGGCTTGGCGTCGGGGTGCTTTTTGCCCTGCTGCGCCTCGTCCAAAGCGTTCCCGAAAGCCCGTCTGACTTCTGCGGGAAGGTCTCGGATGTCTTTGCGGGTTGAACTGACCCAAACAACGGGTTTTCTCTCTGATTTTCTCTGGGGCGGCATTCGTCATCATCCTTGATTGCGGTCGTGTGGCTGTTACCGCCATTATACCATTCTTTCGGCCTATCACTCCGTCCGCGCGAGCTGCCGCCGCAGGCGCTTGGTGTTGAGGACGACGCTGAGGCTGCTGACCAGCATGGCGGCGGCGGCGAAGATGGGGTTCTTGATCAGCCCGACGACGGCCAGGGGGATGCAGACGGCGTTGTAGAGGCAGGCCCAGAAGAGGTTCTGGCGGATGACGCGGGCGGTCCGGCGGGCCAGGGTGAACAGGCCGGCCAGGCGGCCCAGGTCATCGCCAATCAGAGTGATGTCGGCAGCGCGGCGGGCGATCTCGGTGCCGGACCCGAAGGCGATGCCAACATCAGCTTGGGCGAGCGCGGGGGCGTCGTTGATGCCGTCGCCGGCCATCGCGACAATGTTACCCCCCCCGCCCCCAATTCTGGGGGAGCCGGAGAAGAACCCGGAGGAGTTCCCGCTTTGTCTTGTTCCCCCAGGATTGGGGGCTAGAGGGTGATCTACCCCCCCATTATTGGGGGCTAGGGGACTTTCCTGCGTCTCGCGGACACGGGCGATTTTGTCGGTGGGGCGCATCTGGGCCGTCGCGTGGTCCAGGCCGACGGCGCGGGCGACCGCCTGCGTGGTGGCTTCGGCGTCGCCGCTGATGACTTCCAGCGTCAGCCCGGCGGCTTGGAGGGCGCGGACGGCCTCGGACGCACCGGGGCGGAGGGCATCGCCCAGCGTGACGAGGCCGCGCACGGTTCCCGGAATCCCCACCCCCAACCCCTCCCCCGCAAGCGGGAGAGGGGAGTCGGAAAAGGAGAGCGGACTATTCCCACTCCTACTCCCCTCTCCCGTTCCGACGGGGGAGGGACCGGGGGTGGGGGCTTCTCTGAGAGGACCGGGGGCCGCCGTCCCATAAAAAAGGGCCGTCTGCGCCTGCTGCTCGGCGGCAGTGGCCCGTTCTTCCAGGACGGCGGGAATGAGCGCGTTTTGGGCCGCGCAGAGGGCGCGGTTGCCGATGAACCAGGGCTGACCGTCCACTGTTCCCGTGATGCCCAAGCCTTCGTGCCGGGCGAAGTCAGCGGCGGGGAGGGCGGCAAGGCCCAAACCGCGCGCGTGGGCGACGAGGGCGCGGGCGAGGGGGTGCTCGGAGGCATCTTCCAGGGCGGCGAGGGCGGCCAGGTCTTCGAGACTGCCGGTAAAGGCGCGGACGGCGAAGCGGCCTTCGGTCAGCGTGCCCGTCTTGTCCAGGAGCAAGTGACGGACGCGCGGGAGGACTTGCAGGATGTCCGTGTTGCCGATGAGAATGCCGCGCGCCGCCGCCGCGCCGACGCCCGACGTGATGGCGAGAGGCGTCGCCAGCCCCAGCGCGCAGGGGCAGGCAATCACCAGGACGGTGACGGCGCGGACCAGGATGTCGGCGGGGGCGCGGCCCATCAGGGCCAGGGTGAGAGCTGTCAGCAGGGCCAGCGCGATGATGGCGGGGACGAAGCGGCGGGAAATCCCGTCCGCCCACTGCTCCACGGGCGACTTGGCGGCCAGCGCCTCCTCGACCAGCGCGATCATCTGGGCCAGCGTCGTTTCCGCCCCCGTCCGCGTCACCTCGACGACGAGCGGCGCATCGGTGGCGACCGTCCCGCCGGTCACTTCGTCGCCGACGCGCTTGGCGACGGGGCGGGCCTCGCCGGACAGCAGGCTTTCGTCCACCAGGGATGCCCCCTCGGCCACCCGTCCGTCGCTGGGGATGCGCTCGCCGGGGCGGACGACCATGCGGTCCCCGACCCCCAGCTTACCCAGCGCGACCAGGACCTCACGCCCGTCCGCTGCCCGCACCAGAGCCTTCTTGGGCAGCAGCCCGTACAGCAGGGCGATGGCCCCTGTCGCGTCGTGCCGCGCCCCGGCCTCGACGTGCTTGCCGAGGAGGACCAAAGCGACCAGCATGTCGGCGGTATCGAAGTAGACGTGGACGCCGCCGTGCGCCACGACCCAGGCGCTGTAGGCGAACGAAACGGCGACGCCCAGGGCGATGAGCGTCTCCATAATCGCGCCGCCGCGCCGGAGAGCGCCAAAGGCTTTGGCGAAGATCGGCCACCCGGCGACCAGCACCGGCAAGGAAAGCGCCAGCTCGATGCGCGGCAGCCAGCGCATTGCCTCGGCGGACAGCCCCTGGCGCGCGAAGAAGTCGGCGTAGAAGGGAAGCTGGAACATGCCGGCGTTGACGGCGAAGACGATGGCGACCACGGCGCGGACGAATAACCCCCGCCGTGCCTGCGCCTGCGGGCTGCCCGTATTGGCCCCGTCCGCGCTGTACGGCTCGGCGCTGTAGCCGAGCTTACGGATGGTAGCGGCCAGCGCTTCGGGGGCGACGCGGGCGGGCTTGTAGGCGACTTTGACCAGATCGGAGGCGAAGTAAACGCGGCAGCGCTCGACACCCTTGATCTGCCCCAGCGCGTGCTCGATGAGCCAGGCGCAGGAGGCGCACCACAGGCCGCCGACCTGGAAGGCGGCCTCGCGGGTGGTGTCCAGGGTGTCCCCAGCCCCATTCCCTCCCGGCACTGAAAGTGCCGGGCTACTATTGAGTGAAAACCCCTCCGGGGTTGGGGATAGGGCAGACGGCGTCTGTTCCTCAGTCGCGGAGCGACTTTCACTCCCGATTAGCCCGGCACTTCCAGTGCCGGGTTCCTCCTCCGGCCGCGCGATCAGCCCCATTTGCAGGCATTGCTGGTAGAGCGTGGTCTGTGTCGGGTCCTGGCCCGCGCCGATCTGGTCGCTTTCGACCAGAATCTGATACACCTGGCGGCAGCCCGCGCAGCAGAAGGTGTGCGCCCGGTCGCCAATCTCGGCGGCCAGGGGCGCGCGGGCGGGCAGGCCGCAAAGGTCACAAAGGGTCTGGATGGCGACGGCCATAGATCAGCGCCGTTTCTAATCTTCCTTCGGCGGATGCGCCAGATTGGGAATCTCGGTGATGGGGTGACGCAGGACGGTGTTCATCGTGTAGGCGATCAGCCCGCCGAAGAGGACCAGGTTAAAAAGGATCAGGAACACGAACAGCGTGAGGCTGGAAGGCCGGTTCTTGATCTTCTGGGCGGCGCTGCGGGTCTCGACGTATTTGACATTGCTCCAGGTGCGGGGCATAAAAGCCTTCTTTCGTTAGGGCGCGGGCGTGTAAAAAATGGTCTTGATCCCGAGGGCGTCGCGCCCGCTCGACACGCGCAGACGGATCGGCGTCCGGCCCAGCGGAAGCGATCCGGCGGGGCCGGTGACGGTGATCGGCAGGGTGCGGCCTTCATGCGCGCCCAGCAGGACGGTCCGGGGCGCAACCCGGCCGCCGGGGATGCCCGTCACGGCCAGCGTCCACGGGGCCGCGTGCGGCTTCCCGTTGCCCAGCGTGAGCAGGTAGTCGTTGCGGATTTCGGATGTCGTGCGGACGATGTCGCCGCGCGCGTTGACGCTGGCGCTCGGCGGCCAGTGGCCGTAGATCAGGAACACCACGACGGCGAGACAGACCGGGACCGCCGCCGCGACCATCACCCGCCGCCCGTCCCACAGGCCCAGCCGCTGCGTCGGCGTCAGCGCCTTCGTGGCGCGGGCAGGCTCGTCGCCGTAGCGGAACTCGATCAGTCCCGCCTTGCCGCGCTTGCCGAGAACGTCATTGCACGAGTCAATGCACTCGCCGCAGCCGATGCAGGCGTGCTGGCCGACGCCTTTTTTGATGTCAATGCCCATCGGGCAGTCCACTTCGCACTTGTGGCAGCCGATGCAGTCGTCGCTGCGCTCAGAAAGATAACGCACGGCCAGCGTGTTTCGATCCCCCAGGGCGCTCATCAGCGGGCCGTAAGGGCAGGCGTGGGAGCAAAAGCGTCGCCGGAGCCAAAGCATGTCGGCGGACAGGACGGCGGCGCTGAGGTAGACGGTCAGCCCCGCCGAAGGGTCACGCCAGGGCGTCAGGGTGGCCGCGTAAACAGTCAGCGGGGCGAGCCAGTAGCAGGCCAGGAGGACGCCCGTACACAAGGACACGCCCAGAACGGTCAGCGTCCACAGCGAGCGAGACAGCAGAAAGCGCGGCTTGCCGGGGCGCGTCCGAAAGGCTTTGTCCAGGCGGGTTCTGAGCGAGTCGGCGAAGTCCGAGGCCAGCGTCTGGGGGCAGGCCCAGCCGCACCACAGCCGGCCATACAGGAACGAGACGGCGGACAGGAGGGCGACGCCGAGCATGGACACCCAGAACAGCAGGTACAGATCGTGGGCAGCCATCTTGTGCCAGGCGAAGTAGAACTCATCCCGCCGCAGGTCCAGGCGCAGGCCATTCGTCAGCGGCAGGGCGACGAGCAGCGCGCCGCACAGCAGTTGGAGCAGGCGTCGGGGGCCGTGCCACTTGACATTGCCGTTTGGGGCGCGGGTCACAGTCGTCGGCTGGATGAGTCGGTCGGTTAGGTCTATCATGGCAGGCAAGCAATAGACGCTTGGCACGGAAAGCGACCGGCACTTCCAGTGCCGGTGGCTCTTGACGAAACGAGAGAAGGCGGGCGCGTTTGCGCCCGCCCTGTCTTTAGTATACCCCACAAGTCCTCTAGCGTGTTCCCGTGGGGACGGATTGGCTGGTCGGAGAGGCCGGATTGACCGGCGCCCCGCGATTGGTCGGGGAAACGGCATCGCCGCCGTGTACGGGTGTCGCCGCCCGGTTGACCTGACCCTGACCGTTTTCTTGGGTGACTTGCTGGTCTTCGGGCTTGAGCCAGGGACGCCAGCCGCCGTGGCCGTCAGGCACCTTGCGCCCAAAGCCCAGCGTCTGGACATAGGCGACCAGATCACGCACGTCCTGGTTCGGGATCGGGTTGGTGTGGTTGGCGTCGTCCGGGGAGAACGTGAACATCCAGGTGAAGGCCGGCATGATGGAGCCGGGGACCATCTGGCGCGGGTAGTAGAAGTGCGAGTAGTGCCAGTCGTCGCTGTACTTGCCGCCCACGCGGGAGAGGTCCGGGCCGATGCGCCGGGTCCCCAGGAAGTGGGGCTGGTCCCAGATATACTCGCGCTCGTCGGCGATGGGCGCGACGGATGTGCCGATGGAGTAGCGCGTGATCTCGTTCTTGAGTGGGCGGATCTGCTGCGAGTGGCAGTACATACACCCCTCGCGCTGGTAGATGCGCCGGCCATGCTCCTGGGCCAGCGTGTAGCCGGTCAGCTCCTCATTGCCTGCCGTGCGGATGTCGCCGGTGAACTCGCGCGGCGCGCGGCCCTCGCGCTTTGCCGCCGCCAGCTCGGACTGGGTGTAGATGGCGTGGTAGCGGCCGGCATCGCGGGCCGTATTCTGCGACCAGTTCTCGTTGAAGGACGGAATGATCGAGACGAAGACCAGGCCGATGATGAAGGTCATGGCGATGCCCAGGCCGGTGAGCAGCGCGCTCTTTTCCGGCACCTGCCGGATGATGCCGAGCAGGATGCCGACCAGCACGATAAAGAGGAGAGGGATGACGTATTCTAGCATGGGTGTCTCTTCTAACCGGCGGATGTCAGCGTCTTGGGCGTCCGGGACGGGTCATCGAGCCGGGCCGAGCCGTCGTCGCCGTCCCCTTCGATGATGGCAGGCGCCGTGGCGGTCTTGTATAGGTTGAAGGCGAACAGGAACAGGCCCGTGACCATCAGCAAGGCCCCGCCCGCTCGAACGTGCCAGAACGGCTTCATGTCGTTAACCGTGTTGATGAACGGCAGGTTCGGGTTGTTCCACTCCATGCCCTGGTTGAAGCCGCCGATCCACAGGGCGGTGCTGAACAGGATAAAGCCGAAAAACGACAGCCAGAAGTGCCAGTCGGCCATGCCCTCGGAGTAAAGAGGCCGCTTGTACATGCGCGGCACGGCGTAGTAGCAGCCCGCAAAAAGGTAGAACGTGACGAAGCCGAACAGGGCCATGTGCGAGTGCCCGATCACCCAGTCGGTGAAGTGCGTCACGGCGTTCAGGGCGCGCAGAGCCTGGAACGAGCCTTGGGTCGAAACCAACAGGTAGAAGATCGTGCCGGCGATGATGAACTTCAGCGGGACGTTGGTCCGAAGCTGGTGCCACTCGCCCCGGATGGTGCCGAAGAAGTTGGTGACGGCGGACAGCACTGGGACGAACAACAGGAACGAGAAGATCGTCGCCACCGTCTGGAGCCAGTACGGGATCGGCCCGTAGATCATGTGGTGCGCGCCGTTCCAGATGTAGATCGAGCCTAATGTCCAGAAGCCGATCAGGGACAGCTTGTGGCTGTAGAGCGGCACATTGGCGCTTTTGGGCAGGAAGTAGTAGGCGACGGCGAGAGCGCCGGGCGTGGCGATCAGGCCGACGACGCTGTGCCCGTAGAACCAGTTGACGTTGGCGTCATTCAGGCCCATGAAGGCCGTGGAGGGGAAGAGCTGCGAGGGCCAGTTGCCGATGACGTAGACAAACGAGGTCCACATGACGCAGCCCATCGTGTACCACAGGGCGACGTACATCTGCTTGTAGGTGCGGCGCAGGAACGTCTGGAAGATATTGACCGTCAGCATGATCCAGCCGGCCACCATGAAGATGCTGGAAAGGATCGGCCACTCTTCGTACTCTTTGCCCTTGGTCATCATCCAGGGATTGATCGTGTCCATCGGGTTCAGGACGCCGAGGATCATCAGCAGGACGCCGAACGACCAGACGAACGTCGTGGCGATCCCCAGATTCTCGCTCCACAGCCGCGTGCCGCACAGGCGGGGGACCATGTAATAGAACATGGACATGAAGACCGGGAGCGCCCAGCCGAAGATCATGCCCTGCACATGGACGGGGCGGATGCGCGGCCAGGAAAGCCAGTTGAAGCCGTAGAACAGGTCGGGAATCATGAACTTGAGCGAGGCGATCAGGCCCGTGATCCCGAACAGGAGCAGGAAGCCGACGCCGGCCCATAGGGCGTACTTGGTCGCGATGTCTTCGTGCTGGATGCGCTCGGTCTCGGCGGCGGGCTGCATCCGCATGATTTGTTGAACTGCCATTTTCTTTCTCTTACTTCCTAACGGGAGCCGCCGGGGAGCGGGCTGCTAGTGCCGTTGGGCGTCGCCGGGCCGGTTGTCACCGACGGCGGTGTCTTGGGGCCGGTGGGGGCCGAGTCGGGCGCGTTCGTGTTGACGGCGCCGGCGGCGGCGGGCTGGCCGGACTGCGACGGCGGCGCGGTGCTGGTGGCGGCGGCAGGGTTGCCTTCAACAACCGGCGTAATCGGCTTGGGCGAGTTTGAGATGCTTGCGGCCCCGCCGCCCGCGCCGCGGACGAAGACGCCGCCGGCGGTGCCGGTCTTCGAGCCGGTGACGGACTTGCCAGGCGAGGCCATGCCCGAGGTGGCATCCGGCTGCGTCCTGCCGGGCGGCGTCGCGAGCTGCGACGTCGTGGTGTCCGTGCCCGCTGTCGGCATGTTCCAAGTGAGGCTCAGGACATAGGCGATGACTTCCTGAATCTCATGCTCGCTTAACGTGTTCTCCCAGCGCGGCATGGCGGTGCCGTGGACGCCGTAGTGCAGGCTGGTATTGATGCGCTGATAGTTGAGCGTTTCGCGCATGAACGGCCCGTCGTGCAGGTTGCGCGGCTTGGGGTTCAGCGATGAGGCGTTGACGCCGTTGCCGTCCTGGTTCGGTCCGTGGCAGCCGATGCAATAGTTTTGGTAGGTGTTGGAGCCGTGCGCGATGGCCGTGTTCAGCGACTCGCCGCCCAGGAACGGCATGAGCTGGGTCATGTCGGCCTGCTTGGCGCCCTCGCCGCCGGCATACGCCTGCTTGTTGAGGTCGGTCTGGACGGCGGCCAGGCTGGCCGCCGAGCCGGACGTCGGCTTGAAGCCGCCGAAGGGAGAATGGGGACCAAGCGCGCCGCCCCAGATGAGATAGCCGACGGCGGCAACGATCACGACGCTCCAGAAGGCCCACAGCAGGGGGCTGACGCGGGTGTTTTCCAACTCCTTGACTTCGCCGCCGGAGTAGTAGTGGAAGCCGGGCCGCTGCGGGTCAGTCGCGTTCGCCGGGTCTGTCTCGGAGCCGGATTTGTAAGCCTGTGCCATGCGATATTTCCTTCGCTAAAGCCCCCCCCGCCCCCAATCCTGGGGGAGCCGGAGGAAGGCGCGTTTGTCCATCGTGTTCCCCCAGAATTGGGGGCTAGGGGGTTCTACTGCTGGTCCTTGTAGCCCGGCGGCAGGTCCTGGTCGGGCGAGACGGGCCGCGCGGACGCTTTAGACGGGCGCTGCGCGCCGTCATAGGCGGACAGGGCCGCGCGCTGCGAGTCCGAGAACGGGAAGATCGGCATGATGGAGCCGGGCACGAACGCCTGCGGGTTCTTGTAGTGCTCGACCATCCACTTCTGCGAGTGGCGCGTCCCTTCCCAGGAAAGCTCGGGGCCGGCGACGCCGCCCCGGCCGAACTTCGGGTCGCCGGTGATGTGCGCCTTGTCCGGGTTGCCGATGTAGTGGCAGGCATAGCAGCCGGATTGCTCGAAAAGCTGCTTGCCGACGGCGGCGGTCACGGCGACATCGGCGGGCCGGGCAACGTTGTAGGCGGCAATGGTCGTGAAGCGGCTGGCCTGACTGTCGGCGTAGTTCTGGCCGGTCTGCGAGGCAACGAAGGTGACGAGGGCGTTCACATCGTCTTGCCGGGAAGCGTCGGCGATGTACCCGTGCTGGCGCAGGGTCTCGGCGATGTCGGCCTCGTACTCCGGTGAGCCCTTCACCGCGACCGGCGCGGTTATGGTCATTTTGGAGCGCGGGTCCACGATGTCGTTGAGGTGCGTCGGCTCGGGGTCGTCCGTGTTGGTCTTGCGGACGGCGAAGAAGTAGGGCATGACGCACGAGGCGACCTTGTAGCGCGGGTCCCAGATCTGGTGCGCGATGGCGGTCGTGCCGCCCGCCGCGCGGCCCTCATAGGTCAGTTCGGGGCCGACATTGCCCTTCGAGAAGCCCTCGATCTTGTGGCAGCCGTAGCAGGCCTGCGCCCTGAACAACTGCTCGCCTTTGGCAATGGTCGCCATCTGCGGCTGGTCGGCCACATATTGCACCGTCTGGGCGGTCAGAGCGCGCTCCTGCTGTTTCAGTTTCTTTTGTTTTTCGTTATCAGCAGGCGACAGGCTGGGATCATCGGGAATGGGGGCATTCAAGTATTCCTGTACCTGGTCGTTGGACACGTCCTGCCCATCGAGCAGCTTGATGATGCGCGCCGCCGAGAGCGGCTGCTGGTAGCCGATAGTGAACTTCTGGTCGTCGTACCGGGCGTGGCACTGCGCGCAGGCCGCTTCCATGTACTTGGCGGGCAGCATTGGGGTCAGCGAGTGCTCCGGGCTGCCGTGGGCGGCGTTCTGGATCAACTCGCGGCCCGTGCCGTAGTGGCAGGTCGTGCAGCCGAAGGTCGGGAACGGGTGCTGCTTGAGGTTGATCTTCTGGTACTGATAATCCCGTCTGTCGTCTTCGGTCAGGCTTGCCTCGGTCGCGATGCCGTAGCTGTACTGGGCGCCGTGAATGACGCCCAGGTCGTGCGGGCTGTCGCCGGACTCGACGCGGATGCCGGGGTGCGCGCCCAATGTCTTGATGACTTCCAGGGTTTTAGCGTGTGCAGGGTCGTTAAGATAGGCGGGAACGTCGGCGGTCGCCACCTTCTTGTTGTCCACAATCCGAATGATGTTTTCCGCCGTCATGCTGGGGTTGCCCAGCCCGACGTGGCAGGACTGGCAGCGGTCCACGCGCTGCTGCTCGGTGCCGTCGGCATGGAGCAGCGGGAACTGAAGGACGGTGACTTGCTTGACTTCGGTGGGGGAGTCGAGCGCGGCCTGCTTGACGGCCTCGCTCTGCGCCAGGGCTGCCGCGACCGTCCGGTACTGCCCCTGCCAATCGGTGAAGGGCGGGGTGGTGTCGTTTTGATTGTTCCAGACCGCCTTGACGCCGGTGATGACCACGAGGATCAGCAGCACGACGCTCCAAAAGGCGAACTTGGAAACCATTGACTTGAAAAAGAACATAAGAGTGTCGTTATCTGTCTGTTACGGAGCGGAATGCCCCCCACCCCCGGCCCGAAGAAGGCCCCCACCCCCGCAAGCGGGGGAGGGGACGGGGGTGGGGGCTTCCTACTGCACTTCCTTCGGCATATCGCCGGGCCAGTACCAGGCCCAGTTGGGGCCACGGAAGTAGGTGCCGATAATGATCAGCACGACCACGATCACGACGTAGGCCGTCCACAGGGCGCAGGCCGTGCGGCGGCTTTTCGCGAACCAGCGCCCGATGCCGCTGTGGTGCCGGTCCACATAGGGGATCGCCATTAGGCCAATGACGACCAGCCCGGGGATTCCCAGGCCGCCCCAGAAGGCGTCGTAGGCGACCAGTTCCTGCAACCCCAGGAAGTACCAGGGCGCTTTGGCTGGGTTCGGCGGCTTCTGCGGGTTGGCCTCCACTTCCAGCGGCGGCGGGAAGAAGACGGATAGGGCCAGAATGGCGGCGAAGCAGGCCGCGAACAGGGCCGCCTCGCGGATCAGGAGGTGCGGCCAGGACGAAACCATGTCGTCCGGCCCCCGGTCCACGCGCGTGGAGGACCCCTTGACCAGTTCCATCAGGCCATAGGTTTTGTTGGGGTTGCGCGGAAAGATTTCTTCTTCGCGGATTCGTTTCATAGTGGTTGCGTCAATCTAGAAGGCCCCCACCCCGTCCCCTCCCCACCCCAATAAAGCCTTCGCAAGCGGGAGAGGGGAGTCAGAAGGAAAGGGCAGGCCGTCCGCGTCCCCTCTTGCTCTTCCCCCCTCTCCCGCTTGCGAAGGCTTTATTGGGGTGGGGAGGGGACGGGGGTGGGGGCCTTCTTCGGGCCGGGGCTGGGGCTTACTCCGGCGACTCTTTCGGGCTGGAAATGCCGCCGTCCTTGCGGATGCGCCACATATGGTAGACGATGAACATGCCCATGATGACGGGCAGGATCGCGACATGGAGGACGTAGAAGCGGATCAACGCCTCCTGCCCCACCGTGTCGGCCCCCAGCAGGCCCCAGCGGGTCTGATCGCCGAGCATTGGGACGACGGGCGGCAGGTGCATGCCGGTCAGCAGCGGGTTGATGTGGTCGGGAATCCAGTTTGCCTTGCCCGCGATGCCCGCGCCGACCGTGATGGCCCAGAAGGCCAGTTGGTCCCACGGCAGCAGGTAGCCGGTAAAGCCTAGAACGAGGGTCAGCACCATCAGGATGACGCCGACGACCCAGTTGAACTCGCGCGGCGCCTTGTAGGCGCCTGTGTAGAAAACCCGGCACATATGGAAGAACACGGCGGCGATCATGGCGTTGGCAGCCCAGAAGTGCATCCCGCGCAGGATATAGCCGAACGAGACGGACGAATGCAGGTCCTGCATCCGCAGGTACGCTTGCTCCGTAGACGGCACATACACGAACATCAGCAGCAGGCCCGACACGGTCAGCAGCAGGAACAGGTACAAGGACAGCAGGCCCAGGCCGAACGTGTAGGTGAAGCGCAGGGCGTGCTTCTCGATCTTGGCCGGCTGGATGTGCAGCAGGAACGAGTTGAAGAACGCTTCGGACCGCTCGCGCTCCGTCTTGGGGAAAGCCGTCGTCCGGTAAATGGACTTGTAGATGTTATGGCCCAGCACATTCGGGCGCAGGTTGTCCCAGACTTCCGGGGCCTGGCGATAGATAGCCTTGTTGAGCTTGGCGAGCGGGCCGTCGTGGGAAGGCCGCCGCCCATTGCCCGTGCCGTTCGGCGGGACAGGCCCGCCGGGTCGAAGTTCTTTGACGCTCATAGCGCTTGGCTTTCTGTTCGCCCCGGCCCTGAAGGGCCGGGCTACTATGGAATGGAAGTCGCTCCGCGACTGAAGATAGAGCCGTCGCTTGCCGCTCCTCAGTCGCGGAGCGACTTTCACTAAGAGTAGACCGGCACTTCCAGTGCCGGGTGAGCTTTAAGTGATCGTGTAGTAATGGCCCGGCTCGCTGTACTTTTTGCTTTTGTCCACTTCCAGGTCGCCGCTCGGGGTCAGGGCGATGTCGAACCAGAACAGGGCGATCTGCGCGGGGCCGTGGGTGACATTGCCCATGTCGTCGTACTTGGAGCCGTGGCAGGGGCAGTCGTAGCCGGTCGGCGAGGCGGCGACGGTGCAACCGAGGTGTTGGCAGACCATCGAGATCGCGCCCAATTTTTCGCCGTGCCGGATGATGGAGACCTTCTGGTCAGCGATGTTCTGCTTGGCCCCGTCGGGGAAGTTCGTGGGCTTGCCGATGGAGAACTTGGACGGCGGGCCGTAAGAGACGTTGGGCCAGAAGAAGCGCCCGAAGACCCCCAGCGAACCCACCGTGCCGATGCCGATCAGCCCCCAGGTCGAGAGGGAAAGAAAATTACGCCGCGTCAGCTCCTGCTTCTCGCGGTCATAGTTGATCGCCATTGCTTTAGTTCCTAGTCGTCAATCATCTTCTTCATCGCGGAATACGATGTACTTGGCGTCCTCGGCGTTCTCGAAAGCGCCGTTCTTGACGCCGTACAGGAACGCGATCAATGCAATCATCCCCATGGCTCCGCCCGCGATCAGAAGAGTCCAGATACTTGTCATGGCTGCCGCCTCCACTTCGGCTAAATTTCAGAGGCACGTCCGTTGGAGTCATTATACATTTGGGCGCGGGCGATTGTCAACAGAAACGGCGGGCATTGTGAAATAAATCGCAGGTCGGGGGTGAGCAGCACAGCCGCCTTCCCCTCTCCCCGCCGCGGAAGGGGTGTGACTAGTTTTTGTGAGAGAGGCGGTCAGAAAGAGCGTCAGCGAGCGGGAGAGGGTCAGCGGGAGAAAGAGCGTCAGCGAGTGAACTCGCCGCTGGGTGGTGAAGCGCCGCGTCTCGACCTGCGTCGAGACAGGAGCGGCAGTCGCCTGGCTGTCGGGCGCCTGGCTGTCTGGTGTCCGCGCAGGCGGAGGCTTTATTGGGGTGACAGGCGGCGTCCGCGCCACGCAGCGGCGAGTTCACTCGCTGACCCTCTTTCTCCCGCTGACCGTATGAAGCCCGCCGCAAGCACCCTTGCTTTAGGATTAAGTCTTTAGCGGGGCGTTCCACTTCGGAACTTTAGTTGAAAACCTTTGGTTAGGCGGGCTTCCCCAAGCCTCCTGCCACAAAGTCTTTAGACCGAGCAAAGCGAGTTTGCATGATGTCTAGACAAACAACCTTTCGGGTATAATGTCTTTGTTCTTTGGTTGCCGCCTGGCAGTTAAAATCCGTCAAAGGGACTCGTAGCAGGTTTTCGTCCGTTTGTGCCTCAGCCTGGATTCAGACTTTCGCCAAGAACGGATTAGGAACTTGTTTGGCGAGAGAAAACAAGATACGAGCCGCGCACACGAGCAACGCAGGAACTCAAATTTCTCGGCAGGGCCTTCCAGTGAAAGGTTTCGCTGAGAATATCGGCTGGGACACAGCCGTTGGGCGATAACGTAAGGCGTTGGCCTAAGCGTAGCCCAAGAAGCCGTCGGGGTTTACCCCGTGCGGAGTGTCACATGGAGCGTCGGCATCAGCCGGAACAGAAAAAGCCGGGCATGGTTTGTCAGCCATGCCCGGCTTTTCTGCTGCGCCGGAAGGTATTTCAGGGAGGGATTTGCCGGGGCCTTCTCATCACTTGGACCACATGACCATACTCCTCGCCTTCCACCCCGGCAAGTTTTTGGTGTTCAAGGTCCTCCTCACGACCGAGTTTGCTCGTCCAGGCACCTGTGACGAGCTGCCTCGCGGCGTGAGTGGGTGATCCATTATCATCGGCATACACGGCGACTTTTTCGACATCAGGTTCCAGATCAGCGTCGCCGCACGGCTCATAGCCCAGCGTTTGGAAGGCTTCGGTGATTACTCCCCATGCGTAAACGCCGGGGCTTCTACAGGTGTTGCCTGACACGCTGTAATCCCAGCGTGACTTGTCCCTCTTGCGAGGTTCAAGATGTTGCCAGAGCAAGAATGTTGATGGCGGCGTTGGTGTCTCTGTCCAGGGAAGCGGAACACTTCGGGCAGAAATGCCAACGGTCGCTGAGTTTCTTTTTGGTGCGGCCTTCCAGCCCATCAGGACGGTAGCCACATCCAGAACAATCCTGCGACGTATAGGCGGGATTGACGGCAATCACCTCACGGAGAGCCGTGCCATTAGCATCACGAGCGGCACTTTCAGCCTTCTGCGTGAGGACAGTTCGGAACATAGACCAGGAGGCGTCGGCGATGCTCTTGGCGAGGCAGTGGTTCCTGCCCATGCCCTTGACGTTCAACTTCTCGACGGCGATGACGCCGTATCGGTTGACCAGCCTGCGGGCGGTCTGGTGGACGAAATCATGCCTTCTGTTGCGGGTGCGCTCATGGATACGGGAAAGAACTTTATTGGCTTTACGCCGCTCTTTGGAACGCTTTTTTGTCTTGGCTTGCTTGCGGCCAGCCTTCGCCAACGCCTTTTCGTCACGGCGGAAGAAGCGCGGGTTGTCTACGAACTCGCCATTGGACAATGCCAGAAAGGAGTTCAGTCCCGCGTCAAGACCGACTGCTTCCGCACAGGTTGAAAGGGGGTTATCCTCCTGCTCCACTAGTGATTTTATCACAGAGAAGCAGACGAACCATTTGGAACCATAGCGGCGAACCGTGCAAGTCTTGACTGTGCCAACAACAGGTCTATGCAATTTGGCCTGAACCTGAACCTGCTTGCCGAACAGAGACAGCCAGACGGAAGACTCGCCAATCTTGAACCCGCTTCCTGGATAGGTGATGCTGTCGTACTGCCCTTTGCCCTTCAAGCGCGGGTAGCCAGGGGTTTCTCCCTGCTTGCTTTTATTCTCTTTGACGCACCGAAAGAAGGCTTGAAAGGCGAGTTCTACGCGAATGGCGACGTTCTGCAAAACCTGACTGTGAACGGTTTTGAGTTCGGCGTGGTCTTTCTTCCAGCGCGTGATGGCGGGAGCCTGAGTGTAGTAGGTGGGTGATTTTAACCCTTGCTCATGGAGTGCGGTCCGCTCATGCAAAAGGCTGTTGTAGACAAGGCGGCAAACAGCCAGCGTTTCATTCAACGCCGTCTCTTGCGCCTTGCTTGGGTATAGCCTGAACTTATTGCAAACGACATTCACGGGTTCATTATACCCGAAAACTACTTAAAACACGCAACGCCCCAATATGTCGTCTTAGGAACTAGTTCCTGCTTCGCAGGAAAGACGACGCGCTTATATCCCCATAGATAAATCAAGGGGTCTTACGGCTCTTACGGTAAACCTTTGCAGCGTGTTCTCGCGGGGGATGTTCGGCGGCCAGTAGGCGAAGGGGCTTGGGTCGGGCCACCACCATCTGATCCCGTTATCTAAGGTTTCCTAGTTCTCTACTCCAAGAACACTCGCGTTTGCCGTTCTCTTCCCTGTGTCGTCATACACAAACACAAAGCACTTAGCCGCTTTATCTTGGTCAAAGTAATCCTGCCGGAGCCGCGCAAACCTCGCATAGTAATCTTGCGCCATTTTTCGGCTGGTATATGGTGTTTGATCACCTTGAACTGTCACGCTTATCGTATCCGGTTCTGTGGAAGAAGCAGCGTTGAAGTCAGTTACGCGCATATCTTCACGCATGATTGAAGCCCCTAATTGACCTGTCGCCGTGATGTCACTGTTCCCCGTGTCATCAGTGTTGGAAGAGACGAATGACTCAGACGGCGGGGCAGGGTCTGTCGAGACAGCCGGGGCAGATGTTGCCGCAGGAGGAGGCCCTGATGGGGAGAGGGAGCCAGGGGTGCTGACCACGCTCTCATACTGGGGCGGGTGCATTATTTGTAGGGGCCTGGTATTAGCAGTACGCTTGTTTTCCAGGCTTCTCGTTTTCTAGGATGGTGTTTCTTCCTCCTCGATTGTGAGGAAGATTGTGGTCGAGCCGTTCGGTTCCTGCTTGAGCACGATGCCGCATTGCCAGCAGTAGAAGGTGTCGTCAGCGACCTTGCTTTTGGTCATCGGGTCTTTGCAGTAGGGGCACTTCATTGGTCGGTGTCTCCTTCCCACTGCGAACGGTTGTTCTGCTTGAACGCTTTGCGGAGCCAGGCCAGAGTTTCGTCGCGCTGGTCGCTGTTGAGGTCCCGGCAGTGATGGGCGACGAGGTAGGGTGGCAGGCCCTGGTTGACCCTGCCGCCGTTGATGCGCTCGTGGTTGTACCAGTGCATCCTCTTGTCAATGTCATCGCAGAGTTCGAGGATGCTGTTAAAGTGCATGTCGCACAGGGCGGGGTCGGCCTCTGCCGTCAATGGGCAGTTCGCCGAAGTTGCGGACATGCTGCCAGGTTCGTTGGCTGATGCCCTTGATTTGTGCCTGACGGCACGAAAGGCGTAGACAGTCGTCTACTAAGAGTTGGTCGTTCAAGTGTTTGCTCCTTGCCCGAGCATTCAATTTTGAACGAAGAGGAACCGGCTGGAACCGGCTCCCCTCCGCTCTGGTGTTTGGGCAAAAACCTTTTCTGCACCAGAGCGGCTAACACCTTCTTTTTCTGCTAATAAGTGTGTACGTTTTTCCAGGTTCTTGTTTTTGGAAAACGTGTACGGTTTAGCAGGCTGTAACACATTATTTAGCCCTGGCGAGATGGGAAAGAGGGGTCAGGGCCTCCAATATAGGGCGTCCAAAAACGCCCTGCCCTTACGCGGGCGCAGGGCCATTGTCCCACTGTCGCAAAGCAGCAACGTCCTGAACAATAGCCCTGAACATAGCCCTGACCTCAACCGGCGCTATCGGACTTCTACAATGTCCGCGCAACTGTCTTCACTGAGGGCTATTTCTTAAACCACTCCTGCGGAATCCAGCCGTCCTGATCTTGGAACGGGCCGCTCTCGATCCTGACGTGGTAGACCGTCGCTCCCGTGAAGCCGTCACCGTACCCGATCAGTTTGGCCCTCGTGTGATTTTGGATGAGGTACGCGCCTCCACCGTAGACGATGTTATCGTAGCCGACTTTGTCTTTTGCAACTGCGGCATCATTGAGTTTAGTCTCGTCGTCTTGAGTCGCGGCTACGATAACTTTCGAGGCTCCATCAACATCCGAGGCTCCATTGCGGAGCGACAGGTAGCCGTCGTCCCCGATATTGATGTAAGCGGCCTGCTTCTGCGGATCAAGGCCGTCGGAAGTTTGTTGCGGGCGCTGAGAAACAACGAACAGGAAAAAGCAGGCAACTATTAAGCCAAGAACTACTAGAACGCCGACAGATACGTTTATCAAACTGTTCCCCGACTTCGCTTGTCTGCTCTTTTGGGGCGGCCAAGCGGGAAAAGGCCCGGCGGGTGCTTCCCCACTAGGAACAGGAACGGAGAAGCGTTTGCCACAAGAGCCACAGGACAAACTGCCTTCGGTAAGCGTCTTGGTACAAGTCTGGCAACGATAGGGCATTGAAGCGGTTCCTTTCACCTGATACTTACAGAAAGTATATCAGACAAAGCATTAATCGTCAATTTTCCTAAATGGGAAGTAGTTCCGCCCCATTTTTCGCGTATCGCCCGCCGCCCAGGCGATGCAGTTATACCGTGGCGTCTGCGGGCTTGTGATGCTGTAGCCCACCTGGGCGATCTGCGGGAAGCAGTCTTCTATCTCAGAGGGCGTCATCTAGAGGTAGCCGTGCGCGCTGCCCCAGGACAGCCAATCATTCGTCATCGCCTCCAAATCACCGGCATCCTCCTCAGACACTGGGTTTTCCCCCGTGATTGCCCCGAGCGCCCAGAACCAGTGATCCGGTTCGCGGCGCAGTTCCCCGAAGATTAGGGGCAAAGCAGGTTCCCCCAGCCCGATGATCTGCTGGTAGGCAGGGTGCATGGCAATCGCGGTCACGGAAGACTGCAACGCCGTTTCGCGACGCCATGTGGCGGTCAGAGAATGAAACCGATGCGCGAGGCCATCGGCAGCGGACGGTTCTCTCTTCAGTTCTGGTTCTGTTATTGCCATAGCCGCCTCCGTTAGCCCTATTCTACCTGACGGCGCATGAAAAAGCTCCGGCCTCACGCAGAGGCCGGAGCTTTTCCCGCCGTGTTGGTGTCAGCACAACGTGCTGGTCGCGAGCGGCATGAGCCAGAACAGCGCTGTCCGCTTGTCCCCGCAAACCCGCCTCATTCACGGTCAGGACATCATGGCCTTCCGTACATCATGGCCTTCCGTTCGCAGCATCGAGACCAGACGCGCATCCTGAGTGTCCTCGTCAATGAGCAGGCGGAGGCTCAATCGTCATCCCTCGCGCCCGCAGCCATTGTTTCTCCTGATCGCACTCGTCCTCGAGCAACTGCCGGTTTTCTTCGCAGTAGCGGATGCACTCACGGACGGCTTCTAGGGGCAATTCGCGGCTTTGTGCGATCTCCTCCGCCGTCAACCGATTGGCGCTCATGTCGGACCAGACGGAAAAGGCGCGAAGGCGCCTGCCCTTCACATAAAGCTGCCGACGCCAGGGGTGCGGGCGCGCTTCCAGATGCTGCCATTGCTCGGTCTGGGGCGGGCGGGCGGCTCCGGCGCGGTCATTGTTTTGGCTGCCATGTCGTGATGATACCTCAAACGCCGCTGACTAATTGGCCGTCGGCACCTGCATTCCGAGGACGCGGGAGATGCCGGGCTGGGTCATGGTGACGCCGTACCAGACGGGGGCGGCTTCCATCGTCGTCGGGTTGTGGGTGATGACGATCATCTGCGAGCGCTGCCCGAAGTCGCGCAAAAGATCGGCGAAGCGCTCGACGTTCGCGCCGTCGAGGGGAGCGTCCACCTCGTCCAGCACGCAGAAAGGGCTGGGCTTGACGTAGAGGAAGGCGAACAGGAGGGCGGCGGCGGTCAGGGCGCGCTCGCCGCCGGACAAGAGGGCGAGCGGCTGGCGCTTCTTGCCGGGGACTTGGACGAGGATGTCCACGCCGGTCTCCAAGATGTCGTCCGGGGAGGTCAGGACCAGTTCCGTCTTGCCGCCGCCGAACAGCCGCGTGAAGAGGGTCTCGAAGGCCGCGCCGACGGCCTGGAACGTCTCCAAAAAGACGCCGCGCGTGCCTTCGTCTATCTCTTGAATGGCGGCCAGCAGCTTGGCGCGGGCTTCGTCCAGGTCGGCGGCCTGGGTCAGCAGAAATTCGTGCCGCGCCCGCACCTCCTCGTACTCCTCGATGGCGGCAGGGTTGACGTCTCCCAGGGCGCGCAGCTCGCGGCGCAGGCGGGCGACTTCCTGGGGCATCCCCTCGGCCACATCGGGGTCTTCGTCCAGGGCCAGCGCCGCCTCCAGCGAAATCTCGTACTCCTCCCAGAGCCGGGCGGCCAGCGTATCCCGCTGGACTTGCAGCCGGGCCTCGCGGACCTCATTTTTATGGACGGCGTCCAGGGCCGCCGCCCGTGCCTCGCCCCACGCACGCATCTGGGCATTGGCGTCGTAGGACTCTTGCAGCAAGCTCTGCCGCGCCGCCGACTGCGCTTCCAGGGCGGCCTGCGCCGACTCACGGGCCGAGCGGGCGCGGAGGACTTCCCCTTCCCGCGCCTCGGCCTGCGCGACAAGGGCCTCCAATTCTTCCCCGGCTGCCTCCGCCTGCCGCGCCCGGCGCTCCTCCTGCGCGCCCAGGCTGCCGGCCTCGCCGCGCGCATGGCGACCCGCGCGGTCCAGGCTGCCCGTCTTTTCAGACGTGGTCGCGAGCTGGATGCGAACCGTCGTCAGTTCAGACTGAAGGCCCTCGCGCTCCGCCGTAAGCAGGGCAAGCTGCTCGGCTTCGGCGGCCTGCGTCTCGTCTGCGCCTGCCGTCTCGACGCTGCCCGAAGCCAAAACCGCCACGGCGCGGGCGGCCTGCTCCCGCGCCAGCGTCAGCGTGGCTTCCGCATTCTCGATCCGGCGTACACCCGCCGCGCGCGCCTCGTCCGCCCGTCGGGCCTCGCCTGACGCCCGCTCCGCCCGCCGCTCGGCGTCGGCTTTGGCCCCCGACGCGGACTGCTGGGCGGCCTGCGCTTCGGACAAGGCGCGCTCCGCCGCCTCGCGCGACCCTTCGGCCTCGGCGAGTTCGTTTTGGCATTTTTCGAAGGCGCGCTGCTTTGCCTGGAGGTCGGCCTGGCCCGACGCGATCTCCGTTTTTCGGCCCAAAATATTCGCCGTGCGCCCGGACTGCCGCCCGCCGGTCAGCGCGCCGGTGGGCAAAACCAGCTCGCCCGTCCGCGTCACCACCCGGTTCCAGCCCTTCGCGACGGTGGAGGCGCGCAGGGCGTCGTCCAGCGTCTCGCAGACGAAGACGCGGCCCAGCAAGACTTCCAGGGCGGGCCGGAACTTCGGGTCGAACGTGATGATGTCCAGCGCGGCCCCCAGCACACCGGCCAATCCCGTCGCCCGCCCCAGGTCGAGCGTGTCCCGGCCCGGACGCATCCGGTTCAGGGGCAAAAAGGTCGCGCGGCCCGCCCTGTTCTCGTGCAAAAAGGCGATGGCGGCCTTGGCCGCCTCCTCGGTGTCGGTGATGATGTCCTGCAAGCTCGCGGCCAGCGCAGTTTCAAAAGCTATCTCATACCCGGCGGGCGTCCCGAACGAATCGGCGACGACGGTGAAGTCGCCGCGCAGCTCGCCGCGCTTTCTGGCCTCGAAGATGGCCTTGACGCCCGCGAAATAGCCTTCCTGGGCGGCTTCCAGCTCTTGCAGCGTCCGCAGCCGCGTGGACAGGGCGACCGCTGCCGACTGCGCCGCGCTCGCCCGCGCCTGCACCGCGCCGACTGCCTGCCGGGCGGCGTCGCGCTTCGCCAGCGCCTCCGTCAGCGTCGTTTCGGCCCCGGCGAGCGACGCTTTGGCCGCCTCGACGGCCGCCCGCGCCGCTGTCGCTTCCTGCTGAAGATCGCCCGCGCCGGCTTCCGCCCGCGCCGCTTCGTCGCGCAGGGCGGGCAGGCCCGCTTCGAGTTCGGCGACCCGCGCCCCCGCCCGCGCCGCGTCCGCCTCGCGCGATGCCTGCCGGCGGGCTAAAGCCAAACTCTCCGCCCGCCGCCGCTCCGCCTGCCGGGTCAGGGCGGCGATCTTCTCGGACAGCGCCTGTACGACCGCCTGCCGCTCGCTGGTCTGCCGCCGCAAGGCAATCTCTTCCGCCCGTGCCTCGCCCAGTTCCGCTTCCAGGTCGGCTACCTGCCGGACCAGACGCGCGCGCCGGTCAGCCAGTTCCTCACGCTCGCCCGCCGTCTGTCGCAGCGACTGGGCCAGCCCTTCCGCCCGCTGGGCGGCCAGGGCGCGGGCGCTTTCGGCCCGCTCTGCCGCCGTCACGGCCACCCCATGCGCCTGACGGCAGGCTTCCAGGCGGGCCTCGGCCTCGGCGGTGCGAGCGGCGATGTCCTGGGCGCGCGCTTCCGCTTCGCCCAACCTTGCCCCCTGTTCGGCGGCCTGGGCCTGGCCCTCCTCGCGAGCCGCCCGCACCGCCGTCATCTCCGCATGGGCGAAGCGCAGGTCCACGAGGAGCAGGCTGCTCTCGATGGCCCGCAGGCGATCTTTGAGCGCGAAGTGCTTTTCCGCCCGCTCGGCCTGACGCCGCAGCGGCTCGACCCGGCCCACGATCTCGCTCTGGATGTCACGGACGCGGTTCAGATTGGCTTCGGTCGCCTCCAGTTTCCGCAGGGCCTCGCGCTTTTTGACGCGATACTTCTTGATGCCCGCCGCTTCCTCGAACAGCCCGCGCCGGTCCTCGGCGTTGACCGACAGCACGGCGTCAATCTGCCCCTGATTCACGAGCGAATAGGACTCGCGTCCGACGCCGGTGTCTAAGAACAGCTCGTAGATGTCCTTGAGCCGGCACGGGACCTTGTTCAGAAAATACTCGCCCTCGCCCGTGCGGTAGGCGCGGCGGGTGATCGTCACCTCGCCAAACTCGACCGGCAGGCCGCCGTCGGAGTTGTCCACCGTCAGCGAGACTTCGGCCATGCCCATCGCCCGGCGCCCCTCGCTGCCGGCAAAGATCACGTCGGCGGCCTTTGTCCCGCGCAGGGCCGACGCCTTCTGCTCACCCAACACCCAGAGGATTCCATCGCCGATGTTCGATTTGCCGGAACCATTGGGACCGACGATGGCGGTCACCCCGTCGGCGAACTCCACTTCCGTTTTGTCGGCAAAGGTCTTGAACCCATGCAGTTGCAGCTTCTTCAGACGCATTCGTACCAAGAGTATAGCGCATCGGGGAGTCGCTTGTCAAAATGTGTAAAAAATGTGTAAATATATGGTATAATTGTATTATCCCGACAGGAGACAGCCCATGAAAACCATATTACAAGAACGAAGGCTAAACGCGACGCATCAAGCTGAGGCCTCTTACCACGAGGGCCAAATCGACTCGGAGCAAGATCTGGACGAAGTTGCTCCAAAAATCCGCGTGAGTCTTGACATTTCACCCGAACTTTATGCCAAGTTGCAAGCACTGGCGAAGGACATCCGGGGAACCAAGAGTGACGTTCTCCGAAAGTCGCTCGCGCTGATGGATGTCGCCGTCCAGGCGCACAAGAGCGGCAAAAAGATCGGCATTGCGGATCGAACGGAGCAACTCACGACTGAGATCATCGGCTTCGAGTATTGATCCTTGTGAACAACCAAGGTTGATGCGCCGTGTTCGTCTCCACAAGGAGCAGACACATGGCGGAAGCACCACGCCGAGATCAACCGGCGGAACTAGTAAAAGACGCAGGCCCAGCAGCCCAGCGTCATTGACCTGGATCGCATCGAGACGACCTCCGGCTTTGACAGTCTGACCGAGGCGACCGTCAAGTTCGAGGCGCCGAAGGCCAGAGAAGCGCGGGAGCGGAAAGAGGCCGCCGACCAAATCCAGAAGCACCGGGTAGAGCTAATTAGGCTTTCTCTCGCGGGCCTGCTCCTGCTGGGTTTTTGGGCTTGGCGTCTATCTATTTGCCTTCAAGCCGGAGGCGACGGAGGCGCAGAAGACGCTTGGGACGACGATTCTGACGGCCATCGTCACCGGCGGCGTCGGGTATGCCTTCGGGAAGAAGGAGAACAAGTCGGACAAAGAGTAGAGCGAGGTGCAAAGCCGGGGTGTCAGCCCCGGCTTTTTCTTTGCGGTTTAGAGCAGCGGCGAGAGGCGGAGGTCTTCAAATTTCGCCTGCCCGGCCTGTACGAACAGGCCCAAGTGTGTGCCCCGACCATCGAAACAGCGCTCGACCAGGGTGTGGCGTTCGTTGATGCAGATGTCTATGATCGAACCCTTGAGGCACACGACGATGGCAGCGGCCTGGTCCAGACGCTTGATGCCGGCGGCGGTGGCCTTTGGGCCACCGGCGCGCGCCGGCCATGCCTCCAAAACGACCTGATTCTCGTGCGGGAGAAAGCGGAGCCGGTAGCCGGTCTCGCCGCGCTCATCCGCCCGCAGCAGAAGCCCGTATTCGGCGACCCCGGCGGTCGGGATGACCTGGAGCGTGAGGACGGCGTCGGCGGGCGCGTCGGGGATCAGCGCCGTTGCCGTCTCCTCCCCGGCGCTCAGGTCCCCGGCGCTCAGGGTGATCGCGCCGTCTGCCTCCCGGACGGCGTTCGCCGCGCGATCTTGCAGCCGCCAGGGGAGCGGCAGGCCGGTTTGGGGCATCATTTCGGGGACGAAGCGCGTCGCCAGAGTGCCGTCGTCCTCTTGAAGCAGCTCACGGAAGACGGCGCTGCCGGCATAAACGTAGCCCCCGTCGTCGCGGCCGCCCTGGCGCCACGGCAGGAAACCGACCGCGAGCCGACGCCCGCCCGTCCAGCCCGCCGTGCGCGGGACGGCCAGGCTCGGCCCCTCGATCGCGAGGCGCCGCGCGCGTTGCCACGGCCCCAATGGGTCGCGGGAAAGCCAATACTGTAACTGCGCGCCCTGGGAATAAACGAGATACCACCAGCCGTTCCAGAAGAAGTGTTCGGGACATTCGGGGCAAGGGTCTTTGTCCAGCGTGAGGCAGGGACCTTCATACCGCCATTGTTGCAGGTCGTTCGAGGTGTAGTGGGCCAGCACGCCGCGCTCAGGCCCATCGCCGGGCGCGTCGCCGGGCAGGCGAGAGGCCGTCACCAACATGTGGAACGCGCCCGTCTCCGGGTGGCGGAAGACGAACGGGTCCCGGTGGTTTCGCGGGTCCAGGCCCGGCGGGGCGGCGAACAGCGGGTTGTCCGGGGATTTATCGAAGCGGATCAGGTCGGGGCTATCGGCCCGGCAGACGGCCTCGAACACGGAGCCGTCCGGGCGCTTGATCCGCGTGGCATAGAAGGCGTGGCAGACCCCTTCGTGCTCAAAGATGGACCCCGTGCAGATGCCGTGCTGGTCAACTTCCCCCGGCTCCCCGATCGGGACCGCAAGGGGGTAATGCTCCCAATCTGTCAGGTTCGCGGTCGAGGCGTGCGCCCACTGGTGCCCGCCCAGCCCCTCCTGCTCGGCGTGATGGGGGCGATCCAGCAGATAAAACAGATGAAACCGGCGGCCGTCCCAAAACGGCATCATATCCCCGGCAAACTCTTCGTCGGCGGGCGGTTTCCAGTATTGCACTCAGATACTCCTCTTGAATGGCCCCATCAATCGGCCAGCAGCCAGTCGGCAAACGTGCGGCTCCGCGCGACGATCTCCGCGTTCAGGCGGTCGTTGGCGGCGATCTTTTGCTCGGCGGCCTCGCGCGTCAGGCCCCACGCGGTCCTGTGACGGCCCGCCAGGCGGTCGAGGGCGACATCGAGCGGCGTGTCCAGATACCACCGCTCGTCGAACAGGCGGGAAACGGCCTCCCAACCGTCCTCTCGGTGCAGCAGGTACAGCCCTTCCACGAGGACCAGACGGGTGGCCGGCCCGACGGCGTGCGCGCCCTCCACGGGGTCGCCAATCTCGTGCCGGAAGTCCGGCCAGGGAACCGATGCGCGCCCCGCCGCCGCGCGCACGGCCCGCAGGCGGCCGGCCAGCGCGGGGACGTCGAACGTCCACGGGGCGCCGCGCCGGGCGAAGGCTTCGGCGGGGTCGGGCATCCGCCGGAGCGCGTCCTGGGTGAGATGGAACCCGTCCATGCCGAGCACGGCGAGCGTGTCCGGCCCGGCGGCGGCGTTCACCTCATCGGCCAGCCGGGCGGCCCGCGTGCTTTTCCCCGCCCCCGGCAGGCCCGCCAGCCCGACAAGTGCGCGCGGCGCGTCCGGCGTCAGCCGCGCCAGCAGGCGCTGCACAGGGTCCTCAAGGAACGGCGCCATCATCCCTACCTCCGCTCGACTGCCGCCTGCAAAAAGTCAACAGCGTTGCCGCCAAGAGTATAGCGTATTGGAGGGAGGGTTGTGACACTCCGCACGGGCCGAGGCCCGACGGCTTCTTGGGCTACGCTTAGGCCAATGCCTTACGTTGACGCCCAAAGGCGGTGTCCCCGCCCATTCCGCAGGACAAGAACACAGTTCGAGCCTGCGA
>JAABUX010001050.1_pt1 | contig 43649 bp, 37 predicted proteins | sample 5561851 | NCBI WGS metagenome assembly JAABUX01 (sample SAMN10711883, study PRJNA513361) | rock metagenome | isolation source: Antarctica rocks | place: Antarctica: Victoria Land, Richard Nunatak red sandstone | collected 2016-01-03 | reverse complement strand
CGCGCTCCGTCGGCTCGCGGTCCACAACCCCCGTCCACGTAATGTCATAAAAGCAAGACCCTGGCCGATCCATCTGCCCCCATATGTCGATCAGCACAAAGTCCCCCCGGCGGATCGGCTGCGAGCTCAGCTCCGTCGGCTCATAATGCGAGTCCGCGCTGTTCGGCCCCACGCTCACGTTGGGTCCGTGATCCCAGATCAACCCTTCCCGCTCCATCGCCTCGGACAGCCACGTCACTATCTCGAACTCGTGCGTCCCCTCAGCCGAGCGCGCCCTCTGCCCCATCACCTTCCAACCCTCGGCCAGGATCGCGTCGATCTTTCCCTGCGCCTCGAAGTGCGTCGCAATCTGCTCCTCGGTCAGCACCGCCTCGAACTGGCTGACGAGATCCGCCGAGCTCACAATCTCCTTGCCCATCGCCCGCAGCAGCTCCACCGTGCCTGCGTCTACCATCGAGACATACATGATCGCGTTGCGCGGCGAGTACTGCATCGCGATCCGCTTCGCTCCGGCCAGCAAAACCTCCAGTCGTGACTCAAGCTCCTGCCACGAGGAGTACACCGTCTTCGATCCGGGAAGGGGATCGAGCCTGCCCGCCTCGATCCGGTGCAGCAGTTTGCGCGGCTCGCCCGTCGCCGGCACAAAGTAAAACCACCTCCGCGTTACATGCAGCGTGCTGCTCAGGCCAAGAATCCGGTACCCGAGCGGGTCGCGGTAGTGGTGATCGTAAAAGAGCCAGCCATCGATCTTCTGGTCGCGCAGAGCTGCCTGGATCGCTTCGAGGTTCACGCCTCCATACTACTGCGCCCCGCACTCTCCGCTCAGCAGAACAGAAAGGGCCGGGAGAGAATCCCGGCCCTTCAGCTGCCATTCCGTTCGAGCCTACGCGTTCGCCGCAGCCTCGACTTCCTTTTCAGCCGCCTTTGCCTCGGCAAGCTCCGCCATCTGCTTGCGCTTCACATCAGCCGAGTTCTGCCCAAGCTCCGCGGCCATGGTCTCCGTCGTGAACGACTCGATCATGTCGCCCGCGTGGATGTCCTTGAAGCCGTTCAGGTCGATACCGCACTCCACGCCCTGTCGAACCTCGGACACATCGTCTTTGACGCGTTTGAGTGATCCGATCCGGCCCTTCCAGACCTCCGCTCCGTCGCGCATCACGCGCACCTGGTTCTCGCGCTTGATGAGCCCGTCGACCACACGGCAGCCGGCAATTTGCCCGACCTTGGTGATCTTGAAGACCTGCAGCACCTCCGCGCGACCGGCGTAATTCTCCTTGAACACCGGCTCGAGCAGGCCGTACATCGCCTTCGTGATCTCGTCTTGCAGCTCGTAGATGATCGAATGCAGCCGAATCTCGACGTTCTCGCGATCCGAAAGCTCCTGCGACTTGCGCTCCGGCCGGACGTTGAACCCGATGACCACAGCATTCGACGCCGAAGCCAGAAGGATGTCCGACTCGGTGATCGCGCCCACACCGGAATGGAGCACACGAACCCGAATCTTCTCGGTCGACATCCGCTGCAGCGAATCGGCCAGCACCTCGACCGAACCCTGCACGTCGCCCTTGAGGATGAGGTTAAGGTCCTTCATGCCGGCCTGCTTGATCTGCTCGGCCAGGCCCTCGAGCGAGACGCGGCTCGACTTCGCCAGCTGGGCCTCGCGCTCCTTCATCTTGCGGTACTGTGCAATGCCCTTCGCCTTGTCGCGGTCCGCCATCACCAGGAACGTATCGCCCGCATCCGGCATGCCCTCAAGACCCAGGATCTCGACCGGAGTCGAAGGTCCCGCCTCGGTGATCGGCCGACCGCGATCGTCAAACATGGCGCGGATCTTGCCAAACGTATTGCCGACAATGTAGCTGTCGCCCGTTCGCAAGGTTCCGTTCTGAATCAGCACCGATGCCACAGCGCCGCGTCCGCGATCGAGCTTCGCTTCGATTACCGTGCCAACCGCCGGCCGCTCCGGTGTCGCCTTCTGCTCGTTCACGTCCGCTACCAGGCAGATCATCTCCTCCAGCCGATCGAGATTCAGCCGCTTCTTCGCCGAAACCTCGACGTACTCGACGTCGCCGCCCCATCCCGTAAGCTGCAGGCCGCGCTCGGCGAGCTGCTGCTTGATCCGGTCCGGGTTCGCGTCCGGCTTGTCGATCTTGTTAATCGCCACGATCACCGGCACATTCGCCGCCTTCGCATGCGCGATCGCCTCGATCGTCTGCGGCATCACGCCGTCGTCCGCCGCCACCACGATCACGACAATATCCGTGATCTTTGCGCCGCGTGCACGCATCCGCGTAAACGCCTCGTGACCCGGCGTATCCAGAAACACGATCTCGCGCCCAAACGCCGGCGAATCCGGCTTGGTCACATGGACCTTGTACGCTCCAATGTGCTGCGTAATTCCGCCTGCCTCGCCTGCCGCCACATCCGTCATCCGGATCGCGTCAAGCAGCGACGTCTTTCCGTGATCGACGTGGCCCATCACCGTGACTACCGGCGACCGTGATATCTCGACCATGCCGCTCGTGTCTTCGAGGAAGCCCTCGATCGCCTCGTTCTCCAGCTGTTCTTCGACCGTGATGACGGTTGCGTCCGCGCCGAACTGCCGCGCCACATCCTTCACCAGCTCGCCCTCGAGCGACTGGTTGACCGTCACAAATACGCCCCGCATCAGCAGGATCGCGATCAGGTCCTTTCCACGAACCTCCAGCTTTTCGGCAAGATCCTTCACGCTGATGCCTTCTGTCACCGTGATGGTTCTCGTGATCGGAACCGGTTCACTGGATTGCGAAAAGGACGCAGCCCCGCCAAAACGCGGCGGAGGCGTAAAGCCCTTCATCGGACCTTCTTTGCTCTTCTCGTAGCGCTGTCCACCGCGACGCTGCCCCGGCCGCGCTGCCGGTCGCGGAGCTCCGCCCGGAGCCTCGCCCGGTCCGGGCAACATCCCCGGCGCTCCACCCGGTCCACCCGGACGTGCGCCAAACCCTGGCCGCGCTCCAAATCCCGGCCGCGCCCCCGGCGTGAACCCGGGTCGCTGCCCCGGACCTCCAGGCCCTCCGCCCGGCCCCGTCGGAAACGTCCGCGTCGGGTGCATCGGCCTGCGCACACCCGGAGGTCCGCCGAAGCCCGGCCGCTGCCCCGGAGCTCCGCCCTGCCCGCCAAAGTTGCTGGGGCCACCAGATGCACCCGGTCCGCCCGGACCTCCAGGTCCACCCTGCGGCCGGGGACGTTCAAAGATCGGTCGCCCACGCGCCGGCGCACCGGGCACCGGAGGAGGTGCCGTGTAAATGGGACGCGGTCCCGTCTGCGGCATGATCACGCGACGCGGCGGAGGTCCGGCAGCCGCCGCGGGTGCTGCGGCCGCCTCGACTGGCGCCTCCGCTGCTTCCGGAGCAGAGGTTGTCGACGACGGAGCAGCGGCGACCGGAGCCGGCGATGCGGGTATTGCGGCGGGAGCCGCTGAGGCTGGTACCGCCACCGGTGCCGCCGCGAGGGCAGGAACGGGCGCAGGCACAGGTGCAGCAGGCGCTGCAACGGGAGCCGGTGGGGGCGACGATGCCCCCGACGGGCGTGCAGGTGTGGGAGGTGTAGCGACGGCGACCGGCCGTTGGTCCGTGGCTGCAGGTCTGGCCGTCGTTCCGGGTGCCGGTGGACGCGCAATCACCGGTCCCACAGGAGGCTTGCTCGCGATCGCCGGCGTTGCCGGAGGAGCCACAATATTCGCGCCCTGCCGCGGCAACGGGACGACCCGCCGCGGTGCGGGAGCCGAAGCTTGAATGGCCGGCTGGGTCTGCTGCGGAGAGGGCGCTGCCGGTATCGGCGTAGCCGCACCAGCCGAGACTTGCGGTGCTGCCGGCGGAGCTGGAGCCGCGGCCATCGGCCTCTGGGGGGTGGGAGTGGCCGCGCTCGGCGCCGCTGCCGTCGTGGGCGGAGGAGGCGCGACCACCGTCGGCCGGCCTGCGACATGAGGTGCGGCCTTTACCGCTGCCTCCGCTTGCCTGCGCTCCAAAATCGCTCGCACCGCGTCGCCCGGCTTGGCCGCCTTCGACAGGTCAATCTTCGGAATAGCAGCCTGTGGTCGGCCACCATTGCCCTGCGATCGGCTGCCGCCGTTGATGTAGTTCCGCACCCTCTCGGCCTGATCCGCTTCGATCGAGCTCGAGTGTGTCTTTCCGGTAACGCCGATTGCCTCGAGAGCATCCAGAATGGGTCGGCTCTTGACCTCCAGCTCTCTCGCCAAATCATTGATTCGAACTTTGCTCATCCGTCCCTTTTCGCTTCCCCTGCGCCCTTAGCTGCTCATGTTCAGCCTCATCGTGGGAATGTCTATTGTACGTAAAATCCATCGTTTTGCAGCATCTTCGAGGCCGCCCCGGCGACGCCGGGGCAGGCCGCGATCAGCCGCGGTCATGACCGTCAGTGTCGATCCCCTCGTCGGAGACCTCGTTTGCCTGCACGGCGAGGTTATCCACCTCGTCGTTCTCAAGCTCAATCTTCTCCTCGCGCGCATCCGCGTCGTCGTTCGCGTCGCTCATGCTCGCCCGGTCCTCGGCCGCAATCAGATCGTCCGTCGACACGCCGTTCAACTCCTGCGCCTCGCCAAACTCCGCCGCCTCCTCCGCCAGCCTCTCCTCCGTCGTTCCTGACAGCCTCTCGCTCAGCATGCTCTCCGCCTCTCCAGTGCTCTCTTCCGCCGCAATGATGTTGTCTTCTGTAGATGCTTCCGAGCCGAGAGACGCTTCGACATCACGTGCGTGGTCCGGGTGCGAAACCTCGGCGTCCGCCGATGCCTCTGCGGCATCCCCTTCAATCTCGCTCGCCGCCGCAATCGCCGCCACGGCCGGCCTCTCCTCGCCCTCCTCATACTGGCCGAAGTAGTGCCGCACCGCCGTCGAAATCTTCTCGACCGTCTTCTCTCCAATGCCCGGAACCTCTTCGAGCTGCTCCGGCGTCATATCCGCCAGCTCCTCGATCGTCGTAATCCCCGCGGCAATCAGCTTCTCCAGAATCTGCTCACCCAGCTCCGTCACCTGCTCGATCGGCGTCGTCGGCCCACCGCTCATCGCGGTCATCTGCTGCTCGACCTCCTGGCGCTTCTCCTCTTCGCTCTTGATGTCGATCTTCCACTGCAGCAGCTTCGCCGCCAGACGCACGTTCTGGCCCTTCTTGCCGATGGCCAGCGATAGCTGCGTATCGTCGACGATCACCTCGATCTGCTTCTCGCCCAAATCCGTGATCGACACCCGGCTCACCTTGGCGGGCTGCAGCGCCTTCTCGGCAAACGTCGTGATCTCCTCCGAATACTCGATAATGTCGATCTTCTCGCCGCGCAGCTCGCGGATAATCGACTGCACCCGCATCCCCTTCATGCCCACGCACGCGCCCACCGGGTCCACATCCTTGTCGCGGCTCATCACCGCAATCTTGGTCCGCTCGCCCGCCTCGCGCGCAATCGCCCGGATCGTCACCGTTCCGTCATAGATCTCCGGAACCTCGCTCTGGAACAGGCTCGAAACCAGCCCCGGCGCCGCCCGGCTCACAATGACCTGCGGCCCCTTGGCCGCGCGATCCACCCGCAGCAGCACCACGCGCACCCGCTCGCCCACCGCAAACTGCTCCAAGCGTGACTGTTCGCGCTTCGGCATCCGCGCCTCCGCCTTGCCCAGGTCGAAGATCGTGTCCATCGGCTCCAGCCGCTTCACCGTCGCATTCAGCACCTCGCCCGCCCGGTGGTTGTACTCGTTGAACACCGTATCGCGCTCCGCCTCGCGCACCTTCTGGAAGATCACCTGCTTCGCCATCTGCGCCGCAATCCGCCCCAGCGGCGTCGTGTCCTTGTAGAACCGCAGTTCGCCGCCAACCTCCACCTCGGGAGCCATCTCGCGCGCCTTCTCCAGCGAGATCTGGTTCGTCTCGTCCTCCACCTGCTCCGGCGTCTCCACCACCGTCTTAAACACATACGCCCGGATCTCGCCCGTCTCACGATCCATCTCCGCCCGCATGCTCTCCGTCGTCTTGTAGTACTTCCGTGTCGCCAGCGCGATCGCATCCTCCACCGCGCCCACCACAATCTCCGGGTCGATTCCCTTATCCTTGCTCAACGTCTCAATCGATTGGTATAGAACACTTGCCATTGCTTTTCCTCGTCCGTCCCTTGCTTCAGTCGTACTTGCCTCTGCTGTCATCCTGCTTGTCTCTGCTGTCAGCTTGCTTGCCTCGCTGCCATCTTGCTTGCCTCGCTGTCATCTTGCTTGCCTCTGCTGTCAGCTTGCTTGCTTCTGCTGTCAGCATGGCTTGTTGCTTCTGCTGTCAGCATGGCTTGTTTCTGCTGTCATCCTGAGCGCAGCGAAGGATCCCGATACTCCCCCGGTCACCTCAGCCCTTCGCACCTTTTCAACCGAAGACGCCTTGAATCGAAGACGCCCTAAATCTCAGCAACCAAATTCGCCTTCTCCACATTGCTCAGCGGGATCTCAATCTCCGCCGCCTCAACCGCCTTCTTCCCCTTGCCCTTCTGCTTCACCGCCGCCAAATCCAGCGTCAGCACATCGTCCTTCAAACCCTTCAGCCGCCCGCGCCATTGCCGGTTCCCATTCACCGGCGTAAACGTCTGCAGCTTCACCAAACTCCCCGCAAACCGCAGGTAGTCCGCCGCCTTTGATAGCTTCCGCTCCAGCCCCGGCGACGAAACCTCCAGCGTGTACTCCGCGCCAGGCACCAGATCTTCCACGTCCAGCACCATCCCGAAGTCCTGCGCAAACTGCCCGCAGTCCTCATGCGTCACGCCCGAAAGCATCTCCACCGGAACCCCCTTCGGCAGAACCGCCCCGGAATCTTCTGTCGCAGCCAGTTCAGCGAGCCTCGCCCGCCCCTCCGCGTCCTTCTCCAGATACACCCGTAGGGTCCGGAACTTGGCCGCCCCGGTCATCTCCAGATCCACGACCTCCAGCCCAAACGAGGCCGCGATCCGATCCGCCGTGCTCCGAATTTGATCGAGCTTCACTGCCATCCAACAACCCGCAGACGCCCGGGAGGGTCGCTCCGGAAAACGCCCTTTAGAGCAAATAAAAAGTGGGCTTCAGCCCACTCATCTCTTCCGCCAGCCCCGGACACCGCACGGGAAAACATCGCTGGGGAACAAAACAGCTGAATAGATGATACATCGAATACCTTACCGCTTCAAACTTCAGGCAAACCCTCCAAATCCCTGGACCGCTGTCATTCTGAGCCGAAGGTGGAAGAATCCCAGTATTCCCCCCGTGCTACACACGTCATCCCCACCACCAACCATGGAACGCCATCAGCCGGGAAGGTACGTCTTACAGCTCCGCATCGTTCTCCAGCCCGCCACATCACCGCCCGCTCTGCGGCACCGCCACCACCTTCGCCATCGGGAAACCCTCCGCCGCCGCCCTCGCCTCCACCTCCCGAAGCACCTCCGGCGTCATCACCGGCGTCCTCGAAAGCACCCACAGACTCTTGTGGTTGGGACTTCCCACCAGAGCCCACTCGTACTCCGGTCCAACGTCCAGCACCCAGAACTTCTTGTAAAACGGCCAGATATACCGCACCTTCAGCTTGCCGTCCCCGCTCTTGTCCTGCGCCCTGGCCTGGACGTTGAAGACGTTCGGATACCCGCTCTTCGCCTTGCACGAGACCACCACCAGCAGCCGGTCCGGCTTCTCGCCATCCGCGATCAACATAAACCCGTCGCCCACGCACCGCTTCTCCCGCTTGTTCGGAAGCCGCGCCATCTCATACCACGTCCCCGTCGAGCGGTGAAGGTCCAGCTTCGGCACCGCACTCACCGCCTGCGCTCTCAAACCCGCCGCCGCACCCAGAAGCACACACAGAAGCAAGCCCACCCCACTCCCACCCGCTCTCAGCAACCGCTTCACCATCCACACCTCTCAACCGCTCCACTTGTTTCGATGCCGTCCCAGAGTACATGTGCCCCTCCCGTGGACGTATGCCCACACTTTGTTCCAGCAGCGTCTAGCTGAGCTGCATCGAAGACGTGGGTTCCGGCCAATCCACATTGTCAAGGCTGAAGAAGCTCACCCGCGAGCTATTCGAGCCCGCGCGTGGCGCACTCCACCCTCTCAACTCCTTAGAATGGAAGTACGACGAATCCAGAGAGGCTTGCTCTCGGCGAGTGCGAATGGAGGTCCCTGCACCCAGGTACGAGCCTAAAGTCTCTTGACGGAATACTTTGCGCAATAAATACGGGGAGGGGGAGGTGCTCCATCTCGCGGTCGAGTCCCCTCAGCCGCCGCTCGTCCGGCCGGAAGCATCGACGCGGTTGCCCTGCTCCCGATCCCTCTCTACAATCGAGAAACCTCAAGGTAAGGTGAGCCCCATTCCCCGCTCCCATGGGGAGAGACGAGCCAACACCTACATGATCCACTCCCCCCTGCCCGAGGCGCTCACCTTCGACGACGTCCTCCTTGTACCCGCATACAGCGAGGTCGTTCCCACCCAGGTTTCCACCGAAACCCGCCTCACCCGCGACATCACCCTCAACACCCCCCTGATGTCCGCCGCCATGGACACCGTCACCGAGTCCCGCCTCGCCATCGCCATGGCCCAGCAGGGTGGCATGGGCGTCGTCCACCGCAACCTCTCCATCGACCAGCAAGCCGGCGAGATCGATAAGGTCAAGCGCTCCGAGAGCGGCATGATCGTCGACCCCGTCACCATCGCCCCCGACCAGCCCATCGCCGCCGCCCTCGACGTCATGCGCCGCTACAAGATCTCCGGCGTCCCCGTCACCAGGGACAAGAAGCTCGTCGGCATCCTCACCAACCGCGACCTCCGCTTCATCTCCGAGACAAACCTTCCCATCGGCGACGTGATGACCAAGGACCACCTCATCACCGTCCCCGTCGGCACCACCCTCGAAGAGGCCGAGCACATCCTCCACCAGCACCGCGTCGAAAAGCTTCTCGTCGTCAACGACGACTACGAACTCAAGGGCCTCATCACCGTCAAGGACATCCAGAAGAAGCTCAAGTACCCCAACGCCTCCAAGGACTCGCAGGGCCGCCTCCGCGTAGCCGGCGCCATCGGCGCGACAGGAGACTTCCTCGAGCGAGCTGCCGAGCTCGTCGCCAACCGCATCGACGCCCTCGCCATCGACTCCGCCCACGGCCACTCCTCGCGCGTTCTCGAGGCCGTCGCCGAGGTCAAGCGGCGCTTCCCGCACGTCGCCCTCCTCGCCGGCAACGTCGCCACCTACGAGGGCGCCCTGGCTCTGATCGACGCCGGCGCCGACGCTATCAAGGTCGGCATCGGCCCCGGATCCATCTGCACCACGCGCATGGTCACCGGCGCCGGCATGCCCCAGATCACCGCCATCTCCGAGGCCTTCCGCGCCGCCCAGGAGCGCGACATTCCCGTCATCGCCGACGGCGGCATCAAGTACTCGGGCGATGTCACCAAGGCCATTGCCGCCGGCGCGTCGGTCGTCATGATGGGCTCGCTCTTCGCCGGCGTCGACGAGAGCCCCGGAGAGACCATCCTCTACCAGGGCCGGTCCTTCAAGGCCTACCGTGGCATGGGCTCGCTCTCCGCCATGGCCCAGGGCTCGGGCGAACGCTACTTCCAGGGCAGGGACGACATGGACGACTTCTCTTCCGGGGACCGCCCTTCCCTCACCGCTCGGGAGGGCGCCATCTCCAACCGCCTCGCCAAGTTCGTCCCCGAAGGCATCGAGGGCCGCGTCCCCCACCGGGGGCCCTTGGAGGCCATGGTCTACCAACTCGTCGGCGGCCTCCGCTCCGGCATGGGCTACCTCGGCTGCTCCACCATCGCCGAGCTTCAGACCAACGCAAGATTTATACGTATCTCCAACGCCGGCCTGCGCGAAAGCCACGTCCACGACGTCATGATCACCCGCGAGGCTCCCAACTACCACGTCGAATAACCTGCTACTGCGATCAGCCTCAATGTGTGCCGTGCGGCTTATTCGGCGATCAGCCGTTCGTCTCAAGCACCATGGCATCAAATCGGTGCCTGGTCACAAACCCGTGCTCCTCATATAGTTTCACTGCCGTACGGTTCTCTTCCGTCACCGTGAGACTGATGGCTGCATACCCGGTCTGCCGCAGATGACGCATGCACTGCTCCAGCAGCAGCGCGCCCAGCCTCTCGCGCCGGCGCTCCGGCGCCACGCAGAGCTGAGTCACATGCGCAACGTCGTCCGCCACCCGGGAGCACAGGATAATTCCCGCGAGCCTTCCACTCCCCGTCTCTTCCATGACCCAGGATTGATCACCCTGGAAGACCCCGCACCCGGGAAAGCGCACGATGTTGTGCAGAAACCGCAGAGATCCGTGCAGCGACCGGTACTGATCATTGATGCGCGCATCGACATGGCCCACGTAACAGGCGTGAATCAACTCCGCCGCCGCCTGGTAGTCCGTCGTGGACCATCGCCGAAGCGTGAAACCGGGAGGAACAGCGCGCAGTTCAGCAAAGTGTAGAGCACTGCCAAGCTCGGCTTCCATGAACAGGCGCGGGTAGGTAATAAAGCCTCCCTCACGGAAGACACTCTCAAACGTAGGTGAGTCGTACAGCAGAAGCTGTGACTCGATGCGCTGCACCGAAGGGGAGGCCCGCAACAGCTCGAGCAGATGTCGCAGCAAGGTAGTGACAATGCTGTTCGCGTCATGCTCCGAGGTGGGCACAGCGAACGCGTCTCCGACCACGGCCTTCATCCCTTCGTAGACACAAAAGGCAAAGCCGCACACCCTGCCGTTCTCGACGGCGACAAAGCCGGGCAGGATGTGAGTGTCGAGGTACTGCAGGAGCAGCTCCGTGGAGCTTCGGTAGTTCCACCGGAGCCGATCCTCCCAGACACGCGCTTCGGTCTCCAGCAGCGGTCGCATCTGCTTCGCCGAGAAGTGACGCAGGTCCAGGACTTCCAGATGTGTTTGGCCCGTCATGCAAAGGAGGTTTGAACGAGCTTATACGATGTCCGCGCGAAGGTGGAATCCAGCAAAGAGGCACAGCTTGAGATCATTGCTTCGCCGCGACGCGGTAGACCGCGAGCCCTTGCGGCTCGAAGAGGAACACGGGCTGGTAGACCCGGCCAGCCAGCCACCGGTCAAGATCACCCGTATCGCTCGAACGGATCACGAGAATATGCTCCTGAGCCGGCACCCCGTCCGTACTGTAATGCGTCGTAGGGTGATTCCGGTAGAACGCGATGCCATAGTCCATATCCCGCCGGACCTCTTCGGTGGCCACCGTCGAAACGCCCGGCGCCTCGCGTGCGATCTCTGCTGCAAGCGGCCGGGCCGAGTAGTTAAGATCCAGATCCTTGCCATGAAAGCCAAGCAGAAAGATCAGCGCTCCGAGAACCGGAATCAGGGTGGCAGTAAGGACCTGAGGAATGCCATAGCGCCTGACCATAAGGATCACCTCGGCGGCAATCATCAGCGCAGTCGCCGCCGCAATGAAGAGCCAAAGTCGTGAGGGAACCAGTGTCTCGTACTTCATGTGCTGCGGAGCCAGCACAAGCACAAAGCCGAGAGTGGCGCAGACCGCTGCATGGGTCCAGAGCAGCCAGTGCGGCAGACCTTCGCGCCGAATGCGGTTGAGATAATCTCCGGTAAGAATGGTAAGCGGCGGAATGGACGGGAGGATGTAGCCGGGCAGCTTGGAGCCGGAAAAGGAGAAGAACAGGATTGGAAACAGAGTCCAAAGCACCAGGAACTCGGGAAAGGCATCGCCCGCGCGCGTGTGGCCAAGGTACCTCTGCGGGTTGTGACGCACCTTCCACTCCGCGACCGAGACCTGGATGGCATCGACCAGGGCACGCCCGGAGAGCGCAACCCACGGCATCAGGCCCAGCACAAGCACTAGAGCATAGAACCAGAAGGGCTGGTGATGCTGGTAGCGGTTCGTGGCGAAGCGTTCGAGATTGTGCTCGAGAAAGAAGAAGCGGAGAAAGGTCGGATTGCGGCGTTGTACCTCGATGTACCAGGGCAGCACCATGACGAGGTAAAGAATGACGCCGGGCAGCCAGATCGTCCGTCGTAGGAGCGACCACTCGCGGCGTAGCGCGGCGAACAGCAAAATGATCGCGAGAGCCAGAAATGGCGCCACCGGACCCTTGGCAAGGGTAGCTGCGGCGCCGAAGAAGTAGAGATCGAACAACCAGAACTTCTTACCGGTCTCATACCAGGCGTACCAACCGAGCATTCCGATGCAGAAGGGGGCGGCTAGTTGCATGTCCGTGGAGGCGCCCCGGGCAAAGCCCACGATGCCGACGCAGGAGGCTGTAATCAGAGCCGCGTCCAGGTGGCCGCCCGGCCGGAACCTCCGCATGTGGAGAAAGATCAGGACGATCAGAGCAAAGGCGCCGGAGGACGAGGGCAGTCGCGCCGACCAGTCCGAAACGCCGAACTCACGGAAGAAGCCCATCGCACGCCAGTAATAGAGGGCAGGCTTTTCGAGCCAGGGCTTCCCGTAGAGGATGGGGGTGACGGTGCCTCCCACGAGGCAGTGGTAGGAGTCCTGAAGAGCTTCCGCCGAGAGATGCCGGGGGACGATGCTGGTGTGGAGCTCAGCGCAGATGCTGGTGTGCGCCTCGAGCATCTCGCGTGCAATCTGAGCGTAGCGCGGTTCGTCGGCGCCTACAAGTCCAAGCTGATCGCCTCCAAAGAGCGGTACGAGACCGTAGAGCAGAAGAAAAAACGAGACCACACAAAGCATCAACAGCTCGCGAAGCACGGTGGCGCTCGGCAGGTTGAGGAAGTTCTTAAGTCTGCTCCAGAGAGCAGGTTGCCCCGGGCCCCGAGAGGCTGTCGCTGGTGTGCCTACGTCCATGTCTTCGGTATCGGCCGGCCAGACCAGCTTAACAGAGCGCCTTTCTAAGCTGCGTCACGATACGATCCGCGGCGTCCTCGATGGGGCCGTGGAGGGTGCAGCCGCTGGCGGTGCGATGGCCGCCACCCCCGAAGAACTCCGCGACCTTGGCCACGTCGAGGACGCCTTTGCTGCGGATGCTGAGGCGATACCGGTCGGCCTCGGGAGCTTCGCGGAGGAAGACGGCCGCCTCTACGCCGGTGACGCCGATGAGGTAATTGACTACCCCCTCGCAGTCCTCCACTTCAGCCGAGACGCTCTCGATGTCGTCAAGCGTCACCCAACTCCAGGCGATAGGACCTTCGCGCCTCATGCGCGAAAGGGCAGTACCCAGGAGGCGCACCTTGCTCTCCGGGCTGGAGAAAAAGACGTCCCTGGCAATCTGGCCGGGGTGGGCGCCGGAGACGGTGAGAGCGTGCGCCAGGGCAAAGGTGCCGGCATCCGTGCCGTCGTAGGTGAAGGCTCCGGTGTCGGAGAGTATTGCCGTGTAGAGGCAGGTTGCGATCGCCGGCGTGATTTCGGCGCCGGCTGACACCGCGATCTCATAGATCATGGCGCCGACGGCACAGGCGGTGGGATCGATCCAGTTCCAGGTGCCGAAGGGCCGGCCGGAGGCGTGGTGGTCGATGTTGATCAGGGGGCGTCCGCTGAGTCCTGAAAGTCCAGAGCGCTCGGTGCTGTCGCATTCGAGGAGGATGCATGGGAGATCAGACGCGGCGTCGTGGGTGTGCCGGATACGCTCCACGCCTGGGAGGGAGCGGTAGATGAGGGGGACGGGATCGGCAAGCACCAGGTCGACCTCGCAGCCGATGTGCTCGAGGATGCAGGTGAGCGCGAGCATGGACCCGATTGCGTCGCCGTCAGGCCGGGCGTGGGAGCTGAGGAGGAAGCGGGGCGTGGACCGGAAGACCTGGAGAAGCGGTGCAATCAGGGCTGCATTCTTTGTCATTGCGGGGAGGGACCGTTCTCTTGGGCCTGCGGGGCGCCGTTGCGGCGGTCGCGCTTCCGCATTCGGGTAAGGAGCTCATCCATGCGTCCGGTCATCTTTTCGGAGCGGTCGATGGCAAAAGTGAGGTCGGGGACGTGGCGGACGCCCATGCGGTCGCGGAGCTGGGAGCGGATGTAGGCGCGTGCGGTCATCAGGCCCTCAAGCGTGGCGTCCTCCTCGGGCGCGTCGCCGTGGACGGCGACAAAGACCCGGGCGGACTTGCCTCCCGGGGCGAGGACGACGTCCGTGACGTAGCTTGGGGCAATGCGGGGATCGGATAGCTCGCCCTCGAGCATGGCTCCGATCTCCTGCGAAAAGGTGCTGGCGACCCGGTTGCGGTGGTGATCTCTGGCGCGATGTTCAGGCATGGTCCTTTACCCCAGGAACTGTCGAGGATACCAAAGTGGCTGCACCTTGGGAGGTGGACGATTTAAAACCTTCGTAACCCCTTTGTAACAGGGTGGAAATCAAGCTCTGCCCGACGCATCGTCGTCCGCTTCCATGATTTCCATGTAGGAGTCCAGGATCTCGGCACCGTGGATGTTGGCGATGCGGTGGGCGGCGCGGTCGATCTCCGCATTTTGACCGGTGAGGTAGACGGAGGAGGAGGAGATCGTGGCCACGCCCAGGGTGGCGCGGTTCCAGACGAGACCCTCGTCCAGCTCGGCAACCGAGCAGTTGAAGCCCTGGCGGAGCTGGTCTTTCATGGAGCGGACGACCTGGCGGCGGTCCTTGAGGGACTGGGCATGGGGAATTTCGAGCTCAAGGATGAGTTTTGCGACCGGCATAACCCCTCCCCCCGGGGGGGGACCCCTGCTAAGTTTCCTGTTTGTTACGTATACGTTTTGACGCGCGCTAATTCGTCTTATGGCTGAACTTGCGGGTAATTCCTCTTCTGCAAGGTTTACGGCTACTTGCTAGAGCGGCCGATAGTTTCCAGGCCAGTTCTTCTCTTCATTGTAGAGAGAAGAGGGGTGGAGTTGCGCCAGCCTGAAGTCTTGAAGCAGAGAACTTTAGAGCCAAAGGGGAAAGCCCCCTGTATCTGCTATAGCTGTTGCTGTTGCTGTTGCTGTTGCTGTTGCTGTCGTTGTCGCAGTTGCAGTTGCAGTTGCTGCTGCTGCTGCTGCTGTTGCTGTTGCAGTTGCTTGTTTTACGCCGTCATCCTGAGCGAAGCGAAGGACCCCTGTATTAGCTGTTGCACTTGCTGTTGTTTGTTGTTCCCCTCCCGCAGCTCAGGGTCAGGATGGCGGTGTAAAGCAAGCGACGGCAGCTGTAAGGGGTGCCCGCATCTGGTTCAGGTGGGGAGGGCAGGCTGTTCGGAGGCGAGGTCGGCTTCGGTGGCGGCGTGGTCTCCGTGGAGCACGGCGTGGGCGCGGGCGGCGTCGAACTGGCCCTCCCAGCGGGCGATGACGACCGTGGCGACGGCGTTGCCGACAAGGTTGGTGAGGGCGCGCATCTCGGACATGAAGCGGTCCACGCCGAGGAGGAGGGTGATCCCCGCCACGGGAATTGTCCCGAGGGCGGCGAGGGTGGCGGCGAGGGTGATAAAGCCGCCCCCGGTGACGGCGGCCGCTCCTTTGGAGTTGAGCATGAGGATGAGGAGGATAAAGACCTGCTGGCCCAGAGTGAGGTGGGTGTCCGTGGCTTGCGCGATGAAGAGGGCGGCGACGGTGAGGTAGATCGACGTGCCGTCCAGGTTGAAGGAGTAGCCGGCGGGGATGACGAGGCCGGTGACGGCGCCCGAGCAGCCGAGGTGCTCCATCTTACGGAGGAGGCCGGGAAGCGCGGGCTCGGAGGAGGAGGTGCCGAGGACGAGGAGCAGTTCCTCGCGGAGGTAGAGGAGCAGGCGCCAGAGGCTGATGCCGTTGAGCCAGCAGATGGGGCCGAGGACGACCGCGACGAAGCTGATGCTGGTGAGGTAGACGCAAAGGAGGAGTTTGCCGAGGGAGAGGAGGGTGACCAGGCCGTAGCGGCCGATGGTGAAGGCCATGGCCCCAAACGCGCCGATGGGGGCGAACTCCATGACGAGGGTGACGATCCTGAAGAAGAGGTGGGAGAGGGATTGGGTAAGTTCGAGGAGGCGGCGCTCCTTATCCAGCGCGGAGAGAGCCAGGCCGGTGAGGATGGCGAGAAGCAGGACCTGGAGGATCTCGCCGGAAGTGAAGGCGCCTGCGTAGGTTTCGGGGATGATGTTGAGCAGGAAGTCGGTTGCTCCGAGATGGGCTCCCTGGGCGGCGTACTGGGCGACGGCCTTGGCGTCGAGGGTGCGGGGGTCGACACCCATGCCGCGACCGGGCCCGACGAGGTTGGCGACGGCCATGCCAATGAGGAGGGCGAGGGTGGTGACCGCCTCAAAGTAGACAAGAGCCTTGAGGCCGACGCGGCCGAGACGGCGGGTGTCTCCGACGCCGGCGATGCCGACCACCACCGAGAAGAAGATGATGGGAGCGACGACCATGCGGATGAGCTTGATGAAGGCGTCGCCAAAGGGCTTGAGCTGCTGGCCGAGATGGGGGAAGAGGGCGCCGACCAGGATGCCGGCGACGATGCCGACGAGGACGCGGAAGTAAAGCGAGCGCACGAACGGACGGCGTGGCTGCGGCGGGGTGATGGGTGTGGTCTCCGGCGTGGTCTGGGGCACTTCCAGACATGCTATTGCAGATTGGGCGGAAGGTGTGGTGGAGCGAAATGCAGGGATTCTTCCGCTCCGCTCAGAATATCCAGGAATTAAGGTTTTTTGGGCGGTGCAGAGAGTGGGTTAAAAAGCAGGTCTCTCCACTTCGCCTTCGGCTCCGGTCGGGATGACAGGGTTTGGGTTGTGGTGGGGACTAGGAGGCTTCTCCGGCGAGCTTGAGGAAGTCGGGTTTGACGTCGGCGAGCGTGGGGAGGTTAAGGTCTTTGAGGTGAGCGTTGACGGGGCGGGCTACCTCGGAGGTGAGGTCGTCCTTGTACATGGCAACGATGCGCTCGGCGGAGTCGTAGCCGTGGAAGCGGGCCTTCTCTTCCTCGGTGCGACGCTTAACGTCGCGCAGGGTGTGGCGTTGGCGCTCGTCATAGCGATCTTCCCTGGCGTTGAGAATGGGGTGGAAGACGTGTTTGTCGAGGTAGGCGAGAAGTACGGTTTTGCTGGCCATGAGATCTCCTACCAGTGGAATGCGCGTTGGGGGCTTCAGCGTTGCCCCGGCGAATAGGATGGTGAGGACGAAGCCGGGTAAAGGGAGAGAGATGCCGATCGAGACTGTCGTGGAGACGCACGAGGCTGCGCCGCACTTCGAGCGTGGGTTGGGACTGTTTGATTCGACGATGGTGGTGATCGGGGTGATGGTGGGCTCGGGCATCTTTATCGTGTCGGCGGAGATGTCGCGGCAGATCGGGAGCGCCGGCTGGCTGTTGGTGGCGTGGCTGATCGCGGGTCTGCTGACGGTGACCGGGGCGCTGAGCTATGGCGAGCTGGCGGCGATGATGCCGGATGCGGGCGGGATGTATATCTACCTGCGCGAGGCGTTTTCGCCGATGTGGGGGTTTCTGTACGGTTGGACGCTGTGGACGGTGATCCAGACGGGGACGATTGCGGCGGTGGCGATCGCGTTTGCGCGATTCTCGGGCGTGCTGTTTCCGGGGATCTCGGAGGGGCGGTACCTGATTGCGCCGATCGGGCTGGGGAGCCACTATGCGGTGTCGCTGTCGACGGCGCAGGCGCTGGCGGTGGGGATCATTGTGCTGCTGGCGGTTACGAATAGCAGGGGACTGGAGTACGGAAAGATCATCACCAATGTGTTTACTGTGGCGAAGATCGGAGCGCTGGCGGCCCTCATCGTGCTGGGGTGTACGGTGTGCGCGAATGGCGCGGCGGTGCATGCGAACTTCGACCACCCGTGGGCGGTGGGAAGCGTGACGCCCTTGGCGGAGGGGCTGACGGCGGCGAGCGGCTTTGGGATGCTGATTGCGCTGTGTGTGTCGCAGACGGGGTCGCTGTTTTCGGCGGATGCGTGGAACAACATCACGTTTGTGGCGGGCGAGGTGAAGAATCCGCGGAGGAATCTGCCGCTGGCCCTGTTGATCGGGACGGTGTCGGTGATTGCGCTGTACATGCTGTGCAACGTGGCGTATCTGGTGAGCCTGCCGTTGCCGGCGATCCAGACGGCTCCAAGCGACCGGGTGGCGACGGCGGTGCTGCAGACGATCTTTCCGCGGTTTGGCGCTGGACTGATGGCGGCGGCGATTATGGTGTCGACGTTTGGGACGGTGAACGCGATGACGCTGGCGGGGGCTCGGGCGTGCTACGCGATGGCGCAGGATGGGCTGTTTTTTCCGCAGGCGGGGAGGCTGAACCGGGCGCGGGTGCCGGCGTGGGGGCTGGCGATCCAGGGTGCGTGGACGGTGCTTCTGGTGCTTCCGCGGACGGTGAATCCGGTGACTCACGCGTACGGGAATCTTTACAGCAATCTGCTGGATTATGTGATCTCGGCGGCGCTGTTCTTTTACATCCTGACGATTGCAGGGCTGTTTCGGCTGCGGCGGACGCGGCCGGAGGCAAACCGGCCGTACAAGGCTTGGGGGTACCCGGTGCTGCCCGCGATCTACATCGTGGGCGCGACGGTGATCTTGCTGGCGTTGTTTACGTATCGGGCAGGGACGACCTGGCCGGGGATTGTGATTGTAGCAGTGGGGGTGCCGGTCTACTTTCTGCTGCGGCGCGGGGCTTCGGGCCGGGTTGCGGCACGGTGATCTGATTCGGTTACAGACGTTGCGCGCAGGGTTGGAGAGGAATCGGTTACTCTGGTGCGGCGTTTCGGACGACGGTGCTCATGTTTGCGTGTGCGAGCCGATACACCGTGAGACGCGCGCGAGGAGGATCTTCGATGACGGCAGGACATGTGCGTTGCGTGGTGGTTCTGGTGTGTGTGGCGTCAGGAGCGGCCTTTGGGCAGGCCAGCGCTGGGGTTGCGGCGACTCCGCCGATGGGCTGGAATAGCTGGAACCACTTTGCGAGCAAAGTGGATGATGCGACGGTGCGGGCGGCGGCGGATGCGCTGGTCTCGAGCGGCATGCGCGATGCGGGCTACGTGTATGTGAACATCGACGACACGTGGGAAGCTTCGGAGCGGGATGCGCAGGGGCGGATCCAGACAAATAAGAAGTTTCCGGATATGAAGGCGCTGGCGGACTATGTGCACTCGAAACGGCTGAAGCTCGGGATTTATTCGTCGCCGGGCGACCAGACGTGCGCGCATTACCTGGGGAGCCTGGGGCATGAGGAGCAGGATGCGCAGACCTATGCCGAGTGGGGGATCGACTACCTGAAGTACGACCTGTGCGGGTTCAGCAAGCAGATGAAGGCGGCGCCGGGCGGGGATGCCGGACCGCAGGCGCAGCAGATGATGGAGGACGCGTACACCAAGATGCACCGCGCGATCGAGAAGACGGGGCGGCCGATGGTGCTGAGCCTGTGCCAGTACGGCTGGGGCGCGGTGTGGCGATGGGGAGCTTCGGTGGGCGGGAATCTTTGGCGGACCACGGGAGACATCTCGGACAAGTATTCGTCGATGGCGACCATTGGTTTTGGGCAGGCGGGGCTGAGCAAGTATGCGGGTCCGGGGCACTGGAACGATCCGGACATGCTGGAGGTGGGCAACGGCGGCATGAATGCCGAGGAGTACCGCACGCACATGAGCCTGTGGGCAATGCTTGCGGCTCCGCTGCTGGCGGGCAACGATCTCCAGGCGATGACGCCGGAGACGCTGTCGATCCTGCTGAACAAGGAGGTGATCGCGATCGACCAGGATGCACTCGGGAAGCAGGGCGACCGGGTCGCGGCAGAAGGTCCGCTCGAGGTTTGGGCGCGGCCGCTGGCGAATGGGGACCGGGCGGTGGCGATCTTCAACCGGGAGAACCGAGCGCTCCTGTACAAGGCGGACCTGCGGGCGGCGGGCGTGAAGGCGGGAGCGCACCTGCGGGACCTGTGGACGGGGAAGGATGTGAGTGCGACGGACGGGGAGTTGAGCGCGACCGTGCCGGCGCATGGGGTGCTTCTGCTGCGGGCAAGGTGAGCGCTTGAAGCGGAGTTGAGGGACAGTGCAGGCGAGGAATGTCCAGTCCTCGGCAACTTTGAACACGTCCGGCCTTGAGTGGGGAGGTCCTGGAGGTCAGAGGGGCGACCACAATCAGGCGCCCGGTTGAGTTGTCGAAAATTTACTGCTGCGGGAGATTCACTCCGGAATACCGTCCCAGCCTCTTCTATCCCATACCGACTGGAGGCGAATCCAGACCTTGTCGCTCATGCTGTTTTGCCACACCCCACCAAGCAGTTTGGCAAATAGCGGGTCTTTACGGGCTTCGGCTTCTACGCGATCTATGAACTCTTCACCGTGCTTCGCAAGCAGATCTTCAAGGGGTCCGGCTGAGAGTACCTGCTGTATAGCGATGGATTTGTTCCTAAGATGAATCTGCAAGATAAGGGCCCAGAGCGTTTCAGGCGCTTCGTATTGCAAGTCGTAAAGGTCAGTCGCCCATGCATGAGCCTCCCGCTCTGGAGAACCGTCGGATGCTTGCCAGTACCCGATCCAGGCGTCTGCAAGGAAGGCGAGTTCGATATTCGTCATATGTCATGAGTAGGGAAGAGGGTCGATGTGAGTACAACCGTAAGTGTTCCGGCAATTTCGCTATGCCGCTTCGGATTAAGTGTTGGTCGGGGCGAGAGGATTCGAACCTCCGACCCCCTGGTCCCGAACCAGGTGCGCTACCAGACTGCGCTACGCCCCGAACCTTGGTGTTAGCGGGAGATGCCGGACTTCGCGAAGCTTCGCCCACCGCCTGTGTGCGCGGTGGCTCAACCTCCTGCCGACTCGGGTTAGTTTAGCAGAGATCGCGGGGTGGACGGAGACGCGCCTGGGTTCACGGTGGGGACGTGCATCGGCCGGCGGCTGGACGAAAGAAGTGGGGAGGAGCGTTGCCGCCTCCTCTTGCGAAGGGAGACGGTGGTGGGTCCGGCCGCCCCTGATAAACTTGCCTCGACGCAGGCCGCCTCACCAAAGCCTGTGCATCGGAGCACCCTCGCACATGCCTGTCGTCCAGCTCGAACACGTCCGCAAGGTCTACGACGCCAAGGTCGCCGTCAACGACATGAGCTTTCAAATCGAGCCCGGCACCATGTTCGGCCTCCTCGGTCCCAACGGCTCCGGCAAGACCAGCTCCATCCGTATGATGATCGGCATCACTGTGCCCGACTCCGGCACCGTCCGTCTCTTCGACCAGCCCTTCAACCGATCCCAATTGAAACGCGTCGGCTACCTCCCCGAAGAGCGCGGCCTCTACAAGAAGATGAAGGTCATGGACCAGCTCATCTTCCTCGGCCAGCTCCATGGCCTAGACGCCACCACCGCCTCCAAGCGCGCCCACATGTGGTGCGAGCGCCTCGAGATCACCGAGGCCATCCCCAAAAAGACCGAAGAGCTCTCCAAGGGCATGCAGCAGAAGATCCAGTTCATCGCCACACTGCTCCACGAGCCCGACCTCGTCATCATGGATGAACCGTTCTCCGGCCTCGACCCCGTCAATGCGAAGCTGCTCCAGGACACCCTGGTCGACCTCCGCCGCCAGGGCAAGGCCGTCCTCTTCTCCACCCACCGCATGGACCAAGCCGAAAAGATGTGCGACTCTATCGCCCTTATCGCCCGCGGGGACCTCGTCCTCTCCGGAGGCATGCGCGAGGTCAAGTCCCGCTACCCCCGCAACCGCGTCCAGATGGTCTTTGAAGGCCCCGATACCTTTCTCCGCCACCCCTCCATCGAGTCCGCCGATAACTACAACGGCCACGCCGACATCAAGCTCCTCAGCCCTGGAGGCATCAGCCCCGACGCCCAGCCGCTGCTGATCGAAGCCATCCGCGCCGGCGCCCGCATCTCCCGCTTCGAGGTCATGGAGCCCACCCTCGAAGAGATCTTTATCGAAAAAGTAGGTCGTGAAGGCATGGAGACCGTCAACCGAACCCCGGCCTTTGAGCCCCTCACCGTCGGAGGCACCGCCCATGCATAACGTCTGGCTTATCGCCAAGCGCGAGTACCTCGAGCGCGTCCGCACCAAGGCCTTCCTCCTCACCACCATCCTTATTCCGCTGCTCATGGGCGGCGGCATTGTCGGCTCCATCATGACTTCCGCGAAGTCCAAGTCCACCTCGCACATCGCCGTCGTCTCGCCTGACCAGCAGCTCGCCACCGACCTCCAATCCGAGCTCACCAACGGCAGAGACTCCAGGATGACCGTCGACGTTATCTCGCCCCCAGGCCGCGACACCCGTGCCACCCTCGACAACGAGCTCGCCGAAAAGGCCCTCGACGGCTACCTCTGGATCACCCCCGGCAAGACCGCCAACGACCGTCCCCAGTTCGCCTACACACCGCGCTCCACCGGCGACATCGCCACCAAGGGCAACATCACCGGCGCCCTCCGCACCGTGCTCATGCGCGAGCGCCTCGCCCACAACGGCATGGTCGCCACCGACGTCGACGCCCTCATGCAGCCCGTCAAAGTCGACACCACCCAGGCCGGCAAAAACGCCGACACCACCTCCGCCTTCGTCGGCGCCTACGTCCTCTTCTTTCTCATGTACTTCGTCATCATGCTCTACGGCATGAACGTCGCACGTTCCATCATCGAAGAGAAGACCTCCCGCGTCTTTGAGGTCCTCCTCGCCACCATTCGCCCCGAAGAGATGATGGCCGGCAAGGTCATCGGCGTCGGCTCCGTCGGCCTCACCCAGGTCGGCATCTGGCTGCTCACCGCCGTCATCCTCACCAGCACCTCCGTCCTCTCTTCCGTCGCTGGCGGCCAGACCCACATCTCCCTCTCCGCCGCGCAGGTCGGCTTCTTTATCCTCTACTTCCTGCTCGGCTTCCTGCTCTACTCCTCCATCGCCGCCGCCCTCGGCGCCATGACCAACTCCGAGCAGGAGCTCCAGCAGCTGAATATGTTTCTCGTCATGCCGCTGGCAGCCTGCATGTTCGCCCTCGGCGTCGTCATCAACAATCCCTCGGGAACCACTTCCACCGTCCTCTCGCTCATCCCCTTCTGCACACCGCTCATCATGTACCTCCGCATCTCGATGTCCATGCCCCCGGCGTGGCAGATCCTCCTCTCGATCGCCATCATGGCCGTCACCATCTACGCCATCCTCTGGGTCGCCTCGCGCATCTACCGCGTCGGCATCCTCATGTACGGCAAAAAGCCCAACCTCCCTGAGATCCTCCGCTGGCTCAAGTACAGCTAGGCCCGCTGATTCTAGGTAGAGTCGGTCTTCAGCCCCGGCGTCAGACATGCTCTTCGGCTCTCTCCCTCTCTGCCGGAAAGGCCAGAAGGAAGGCGAAGCCGGAACGACTCATGGTTGCCGCTGCTCAAACCCGCACAAAGATTCGCCTCCGGTACAGCGGATACAGCATCGCCAGGTTCACCCCCACAATCGTCACCGCATACCCGAGCGATGCCGGCCTCGCCGGGAGCCACGTCGCAAACCAATACCGGTTCAGCCATGCATGGAGGTTCATCCTCCCCCCATCGCCTGTCACGTGGATCAGGTCCAGCACCGTCGTCACCACCTGCGACAACGCAAACGCCAAAATCGCATTCGTTCCAAACACCAACGCCGGCTCAGCCCACATCCGCCACATCCACACATCCAGCACCCAATAGAAAAGCGAAAAGAACAGGAACGCCACACCTCCGCTGAACATCGCAAACGTGCTCGTCAGCAGACTCTTGTTCAACGGCAGCCACGGGCTCAGCCCATAGCCCGCCAGCACCAGGCATCCTCCGGCCACCAGCAGCCCCACCGCCTTTCTCTCCCGCGCTCCCTCTGTTCCCAGCCACTCTCCCGCCAGCACGCCCATCAGCAGAGTCGCCAGTGCTGTCGTCGTCGACAGCACGCCCTCCGGATCGAACGTGATCCCATACCCTGGCGTCTTCACCCCCCACTGAAACATGTGCCGTACGCCAAAGATCGCGCGGTCGTAGTACGCCGCGACATTGCCCAGCGGATCCAGCCGCCCCGCCCCAAACCCCGGCACCGGATACCATTTGAGCAGCGCCCAGTACCCGCCCAGCAAAACAACCGTTGCCGCCCCCAGCACCGCGCTCCGTCGCCCGCGCCTCTCCCGTCCCACGCCCACCTCGCTCGCCGCGAGATACATACAAGCGCCCAGCACATAGCAGACCGCGATCCGCTGCAGAATCCCCGGAAGCCTCAGGTTATGGAGGTCATAGTTCGGAAATCCATTCACCACCAGCCCCAGCACCAGCATCACCGTACCCCGCCGCAGCGCATGAAACAGCAAATGCCCGCGATCCGCCCCGCGCATGAGCCGCGCCCGGAAAGACAGCGTCATCGCTGCCCCCACCATCACCAGGAACGACGGAAAGATCATGTCCGCCGCCGTCGCCCCCTGCCACACCGCATGGCGCAACTGCGGATACACGGCCGCATACGTACCCGGGTCCGTCACCAGGATCATCGCCGCCACGGTCAACCCGCGAAATACATCGAGTGACATCAGCCGCGACGACCTTTGGTCGCCTCCACGAAAGTCCTCCTCCAACCGCAACCCGATCGACATAGCCCTGCAGATCTCCCACCCAGCGAAAATAAACGATTTTGCTACAGACCTGCAGACTTGAAAAGCCCTTTCTTCCACTCACCTCCTAATCATTCCACATCAGCTTCTCTGATCTTCCCTGCGCCGTCCCTTGGACCTCATTGCTAGACTTCTCCCGTGCCCAAACCCGCCCTCCCGCCTCGCTCTCCTCCTCCTCGCAACTCTCTTGTCTCCGGCCCAGACCCCGCCCAAACCCGCGCCCACAAACGTCCATAGACGTGGGCAACGGCTACGTCGTCCACGGCGCTACCTGGGAGCACGCCACAAGGTCGATATCGACGCGCATCCCGACGCAAACATCTCCCAACTTGGCTACGACGCCGCCCTCGACATCCTGCTCGACGCCAAGTGCTCCGGCGCTGCAAGTAATCCCAAGCGTTGTGTCGCGCTCTACTGCCGCGCACCATAGTCCGGAACGTGGGGCGTCATCCGGCGCAGCATGAACTCCTGAATCAACCCACCGATCGCCCCCGACGCCGTCGTGACCAGCGAGTTCTGGATCGTCAGCATGGCTCCGTGCCGGTTGCTCGCTGGGTAGTACGCATTCGATAGCCCAGCCGAAGCGACGTTGCCCAGGATGTTCGAGTAGTTCACCTGCCAGCGCCCGTTATCGCCGCGGCACATCACCGTCGTCGCCAGCGCATACCCCACGCGCGCCCGAACCGTCCCCGTCCCCTTTACGAAGTACCGCGGGTCCTGGTGAAAGATCGACGGCAGGATCGCCTGTCCCAGCAACGTGCTCGCAAACCCATCCGTATACGTCGCCCCAAACCGCCTCGCATACCCCCGTACACCCTGCCCATATCCGCTGAAGCCATTCTCCGACTGCTCCGTGCCGGCAATCGTCCCGGCCATCGCAAACGCCACCGGGTCCACCGCGAACCGCCACGCCAGCCTGTACTTCTGCCGCGAGCTCAGCGCCGCCGCATCCCATACATACGAAGTGTAGAAATCCGGAAAGACACCCAGCACCCTTTGCTTCTCCGCCAGTTCCATCTGCGCCTCGGCAACCTCCGTCTTCGACGCGACCACCTCCATCTCGGCCTTCGTGGCTGCGAGCGACAACGCGATCTCGGAAAGGTTGAGGCTCTCACCCCAACCGAGGCTCCCGGCTCTGACCCAAACATCGAAGCCAGACTCAGCCACCGTGAGCCTGTACGCTCCGGAGGGAACTCCGGCAAACAGAAATACCCCGTCGCCATTGGTCTCCGCAGTCTTCGTTCCCGCCGGATTCTCGGTCGCAAGCGTCACTACCGCCCCGGCGATCGTCGCTCCGCTCATGTCCTTCACCGTCCCGCAGACGCTTCCCGCTATTCGCGCCGCAACCGTCACTTCGTCGGCGGCCGGGGATGCAGACACCCGGGGCAACGGCTGGCCGCCGAGTGGGCCCGAGGACACCTCCTGCGCCAATGCCCCGGCGGAGATGCACGTCAACAGCATGCCGGTTGCAGCTGCGCGCAGCAGAAAGCTGACGCGCGAAGCTCGTGGGAGATCGTGGACAAAGCTTGTGGACATGGTTCCCGCTCCGGGCCTGAAGGGCGTCACGGAGCCCTCGCCTATGCCTGCTCTCAGCATGCCGCCCGTGCACGTCCTCGAACATCCCCCAACCTGGTCACAGCCATCGCGCGAACGGCCAGCCCCGCCCCACTCTCGTACACTCACACACGTGCCGACCTACACCCGCCTGCAGCGACTCGCCCTCGCTCTCATCCCCCCGCTCGCGGCCACCCTCATCCGCCTCCTCGGCGCTACCCTCCGCTACGAAGATGTAACCGATCCTGGCACAATCCCCGGCGACCAGCTACCCGGCCCCACCATCTACGTCTTCTGGCACCGCTCCCTGCTCGCCTGCGCCCACCGCTTCCGCAACCAACGCATCGCCATTCTCATCAGCCAGTCCTTCGACGGCGAGCTCATCGCCCGCACCGTCGAGCGCCTCGGCTTTCTCGCCATCCGCGGCTCCTCCTCCCGCTCCGGAGCCTCCGGCCTCCGCAGCCTCGCGCGCGCCTACCAGGCCGGACATATCTGCGCCATCACCGCCGACGGCCCACGCGGCCCCGCCATGGTCGCCAAGCCCGGAGCCGCCCAGCTCGCCGACCTCGTCCACGCCCCCGAGATCGGCGCCTTCTACGCTCTACCCGACCGCGCCTGGCAGCTCCGCTCCTGGGACCGCTTCCTTATCCCCAAGCCCTTCTCCCGCGTCCTCATTACCTGGCCCACCCACGTGCAGGCCGGGCAGGGAAGCGCCACGCAAGCCGCCCTTCAAACAGCGTTGGATCGCTCCGTCGCCATGGCAGAAACTGCACCCGCCACACCGTAAACTGAACCAAGTGCGCGTCGCAGACTTTCACTTCGATCTTCCAGAAGACCTCATCGCACAAACCCCACCCGCCGTCCGCGGATCAAGCCGCATGCTCGTCCTCGACCGCCGAAGCGGAGCTCTCATCGACGATCACTTCGCTAACCTCCCCAACCACCTCCGCCCCGGCGACCTCGTTATCCTCAATGACTCCCGCGTCCTTCCCGCACGCCTCTTCGCCACCCGCGCCGGCCTCCGCACCCAGGCCAACTCGCCCGACCCAACCGGTCGCATCCAGGTCCTCCTCACCGAAGACCTCGGTCCGCAACACCCCGGCGAGATCGTCTGGCGAACCCTCTGCCGCCCCGCCCGCAAAGTTCAGATCGGCGAACACCTTCTCTTTCCCGCCCCACATCTCCCCCATCCGCTCCTGGAGGCCCAGGTCGTCTCGACCGGTTGCTTCGGCGAACGAACCCTCCGCTTCGCTCCCGACCCTGACTTCCTCACCAAGGTCGAGCAGATCGGCCACATGCCCCTGCCACCCTACATCCACCGCGACAAGTTTGCCCCCGACAGCCCTGAAGACCGGAGCCGTTACCAGACCGTCTTCGCCCAGCAGACCGGCGAGCACCGCTCCGCCGCCGCCCCCACCGCCGGTCTCCACTTCACTCCCGACATCCTCGCCCAACTCCGCACCCGCAACGTTGAGGTCGAGTACCTCACCCTGCACGTCGGCCTCGGCACCTTTCAGCCCGTCCGCGTGGACAACCTCGCCGATATCCGTCTCCACGCCGAGATCTACACCCTTCCGGCCCGCACCGCCGAAGCCATCAACGCCGCCATCGCCGACCGCCGCCGTATCATCGCCGTCGGCACCACTACCACACGCACCCTTGAGCACTGCGTCCTTGCCGCGGACCAGGCCGGTCAATCGCTCCAGCCTCACTCCGGCTCCACTAGCATCTTTCTCTCGCCCGGCCACCGCTTCCGCCTGGTCCAGGGGCTCCTCACCAACTTCCACCTCCCCCAGTCCACCCTTCTCATGCTCGTCAGCGCCTTTGCCGACAGGGAAGCGGTCCTCCGCGCCTACGCCCACGCCGTCCGGCAGCGCTACCGATTCTTCTCCTACGGCGACTGCATGCTGATCCTCTGACACTCTGTGTTGGTTGCCAGCTCTCAGCGCCTCCGTCTTGCTGTCATCCTGAGCGTAGCGAAGGATCCCGACACCCCAAATCCCGCTCAAGCATCCGCCCTTTCAGCCACGGATGCCGTCCCTTCAGCCCGCCCCCAACCGTCCCGCGTACCATCAAAGAGCCATGGCCCCAAAGAAGACGCCCGCTCCTGCACCCAAGCTGCCAGCCCCAAAGTCCGCCCCCGGCACCAAGCCCCCTATCTACCTCCTCGACTCCATGGCCTTCATCTTCCGCGCCTACCACGCCATGCAGCGCCAGCGCCCCATGTCCACGCGCACCGGCATCCCCACAGCTGCCACCTATGTCTTCGTCAACATGATCAACAAGCTCCGCAAAGACTTCTCCCCCGAGTACCTCGCCGCCGTCTACGACGTCGGAGCCCCCGTCCACCGCAACGCCCAGGCCTCCCGGCTCAAGGACGTCCAGAAGTTCAACATCAAAACCCAGGCCTTCGAAACTATCGAGTACGGCGGCTACAAGGCCAACCGCACCGAAACCCCGCCCGACCTCATCCAGCAGCAGCCCTACATCCGCCGAGCGCTCGAAGCCTTCCGCATCCCCATCCTCTTCTACGAGGGCTTCGAGGCCGACGACGTCATCGGCACCCTCTCCTGTCAGCTCTCGTCGCTCGGCCACAAAGTCTTCGTGGTGAGCTCTGACAAGGACATGATGCAGCTCGTCAACTCCGACGTCTCCATCCTCAACCCCACCAAGGACAACCTCATCCTCGACCCCGCCGGCGTCGAAGCCGCCCTCGGCGTCCCGCCCGGGCGCGTCATCGACGTCATGGCCCTCCGTGGCGACGCCATCGACAACATCCCCGGTGCCCCCGGCATCGGCGATAAAGGCTCCGTCGAACTCATCCAGCAGTTCGGCACCGTAGAAGCCGCTCTCGACCGCGCAGCCGATGTAAAGAAGAAAACCTACCGCGAATCGTTACAAAATAATCGCGACAACATCCTCCTCTCCAAAGACCTCGTCACCATCCACACCTCCGTCCCCATCGAGTTCTCGCTCGATGACATGCGCACCCAGCCCGTCGACAACGCCGCCTGTCGCGCCCTCTTCTCCGAGCTCGAATTCACCACCCTCCTCAAAGATCTGCCCCCCGCTACCGACAACACCGTCATCACCTTCAACACCAAACCCACACCCGCCGAAGTCGAAGCCCTCCTCGCCGAAGCCCGCCAGCCCGCCGCCTCTCCCACAGTCTGTCATCCCGAGCGAAGCCCGCAGGGCGCAGTCGAGGGACCTGCTTCAACCGGAGCTCCACATACCTCCACTCCGTCTCGCGGCCTCTCGATCGCCATCTCGGAGACCGCCCAGGCACTCGCCGAAGAGATCGCCGCCGATTCCTCCGACAACCCAGACGCCCCCGAAGAGCCTGAGCCCGAGACCCTCCAGCCTGAGACCATGTCCCTCTTCGGCGCACCTCCACCCGCGGCCACGCCAGACGAAGCCGCGAAGCAGATTGCCTCCTCCGCCTGTCCGCTCGGCCTCTCCACCTCCCCAACCTCCGCCTTCCAGGCCGATCTCGACGACCCCACCTACGGCCCCGCCCTCCGCTCCGCCCTCGAAGACCCCACCCTCCCCAAGCACGTCCACGACCTCAAAGCCGTCACCCGAGCCCTCGCCCCCCACGGCATCAACCTCGCCGGCCCCGTCACCGACGTCATGCTCCTCAGCTATCTCACTAACCCCACCCACGGCTCGCACACCCTCGCCGACGTCGCCGCCCGCTCCTCCTCGCGCGCCCTCACCCACGCCCCCGAGACCCTCCTCCCCGAAGCCGCCTCCGCCATCAGCCGCCTCGTCCCCATCCTCCTCCAGCAGGTCGCCGAGTCCGCCCCCACCGAGCACCACATCCCCAAAGACGAGCCCACCCTCGGCGGAGCCGTCACCCGAGAAATGCTCTTCGCCGACTACTCCACGTCGTCCACAAAGCCGAGTCGTGACACAAAACCGGGTAAGTCCACAAAACCGGGTGAGTCCACAAAACCGGATGAGTCCACAAAACCGGGTGAGTCCACAAAACCGGATGAGTCCACAAAACCGGGTGCCCCATCCTCTCCGACAGCCTCACCGTCGGAAAGGGTGGGGTCCGCCACCGACTCCGCAGGCAAGCCTCAAAACCCCCTGCTAAACGTCTACAACACCATCGACCTCCCCCTCGTCCCCGTCCTCCTCCGCATGGAGCAGGCCGGCGTCCGCGTCGACCCCGCCATCCTCCGCGAAATGTCCTCCCGCCTCACCGTCGACATGGACACCCTCGCCGAAAAGATCTACGAGGGCTCCGGACACCGCTTCAACATCAACTCCCCCAAGCAGCTCGGCGATGTCCTCTTCAACAAAATGAACCTCGCCAAGCCCATCAAGTACGGCAAGGGCAAGGTCATCTCCACCGCGCAGGACGTCCTCGAAGACTTAGCGGCCCTCCACCCCGTCCCCGCCCAGGTCCTCGAATACCGCCAGCTCGCCAAACTGAAAAGTAATTATTTAGACCAGCTCCCCCAACTCGCCGACCGCGATGGCCGCGTCCACACCACCTTCAACCAGGTCGGCACCGCCACCGGCCGCCTCTCATCCACCAACCCCAACCTCCAAAACATCCCCACCCGCACCGCCCTCGGCCGAGAGATCCGCGCCGCCTTCATCGCCGCCCCCGGCAACGTCCTCATGTCCGCCGACTACTCGCAGATCGAACTCCGCCTCATGGCCCACTTCTCCCAGGACCCGCTCCTCCTCGACGCCTACCGCACCGGCAAGGACATCCACACCCTCACCGCCGCCGAGGTCTTCCAAGTCGACCCCAGCACGATGGACAAGGAGACCCGCGCCCGCGCCAAAGCCGTCAACTTCGGCATCGTCTACGGCATCAGCCCCTTCGGCCTCGCTGCCCAGCTCAACATCGACCAAAAGACCGCGCGCGAGTACATCGACCGCTACTTCGAGCGCTACGCCGGCGTCCAGAGCTTCATCATCGAAACCCTCGAAACCGTTCGCCGCAACCAGTCCGTCTCCACCCACTTCGGCCGCATCCGCCCCATCCCCGACATCGGCTCCCGCAACCCCAACATGCGCGGCTTCGCCGAACGCACCGCCGTCAACACCCCCCTGCAGGGCACCGCTGCCGACCTCATCAAGCTAGCCATGATCACCCTCGACGCAAAGATCTCGGAACGAAACCTCCGCTCCAGAATGACCCTCCAGGTCCACGACGAACTCCTCTTCGACGTCCTCCCCGAAGAGATCGAAGAGATGCAGCAACTCGTCAAGCACGAAATGGAAAACGTAGCCCAGTTCTCCATCCCCATCGTCGCCGACGTAGGCACAGGCCAAAACTGGCGCGACATCAAGTAAGGAGAAACGATGTCAAATACCGCACCGGAGTTGGAGATGAGGTTTCGCGCAGATATGGGCGAGGGACTGGGTGAGATGTTCAGCCTTCTGTGGGGCGACACCCTTATACTTCACCGAAACTGGCATGAATTTGTAGAGCTGTTCGGGACGGACCAGAGGCACTTTGAGATTATGAATGATGCAGCTGGAGACTTCTTCAGGATCGTTCAGGATGCTTTGTTGCACGTCATCCTCATGCACATTTGCTGTCTCTCAGACTCGTCGAGAAAGGCAGAAAGGGTTTCGCTGTGGAGGATCCCTGACCTCGCCTCAACCATGAAGGAAGAACTTACACCTCTTTTAGAAGACGTAAAGCGCAAGACGGTCTTTGCAAGAGACTGGAGAAACCGCTTATTTGCCCACAAGGATCTGAAATTAGCGCTCGGCACGTCACCCAAGCCCTTAGAGAGCGCAAGTCGTGAAAGTATCCGGAGCGCGATTGCAGCCATCGATCGCGTACTGCAAGCGGTTGAAGCGCACTACCGGGGTAGCGGAACGAGCTTTGACTTAGGTAATGTGACGGGTGGGGCTGAGGATTTGCTTGAAGTTCTCACAAATGGTCTTTCAGCAGCGAAAGACCTTGCTCCTGGAGAGCCAATCTAATGTTTCTCGTCGCCAGCACCGTCGCGAAGCGTTCTATTTCTCGTCACGTTGCGGTTGCGCATTCGTACACCGCTAAGCCGCGCCTGATTCCCTTACACTGACGTAACGATGCAAGGGGCTTCGCATCTTCTTCACAGCAGTCTTGTGCTTCTCGCCCTCGGAAGCCAGGTGCATATCTGCGCCCAGGGACTGGCCAATACCGGCACCACTTTCGAAGTGCAGTCCCTTCCCGACGCTCCGTTCGTCCAGCAAGCCACACCCCAGCAACAACCCGACCTTCCACCCCCGCAAGAGACCGAAGCCCAGCGCAAAGCCCGCCTCCACGCCCAGGCCGGCCGCGAGGTCAAGGTCGAAGAGACCCAGCGCATCGCCGTCGTTGTCCCCAACTTCAACACCGTCATCTCCGGCCGCGCCGTCCCGCTCTCCAAAGGACAGAAGACCGACCTCGCCCTCCACGCCACCTTTGACCCCTTCAACTTCGTCGGCGCAGCCTTCAACTCCGGCCTCAGCGAGCTTAACGGCTCCCACCGCGGCTTCGGTTGGGGACCGGCCGGCTATGCCAAGCGCTACGGCGCCAACCTCGCCGACGTCTTCGACGGCACCATGCTCGCCGGCGCCGTCTACCCCATCCTCCTCCGGCAGGACCCCCGCTTCTTCCGCCAGGGCGCCGGCACCTTCCGCTCGCGCGTCCGACACGCCCTGCTTGCCTCCGTCATCTGCCGCGGAGACAACGGCCGCCGCCAACCCAACTACTCCAACGTCCTCGGCAACTTCACCGCCGGCCTCATCTCCAACGCCTACTACCCCGCCGCCGACACCGGCATCGGCCTCTCGCTCGTCAACTCCACCATCCAGACCGCCGAAGGTGCCGCCGGCAACATCGCCCTTGAGTTCTCACCCGACGTGGAGGCGTACCTTTACCGCAGACGCCACCGCTCCGACCCTCCACCCGCCCCTCCAGCCACCGCCTCGCCCCTTCAACCCTGATCCTACCCACACGCGCCGTTGCATACCTACCAACTGATAAAATTGTGAAAAGCTAAATTAGCTCGCTACCAGCCGCCCAGAAGGAAGACCGACACCACCGTGGATCAGCAAACCAAAGCAGCCCTCAAGCAGAACGACGCCTTCGTCACCACCACCTCCCATGGCCTTGAGTGGGCCAGCGAAAACCGCCGCTCCGTCATCGTCTCGAGCGCCATCCTGCTCGCCATCATTGTCCTCGTCGTCGTCGCCGGAGCCATCTACGCCAAGCGCTCCGAGGCTGCCTCCGTCGCCTTCGGTGCCGCCATGCAGGTCTACCAGACGCCGCTCGCCGCCCCCGGCCAGGCCGTGCCCCCAGGCATCAAGACCTTCCCCTCCGTCGGGGATCGCGCCAAAGCCGCCAACAACCTCTTTCTCCAGGCTGCCGACAAGTACAACATGACGCCCGACGGCAAGAACGCCCGCTACTTTGCCGGCCTCACCTACATGGAAGCTGGGGAGAACGCCTCCGCCGAGAGCACCCTCAAGCAGGTCGCCTCCGGCTGGAACCAGGATCTCGCCAACCTCGCCCGGCTCTCGCTCGCGCAGCTCTACCGCCAGACCGGCCGCGACAGCCAGGCCATCGACCTCTACAACGAGCTCACCGCCAAGCCGTCCAACTCCGTCCCCGCTGGCACCGCGCAACTCCAGCTCGCCGAGCTCTACCAGACGCAGAACAAGCCCGATGCCGCCCGCAAGATCCTCGCGCAGCTCAAGGACAAGGACCCCAAAGGCCCCGCCGGCCTCATCGCCGCCCAAAAGCTCAACCCCCAGGCCGCCGCCGTACCCTCCCTCCAATAGCGGCTCAGAGACCACACATTTCCAGCGTACTTTCTTCTTGATCCGTGCCATCCGTGTAACTTTTGCGGCCCATACACTCACCGCAGCGCTTCGCCGTCCAAGACCTCTGTCTTAGCTATATAGCCCACTGACCCTTGAGTTGCCATTCCGCAGCAAAGCGGTTGAATCTGCTGTGGTCGCGCTCTGCACTCTGGCGCCTCAGAACCCATGATCGTCGTCATGGAAATGCCCCGACGTCGCCTGCTCGCTCACGTACTTCACCTGCGTCCCCAGCACCGCCGCTGCTTGCGACCGCAGATTCGCCACCGTCTTCCAGTGGTCCTTTTGGAGCGGCTCCGGCACCCAGAGCGGCAGCGACATCTTCAGGTACTCCGACAACGCCAGTGCATGCGGCTCATACAACTGCCGTATCGACGTCAGCCGCTCCATCGACGCCGGATCCCCGCACAGCCGGATCTCCATATCTCCCAACGCCCCGCACAGCCGGTCAAACACCTCATCGGACAGCCGCTCCGCTCGCCCGCGCTCCAGCCACTGCTTCTCCCGCTCCTCCAGATGAAAGACGTGTCCGAGATCGATCAGCGCATGCCGCGCCATCGCAAACGTCAGCTGCGCCTGCCGCGACGCCGGCCCCTCGATTGTCGTGATCAGAAGCGCACACGCGTCCAGCACACTCACCAACGCCGATAGCCAGCTCTGGTTGTCATGCTGCGACCGGTAGTAGCAAAGAATCGGGTACGAGATGTGCGACTCCAGGATCTCCGCCGACCAGCGCTCCCACTCCGCCAGCAGATCGCTCAGCGCCTCCTGCCCTCCGTCAAAGCCGTGCCGCCGCAGCAGCTCGGATGCCGTCGGCGGAGATCCCGCTCGCCCATCCAGCATCGCCACGCTCACCTCGCGCCGGCTGAACGCGCCATACAGCACCGGCACGTAGCTCACCACCAGCGCCACAAATCCCAGCCCCGTCCCGCTCTCGGCAATCATCAGCGCCCGCGCCCACTGGCTGCGCGGCACCACGTCCCCCGGGCCCAGCGTCGTCAACGTCGTCCCGCTCACATACAGATCGGTCAGGAAATGAGGAACCCTGCCCGATCCGGCCGTCAGACTCGCATCCTGAAACGGCGAGTGAACCGCAAACAGCAGAAGCGCAAACCCGATCGTCAGCAGCAACGCCCACAGCACCAACAGAGCCAGCAGCGAAAACGGTCCAAAGATGCTGTACGCCTGTTCGCGTACCTTGCGGTTCTCGATCCGCTCCGCCATCCACACCCACGGCCTCCAGGTCGCGATGTAGAAGAATCGCGTGATCCGAAACCGCCCCGTCGGCCGGCGCGGAAGGATGATCGTCTGAAACGCATCCAGAAACACCCCGCTGCAAAAAACCAGACCAAAGATCAGAGCCAATCCGTGCATGCGTTCTCCAGATTCTTCACAGCATCAAAACATCACCCGCCATCGAATCTTGTCTCCATCTGGGCTGATGGAGGTTGACCCTTTCCACAACACTACGTCTCTCAAGAGTTGCAGTGCTGGTCAGACCAAAGCCGCCAGCTTCGCTCCACGGTACCCCGATCAAAATCAGGCAAATTCACTGGACAAACGCGGCCAAAGCACTGAACATACATTCAGGCCCAACCGTCCAGAACGACCTAAAGGCTCTCCCATGCGTCGTGTACTTATAGTGGATGACGAGCACCTCGTCGCCGATACACTTAGTCTGATCTTTGAAAAGCACGGCTTCACGACTCGCGCCGTCTACTCCGCGGACGAGGCTCTCGACTGCGCCCGCAGCTTCGCGCCTGATCTCCTGCTATGCGACATCCACATGCCCGATAAGGACGGCCTCGAGCTCATCGACACCATGGACCGCGAGCAGCCCTCCTGTCGCATCCTCGTCCTCACCGGAGCCTATGCCAGCCTCAACCGCGTACGGCAGCACGCCTCCGAAGCCTCTCACGCCTTCTCCGTGCTCACCAAGCCCTGCAACCCCGCCGAACTCCTCCGTTGCGCCGGCGAACTGCTCCTCCCCGCCTGACCCCTATCCCATGCCCGCACTCGCCCGTCTCCTCTTCACCCTCGCCGCCGCCCTCCTCATCGGAGGCCTGCTCGTGCTCCTGTTCGCCCGCCTCAACCTTCCCCTCGGCCGCCTTCCCGGAGACCTCTCCTGGCGCGGCCGAGGCTGGAACGTCTACTTCCCGCTAGGCTCTTCCATCCTCCTCAGCGTCGTCCTCAGCCTCATCCTCTGGGCCGTAAGCCGGCTCCGCTGAACCTCGGCTCCCGCCCCCCCGCAGTGCTAGACTCAGGCCTTATGGAGCCCCGAGAGACACCGGCCACACTCGCGTCCCTGCGCTCCGGGGGCAAACGGGCGCGCCCTTCCCAAACCTCCCCCACCGACTCTCACGAACCCCAGCTCGGCCTCCTCTTCGAAACCCCATCCCAAACGCCCACCCCCGCACCGGCCCAGCGCTTACCCGCAAATCCAAACCCTGTCATTCTGACCCGGAGCTCGTCCAAGGGGGAAGAATCCCAGTATCTCGCCCGTGCCGCCACGTCACCCGACCTTCCCGAGCATGCCTCCTCCGAGCGCCGCATCTGGTCCGTCCGCTCCCTCGTCGCCGACATCCGCCAGCGCATCGAGCTCCGCTACGCCGATCTCTGGGTCGAGGGCGAAATCTCCGCCTGCCGCCCCGCCCCATCCGGCCACATCTACTTCACCCTCAAAGACGGCGAAGCCCAGCTCCCCGTAGTCCTCTTCCGCCGCCAGGCCCAGCTCCTCCGCTTCCGCCCCACCGACGGCCTAGCCGTCCTCGTTCGCGGCCGCATCTCCGTCTACGACATCCGCGGCCAGCTCCAACTCATCGCCGAAACCATGGAGCCTCGCGGCGCCGGAGCCCTCCAACTCGCCTTCGATCAGCTCAAAGCCCGCCTCCTTGCCGAAGGCCTGTTCGACGCCAGCCGCAAACGCCCCCTGCCCGCTTACCCCAAATGCATCGGCATCGTCACCTCCCCCGGCGGCGCCGTCCTCCGCGACATCCTCACCGTCGTCCGCCGCCGCCATGCCCGCCTCAACCTCCTCATCCATCCCGCCACCATGCAGGGCGTCAACTGCCCCGCCTCCGTCGCCCGCGGCATCCGCTGGTTCAACAAAAATCCCGGCAAGGTCGAGCTCATCCTCCTCGCCCGCGGCGGCGGCTCCCCCGAAGACCTCGCCGGCTTCAACGATGAATCCCTCGCCCGCGCCATCGCCGTCTCCAACCTCCCCATTGTCTCCGCCATCGGTCACGAGACCGACTTCACCATCGCCGACTTCGTCTCCGACCTCCGCGCTCCCACACCCTCCGCCGCCGCCGAGATCATCACCGCTCACCAGCACCGTATCGAAGAACGCCTCGATGCCCTCCGCCGCTCCGTCCTCCGCGCCGGCCGCTTCCACCTCCTGCATGCCCGCCAGCGCTTCGTCCGCCTCTCCTCCGCGCACGTGCTCGCCCGCGTCTACGACAGCATCGCCCGCCGCCAGCAGCGCCTCGACGACCTCCGCCAGCGCCTCGAAGCCGCCTCCGCCCGCCGCCTTCGTCAGCGCTCACAGCGCCTTGACTCCCTCACCGCCCGCCTCGCCAGACAGGACCCCGCCCACCGCCTCCTTACCGGCCGCCACCGCCTCGCCCAGTCCCGCCAGTGCCTCGATCGCGCCGCCAAACAGATCGTCAGCTCACGCCGCACCCGCCTCGCCCACGTCACCGCCCGCCTCGACGCCCTCTCGCCCGTCGCCGTCCTCGCCCGCGGATACGCCCTCGTCTACATCGAAAGCGGTCTGTCCCCCGGCACACTTCTGCGAGACACTAGAAACGTAGCTCCGGGAGACCGCATCCGCGCCCGCCTCGGCTCCGGCTCCCTCGCCGCCCAGGTCCTCGATATCCAGTCCCAGCCAGAAGTGGAGATCCAGCAGAAATGAAGAAGCTCTTCGGCACCGACGGCATCCGTGGCATCGCCGGCCAGCCCCCCCTCGACCCCAGCACCGTCTATGCCATCGGCTTAGCCCTCGCCCACTCCCTCAAGACCTCCGCCCCCACCCCCAAGGTCCTCCTCGGCCAGGACCCCCGCGAGTCCTCCGACTGGATTGCCATTGCGCAGAAGCCACGGGTGCTTTTGGGGCAGGACACCCGTGAATCGAGCGACTGGATCGCCGCCACCCTCACCGCCGGCCTCGACGCCGGTGGAGCCTCCGTCGAAAACGCCGGCGTCATCACCACCCCCGCCATCGCCTTCCTCACCCGCGAGCACAGGTTCGCCACCGGTGTCGTCATCTCCGCCTCCCACAATCCCTGGGAAGACAACGGCATCAAGCTGTTCGGCCCCGACGGCTACAAGCTCCCTGATTCCACCGAGCTCGCCATCGAAGCCGAGATCTTCCGCGCACTCGAGCACGCACCGCGCCAAACCTCCGGACCCACTCTCACCACACCCCCCACCGTCAACGAGAGCGACCGCGCCGAGTACGTCCGCTTCCTCCTCGCCGCCGTCCCTGGCCTCTCGCTCGATAACCAGACCGTCGTCATCGACTGCGCCAACGGCGCCGCCAGCTCCGTCGCCCCGCAGCTCTTCAGCGATCTCGGCGGCGAGGTTGTTATCACCCACGCCTCCCCCACCGGCCGCAACATCAACGACAACTGCGGCGCCCTCTACCCGCAGATCGTCGCCACGGAGGTTCTCGAGCAGCGCGCCTCCATCGGCATCACCTTCGATGGCGACGCCGATCGCTGCCTCCTTGCCGACGAGCACGGCCGCGTCGTCAACGGCGACGCCGTCCTCCTCCTCGCCGCCCGCGACCTCCAGGCGCGCGGCCTCCTCACCGGCAACACCGTCGTCGCCACCACCATGTCCAACATGGGCCTCGAAGCTGCCCTCAAGCGCTCCGGCATCTCCATGCTCCGCGCCCCCGTCGGAGACAAGTACGTCCTCGAAGAAATGCAGAAGACCGGCGCAGCCCTCGGCGGCGAACAGTCCGGCCACATCATCTTCTCCGGCCGCTCCACCACCGGCGACGGCCTCCTCACCGCTCTCCTCGTTCTCGACATCATGCACAGGGCAGGGAAGTCCCTCGCCGAGCTCGTCGTCGACCTCAAGGTCTTCCCCCAGATCATCGTCAACGTCAAGGTCCGCGAACGAAAGCCCCTCGACACCATCCCGCCCGTAGCCGAAGCCATTCGCGCCGCGGAACAGGACCTCGCCGACTCCGGCCGAGTCGTCATCCGCTACTCCGGCACCGAACCCCTCGCTCGCGTCATGATCGAAGCCGAAAGCGAACTCGCCATGCGCACCCACGCCGACAACATCGCCACCGCCATCCGCCACGAGATCGGCGCCTGAGAGCAGAGCCGAGGTCTGCTCTCAACCCACCGAGCCGTGGTCCTTGAAAGCTTTATTGGTTGTCGCGGTTGGAACGCGAGTCGCTGGCCCGCGCTGTACTGATCAGTCGAAACGTGTACACCGATCCGGAAGGCAGCTCGTTCGATTGCCGTGCACCTTCAATAGCACCCAGCACCGATCCAAGCGCGCCTCCTCCGTCGCCATTGTTCCCATTCTGCGAACTTTGGCTGTCGCGCAAACTGTGAACCGCGTTCGATGCGAGATGGTATCTACGTCCGTTCACGGAGATGCTGCTAAGTTGCAACGAAAGCGACCCTGGGCTGCCGGCCTGCACCGCTGTCAATCGCGTCTCTACGGGCGTTCCTGAAGGGGCAATGACGTTGCCGTTCACCGACACATCGTTCACCAGCGTCCCTGGAATGATGTCGCCCGTCTTGGCCTCGCCCGGTCGTACAGTCTGCTCCAGACGGACGTTGAACCGCGTCCCGGCGGGGATCACACCTCCACGCTGCTGCCCATTTCCATAATCGTTGTTTCCAGAACCATTCTGGTTCTGATTGTTGTTCCCGTATCCGTTCTGATTGTTGTTGCTGTTGTTTCCATACCCGTTCTGATTTCTGTTGTTGTCGGAGCCATTCGAGTTGTTATTGCCGTTGTTTCCATACCCATTCTGATTGTTGTTGTATCCGTTTGTATTCTGGTCGCTGTTGCTGCCGCCGTTCACCTGGAACTCCGCGCTGCATCCGCCGCTCACGTAGATCCCGCGAGAGTTATATCCCCAGGTCGACCCTTGCTGGCACACACCATCACTTCGTTCCCGCACCAGTACGACGCCATTTCGTGTGTTCGCCGGGCACACTCGCCGGGCATTGTTGTGCGAAGAGCATACGATCGTTGTCTGCGCCATCACTGGAACCGCTAACGACAAAAGAACCGCCGCACCTGTCAGAGCTTTCATAGCCATCTCCTTTGCTTCCACTGCGCCGCTGTGCTTAAAAACGCGGAAAAAGACCTCACGCCTCCAAAACACCTCTAGTCGGATGCCTGCTCCCGCGCTCGAAGATGTCACACCTGCCGGTCTTCTGCCCGCACACTGCCCTTGCGGTGCAAAGCTGTTCTCAAGCCCAATCTCAGTGTGTGCGACCAGTGGACTACTTGACTAGCGATCGCAGCCGCCTTCTTCCGTAGAAAAGGGCCGACATTTCTGCCGGCCCCTTCCACCTTCACAGAGCGAACCAATCAAATCACATGCATCACAAGCAGGATGATCACAATCAGCAGAATCAAACTGATACCGCCTCCACCGTAGTAGCCAAGTCCAGGCCCCATACGGTAACCGCCAAAGCCAAACACCAAGAGCAACACCAGCAGAACGATAAGCATGATCTTTCTCCTTACCAACCAGCAGCAGCCATTACGTGTCGAGCATGCAGCATCTCGCCCGCGCTTCATAGGATGCACATCCGCCACGCAGAACACGCACCCAATCCAACTTCTTTGTTCCCAAATGCCCGAACCTCCTCGCTACTCCCCTGCCCTTGCTCTTGCCCCACCCCCACCCATCCGCTAAGCTGATCGTCATGTACGAAGACTTCACGGTGACCGACCGCTGGACCGGCGAGCCCCTCCACATCACCTGGAAGGGCACCATCGTCGCCATTGCCACACGCCACGTCGACGCCACGGACATCCGCTTCGCCGTCAACGGCCGCAGCCTCTACATCGCCATGCCCAACACCGCCTGGATCGAGCAGAAGCGCCGCAACGGAAAGGTCATCACCGACAACCTCGCCGCACAAACCGCCGGCCGCTACCTCAAGCTCGCCATCGAGTCCGGATACAACAACGGCCGCGACCTGTACACCATGACCGTTGACGAGGTCCTCGAGCACGCCGACGCCGTCGTCCGCGAGGCAGGCAGTACCGGCAACCTCCCCACGCTGCCCGTTATCTCCGACAACATCAAACCCGAGACCTTCCTCGGCCAACTCCCCGGCGACCCCGGAAGCCCCATCTATGTCGGCGCCCCCGCTCCCAATCAGAACGACGAAGTTAAGCTCTAGCACGCCGCGCCGCTACACTGGTCACGCTCTGAAAGGATCGCTCCAGCTATGATCACCCGCCGTCGGCTGCTCTTCACCCTCACCGCCCTCTCCGTAAACCTCCGCGCCTTCGGTCTGCAGCTTCGCCTGCCACGCCGCCGTCACCCCCAGCCCCCGACCCACCTCCTCCCCGTCTACATCGGCGTCGACACCAAAACCGGCAGCGGCAAGGGCATCTATCTCTCCACCTTCGATACCCTCACCGGCCAGCTCACACCGCCCGTCCTCGCCGCCGAAACCCCCAGTCCATCCTTCTTCGCCCTCTCCGCCTCCGGCAGCCGCCGCATCCTCTACGCCGGCAACGAAACCTCCGATAGCTCCTCCAGTGTCACCGCCTTCGCCATCGATCCGCAGACCAGCACCACCCCCGGCCACCTCAGCCCCATCGGCAAGGTCTCCTCCGGCTTCCCCGGTCCCTGCTACGTCTCCGTCGACTCCACCGGCCACGCCGTCTTCGTCGCCGACTACGCCGGCAGCGGCATCGCCTCCTTCCGCATCCAGCCCAATGGCGCCCTCTCCGAACCCGTCGAGCGCATCTCCTACAAGGACACCGCAAAGTTCGGCAGCCCCGGCCCCAACAAGGATCGCCAGGACGCCCCCCACCCCCACTGCGTCGCCATCTCCCCCGATAACCGCTTCCTCGTCGTCTGCGACCTTGGCAACGACCGCATCTCCACCTTCGCCATCGACCCCGCCACCGCGCGCCTCTCCACCTCCGAGCCGCACCTCTTCTCCAACAGCCGCCCCGGCTCCGGCCCCCGCCACGTCGCCTTCCACCCCAACAGCCGCTGGGTCTACGTCATCAACGAGCTCGACTCCACCATCGACCACTTCCTCTGGACCACCACCCGCTCCCAAACCCCCCAGGCCCTGCTCGTCCTCGCCGGAACCCCCGTCAAAACCACCGCCGACGACTTCCCCGCCGACAAAAACACCGCCGCCGAGATCGCCATCTCCCCCAACGGCTACTTCGTCTACGCCAGCAACCGCGGCGAAGACTCCCTCGTCGTCTTCTCCATCGACCAGAACTCCGGCGCCCTCAAGTTCTCCCAGCGCATCAGCTGCGGCGGCCGCAAGCCCCGCCAGTTCACCCTCGATCCCACCGGCAACTGGCTCCTCTGCGGCAACCAGGACTCCGACTCCATCACCGTCTTCCGCCGCGATTCCGCCACCGGCCAACTCTCCGGCCCCGTCCAAACCCTACCCGCCGACGATCCCGTCTTCACCCTCTTCGCCTGAACCCACTCACCTGCTGTTGCATGTTCATTCTGAGGGAAGCGAAGAACCTCTTTCTTTGCCGGTGAACTGGTGTTCAAGAGCGTTGCGAGAACTCATCGTAGATCTCGCAGCTCATCTTCTGTTCGCTGAATAGGTCATTAGCAGGCCGTTAGCTAACTGCAGCAGGATGATGCTCACAACAACGATCCAGACAACAAAAGGCGGTTTAAAAATGGCTTGCGTAAACGAGTAGTGCTTCATCTCTGCGGGGCGTTCCAGACGGGAGCTCACGAAATATGCCAGCCCGCAGGAAGCGATAGCCAATACTAACGCGGTTCCAATCCTTATGAATCCGAACGGTATCGGCGCTAGCAATGTTGCGCTGTAGAGCATCAGCAACAAACAGAGCTCTACCACGAACGCCCCCCACTTGACTAGCTTATCTGTCATGTTACCTCCCAATCCACCGTCTTGATCAACAATCCCCAGAAGTCCCATCTGGAGTCACATTTATCGTGCAATTGCGGGTCGGCTTCTGTGAAGAGGAATTTATGAAGCTATTAAGGACATCAAACTCTTTATATGCAGGTCGATACGATCCGTAGTTGACTCCGGGCTTGAACGACGCACTACCCGAAGTTCCTGCTGCTGTGCCGTTGCCGTATCTCTCATACACATTGTTGAAAAATGCATTAGGCACAAGTGCGTTGTTACAGCATAGACCACCAAATTGCTTGATTTGATTTAAGATGCGCGCACACGAAGAAGCACAGGCATAATCAAAAGTCGTGTACTTCTTGTCCCCAGAATGCGAGACAAGTGCTTGCACCACCTGCTGCGTCACCTCAGGACTAGTCTGAATCGTAATGCTAGAGAAATGCTGCCTTATATCATCAGCAGACTTCAGTTGATCAAAGCCAAATGTGGTGGTCGCTGGAACTGGTGCGCCTACGATTGTGGCCACGGAGCCCAAAGTACCCCTGGAATAGTCGCTGGCAGGGCCAAAGCTCCTAGTCGCAGCGCTGGACATGTTAGGGTCATAAGCCTGGAGTGCCCGATCTTTTGTGCCGTTGGAAGAGTTAGTGTAGCGCAGCTATTTCTGAGTTCAAGTAGCCGCCGTCGGGGGTGTGGAGAAGTGGGAAG
>JAABUX010001049.1_pt1 | contig 43652 bp, 44 predicted proteins | sample 5561851 | NCBI WGS metagenome assembly JAABUX01 (sample SAMN10711883, study PRJNA513361) | rock metagenome | isolation source: Antarctica rocks | place: Antarctica: Victoria Land, Richard Nunatak red sandstone | collected 2016-01-03 | reverse complement strand
ATGGCAAGTGATGTAGTTACGATATCTGGCCCGGAGTATCAAGTACCTCAGGCCGTTGATGAATTCCTGGTTTGTCTCCTTTGATGATGCATTGAGCATCTGCTGATACCGTGAAGGGCATGGTCCCCGAAAGCCACGAGCTAGTCGTTCCTGCTACTACCTCGCTCCGCGACTTCCTGAAGTCAGATGAATTTAGGTTAGAAGTGCAGCGAAAGCTCAAGAGCCAGTACGAGGTCGATCTGGACGTTCGCCATGACTCCGAGCCAGTTGAGGAGTCCGAGATAAAGGAGAAGCGACTTTTCCTTGCTTACACTCGCAATAACGCTGGCGGTCTCAAGGATGCCATTGACTTCCTAGTTTCCCGGCTCATCCCATACGGCTTGGATGCAACAACGGTCAAAGGCGCCATACCAAGACCAAAGTCCGATTCCTTCGAAGACTCCCTGCCCTTTTTCGATTCGAAGCTACTTCAGAACGCTCCAGCGCCCCTTGGCACCGACTCTCCAACTCGTTCCACCTTTGGTGATGATGTCAGCGATCGTGGCTCTCTGTTTGGTAAGATTCGCAAACCTGGCAGCATTTCCTCCATCTCTTCGTTTCTCGACCGCCGCAAGAACCAGTCTTCCTCCCCTGGCACCGGCTCCCTCTTCAAGCACGCTTCTTCCAACGCCTCTCGCGCATCGCTCGTCTCCATGGAGTCCCGCGATAGCGGTTATCGCAATCCATGGAACGACAGCGGGGTCAATCTTCCCGAAGAGGACGGCCATAATGGCTGGCCACTCCGCTTCGAGAACAAGTCGGAGCAGAAACTGAACGGCGCATTTGGCATCGCCCCTATATCCCAATCACCGGGCGACATGACACCGCGACACGATCCCCGCGCTTCCTTCGACAGCGGACGTCCTAGCACCTCGCACTCCACCAACTCATACCCGGTACCTATCGGGCCACCTCGTTGACCCTTCTCACTTTATCGAAATACCCAAGCTCTTCCCGTTGTTCGGATCACCAAAATTGGCCAGAATGTTGAATGCGTACTTTTTGTGCGGTTATTATGATTGGCCGGCTATGATGCGGAAAAGAAATACCCCCTGAAAGCGAACTTTTGCAAAGGAGCTGATCTGTTTCTTAGTCTTTTGTTGTTGTCTTTTGGGAAGCAATTGCACGATACCACAATACCAATTTGTTACGACATGCGGCGTTTGGGCTATGAATGACTTACTTGTCTTTTTCACTGTCCTTTTCCCTTCCAGAAGAAACGATCTATGAAGCGTGTGAGGTGGATGGGGAATATTATCACAATCCGTGTTCTTGCGAGCTATTCTAGATACCACAGATAGACAATAAGATCTGCATTTTGCTTCCTCTTGCAATTCTCAACCTGACCAACATGGTTCACTCACCTCTTGCAAATCTTCTCGCCTTTCTGTCGGAGGAAAACCACGAGGGTTAGCGCACCTAGGGAGTGCCAGACTTACAACAAACATCTTACCTTCCATAACGATGTCGTATTCTATAGCAGCAATACATACCACATTCATTCGATTGATACACAGGAGGCATACCCGCCGGTCCAGATCGCCTATTACCACGCCTTCGTTGTGTTGTAGTGGAAGTGGAAGTGCGACGGTACTCTGTATCTGCCAAGTATGGCACATGTAGCTACCTATTCCAGGGTGGAATTCGTACGCAGGGGGACTGTGGGGAGGGGGGTGGTTTGCGTGCGAGGTGCGAGGTGCGGTCTACCTTAGGTACCTCATCAGCTCTGTCCATAATTTCTCTTCTGGTCAATGCTAACGTCGCTAGAACTGTAGGTATACGAACACCGACGTGCTTATCTTGGATATATCGCATCTCGTTGCGGGAATATATCTGAATTATCCTCAAATTAGCATTCCCATCATACTCACATACACAGTAGTACGGAATGGCAAAAGCCGTTTCGAGAGCTATAACTATTCTACTAGCGACTAGCTATCGTGATTATAGTACACTATACTACATAACACTACATAACACCACACCACCCTTCCCTTCATCACCCTTCCCTTCACCACCCTTCCCTTCACAACATCCCACCATCCCATCCACAATCCACAACCCCGACCACCGAACCCTCCGTAAGGTAAGTCACACGCATCAATTAACGCAGCCAGCAAGTGATTCCTCCTCCATCCCTCTACGATATACAGGACAGATGCCCATGTTATGGTCTAAATCAAGATCTATTCCCTTCTAAAGCCGAGACTTCATATTGTCAGATGGAGAAGGTGCTATACCATGGATGCCATCATCACTTCTTTCTTTCTTCTACGCAAATCTCTTTCTAGCACTGCATCTACCTATCCTACCAGTACGTGTTGGCACAACTCATACCATACCCTACCATACCTCCCTCTCTCTACCCCTCCCTCTCTCTACCCCTCCCTCTCTCCACCCCTCCCTCTCTCCATCCCTCCTCCCCAATCGCAACCAACCCAATCGCATTCTCGCAGCCTCTTCTCGTGTCGGATGCGGCTAATCGATTCCAGTATCGGACAATTATCATCACAATCACATTCACATTCACCTCCTGACTGTCTCCTTGAATCTAGGCTTACATACCAAGCAGGTTATTCTATCGAGTATCCTTTCATGGGGACTGTGCTTGGAGTTGATGACGACAGATTTTCACTACGAATCATGTTTGTGAGACGGGAGTTTGATTTTATGTTGGTGTTTTCAGGGAAGCTAGAATATGGCTTTGTATTCTGTGTATGTCGTAGCGTTGATGGGGTTGCGTTGAGAGACCTTTACTATGGCCCTGATAACTTAGGACGGTGCACTTTCGCTCATCTATTGATACTGAGGTATCATTGATTTGTTTACTACCACGGGTATGTGAAACCTTGTGAGAAAGTCTGGTTTTGATGGGGAAGCTATCGATAAATTGTCGTGTTTGGTATACGGTAGTCGGAAGGTGGCTTTCCGGAACTGGTTTTTACGTGGTTGGGTTTGTCGCTTCTTGTTTGATTTACTGCGTTGGGTTTTTGATTTTTAGATCGGTTTGGGGTTTACGATAATATTTCAGGATCGTTGGATGAGATTATTGGATGGTGTGCAGCTATGACCGGTAACGTACGAGAGGATTCAATTTGAGAGGTGTTGGGTTTCGACCCAGGGGCGAGGGACAAAGGAAAGTTTTATTAACACCCGCAGATGCATTGGGGATGGGTGTAGGGTTCGCGGTGATTGGCTTGACTCGGACAATACGTTCTCGAATTAGAGAAGAAATGGGGTGTTGTGATGCTGGAAGTCGTACACAATGTGCGACGTGGGGAGGCAGATGCCTATATTATGTTGGATCTTTCTATTTTTCTTGGTCAATTCTCACATAACCACAACCACAGTATTTCAACAATCGTTTCCATCACCCACAGATCTTGCCTCTCTGTTCGTATCTATCATGGGTCAAAGCTCTTCAAAGCATGGACGCGAAGCAAACAAAACAAAAACCGGCCTTGCACTCAGGGCCACGGGCAAGAGGCTGGTGGACAAGTTACGACATTCGCATCCTGCCGCGGTGCAACTTCAGTCATCAGTCCACGACGATATCAGCGATCCTACCCCAGCTTGTACCCTACACACACTGTCCAAGCCATCAGCAGACATGCACAACGCGATCGGAAAGATTCCCGTCGAGGTCTTCCTGAACATCGTCATATATCTGTCGCCAGCCAGCGTCCGCTCGCTGAGCTACACTTGCCGCTCTCTTTCCCATATATTCGGTGCGTCTGCAGTCGAACTGATGGGGGAATCACCCTTTCGACCGCATTTAGAGCGTCCCTGGGATGCTACTGATCGGTGGTACCCCTGGTCTATGTTGAAGACTTCGAGCGCCCACTTGGGTAAGGCGCCCAGCGAATGGTGGAAGCTGATGATTATGCTCCATCGCGACAACATGTGGCCGGGGAAGGCTGTCTGCAGGGCTTGCATTGGCGTGCACGATATAGCAGCTTTCTCGCCATCATACCTTCGAGGACCGCAGACAGAGTCCAAGTGTCTCGGTTGGAGTGGATGGGTGAATATTTGTTCGCATATGGAATTTGACTTTCTGGATCTCAAAGAAAAATGCAATTCACCTGAGACCTACAAAAGAATCAAGAGGGACGAACATACACGGTCTTCCAAGACTTCTCATTACGCAGACGAAGACGATGTCGCTGGAGCAAGGAAAGCTAGACTCACTCCCAAGCAAACGGAAGAGGCAGAGGCAAAGAGGGTTCAGAGCAGAAGACAAACGATGCTGGACAGCGCGAAAGCGGCAGCAGAAGAGGAGCGTGTATGGACTATGGAGAAGAAGATGACATGCAATCACTGCGCCATCCCCGTCACAATAACCAGCTGGGGGAGGTCTCGCGTCTGCTTCCCCCTCACCGTTAAGAGGCGCGATTGGCCTGGAAAACCTAGACGAAAAGATTTCACTTTCATGGGGTCGCCCGAGGCGGCAGTGTGCCCTCATCTAACGTTAAACAGCTCTATCATCGTGGATGCCTACTGCGCCAATTCCAAACGATTGAGTGGAGGGTGCTGCAACTGCCGAAAGTGTGCTGTACCTTATCATCAGTGTGCGTTGTGCCACGCAAAGTTATGGTACGATATTGGAGATTATCTGTGGGTCAGTAATGTCACATATCTAATTGTGGAGAGGAGCTTCGATCCTAGTGTCGGTATTGCGAATTCCGCTTGGCTCAACCAATTGTCCCCAAGACGACGAGGGTAGCGACCACAGATCTGGAAGTTAAGGACGCAGATCGCTAGAATACCGGGTCGATTTCCAGAGCATCAAATTTTGGCAAATGTCCTTCGGCATTTTCTACTTTCCTCGCGAGTGCCACGCATGCTTTATGCTGGGATAGGACCAGTGCACAGTCGGACGATGATGTTAGCTTGAAGACTGCGGTGTAATGGTCTGAAGTCCAATAGGCGTATGTTGCACATGAGGTATGGTCATCGACATCCATTAGGGAAGTGTCAATACGGCTGTTAGGAATTCCTGTTTAATACGTATCTCCAGGGATTAGCGCAACTGTGTTTCAACTGGACACTGTTCTAAGCCCTGTTCGGTATGCGACCATTTGTGAAGGTCAAAGTACGTGATATTTGATTGTGACGCTATCTACATGATGAGAAGTACAGGAGGTCAATTCTTTCTTCTTTGAGTGAGAAGGGAAGCCGCATGTAACCGACAGAGCTTGCTGACTAGCAGTAGTCGTATATTAAATACATCATAGAGTTAGATACTAGCTTATACATATTTAGGATTGGCGATTGATCCGTGCAGAAAAGATACTGAAGATAAGGTAATTCCAAGGATCCCACGCTAGTAAGCTGTATTATACTTTTGCCTTGTGTATCCTATTCCACGAGTGCCGATGCAAGGAAGGGCGAGAGGGGCAGCCGCAACTATCTCTGACCTGTGTCACACAGTCCCTATATGGATTCAATCCCCACCATGGCCTCTCTATCATCAACCAAAAGCTGTATAGCTTATGCTTTCCTCGGCCCCAATCTTTTTTTGCTTCTGTCCGATTTCCTGAAGCTTCATGCCGAAGCATTGAAGCCGCCTTGAATCCTCCTTCCCTACCCTCCCCACGTCTACTCGACTACTCGAGCCTCTCAAGCTTTACACAAAGCACATTAGCATCAGGGCGTCTGATATTGCTACCAAGACGTCAAGATGTACGTCCCTTTGCCAGCCCATCTACCTGGTAGTGGAGCAAGACCAAAGCCATCATAGATCGCAACAGAGCTAAATTCACATAGGCATACGGCCAGTGACGCCTTCTTTCAATGCTTGATTGACTTCGGCATCAAGCATGTCTTTGTCAATCTTGGGTCAGACCATCCCAGCATCATGGAAGCCATAACGAAAGGCCAGATAGAAAAGAAAGACACGTTCCCTCGCATCATAACATGTCCGAACGAGATGGTCGCCCTCTCAATGGCCGATGGCTACGCCAGACTCACTGGGAAGCCACAATGCGTCATCGTGCATGTGGACGTCGGTACTCAAGGGCTCGGAGCAGCTGTTCATAACGCCTCCTGTGGACGGGCACCAGTCCTTATCTTCGCCGGCTTGAGCCCATATACCTGCGAAGGGGAGCTGAGAGGAAGCCGCACAGAGTACATACATTGGATACAGGATGTCCCTGATCAGAAACAGATAGTGGGCCAATACTGTCGATATACTGGGGAGATCAAGAGGGGAGTCAATGTGAAGCAGATGGTAGGAAGGGCTTTGCAGTTTGCATTGTCTGCTCCTATGGGTCCAGTGTATCTTGTGGGATCGAGGGAGGCTATGGAAGAGGAGATTCCAGAATACAGCCTCAATGTTGAGCATTGGGGTCCGGTCGGAGCAGGAGCGTTACCGGAGCCCGCAGTGGCGATGATATCGGAGGCTTTAGTAAATGCCAAGGAGCCACTCCTTATCACCGGGTATGCTGGAAGAAACCATGCGGCGGTCGACGAGCTCGTGAAGCTAACGAATACGATCAAAGGGTTGAGAGCTCTGGATACGGGTGGTTCGGACATGTGCTTTCCGTCAGATCATAGGGCAAGCATAGGGCTGAGGTTTGGTGTGGATGATAGCGTGAAGACTGCAGATGTAATTCTGGTAGCTGACTGCGATGTCCCTTGGTGGGTCTTCGAGATCCGGCGATTTTGATGCATAAGGAAGTTCGCTGACTCGGAATATGCTACAGGATACCAACATTGTGTAAGCCCAAGGATGATGCAAGAGTCTTCCACGTAGATAGCGACCCTTTGAAACAACAAATGCCGGTCTTTTACATCCCAGCGGAAGCTCGATTCAAAGCCGACTGCTACGTCTTCCTCAAACAGCTCAACGATCATATCACCTCTAGCTCGGTCTTCAAGCAGAAACTCGAGACATACTCGGATCGATGGCAGAAGTTGCAAGACTTACATTCGCAACGACTGAAGATTATCAAGGATCTCGCACGCCCTGGCAAAGAAGGGTACTACAACGCTTCCTACCTCTGTTCCGAGATCAGAAAAGCAGTACCTGAGGACACCATATTTGCAGTCGAAGCAGTCACATCCACCTGTTTCGTAGCCGATCAATTACTCCCTAAAATCCCAGGAACCTGGATCAACTGCGGCGGCGGCGGACTAGGATGGTCCTCCGGCGGAGCGCTAGGAATCAAACTTGCAGCAGGAGAAAAGAGATTCGTCTGTCAAATCGTTGGTGACGGCACATTCCTTTTCAGCGTCCCAGGAAGTGCATACTGGATTAGCCAGAGGTACAAATTACCCATCCTAACCATCGTCCTAAATAACCAAGGTAACCCCATCCCTTTCCATCCCCAATCGCAACCACTAAACACCCAACAGGTTGGCACGCCCCCAAACGCTCCCTCCTCCTCGTCCACCCCTCCGGCTACGGATCCAAAGCAACAAACGAAGAACTCAACACCTCCTTCACACCCTCGCCCGATTACGCCGGCATCGCCAAAGCGGCCGCGGGCGGCAACCTGTGGGCCGGACACGCTACTACTGTTGACGAGTTACACGATCTGCTACCGAAGGCGATTGATAGCGTGACGAATGGGGTGGGCGCTGTGTTGGAAGCGCATCTTGAGGGACCGCAAGGCAAGTATGGAGGTGGGAAGAGCGTGCTTGTTGGCTGATCTGATATTGTTGTGGGAGAAGGGGGGGTTTTGTAGATGATTCGGCTATGGTCTTTTGGTTGTTGATGCGGATGATGTAGTGTGTGGGCTATGCCGGTTGCTATCACTTCACTCTATCTCACTTAGTTGTAACGCTTGGCTGCAGCACCCCGTCGCTGGCGACTGCGACTGCGACTGCGACTGCCATTCCCAACTGCGACTGCTATTCCCGAGTGCGACTGCTATCCCCGAGTGCGACTGCTATCCCCGAGTGCGACTGCTATCCCCGAGTGCGAGTGCGAGTGCGACTGTGCGACTACGACTATGCGACTGTGCGACGGCGACTGCTATTCCCGACTGCGACGACTACTATTCCCGACTGCTATTCCTAACTGCGAGTACGAGTGCGAGTGCGAGTGCGACTGCGAGTGCGAGTGCGAGTGCGAGTGCGAGTGCGACTGCGACTGTACGACTGTGCGACTGTGCGACTGTGCGACTGTAAGACGGCGGGACGGCGACGGCGACTGCGACTGTGCGACTGCGACTACTATTCCTGACTGCGACAGCTTTTTCCAATAGCTATTCCTAACTGCGACTGCGACTACGACTGCGACTACGACTATGCGACTACGACGGCGATAGTAACTATGCGACTGCGACGGCTAATATACGACTGTGCGACTATGCGACTGCGACTATACGACTACTATTCCCGATAGCAACAGCTATTCCTAACTGCGATAGCGACTGCGATCCTCGAGGGCGACTGCTACTACTAATCGCAGTCGCACTCCCAGTCGCACAGTTACACAGTCGTACAGTCGCAGAGTCGTAGTTATATAGTAGCCGTCGCAGTCGTATAGCCGTAATCGCACTCGCAGTCGCAGTCGTATAGTCGCAGTCGTATAGTCGCACCGTCGCGTAGTAGCCGTCGCAGTCGCATAGCTATAATCGCAGTCGGGAATAGTAGTCGTACTTAGGGATAGTAGTCGCCGTCGCATTCAGTCGCACACGTAGTTATATAGTCGTATAGTCGCAGTCGTACAGTCGCAGTCGTATAGTCGCACCGTCGTATAGTAGCCGTCGCAGTCGCATAGCCGTAATCGCAGTCGTATAGCCGTAATCGCAGTCGGGAATAGCAGTCGTACTCGGGGATAGTAGTCGCACTTAGTCGCAGTCGCATAGTCGCAGTCGTATAGTCGCAGTCGTATAGTCGCACCGTCGTATAGTAGCCGTCGTAGTCGTATAGCCGTAATCGCAGTCGGGAATAGCAGTCGTACTCGGGGATAGCAGTCGTACTTAGTCGCAGTCGCACTCGCGCTCGCATAGTAGCCGTCGCATTTAGTCGTACTCGCAGTCGCACTCGCATAGTCGTATAGTCGTACAGTCGCACTCGTACTCGCAGTCATACAGTCGGGAATAGCAGTCGCAGTCGGGAATAGTAGTCGTACTCAGGAATAGCAGTCGCACTCGGGGATAGTAGTCGCACTTAGGAATAGTAGTCGCACTCGGGAATAGTAGTCGCGCTCGGGAATAGTAGTTATACTTAGTCGTAGTCGTAGTCGCACTTAGTCGCACTCGGGAATAGTAGTCGCACTTGGGAATAGCAGCCGCAGTCGCAGTCGCACTCGCAGTCGCAGTCGGGAATAGTAGTCGCAGTCGCAGTCGCAGTCGTACAGTAGCCGTCGCAGTCGCAGTCGCATAGTCGCACAGTCGCTGTCGGGAATAGCAGTCGCAGTCGCAGTCGCAGTCGCATAGTCGCAGTCGTACAGTCGCAGTCGCACAGTCGTAGTCGTACAGTCGCACAGCCGCAGTCGCAGTCGCAGTCGGGAACAGCTGTCAGTCGCACTCAGTCGCAGTCGCAGTCGCAGTCGTACAGTCGCATAGTCGTACAGTCGTACAGTCGCTATCGCCGTCTCAGTCGCAGTCGCATAGTAGCCGTCGTACAGTCGTACAGTTACTGTCGCCGTCGTACAGTAGCCGTCGCAGTCGCATAGTAGCCGTCGCAGTCGCACAGTGGCACAGTCGCACAGTCGCACAGTCGCAGTCGCACAGTCGTACCGTCGCATAGTAGCCGTCGCAGTCGCACAGTCGTACAGTCGCACAGTCGCACAGTCGCACAGTCGTACAGTCGGGAATAGCAGTCGCAGTCGGGAATAGCAGTCGCAGTCGGGAATAGCAGTCGCACTCAGTCGCAGTCGCAGTCGCACTCGCACTCGCACTCGGGAATAGCAGTCGGGAATAGCAGTCGCACTCAGTCGCACTCTGTAATAGTCGCCAAATGCATGTTCAATGCAGTTTCATCTATTGGATAGGCTGGCTTTGAACTGAGATTTGCTATCGATCGCCCAAAATACGCCAGCTACACCACTACCAACACCACCACACTCTGCAAACAATCATCGACGCTCGCTCGCAGCGCCACCTCATCTGTTCGTGCGTGACCTCGTTCCCGAGCTCCATACTCTACTTGGTCGGATCGAGGGGCTCAATACTCCAAATCTCATCCGCATACTCCTGAATGCACCGATCGCTGCTGAAGAACCCCATCCGCGCCACAGAAGTGATGCACTTCTCCAACCAGGCATCCGTATCCTTAAAGGCCTCGTCCACGAGGGCATGGGTCTTGATATAGCTATTGAAATCATCAGAGACGAGGTAATAATCGCCTTGGTCGATGATGGAGTTGCAGAGGGCGGCGAACCGGCCGGCGTCGCCGAACTTGCCGCTCTTGATGGCGTCGAAGACTTTGACGAGGTCGGGGTCGAGTTGGACGTTGCCGTAGGTGTGGGCGTGACGGAGGTCTTCGACGTCTTCGGCGAGGTTGCCGAAGAGGAAGATGTTGGATTCGCCGATTTCGCGGGTGATTTCGATCTATGGGATGTGTTAGTAGGGCATGATGAGAGCCGACAGTTGACTTACGTTGGCACCGTCACAGGTTCCAATGATCAAACCTCCGTTGAGGACGAATTTCATGTTACTCGTACCGCTGGCTTCGGTACCGGCGGTGGAGATATGCTCGCTGATATCGGAAGCAGGCGTGAGAATCTCGGCCTTACTGACATTGTAGTCTTCAACGTATACAACTTTCAGTAGATCACCGACGTCTTTGTCGTTGTTAACCACCTCACCGACGCTGCAGACTAGATGGATGACGGTCTTGGCCATCCAGTAGCCGGGTGCAGCTTTGCCACCAAAGATGGATACCCGCGGTGCAAGCTTCTTGCGCTCGTCGGCGCTCATAGCTTTGATTTTAAGATAGCGGTGGATGACACCCAGGATGTTCATCTGCTGACGCTTGTACTCGTGTATGCGCTTTACTTGGATATCGAACAGTGCTTTCGGGTTGACTTTGACGCCGGTAGTCTCCACGATGTGCTGTGCCAAACGGACCTTGTTGGCATATTTGATTTCTTGCCATTCCTTCTTGAAGGCTTTATCATCGAGGAAGTTCTCGAGCTTATTCAATTTAGTCAAATCAGTCAGGAAATCATAGCCTCCAAGCTTCGACGCGATCAATTCGCTGAGCCTGGGATTGGCTTGGTGCAGCCACCTTCGAGGTGTGATACCATTGGTTACGTTGGTGAACTTATCAGGACCGTAGATCTTGACAAAGTCCTTGAAAATGGTGGTCTTGATGAGGTCGGAGTGAAGCTCGGCTACACCATTGACTTTATGGCTTCCAATGGTCGCCAAGTAAGCCATTCTCACCATCTTTGGCTGGGACTCTTCGATGACGGAGACACGAGAGAGCATGTCACGATCCTTGGGGAACTTCTTCTCAACCATTTGGAGGAATTGCATATTGACCTCGTAGATGATCTGGAGATGCCTTGGTAGTAAATTCTGCATCAACGGAACCGACCATTTTTCCAGCGCCTCGGGCATGACGGTGTGGTTGGCGTAGCTGAAAGTCTTCTGGACGATCGCCCAAGCTTCCGCCCATTCAACGCCCTCAATGTCAACCAAAATGCGCTGCAACTCGACGATAGCGAGGGTCGGATGCGTGTCGTTGAGCTGAATAGCCACCATGTCCGGGAATGCTGACCAAGGTTTCTTACTCTTCGTGAAACGTCGAACGATATCGAATAACGATGCAGCACACCAGAAGTACTGTTGCTTCAAACGTAGCTCCTTTCCTTTCTCCATGTTGTCGTTGGGGTAGAGGACTGCAGATATGGTCTCAGCGCGTTGCTGATCTCCAACAGAACCCTCGTAATCGCCAGAGTTGAAGCGTTGGAAGTCGAACTCGCCCTTTGAAGCTTTGGAAGACCAGAGACGAAGATTGTTGGTCGTGGGTGTATCGTAGCCAGGGATTGGAACATCGAAGGCCACCGCGTCGACGATTTCGCCGCCTTCCCAGACCGCCACATTCCTGCCATTTTCATCCCTGGACTATATCAGCACTCTTCCACTGTCTGCTAGAGATACTGACTGATGTCTTGAGACGTAGCCATAGAATTGGATATTCACAGTAATATCGTGTCTGGGGAATTCCCAGGGATTAAAGTCCAGCCAATAATCTGGAATTTCGACCTGATATCCGTCCACAATCTCCTGCTTGAAAATACCGTATCGATAACGCAGCCCGTAACCCCAGGCGGGGTAGTTCAAGGTGGCCATGCTGTCCAGGAAGCATGCAGCCAGGCGGCCAAGACCGCCATTCCCAAGCGCAGCATCATGCTCCTGAGATATGACATCTTCGATCCTGAAGCCTAGATCCTTCATGCCAGCTTTTGCTACATCCTTCAACCCAACGTTCAACATAGCATTGTCCAGAGCTCTTCCCATTAAGAATTCGAGAGAGAGATAGTATACTCGTTTCTGGTCTGCAAAGGTCTGTCGCTGCTGAGTCTTGTTCCATTCGATGACGAGTCGGTCTCGGAAGGCCTATATCATCGGATTAGTATATGGCCAGAAGGCTCAGATTGAGATCTCAAAAAGGGAATGCACAAAAATATGAACGTGTCCCATAACATGTAGCTAGCATAACAAGGCACAGTGCAGGTTCCGCCAAGGAAAGCAATGGGCCTTGTAATCTCGCAGGTCAAGCAGGTACTGCATCATATTCAGAGACCAGCGTATCTTACCAGGGAGGCGCCAGAGTAGGCAGCTAGCTCGTCACAATTGAACAAGGATCGAGCAAGAGTGGTCTCGATGTGCTTGACGGCCTCATCTTCAAACTCCTCTTTGGTAGTAAAGCCCTTGGCGGAATGCTTCTTCCATGCGTCACGCTGTCCTTCCGGTATAGCATTCTCGAAGTTCTTGATCTCTTGTGGACCGAAACCAGTGACGGTGCGTCTGTGCTTGGGTCTGGAGAAGTCAGGCCCTACCTAGCAGAGGATGGTCAGCATGGGTTTTTGGAATTTACAGGAAAGCCATCAGTGCAGTGACAATGATGGTGGCCCGAGTTCTGAAGGCAATGGACTTTGCAATCCTCCAAGGCAAGATGCTCAAATACGCTGAACCACAGCAGCGAAAAGTCATCCGGTGGTTCCCGGGTTTGGGAGCTCGGAAGTCTGATACAATGAAGATGTGTGCCCTCCAATAGACGTCGCTTGTTCTGACTGCAGACTATGAATTGACAGTAAGATGGATCACATACCGGTCCTTGGAGGTCAGAGATGGGGGCCGATGTGGACATCCTCCTCTCGCGAGGGGCTTTGGTGCCATTGGTAGCCATGATTGCAGGTATCGACGGGCGTATCGACGGGCAGGAGGTTGATTGTGCAGGTCAAGGAGGGGAGAGGTGCAAAGGATGTGGGTTGAAGAGTGGAAAGCGGATGGCAGTGGAAGTTCCCAAAACCGTTGAGCAAGCCAAGCGTTCACTAAACATCTCTAAAGCCTTCCGTTTGCGGCACCGATGCATCTTTTGCGCGCTAAAATAGTCTGTTGAGCCACCCACGCCACCTACCGGCTTATCGATAAGGCTTTGACGTGGGGCTCCAGGGTCGGGACGTGGGGCAACCGGCCGCTTGCAGGGGTCTACTACCTTGTGAAAGGATTCATCAACGTTCGACCGCGATTGCCCCTTTGTTCCTTTTATCGTGCGCTATCACACCATCACACTATTCACTATCCACTTTTACGACTGTAGTCCTCCGATATGTCAGCTTCCTGATTTTGACTCAACTTGCTGTAGTGCTGTATAGAATGGTGTGTATCCGGGGGTATATCTCCACACCGTGCATGATGGTAAGGTACTGGCTGCTTCCTGCACGTATCCTGCACGTCTAAATTTCGTCGCACTGCCATTGATCAGCCTTGAATTCGGCTGATATTCCATTCTTGCGTCCTGTGATTCGTCCCGTAGGGCCACTGTCGACCAATGCGAGCTTGGTCGTGGTGAAGGGTGATTCTCCATGCATGCTTGTTGCTTCACGCTCTATTCAATTCCCTTCAGTCATGCCTTTCCTTCGCTATGTCTGCCCCACAGCTACTGGCAGTGAGTACGGCGTCTAAGCAAGAATCTATCTGGACGACCGTGACCCAAGATGCCTTTCGGAGGAACGTAATCGAACTACAGAGGGCATCGACGAAATGTCCCGCTGACCCTGAAATTCATTCGAGAGCTCCTACCCTTGAAAATGATAATCATGGACATACAATCCCCTTTGAGGTCGAGCAAAGGCTTGCCGACGACTTCGCTTTCGTTGCAGCCTTCAATAAAGACGTGTGGACAATAACTGCCGTTGCGCTTGAAGAACTTTCACAGCCTCGAGGGCTCCTTGTCCGTCTTGCTGCAAATGCAGCTGTTGAGCCGTCCGTTCTCGACACCTTAAATCATATGCTGCGGCTTCTCCGACTATGTTCGAAACGACGTGGGTATAAGAGCTGTAAGACGCCTCCCCAAACACCGTGTTGACACTTCCAGGTTTAAAGATGGCGTCGTGTGGAGACCAGATATTCGATCACGTTGTGAAGCTCAATCGAAATCGTATTCATGGCCGGCTAGAGTCGGAAAGTTGGCAAATTCCCGCTTACCTTCATCGTCGGACGGGAAATTACGAGCGTCAACCACTTTACCGCGAAATGGAAAAACACACGAGTCACTTGGCCCGACCCGGAGTTGCTGCAGACCTGACACTCGATATCAAGGACTTGTGTACTTGGTATCGACGCGCAGATACCCTCAAGACCGATGAAATCGAAGAAGTTCAAGTATTGAAGCAAATCACCCAGCGAAGCCATATGTTCTCCGCATTATTGCGGTCCAAACTACGACACAATGATACACTCAGGGGCCTGAATGCCAAGGGCATTCTCCAAAGCAAGCACTTCCTGCAGGTAGAAAAGCTAGGGCGATATTGGGGCCTATGCGTAGATATGGCTCAAGCTTCTTGTAAGTACAGAGCATTATTCAGTAACGTCCAATTGGACACGCTCAACCCGTACGAGTCCATCAAGTCTGCGATATCTTATAATGGAAACGTCGTCGAATGTTTCGTCCACGCAGAAATGCAATTGCTGGTCTACTATGGACTCCATCATGATCCCAATATTCTGCAGCCACGTGTGTTTGGCGTTAGCAAATCAGCTTGCTACCTCTGCAACCACTTCATCCTCTATCACGAGCAATTCTTCCTCAGCAAAACCCACGGCAAGTTGTACGATCAGTGGAATATACCGGACCTTTGCCTGTATAATGAGGTCGAGCGCACAAAGTATCGCCGTGTGCTGTCGCAGATCAGCAATGAAGTATTGGCAATCTTGCCACGAGAGAGATCACGCTACCAAAAGCGTCGTTGGCCTTTGGAAAGCAGGATCCATCTTCCGGACAGCTTTCTCACGTCTCCACCCTCCTCGGATGCAGCGACGCAATTGACAGAGGCTAGTGGGACTGCCGGCGATGCCACAACAGGTGTTCTCTTCCCTCGAGCTCCTCACCGAACACCGACTTCGAATCCTACACCACCTATGATCGGACCAAGTTTCTGGGAAAACTCGGTATCATTGCCCGAAAAGACCAACTCGCCTCGACCGTTGGCCTCGACAACCTCCTCTGCAGCAACCCAGCAATACCACACAAGTTCAGCTCATGTCACGGAAGGGCGAGAATCCCCATCTGTATCATCTCATGAAGCTGAAACGTTCGCGGCCATGACTCCTTCAGATCCCAGCCCTCGCATCTCGAGGATGGAGCCGGATCGACGAGGAAACGACGCCTTGCACGCCCCCTCAAGAGCACCGTTCTCCGCGCCCAGCGAATCCCATAAATTCCCCAACCCCTCAAATCAATCACCACCGCCCCAAACCACCATCAAGCCCCGCCCTCGACCTTCAAGATCATCCAGCACCTTGACTCTATCAGAGCTACCAGTCCAAAAAATTATCTCTTCCCTGACCCCATTCCGCACCAGATCAGGCGGAATATCTATAACATTTGAGATCGAATCCCCTGCTCATGGCATCGTGGCAATCACACCCAGCGCGTACGGTAATACTCCGCTATCTGGATTTGCAGTCGATATAGAAGCAATGAAAGACGGAGAGAGTTGTACGGTCGATCGCAAAGACGGCGAAGACAGCATCTCTCTCAATCTACGACATTCCAACGGCCGGTCGACGAACATCGTCATGCAGTGGCTATGATTGATCGACTAATGTAAGTTTACCCCGGGTATACAATTCGATAACGCTCATCGCACGCACCCAACGATCTCGGGTGCGATCTCGAGACCCAAACCCTCCAAACACAACAGAAGTATGACATCAACACAATCACCAATACTAGTAAGAGGAGGAAGAAATGAAGGAAAGGAGAGAAAGCCAACATGACCAGACCCGTCCATACATCAAATATAAAGAAATCACGTAACACGATGCAAACCAAAAGATAAAGAGCCGAACGTATTGAATCTAACCACAATCAATATCTCCCAGCACGCAACGACCCATTTTCCAATGCGAATTCGATCGACTGGGAGGGCATCGCATCGCATTGCATCGAATAGCATTAAATCAAGCTCAACTCCACAAACACCCATCCACCCATCCTACCAAACCCCCTCTATTCTATTCATGCCAATCGCCATCGCCCATTACCATCAGTATAACAATCTCCACAATCTCCCCCATTAAACCCCACCAGACGCCCTCCGTTCATACTAACTAATTAACATCTACCAAACTCCACATCCCCCCCTCCCCCACCAATAAAACCCCAACACAAACCCCATCAAACCCCATCATAACCTACCAACCCATCTCACCGATCCCCCTCGATTCCTGTCATTCCCCTTCTTCCCCCTCTCCTTCCCCTCCCCTTCCCCTCCCATCCCCATCCCATCCCCTCCCCATCCCCTCCCTCCCTTCCCTCCCCTTCCCCTCTCCTCCATCCCTCCCACCAACCAACCCCAAATCCCCTACCACTCTCCATCTCCACAACTCTACGAGACCACCTCCAATCTCCCTTCTACCCTTTAAATCGGCCCTATACCCCCTTAATCCCCGTCCCTTCCTGCTATCTACGCACTGATCATTCCCACCCATCAATCCATCTACGCACTGATCATTCCCACCCATCAATCCATCTATATCTACACAGTCAAATCACATCGTCTCCTCGTCCTCTCACCCTCCTTTCCCCCCTCGGACAACATATGATAAGATGAAAGGCCAAGAATCGGAAATCTACGATGGGGAAACGGAACTCTCCGTACCACTCTATTCTATCTGACAAAGGACATAATCGTCCTCAGGCATAATAAAGTCTCAATAATACCCGACAACCTGATCATTCCAATAATCTCTCTTGCCCAACTACCTACATACATAGATACAAAATCCCATCTCATCCAAAATACCCATCTATTCACCCCCCCCCTCTTTTATTCATCCGAATCCGACCCAATCCAGTGATTCCAAAAACCCATTCCACAATGGTAGGGGCAAAAGCTATTATTCTCACCCACAAACGCCTCATCAGACTCAATACACAGGCGCCCATTAAACATAGAAACGTGACACAGCACAACACAACACCACGCTCCAAACGCCATTGTTCTTTTCTGCGTAAATGCGAAGTAGCGATGTAATGAATCGAACGTGGAGAGGCCAGATTTTGGATGGCTTCTCTGCTTCGGTTTCCGGAAATGATATTCCGGGCGGCGACGATGATTTTGACTTTTGACGGAAGATACTGTGCGGTATCGATTCATCAATACCTTCGCATGGATCCTTTGAGCTTTTGTGATAGACTCGTAACTTCCTGTTCAATGGCGCGTTCCGAGAGAAAACCCGGGATGTATGGCGGTGTCTTGCCGTTCCAAGTCTTCGTAGCAGATGAACCTTCTCGGAAGGAGGGCTGGACGCTATACCAGCGTAACTTCTACCCCATAGAGACATGACGCCGTAGAGGGTGCGAGAGTACGACGAAGAAAGCGATAGATGGGTCAATGAAGTCTAGCGAAGCATCCGAAATGTCGGCCAAAAATATATACATATAGAAAAACGACGGGAAAGGCAGAAGGGGTATAGAGCACCGGCTGCGGCGCGGAGAAGGGCGTCGTCTCGTAATGTGCTCGCTTGGACGGATTATGCTCACAATATGCCCGAGTCTGCCAACGCATTGTGGAGGATGGTATCCTTGACGGCGGCGAAGACGAGTCGGATGTTTGAGGTGTCGGTAGCTTGTGTGAGACTATGGAGGAAGAGTTCCTGTCAGCATGTGTCCTTGTCACATTTCTCCAGCTCGACCATCCCGAACGGTCAGTACTTGCCCCGTCCGCAAACAATTGCCCGACAGATGCATGCACCATCTGCCTCTACCCGCTCTGCCGCATGAGACAAAATAAATGCCGGTACTCACTGTGGATATAGATTCAGATGCGCCCTGTTGACCTGATTGAACCGCCACAGAAGATATTTCGCGGCGCGGTTGACGTCGTTGCCCCCACTGTAATCCGGAAAATAACTTCCCAGTGGACTCCGCTCAAGCTTTCCCTTGAAAAGATCCACTTTGTTCAGAAACAGTATTATGGATGTCCGCATAAACCATCTCGAATTGACGACCGAGTCGAACAGTACTAGTGATTCCATCATGCGATTTTGATTCGACTCTTCAAGAAGGACTTGGTCATACTCAGAGAGGGCGACGCAGAAAATGATGGACGTCACGTTCTCGAAGCAGTGTATCCATTTCTTCCGCTCGGAGCGCTGACCACCAACGTCGAACATGCTGTGTGTAGAAGCGGAATTAGCCAAGGACTTCATAAGTGTGCGACAGTAGGAAACCGATGTTGGAGCCTGGAAAGGGGTATCATGGAAGAGGAGCAGGCATACTGTATGCTTAACTGGCCCATCGTGAACCGCGTCTCGTATATACCCGTCGTCTTTGTTCGCGCTCGCAAGACATCGGCTTCGATGGGGGTGTATGCGGGCTCGCAAATCCGAGCGACTTCGTCGAAGAAGCTATATTCAACAGTCAGTAACCCTGTTGCCATTGACTAGCAGAGCCTCTATTGGCGGGACACATACTACGGCGCCGAATCCATCAAATAAAATTCGCTTTGATGTTCCATAATCTTGGCAATACATGGGTCTTTCCATATGCTGATTACACACTCGGCCACCCGCGGGTTCAATGGTGTGTGCGGGTCCGGGTCCACGACGTATTCTAAAAGGTATTCTGCATTTTCATTGTTCTCCGCATTCACAGGGTGGACATTGAACTGCCCCATGGCTCCGATAAGAGCTTTGATGCAGTCCAGTACGTTTTTGTAGATGGTGAGGCGGTAGAGCCCGAGTTCCTGCGCGGTGTAGCCATTTTGATGGATAATCTTCATTTGCTTCACGATCGTGGATTTGCCGCTTTCTCCGGATCCTGTGGATATGAGATTAGCATGTACGACTGTAGGTGAAAGTTGATATGATTGATGTCAAGGCTATTCAAGCGTACCTAATAGCAAGATCTTGCATTCCTTCCGTAACCTCCTTGAGTCCTCTTCTAATTTGGCATCTATGGCCCGACTTCGCTTCTTCTTTTCCTCCTCGTCTCCATTATCTGTACTTTGACAGGCCCCCATCATGAAGCGCAAGCGTCACCTAGATTAGGTAGACGCTGGATAGAATGAATAGGGCGCGGTCAGACAATCTCGTAAGTCAGCTCCGATGACGGATCTTTATGCAATGGTATTTGAACCACCTAGATTCGTTTTTGTTCGACCAGAAGGCTCTCGGTAGGCTGATTATATCGATTGAGTGGCTGGGCGTAGGCGTGATCCAATGCCCAAGGAGGGGTACTATTACCGACGGTCGGTTGATGCCGTTGAGCACCGTCACTGAAGGGGTGAGAATGCTAGAGCACGGTGGAAAGGAAGGCCGGACTGAAGCTCAAGAGCAAGGTATGAGTGTAGAGCCGGGGAAAGGTGCTGCGGCTACAATCCCAAGCACGTGAAGCGGCTCCGCAGGTTGCTTCGGCCGTGGCGGTAGATGCTCAATGCGGACCTTGGATTGCGTCCATGAAGGTCCGATATGTGCCACCTTCAGATCTGTAGGTTCAGCAAGATGTAGAGCGCGAGTGTGTATTCTCAATGGCCGGCAGTGGAGGTGACGAGGTTGACGGTCGAGAGTCGAGGGGAGATCGACGGCGGCCGGAAGTTGGTTGGTGGCTTGTGGACCAGATGAATTGGGTAATGGATGGGTTCAGCGAAGTGCAGTATCAACGCATGGAGGTTCACTGCCAGCGCATTGACGTACGATGCGCCAACCACGATGGGAATAGATGGGTAGATATGGGTAGTTGTGGATTGTATGGGGGTGGTGATTGAGGTGCATCCGCAGAAGGCTGGTGGAGAGGGCTTTTCTGCCTCTTGGGGGGGGCCCCTCTCGCCGAAGCTTGCCTAGTTCTCGCGCCAAGCAACCGCCAATGTTGAAAGGAAGGACGGCAATCGAATCAGGGCGCTCCAAATGTCAAGCTGCTTGAGCCTCTGCATGCGGCCCTGGACGGGTCCTCGTGGGAGCCTGGGAGGGTTGTGTACGTGTGGAGCATGGGAGAGGGGGACAGAAGTGCACGGGCTGCACGGGAAACATCGCAAGGGAAGCTGCAGCATCATGCCTGACCCTGCAGCCAATCTATATTTGAGAGTTGAGACCTGCTTCATAGTTCTATGCGAACATCCGATCGAGTTCAGCTGGTGCAGGGCAGGATGATTCACGGTTTGCACCAAGGCCAGATCCAAGCCAGCCAACTCACCGAGATCTCTTTTATGATAATCTCAGCTGTCCCATCGACTAGGATAAGTCTTAGCTTAGTTCTAGCCATCGATTGACAGGTACAGTTGATGCAACTATACAACAGTATCTTGCGGTGACGGATATCTTAGCTTCAATATTATGCTATTGACGGTAGCGTGCTTCGTGATCAAGAAGCCTAAGGTTTTCTCCTACTGCTTGGTCCAGCACTCATCTCCAAGCCAGATTCTGATTCGTTACTTGTTTCCTCATCGTTCAGCCCGAGACACCCTCACTGTTTGCATCTCCCACTCCCACGTGGAGGCGTTCGGATCCCGGTAAGTCTATCAGATCTAACTGCTTGGGGCCTAGGCCATCTCTGTCGATGTCCGATGAGTCCAACCACAATCTGGCACCCCATTATTGCTTCGCACCCCTTGGAGTGGCAGCCATCATCTTCTTCCTCTTGTCGTCCTCCGTTCTGTACCACTTTGATTCACATCTATCATATCACGACCGTCTCCCAAAGACTGGAGAGGCGGTCACTGTCTTGAAACCGGAACCATTCCAAATGGATGGTAAGACATACTGCTAGGCTCTCTTTCGGGGGGACTGATAGCTCGACACCATCTGGACATCCGTCATTTCAAGCACGATCAGCTCCCCAAATCCCATGGAAAGCCCCACTGAACGCCAAACGTCCAGTCGATCTACCCAGCTGTTGACCGTTCTAATCGTGATGATTGCATTGATTTCCCATCATTGGTCCAGTTCCCAGTTTCCCGAGACATCGATTATTCGGTCATGCGAGGACTCCTGACCAGACTTGTTGCTGGTACAGCCAACGCAATATTTAAATGTAGATATCGACGTGATTGGCATCTGGATTTTTATGCGCATTGTTCCACATACCTCGCTAAAACCAGGCTTCACTTTCGAGGTAAAAAGAGAGTCGTCTTCGAATTTATGCGCTTGGTGAATTGATCAACATCCTATATTGTCTGGCATTAGATGCTAGGTAGTAGTCTCAATTTCCTTTTCATCCTGAGCATGTATTATCGGGCTTCGCGATGACTGGCAGATAAGACAACCTTGTTAGGTTTCTATAACGAAAAACGAACAAATGCTGTATTCGGCTTGGGATACAGAGAAAGCATTAGAAATTCGACCCAACAACTGACCCGATGCCCACGTTGAAGTCTGAATCGGCATTACTGATACAAACGGTATCGTTGTAGTTGGGAAATATCCTCAATTGTTTCCTAGGTGCCAGCCACCAGGCCTTGAGATTGAAATCCTTCAGCTACCCGTTGCTCAGGTATTTAGGTATACAATGGTGACACTCTGCTTGTAAGTAATCAAGAGCTTTCCATGTGATAGTGGGTAGTTGAGAGAGCAAAGGAAATACCTCAAGAATCTCTAGGCTGAATACCCATGCTGGACCAATACACGGGCCTGGAGAGAAGTCGAGGTGTGACGTTCAAGAGTGACTGTTAGCAGGACCGGTAATGTGGAATAAAGATTACTGCACTTCCACTTCTGGTGTTAGTATCCTCACTTCTGTCTTCTTGCCTCCTGTTACACTTCGCTCGACGCCCCAACCCCCTTCAGCAAAACGCCATTCATTCCCATCAATGAGTCGCTTAGAAAAAGAAAGCCTCGGCCATGATTGTACTCTATTTTGATCATATATTTCTGCTGCAGAAAGGTCAATAGATCATCCAGAAGACTCATTTTTCCAATCTGTTGGTGAATTGAATACATGACGATGAATGGAATGGCGAAATCGTGACGACCGTTGCATCGGGTGGATAAAGTCTGAATCTGGTATCGTCTCAAGCTCTGATGTTATAAATAATTCTGACTATGCATCGTCAGACCGAATATGGGCTCTTGGATGGTTTGGCATTGTGTGGCCGATCTCCTTGATACATTCCGGCATGTTTGATGCGATTGCTTACCATGATGGACAGCGTTATACCATTGTAAGCTTCTCCAGAAACTGGCCTCGGTAGGATAACATCGTCACAACAGATATCTGGCTTTCCTTGTGACAAGTAAGATCGATCACGGTTCAGGGCCATGTTCGTAGTCTTCAATGTGTAGACCGTGTGCATCTTCGAACTGTCGTCCAATCATGTGCGAAATTGCGAACAGTCAGGCAGACTGGTACGTACTGGCAGCGCTGGAATGAGACAGCACCAGACGCCAAGCAGTCGTTTCAACAGTCCCAGGTGATCTTTTCGCTCAACCCATTTTGACACAGCGTCCTAGGAAGCCGAATTCTTGTGCGCAGGAGGCGGTTGAAAGAATTAAAAAGGCGCCCGAGGTTGGGGCTACTGGGTCGATCTGGTCATTGCTCAACGCATTTGGGCTCCCTAGATACCTCAGAGGATGACGAATGTGTACATAGACGCTACGCAACTGCATGAGCGCCGGTTCACACTATCGACTGTCCTTAGATGATTATAGTGCCGTGACGATACAGATCAAGGTTGTGTCCAGCATGTTGTATGTTGTAGTATCTGGTTTGAGATCTCCATACTTATCCACCCGCACTAATAGCGGCATGACGTAAGGATCTTCTCGGATCTAGGTCCAGGGGCAGGCACCCTCTCGCGTGGCAAGCACATGGTCCTAGAAGGGGATGTTTACTTCACCGTACGAGTATCGCCAGGTCGACTATTGCTATGATGGGTGAATGGATACTGTGACACCAAAACGTTCGGGAGATCAGCAGAGATCGTAGGATTCGAGGAGCTAACTCCGAGCATAACTCAAGTAAGAATCGGACACTAGCGCAGCCGGACGATCAAGCGCGGTTACAGCAATCAGGTTGCTGTTCGGACCTTTGTCAATATCAATTACCCCCTCTTACTCTTCCCTCACATACCCTCGGCCATTCAGTCACCATGGCAGAATTTGTACGTGCCCAGATCTTTGGCACGACATTCGAAATTACCAGCAGGTCACTCTACCCCACATCCGTAACACTGGAGTATCTCAGAGTATTGACAGGCGAACAGGTACACCGATCTGCAACCTGTCGGCATGGGAGCTTTCGGTCTCGTTTGGTGGGTGATGTTCTCTTGGGAATACCTTCGCAATGTTCACTGACATTCGTTTTGCAGCTCGGCCAAAGATCAACTCACCACCCAGGCTGTTGCGGTCAAGAAGATCATGAAGCCTTTCAGCACTCCCGTTCTCTCCAAGCGCACCTACCGCGAATTGAAATTGTTGAAGCATCTTCGTCATGAGAATGTAAGAGGCGGTGAATTGTCATACATGGGCATAGAAGGCTGACCCGTCCAAGGTCATCAGCTTGAGCGACATTTTCATCTCTCCGCTCGAGGATATGTATGTCACGAAGTCTACGTGCTCCACCAGACGCAGGATGGCTGACCTCTGTCCTCGTCTAGCTACTTTGTGACCGAACTCCTAGGCACTGACCTCCACCGTCTCCTTACCTCCAGACCTCTCGAGAAGCAATTCATCCAATACTTCCTGTACCAGATCTTGGTGTGTTAGGTTTCTTTGACGGGTAATTAAAATAGCTGACAGCCTTAGCGAGGTCTCAAATACGTGCATTCGGCGGGTGTCGTGCACCGCGATCTCAAGCCTAGCAACATTCTCGTGAATGAAAATTGCGACTTGAAAATATGCGACTTTGGTCTTGCCCGCATCCAGGACCCCCAAATGACCGGCTATGTCTCAACGAGATACTATCGCGCCCCAGAGATTATGCTTACATGGCAAAAGTATGATGTGGAAGTCGACATATGGAGTGCAGGGTGTATTTTCGCGGAGATGCTGGAGGGCAAGCCTTTGTTCCCCGGCAAGGATCATGTCAACCAATTTTCCATCATCACCGAACTCTTAGGCACCCCACCAGACGATGTCATACAGACTATCGGCAGCGAAAATGTAAGGCTACGACACGATCGCATCGAGTATCCGCTGACTGAATAGACTCTACGCTTTGTTCAATCTTTACCTAAACGGGAACGGCAGCCCCTGAGCAACAAATTCAGGAATGCCGACCCACTCGGTATGACCCTCCAAATGTATTACTAATATCACTAACATGATCAGCAATTGAATTACTCGAGAATATGCTTGTCTTTGACCCACGGCTACGGGTGCGCGCTGGCGACGCCCTGGCCCATGAGTATCTGGCCCCGTACCACGATCCAAGTGACGAACCGGTATCAGAGGAGAAGTTTGACTGGTCCTTCAATGATGCAGACCTCCCAGTCGATCAATGGAAGGTGATGATGTTGGTCCTCGATTCTGGGATCGAGCAAGAGTAGTTTGGCTAATTGTCTTTGGGCAGGTATCAAGAAATCCTCGATTTCCATCAGGTGGAGCCAGAGAATGGTTCCGAGAATGGGTATCAATAGCTGATGACTTACTGATGAAGGTTTCTCCTAGCCCACTAGGTCTGGGCATTGTATGGTAAAGCAAGCCTTGGCTTTGCTGATGGGTGAGTTTGGGAAAAAGCCAGGCTGGCCCGATATATCAAGCAACGCAGACACGACGCAAGTTCTCGTTTCTTATTCTATTGAATACCCTTACCTTAGATACCAAGTTCGAGACAGTAGTGGGAATGAAAGATCGAATACCAATGTACAATACTGATTCACGGGATGCTTCGACAGCTTGTCGACGGCATACTTGGCCTCGGATCCAGGTCGGTCTGCTTACACCATGACCTATACGTGCTCATAGGTCTTTGGTCATGTTTCATGACTACGCCGGGGGGTAATTGCATTATGACTTGCATATCGATGTCTATAAATAATGCTAGCGCCTTAGTAGGGCTCGGCCTTGGCATGCGACGCAGCTGGAATCCGACTCGGCGATTGTTTACCAAATTCCGAGTCTGCAAATCCTCGATGTGACCTTTCGATTGACATTTTGCATACAAAGGAGCACTCGAACCCTTCTGGATCAATCTAATGTATTATAATGGTACCCGATAATAGCAGTTTCGCGCCCGTCGTTTGCGTGGTGGGCTTCCATCATGCAAGGTAGGGAGCCACCTAACAAAAGTATCTTTCGACGCTGACTTTAGACAGAGGGCCCGAGATAGAGAATTGGTTTGGCGTTGGCGATGGGTCTGACCCAGCAATGGAGAATGATTGGTCCTTCCTCCCATTCATGGCCCTGTCTGACGGCGCCCATGCGTACGGCATACCTTGATCCCAATCGGAGCTTCTGCTGAGCACGTTACAGCTCCACCGAGGATTTCTCATACTTCACCCTTCGCCGCCATGCCACGGAAACCTCTGCGCCCACCTCCGTCTTCGGCATATCGTGCACCCGGCAATTAGACGCCAGCGAGCTTCATAACCGACCTGCGGAAGTTACAAGGAGTACGGTACAGAAAGCCGTAGTGGCTATCGCAGATAGCCCACAATGTTTTGGGCAGCTGAGAGAGAAGTTGAGCATTGTCACGGGGGCCTGGTTCGCACAGAAGTACAGAGGTCGCACAGGCGTTGAACGAGCGGCGTACTGACAATGGCCAGGGACTTTTCGGACGTGGACATTCTGAAGGTCGGTGAGTGGGTTCCAATCAATAGGCATGACAGGATCTGAAAGACGACCAGAAATTTCAGGAAAGCCTCGGAAGAAGCTTGCAAGATACAGAGGATGACCAGTATTTGGGTACGGTAGTCAATCAGAAGGAATAAAGAGGATTTTCGCTCATTCTCGCAGGCGTCTCGCTACGAGAGCTCATACACGAATATAAGCACCAAACATTGGTGCTGTTTAAGTGCTGCCTACTGCAACCCAAGGTAAGCTCGGCCGGATGCATGTATTCGAGAACGCCTAGTGACCTTGGTAGATGCTCTTCTTTGGTACTCGATGCGAGCGGTTGTGCATGGTCCAATTTGCCTTGATATCCCTAATACCTGGATTACTGCGGAGATTAGAAGATAGTGCGGATCCAGAATTCGACAGCTACGAAAGAAACTTGGTAATGCCGACGTCGCTCAAGTCGAGTGAGCGGACATCATGTACTATTCCCTACGATTTTACGCAGTTGATGTGCTGATTGGAGGTAGTGTTGTCCTACATGGGTTTGCCACTGCAGCTGTAGGTAATGCTCTGTCTGTGCAGAATGTGCCCAGGACAAGTAACTGATGCGCCGATTGGCAATTGTAGATTCGGTAAAGGTATACCTTCAATATCAGTGCAGTATACACGACGTCTCTAAACCTCCCAGGGGCCATGTTCGGACCCTACACTCCACTCCAACAGCTCGATGTTCTATCCGACCATGGCACAAAATCATACATGGTTGGTTCGACCAACTCTCTCCTCCTACAACAAAAGGACCGCTATAGTGACATACTCATCAACGTGAAACCAAACCCAACCCCACAAGGAAAGCCGAACACTAACATCGTTCCTAGCTCGACGAATCCACAACCACCATAACCTCCTCCTCCCTCCGGACCGCCCTCGCCCTCTCCGCCGCCGACCGCCGCTGGATCGACTTCCTCTCCCAAACCGTAACCGACACCTGGGACCCCTTCAACCCCTCCCGCCCCCGAACAATGGGCTACCTCGGCTCCGAAGAATTCATCCGCCTCCAATTCGAAGAATACCTCCTCGCCCTCCTCGCCTGCACGAAATACCACCTCTACCTCACCGCCCACGGCCCCCTCCCCACCATCGACGGCGACCCCCTCGCGGATTTCAACCCAGACTTCCACGCCCAATGGCGCCACACCCCTTCCTACGCCCTCTTCAACGCCCACACCGACACCCACCTCTTCGACATTGTCGAGCCCCGCCACCCCACGGCTGGCAACCTCAGCTTCGACGACATCCACCGCCGCCTCGCCACCCAGATCCAAACCCTCCACCTCGACGACCGCCTCGCCACCTCAAAGGAGGTCCTGAACAAACATCTCGCCACGGGGCACCAAAAGATCTCAACCGCATTCGCAAACGTCTGGGCCGATCTCGCCGCTATGCGTGAAGCGCAGCGCAAACGCGCCGAAGCCGCCAGCATCGCCAACAGTAACAGCCGCACTGCAAGTCCGACAAGGTTGGAGACATCCCCCCCACAGCCCCAACCATCAACGCGCTTCGCAAACCGAGCGCCCGACATCGCAGCCGCCCAAGCATCCGTCCAAGCCGCCTCCCAAAAAGCAGGCGCGTACCTCTCATCCTGGGGCGCGTGGGCGACGGAGAAGAAAAAGGGATGGGCGGACGGAAGGGCGGGTGCGGGTCGTGAGAATTTGAGCACTCCTACTTCTGCAGGTGGTGTTCTTGGTGGTGGTAGTGGTGTTGGTGGTGCAGGAAGTAGGGAAAAGAGTCCGAAGCGGCTGGCGAGGTGGAATAGCAGTGCTAGTTTGAGTGGAAGTTTGAGTGGGGGTTTGAGTGGGAGGAAGGTTGGGAAGGAGGAGAAGGGGGGGGATGGGATTGGGAGGTTGGATGCTTGAATTTTTGAGGTTTTGAGGGTTTGAGAATGGAGCTTGGAGGCTAGCGATTTTGTGGTCCTAGTACTGCACGTATACGTGTTTTGTCTGAATGGGGTTGATGGTGAATGATGATACATAGCGGGTACTTGTTGATGATGATTACGTTCGTGTTCCCGTTTCCCACCATCATGCAGGAAAATCGTAGAGGATGCGCGAGGTAAATCTGTATGTCTGTCATGATAGGATGGGACTTCGATGATTCCAAGTGACAATTGGATTCATGCCGATCACGCAAAAGATTTCTCTAGATGACATCCGTCTGTTCTGTTCTGTTATAACGTAAGGTATATCTCAGAGGTATCTATAGCCCATGTCCCGGCAAGGCAAGTCGTTGCAGTCGTTGACGAATGCCAACATTGCCAGGATATGAGAATGGTTCACGCTTCGTTGATGCAGCAAGGACTGCTCCCTACCTGCCCCCAGAGCGACGACGGTAAATACACTGTATGTTGCAGCATGATGCAGTTTCATCAACGCGGTCCTCGCATTCATCACCGTCATCAACGAGCAGCGGTCTCAGTGCATGCATCCCCAGCTTTTCGCAAGAACGCCTATCCGTCCCATGGACCCATGCCCTCGACCAATCGTAAGGGTCAGAAGATAGATACGACAATACGTCAATCAAGCCACGTAGCCCAGCTCGTCATTCTCCTCCAGTCGCTCCAAATACTCCTTCTCGATGAGCTGGTCGATGGACTTCTTGATATCCTGGACCTTGGGCGTGAAGCGGGATTTGATCTGCGAGATGGTCTCCTGGACGAGCACGACGTGCTTCATCTTCTTGCGAGACTTCATTATACGAACGATTGCGGACTGAACATGGATTAGCACAAAAGAGTGTTTGGGTGCTGGGGACTATACATACCTGCATGAGTAGCTTCCTGTCTTCTTCGATCGTCTTATGCGTATCTTCAACCTCCTGCTTCGCTTCTGACTTGACAGTGATGTTCAGGTTGACCTTTATCTTCTTATTCTTGAAGTTATAGTTCAATGCGTATGTCGTTCCAGGTTCGGCCTTTCCGTTGTCAGGCGAAGGCAGTAGCACTTTGGCCTTGACAAAGACATTGAGCGAAGGATCAAGATACTCTGCCGACAAGGCGGTGGCTTTTTGTGCGTCTTCGTAAGTTACAGTTTCGCTATCGTTGAAGAGAAGTAGAATGGCCATCTGGAAAGTCGAGACCATAAATGTGAATGGAACCTTGGTATTCTTGATGTAATTGGCCCTCATCTCACCCTTGCACAATTGCCATAGCCAAGTGAGTTTTCGACCGCTATGCTTTGAAAAGTAGAAATTCTGAAAATTGTTGTATGTCGTAACAATTTCTGGAGGCGGGATGAAGTTGGTTTGGGGTGGAGTGAGAGGCCAGAAGCCTGTCCCAAGAATGTGGTATGATGCATCAACCCTAGCCTTTGCTTCTTCCGCACTCAACGATCTCCCCTGAGATTCCTTGAAAGAACTGTTTAGGTCTGTCGAGATCTGGATATCCTGAAACATACGTTGCAACTTGTTAGTGTATTCGAAGCCGCACGCTTCTTTTAGCTTGCCGATCATGCTAGTCTCAGCGTCTTCTGATGCCGAGCTCGAATGAACCAATCGCTTCGCTAGCATTCGTGAATAGAATTTCTGGAACACATCTTTATCCTCGATATATTTGAAAACTGTCATGACCTGGATAAGGGATGCTTCAAGGTCAGCTTCCTCTGCGCTTTTCGCACTCTTCTTCAGGAGAGTATCTGTGTACTTGGCCAGAAGCTCCGGTGAGCGTGTTGAGCCTGTCTTGCAAACCTTGTTGCGGTTGACGAATTCTTTGCAGGCGTTGTCAAGAGATCGCACAAATTCGGATTCGCCTCCGAAGGCATCGTCGACAAGCTTTTGGTATTGTGTGTGTACCTCGAGTAGTGCATCAACGTATGTCTTGGGCTCCATATTCTCTCCTTCGACAGCAATTTTCTCCACTGCAGCCAAGCCGGATTTCCTGACGTGGGCCTCAAACTTCGTCCGAAGTGGCTCGAGACCATCTGTTATGCGTGCCAGCAGTCGATACATTCGAGCAAGGTCGGCCTGCCTATCGGTATCGAGCAGTACTTGAAATTCGTCACGTAGCAGTGTAGAATGACCAGTGACTAGGACATTCAGACAGGCCTTCATCAACGGGTTCATGATGTCCTGATGGAGGTATAGACCAACGCGAGCTTTCTCTTCATCCAGACGGGTCTCAGCCTTCTTCATGTACTCAACGACTGAATTCTCGGCCACGAATTGATTCGATTCGTTCTCGTAGTACTTGGTCGTTGCTTCTATGAAGGGCTTTTCGAAGTGGAATCGATAGACGTCCAAAGTGGACTTTGTGCTGTCGGTCTCATCCAAGCCCAAGGACACGAAGGAGTCGACCACACTCTTGATTTGACTCTGCTCAATAGTTTCGCCATTACGCTGTTTCTGTACCATCTTTAATACAGCAGCCATGACATTCTTATTAACCTTCTCGAAGAGTATCTCCCGCCACTGAACGAGGTGCAAAGTGTACACATCGTAAATATCTTTCTTGCCTTCATCTATTTCCCGTCGGACCCAATGTCGATTCAGGTAGCGAAAGAGATGATATGTGTATTTGGCGGCAGTGGTGTAGCGATCCCATTCTCGGATGTAGTAGGTAAGCAGAGCCTCGTCAACGTGGCCTTTTGATCTCTGGTGCAAGACCTCAAGATGACTTTTGAGGTATGCTTTGAGGTTCTTGTAGAGGTCCTCGCCAAGTAGGTGGGCTACTTTTTCAGTCAGCGAGTATCCAAGCAATCGCGCAGGGCAAGTCAGATCCTACCACCACGGTGAGCGTTGCCCCCAATAATGCCACCACCTGAGGCTACAGCCTTTTGCGAAGTACAGAAGTTATGGACAGCTCTAGGCGCTGATCAGTAACGCTGAAGTGCCATTACCCTCAGCTGGACTTACGTGTAGATTCCCATATACTAAATCACAACGTTAGTGATTGGTCAATATCCACGAGGGTGACACATACTGTCGCCATATCTATGCCATCCTTCAGACTTGTCATGATCTTCTCTATTCCAGTCTCGAGGAAATTCCATCTGTGGACGGGCAAAGTTGTCAGCTGAAGCATTTCCCCATACTAGTATTGGAGGAAATACTCACGTTGCTACAAGATCGTCCTTGTTAGGAGCTGGAGGCATGGAGATCGGCATCTTTACGGCGAGTCACGGATGAAAAGGCTTGACGGAAGTGGTCGTGGGTCGGGAGGTTTGGTGGAGGAAAGGGAGGAAGCGGGTAGTGCTCGTGAGGGTCCTTGGAGGGTATCTTGGGTGTTTACTGGGAGTGTTGGTCCACCAAGATGTCAAGGCGACGGTCTGTTGCCTTGTTTGCAGCGACGATGAGGTGCCACAACACCACGCGATTGATACGGTCCAGGTCAGTAAAGATCTGGGCAAGTTTTGGCCTCCCGGGTGCTATGAATATATATCATCCATCCACAGTCGATCCGGACCTGAGTGTGGAAGCGGTCCGGGTATTGGGGGAGTAGGAACAAGAGAAAAGATGTTCTCTTTCGCCTTGGACTGAGGCTTGGACCTGACGCTGGTGGCCTAAAGTGGCAAGCGCAGGCGGCAAAGTCAAGGCGCGCTAGAATAGACGGTAAGGATGACACATTTCCAGTTGGAACAGGCAATGATGAAATATATTGAGGTAAGTATCGATATCACAGAATCTGCCGAGTACTCCATATCGCCCGCAGGTGACAGTAAAGTTTGACCCTATACGGAGGGTTTTCCTCAGACGTCAAAAGCTGGCCCCTGATCCCCATAGATCGGATCCCTCTCAAACCACCCCAATTGCTCAATGCCTTTGACCTTCTCCTCCTCTCCCTCATTTCCATGACACATGTCCCAGCTCTTGCCAATCTCATAGCTTCCCACCATCTCAAATCCTCCATCGATATCATCTAACAGCCTATGTGCCACCCCACCAGGCACAATCATCACATCCCCCTTCTTGACGATGGGCTCAACCCTCTTGGGATTATCCTCACCCCCAAAGCACAATTTCGCCTTCCCATGGGCGACACACAGCACTTCATGCGCTGTCGAATGGAAATGCGATTGCTTGAACATCGTGTAGCGCCATTGTGGACTCACTACGCCGATGTTCGAGAGATGAGCTTCGATGGAAGATGCAGAAGCATTTTGAGGGAACGCCCGGTGGTAGATTAAAAGGGGCTTTTTTTGAATGGAAGTATTGGGGAGACGGCCAAACTCCGGTATCTGAAATGAAGAGACTGTTATTTCATTCAAAGGCGTGAGAGGTCCCGTAGGCGCAGTCATCGTTGATTGTAATTTAATTAAATGGACTAGGGGACGCATGGGATTGATTTGGAGCTTTGTGGCTGAAGACGACTGTAAATGCGCTTCCAGATCGGATAATGTATGTCAACGGCGTACGTCATATGCGGCTTGGATCACTACTGAAGTAATTCAAAGACTACACACTAAGACCCAGGGAGTGTTCTACCGATTACAGTATACAGGACTTGCAGGTTCCTGCAACTCAGCATAATATAGCTGCAATAGATTACTATTTGCTTGGGCCAAAAGACTATCGAAAAGAGGCTTTTTGCAAACGTTCGGCTCACAAAACATACAGGAATAAGCCGTCACTAAGCCAGCCGTTGGAGACACAGTTAATGCTAAATCAGTCATTGATTTAATCTCCTTGAGGTAGTGCTACTACCTTCTCATATCTACTCCCTGAGGTACAACACACGACGTAGTTCAATGTATGTAGACTGATGAAAGAGCTAGCATCAACATAAACCCCAGGCGATACGTCTCTGGTGTTGAGACATATCATGTTATTCCAAAAAGCACAGGCTTATGCATTTGGTACGTAGACGAAAAAGAATATAGGACAACATATCACCTAGATGAAACAGACACAATATCGCTTTGGTTCGCGGGAGATCTGCTATAGCTGATATGTTGCGGATTTGAAAGTTTGGGCAAGTGTTGTTTAAGCAGAGAAAGGAACGCTTTGAACGTCATGTCCTCAAACGTTGGTGGTTGCACCAGGTTGCTCGGTCCCGCATGAACAGCATTTGACCGTGACGATAGTGTTGAACGTGTGTGCCTGTATAAGGTAACTTGAGGCATGTTTCTCTCGCAATATATCGTTGCATGATCGTTAGTCAAGTTTGCATTAGTTCTCTGACAACGGTGAGCATAAGGGTTCGTAACCTCTATCCTAGTGCCCTACAGGCCAGTCCATTGGGTTGTGTATACGCCAAGTACCTTTGGGTATCGTATCGCCGAATCCTGAACTCCTCGCTAAATCGAAGATGTCTCCCGGTGCGTGTTAGCTTCCACTAACCCGCTCAATAAGCCTGATGAATTCATTAGCAACGGCACAAGGAATTTAATCACTGAAATATCTCTTCTCACCTCAAAACACTGATGGCGAAGGTCAGGAGCCAGGCAATTAATGCGATCAGGAGAACCGACGCTAGACCCTTTTGCCGACTACAGATCTGTCTTGTCAAAGTAGTGTACAACGCGCTAGATTTATCAAGATCAGGATGGCAGCTTTCGCTGCGGATCGCCTCAAAAGCCAGACTTAGGTTCGCAGAGTCAAAAACAATGAAGAAGAGATCCAGAAAGATCAGCCGCATCTTAGCTTTTGCTGGCCGTAGACCTAGTGGCTTTCCAGAGTATTCATCGTAAGTGATGTACAGAAGGTACACCATAGCGATTACGTCCACAATGATAGCCATGTCTGTGGAAGGTGTTGAGTTGACGCTGGGGTCCTTATCTGTCAAGTGGTGGATCGAGCCCGCCAGCCCAAGAGCGACGGCTGAGTAAACCCAGACGTTCATACGTATGATCATCGGGAGGAGGGGATTTCGTAGAACGGTTCGCTGAGCTCTGACATACCACGCCCGTCTCTTCACTCTAAACATGTGCATTGCGTTTTTCTCGGGGTTGCCATTCTCATCGTCTCCCGCAAGCCAGGGACGAGAATAGTCTGGACCATTCTGGACCAGCCAGTCTTCCGTAACTACCTCCCCACCTTCAATTGGTAGAGCTGGGTACGCAGAAGCGGTCGCAAAAGCTTTCCAACGTGATCCTGTCTCTGTGATCGTATCATGGGGGAATGGAGGTATCGATTCACGCTGATGTTCGTAGAGTCTTCCCCGTGGGGGTTCGGGCTTGAACAGGTGTTTTGCAGCGGGAGAATGGTTATGTTGAGCTACCTGTATTTCAGGTGGGATGGGGGGCATTGACTGCGCAGCTGCGATCAGATCTTCATCTTCTTCATCCAGTGTGCGAACCCAAGCTGTAATTCACAGACATGTCAGCACATATAGCACAGTGCAATTATCCGTCCCAATGTTTGTGCTCCCTTGCCCACGTCCCATGCCGTAAAGTTTGCCTATAGACCTGTCCATGTAATTCGAAGACTACTGACCGGGTATTGCGCGCACGCTCCTTTGTGCATCTCTATTATGACCAACAGCGTTCGGACCAGAGGAATGATATGTCTTGCCGCCCAACGACGTAGTCTGTGCTTGCTCGAATTCAGTCTGCTCTGTGTGTTGGGAGCGTTCCTCGTTCAAAGGGGTGTCCGGTGTGCCACTCTCCCTATTTGCATCTAAAGCTTGATTGTTTAGAAGCGTGGAGGGGCGTAGCAAGCTTGCTGCTCTAGATCTAAAGGTACCGTCTCCAAATACCATGACGTAGGAACGAGGTTTTGGTTTGGGCAAGCTGTCGACACCTGGGTACGGTGTAGAGCACGCTTTTTGAGGATCACAGCCATCGGCAGGCCCTTTCTATGATGGAGGTGATATGAGTGGGTGGCATAGGGATGTTCTGCCAAAAGAGTGTGGGCACGGTGGGCTGACTGAATCTTGATGGGTGCGGAGTGACGTGAGATGTCGCCTAGAATACACTTCGCGTCCAAGTCTAATCCATACTTTTCAATCGCAACCCATTTCTACTTCAATCTGGGGGACCACTTCGAACGAGAGCCTTCAGCAAGTATATAGTATCGTCTTCCTTGTGAGAGTGCGATGCGCCTCTTCCTCCTCCCGATTTCCACAAGACAAACCTTGATTTATTGTCAACGGCTCAATCACCAGCTCTCCGCGGAAACTACATATATCGACAAGATCACTTCAAAGGGGTCGAGTCTCTGGCTTGGCTGGGAGAAGAAGGATTCTGGCTGGCAGAAGAGAGTCACATCATACGGCAACGCGCTTTTCCAACGGCTTCCATATCAGGAATGGGGGTTGAAAAGCATACCGCCATTGAGCGCCAGGCGGAAGTCAGAAGAGATCGAGGGTGGGGAAGCAAGCCGGTTGGAGTATCCGGAGGCATTGATTGAACCTCAAAAGGTGCAGGATACGCTGAAGCTGTACGGAAGCGATGAAAGGCAGAGGTTTCATTCGAAATGGCTGTGGGTGAGCATGATCGGAATGCCTGTGACGATCCCATTCGGGTTGATACCAGTGTGAGGAATATTGAGTCGATACCTGCCTGGCTTCGGTTTCCATCATGTTGATCGCTAACGATATGTTGACAGTATGCCTAATCTACCCTTTTTTTACCTCTGCTTCCGTGCGTATTCGCACTGGCGAGGTCAGTGAGGACTCTTGGTTTTATCTTACACACTGTGCTGATGTCTAGACAGCACAAGGGGGATCAAAGCACATTCAGTTTCTGATGGACAACAGTTTGGTTAAACCATCACCATCAGCGATGATGCACATGGCATATACTGAAGCCACCATGGATAAGAAATTGAGGGACCTAGATCAAGAACTGCAAAACGTTGGCCCTAATCCCACGGACAAAGAGGTCTCCTATGCAAAGCAGGAGCAAATGTTACTCGATCAGAGCAGCGGCGAGCTCATTGCTGAGTACCTTCAGGTTCCAGAAATGGCCGCGGAAATCAAGCGTGCAGTGTGGCAAGTTGAGAGATCCTTGAATGCCAAACACGAGCTGGGAGAGGAGAAGTCTGCGCTAGAGCAGGCGACAACGAAGCCTAATTAATAACTTCCCTGGGACCAAGAGACGCGATCACATTCCAGTGATTTCCAACCTCGCAATGGCTCATTCTTCGATGTATTAGGCCGGCCTCCACCCGAGATTATTGGAGTGCTAATCAGCAATGGCAGCTTTGCTTCCAAACTCACCATCGGAACTTGGTTTAGACCATGCTCCTTACCCGAGGACATATTAAAACGATACTCAGCCGGGAGCTATAGAATCTTCCATCCAACACATGGGTACATACAACCTCTTCACCCTTGGCCATCTATAGACGTTCTTCTCGTGACTCCGTGCTTGCTCCCACATTGGAACCTCGGCGTTGGAGGCCAATGAGTGCGCACTAAGGACGGTTGTCTACAGGCACGAGGAGGTAGAAACAATTCAGGACAACCAAATGAATCGAGTATCCGGTATCTGTCCTTTCGTGTCAATCCGGCTTGCAACGTCTTCACCCCCACTTGACCTCAGGCAATGATATGTGCAGCTATCCGGTCAGCTTACCCAGTGTGCTCGTGTTGGATGTGAGCAGCAAGGTTTGCGGCCACCGTTGCTCTATATAGCCTAAATCAGAATCATACTCAGTTCGACGAAGGGGAGGCTGCAAACATCGCATGTCTGAAGGAGGCATTTCTCCAGTCAACCTCATGTTCTCGTGTCCTCGTATATCCTCGCGCTGCTCGAGCTCATCGTCAAACGATCTTCAATAAGACCCCAACGACGAAGATATGGAACATGCTGCCTACATGCCGCCACTGCTCACCATACCCAGAATTCGCATTCAATTCGAGCAGATCACTACTAATACTTCCAAGATCGTGCTTCCAATCCATCTCATTCCGCTGATATGCCATGGATTGGAATTATCAAGATTGCAGCTAGAAATTGTCATGTTCTAGATCCCGCCCTACCGTCAAGTTATCATACACGCCTTCACGCTCTTCCTCAAGACACGTCTCGTGTGGCACCTGGCGCCCTGAAAACGATAACTTCGCACCGTGAATCTACATAGCATCAAACAATCACATTCGTCTCAAGAGCACAAATAATCAAACTTCCTCTCTTCTTAAATGCCTACACAGAACCTGGAAGGGCGAAAAGCGGATAATTTGGTATCAATATAATGTATGGCGGTGGACGGCTAGCATATCATCATGGATTGACATTGTGGGATGATTCTGTGTGTTTGCGTGCGAGGATGGAAAAGAGTGCAATAAGGGTATAAATGAAGAAGACTCTCGATAACTACCATTTTGGGATGTAACATAGGGATTATCTGATAAGTATAAACTCCACTTCTACAACCCATTCGGTATACAGAGCGTGTATACTAAATTACTATACATTAGTCGTCTTGTACTGCCCCACTATGTTGTATATACTTATTCATCTAACTCCACTCATCGACTTATCTCACGGTCTTTTAGAATCAATATTTGAATATGCGAAAGACTGCCAGTATTCTATAATGTATCAGGTATCAAGTGAGTACGGTTTCGAGAGCCTTGGTGGCGATGGGTGTTGGTGGAGACGCTACAGTTGTTAATTGTGACATGTTGTTGTCGAGGTGATGGGTTGATGAAACTTCATTCCTTTCGTCTGGGGATAAGATCTTAAATGGTGTTATGCATGGTTTTGCTTACGAGTATCAAGAACGCAATTCGTGGTGCACGACCTCGCAGATCGTTGACGGTCTATGTGGATATAAGGAGCGGCGATTCACTGCCTCGTCGTCTGGAGGCGTAAGTTACAGACAGGTGTTGAGGTGGAAGGTTTGGCGATGCGAAAGCACGCAAAAGCAACCCTTGCTAAGCATAAGCTTTTGGAAGCTATTCTGTGGGAGACTTTCTTCGATATGGTGAGGGTTCGTGGGGAGAATGAGGCGGTCAAGTCCAGCAGCGCTACCGAGCGGGCGGACTCGCTTCTGGTTTCCTGGATCGCACCAGCAGTCTTTGCAGGGCATTGCAGATCCGTACCCCAAAGTGCCTGATCAGCAATCCGAATTCAACCTATTTTTCGGCCATCCATAGCCTGTTTCGTCCCAACTGGTCAGATTGATGTTGTTGTACGCCTTTGGGTGATTCTTGATGTATTCGGTGGTTTCATATCCAGGCGGATCACAAGTCACAGAGGTCTTGTCCACCGGCTGATACCATCTCACGTAATCAACATACATCGTTGTTGGAAATTCCAGTTCGGAAAACGTGATGCCGGTCCACGCAGGGCTGATGCCGAGGTTGAGGACTATACTCATAGGTTCCTCGGAGATTGGCCGGCTATGAACGTTGCCGTTAGGGCCGATGGCATTGCCACTCATCATGTAAGACATGTCGTCGCCTACGAACCAAGCAATCTGGCCTTCTGAGCCGGTACCTGGTGTGTATTCGAAGCCGTATTTTTGGTATAGCTTTCCGTCGTACCAATCGTTATTTAGCTCAGTCTGCCCACTGATAGCTTGCTGATACGGCCCACCACAATACGCGTTGAGCTGAGTAGTATTGTAGTTTGGGAATGCCATGTATTTGTAGTCCGGATGATACCAGATATCATACGGTGCTACTTGATATGATTGTGTGATGACACCGAGTTTGAGTTTGGGGTCCGCACTTGCTTCGAAGACATCGATCTCAGGGGCCCTGTGTTATTTCGCAATTAGCTTTCGATCCAAACGGGGAAGAGGTTGCATTTGTAGATAGATGCAAGCTATGACAATACTAAGATATTCTCATGAACTTGGAGCATGTCTAGACTGGGGATCCCCGAACAGAAACCATGACGTACCCTCGGCCTGTGTTTGGTGTTGGATGGTCCTCGCCAGGACATGTGCAGGACGGAAGCTTCTGCCCCAACAAGTACGAGGTGCCATCCGTCATAGACTGGTTTGGAGTGATCCCGGCATCACACGAGTTGTACGAATATGGCCACGCACCTACATGTGTCATAAGTCAGCATTCTTTTATTACAACATGTATCAAGCCATACGATATTTCCAAACCTATATCTGTTCCAAATCACGGATGCTGTCAAAATACGAAGGTAAGAATAAAACCATAAGCTAAGAAGCTTGACAGAAGCGTGCGCTCGCCCATCACCTACACCTACACCCTTGCGAAAATTTTGTCAAGAGAACTGCCTTACCGTCCGTTGATGCTCTGTAGCCTGGACGACCTAGGTTACCCATCGTCCAGGCGCCGGGCCACAGTCCACTCGCGCCTCCAGGCCCTGGAAGAGAGACAGATATTTCTAGCATACCGCCTTTGAAGCAAGCTTGATTCCAACTATTGATCATCCCTGAACGGTAGTTTAGACCATGATTCGCGAATTGGTCCATCCGCAGGGTGAGCGTGCCGCCGGCTGTTGTTACAGCATCTGGAGAATACCACTCAAGATCTTGTGTAGCACCATACCAGAAGTCAGGCGCAGTCCAGAATGGATCATCGCCTGCATAGAAAGTTCTGTTTGGAATGGTGAATTCGTCGCTAAACACCAAGGCAAGATCCTCGCCAAGGAAACTCTTCCTAGCCATTGCTGATTTAGGAGTGTCCGGATCGATGAGGCCCGTCCGAACGTTCCGCAACAACGCATGTTTCATATTGTTGACCTTTTGCCAGGGCTCAACTTTGCTGACGTTGTTTCCAGGCTCTTCGCTATGATATGGATACGAATAATCGTATGCTCCTGTAGCTCCCAAGACTGGTAGTAGGATGAAAATACAACAAAGCCCAATGAACATGAAAAGCAGCCCAAAGAGTGACAGAAGCCGGTTCGGAGCGAAAAATTCACGTAATTTCGGCTTCAGTCGCTCATCATCGTCAGATTGGGGCATATGGATATCGTCGTCTGATTCTTTCTCGTCGAGATACAGGGGAAAGCTGTAACCAGGATTTGCTGTGCCAGGAGCAGTTATTAGATCGTCCAGGAGCCAAGAGCCTCTCTTCTCCGGATCAACGGTATAGCCGATATTAGCATTTGTATCTGAAGTCGTAGCTTCTGCCGATCGAGATTGGAAGGCTATATCGACAGGCGGTTGTTCGCGATGTCCAATCTGCGGAGGCGCAGGCGTAGAAGTGAAGGGTATGCAGACAGAGGTTCTCGAACTGGGAAGGGGGTACCGCGAATAGTCTCTGTCAAGACCACGGGGTGTATGGTATTGGGAAACGGCCATCAAATTTTGCTGGCGTGTCTGGACATCGTCTTGAAGCATTCCACAACTTCTTCTCGATGTGGATAGTACGGGAGGTTCTGGAAGTGTAAGGTCCCCACTCTTGCTCGCAGCCGGAGACGACTTTGATACATCCACAACTCTCCCTACAGCCGAAGGCCCGTCATCTGCCACATCTTCTGTGATCCCCCCAGCCTTGACCGAGACAGGAGACACCGGAACAGTGGGGGTACTGGAGCGTCGAGCTAATTGGACACTTGAGTTGACAGCATCTACCGTTGCACTGGGTGCGCTTCCCATGGCTCTGAAAGACTCCCTTGAAATACTTGACGTCGCAGAAGATCGCTTCGATGGCTGTCCTCGCGCATAGTCCTGTAGAGCTGCTGCGGCAGCATCGGCCGCTAAAAGTGTCGAGGATTGCCCGTCCCGGGCTGCAATTATATTGTCTTCAGACACACTGCTTTCCCCAGATATAGACGACCTTCTCGCTGGCGTAGCCATGATCGGCTACCCTTGCTTATGGCCGTTCTCCCTATACGCAGACTCATACATCCCAATGTCCACAAACAAATTTCTCAGCTCTTCCATGGTAACTGATTGTTCAAGTGATTTGGTGGTAAGGACTGATGCAATGAAGGCAGACTAGACAGAATCAATGCGGGGAGCGCCATTAAGCGAAGGAGAGCGGTGACCGACGGAGTACGTGCTACTGAGATGGATCGGAGAGTGTCAGTGTCAGTGTCAGTATACTCGAAGCGCATTGACAGCGATGGTCAGCAACGACAGTGGACATGATGGCAACATGATGGATAGAGGGAGCAGAAACGAATACAGCGACTGGACAGAAAGAGAAGGACCTGTGGCTGGAAGTTGAGACTGTTCATTGGGGTGGACTCCGCGCTGGGGCCGCCTCGGTCGTGGTGATATGGAAGCGACATGTCAGCTTTGCATCATAAGCTATCGATATCGCGCATTAGCTCGTATCATAATAATAAAATAATAAACACCGAGGGGAAGATCTGCAGATTGTTAGATGTTGACAAAAGCTTATTTACTAGCTGCCGTCCTTTCCGCCCGCCCCGATCAGCGCTAGCGGGGATCGGGCCCTTAGGGCCTAGACGTCGATAAGCGAATGGCTCGAAGAATCTATCCTCATATCAGTACGTCTCTTGTCATTGTGCACTGTGCAATTGCAACAGCTGTGTGTTGAGTGTTGAGCCGAAGGTCATGCCATTTTCATGTACTGAAAGGGCGCTCACTGGAGAACCTTCCTCTTGAAGTTGTGGATGAAGCCCCACATTCTCAAACCTTGTCATTGATGTGTAAGGTAGTGCGCTCAACAAATTTCAAACACCATCCATATACCGTCTTCCGTCCTCCAGCCGTTGCGACTTTCCTTCCTCCCTTGTCGTGATGGCGAATTCCTTCGAAAGCAAATCCTCGTTCTTCTGCCACTCATTGGCAAACACTTCTGCATAGCCGTGAGCGATGTATCATCCCTAGACAGGATTTTCGCAGGATCAGGCGTGGCGAATTGGCTATTGAAAATGGTCCCAGCAGCGGGAAGGATAGCAAACCCATCCGGCAACTCATCCCGGATATTCTATGCTTCTGTACGAGCTGAATACATCCAATGCAGCTCACAAAGAGCGTTCAGTGTATGCGAGTCTCGCCATCAGAAGCTACGACGTTCAATGTTGTCAGGCGACGCATCACTGTAGATGCCAATCTTCCTGAGTGTGGCATTGCCTTGTGGATATCACCCGAGAGATAACTTCGTTGTCAGTCATGTCCGATCTATGGCGTCGCGAATGTAGATAGCCAACATATGGCGACTTCGCTTGCGAAGAATCTCTGCAAATCATGGAGATGCTCGTTACTGAGCTATCGAGATCCATCAAAGGAGAGACAAGATCCTATGTGCGGGTGGTGAGTAATTCTTAACACCGGAGCTATCGAGCAAAGTCCGAATAGCGCCTAGTAGATTCATGCACTTACACCTTTGTAGTTAGGCGAATATTCCGACCACCGTCCGATTTCTCACAGTGAGGATTGATAGTCATGATGCATAAAGACTGTTATGTATACTTCATGGTGAAGTGATACCGATGCCCTTGGGCAGTTTGTCTTTGGGTTTCCGTCGATCATGACTCGATTGAGAGAACTTTGGTATCCTTCGGTATCCTTTCACAAACCCTAATGTCTTGCTGAAGGATCGCCAACTGTTCAAAGTATGCTTCGTGAACATACATTCTTATCGAACTTTACAATGTTATCTTGGCAGCAGTATGTGACGTGCAGAAGAGTGAAAGAGCTCAAAAAAAGCCTAACTGAACACCAAGCCGTCAAGAATCGCCATTTGTAGCCCAATGGAGCAACGGAATCATTCACAGCATCTGGATGAGGAGCTAACGAACGCCTGCATTCCTGCATTGCCGGTCCGTCTTACGTGAGGCCGGTGCTGTACACTAAAATTTTATCTGCCACCTTCAAGATTTACACTTTCCATACTTTCCCAGAAACCCTATATTTCGATTCACCTAAAGGCGATCCCACGCCAGAACTAGCCGGCAGGGAAACGGGCGCATGCGATACCCTCGTGGCTATAGCGCAAGGAAGCTTTGTCGAATCTGGTTAGGACTAGCCCTTCCGCTCCAGGAGCCACCGCCATGGGATTGGCGGTTCCATGGCTCGGCATCAATGGTAGAACTAAATTCTTCCAGACCTAAGAGCTCCGCTTTTTTGGATGTGCAGGAAAGTTTCGTCCAAAGACGTTGGCATCGAAATAGTCCAGAAAGGTACAGTACCTATCATCGCCTGCGCCATATCGTCAGGAAAATCGCCACCATTCTCCAAGAGAAAGTGTCTTCCCAGCAGACTCGATTACCTGGGTCAGATATCTATGGTTATACAAATTCGAGCTGGTCTGGTTTCTGCGTGGGTGAGATAATCCCACAGCGGATCAACAATCGCTGCTTTACAGGACTCCACGAGCAGAAGGCACGCGTAACGTAACGATAGTGATCGTGATTATCGACATGTTCAAAAGAGATCACTGGGCTAGTTAATCCCGAGTTGCCATGAGAGCCCCGTGTACGCCTG
>JAABUX010001048.1_pt1 | contig 43652 bp, 41 predicted proteins | sample 5561851 | NCBI WGS metagenome assembly JAABUX01 (sample SAMN10711883, study PRJNA513361) | rock metagenome | isolation source: Antarctica rocks | place: Antarctica: Victoria Land, Richard Nunatak red sandstone | collected 2016-01-03 | reverse complement strand
CAGAAGCTTTTAGACTTTATTGCCTACTACAACCGCACGATGGCTAAACCATTTTTGTGGAAGTTTGAAGGCTACCCAGAGTCTGTCTAATCTGGTGCGTTACTTCTGCCGAACTGCACTAGTGTCCACCGGCAGCTTTCGCCGCTGGGAGCGGATGACCATTATCCTGTGCTTACTTGACTTGGCGTGGTTCGGGCTGGCTTTTTTCTCCCACCCGAATGGAGCAGAGGCGGTGCACAACACTCTGGTTCCCAATGTCCCGTCGGGCGGAATCACGTCGGAGCTGACATTCTTGGTGATTGGGATCGTGGGCACCACCATTGCCCCATGGCAACTGTTCTTTCAACAGAGCTGCGTGGCGGATAAAAAACTCCGCTTCAAGGACCTGAAGTGGGAGCAGTTAGACACTTTTATCGGTGCCTGTTTCACGGTTACAGTGGCTGGGTGCATGATGCTAGTGGGCGACCTCGGCTTTCGGAATCATATCGACTTCAAGGACCCCGCACAGCTGGCGGTGGCGCTGGTGCCCTTCCTGGGCCCGTTCGGGAAGACCGCTATTCTGATGCTGATGGTAAATGCGTCCATATTGGGTGCAACAGCGATTTCCCTATCGAGTTCCTGGGCCTGGAGTGAAGTCATGGGCTGGACCAACACGCTCCAAAGGAGCATACTCCGGGCGCCGGGCTTTTATGCCGTTTACGTTTTATGCACGATAGCGGCAGGTGGCCTGGTGTTGATTCCGGGGGCACCGCTGCAACTGATCATCACTGGGGTGCAAGTGCTGGCGGGGGTGATTCTCCCTTCTGCGGTCATCTTTCTGCAACTGCTGTTAAATGACAGGGAATTGCTGGGAGATGAGTTCGTGAATAAACCCTGGAACAACATTATTAACTGGATCATTATTGTTGTCCTGTTCATCCTGTCGCTGGTCTTAGCTGCACAGGTGCTCGTCCCCGATCTCTTCCCGAAGACTGCTTAATTCGGGAGACTTCAAACAATACAAATGGAGGATTAAAGCAATGGCTAACCGGAGAAATTGGGACAAGATTGAGGACGATACAAGCTTGTACGAAGTAGTTCATCCCTTGGATGATGTGCCAGAACAGAAGCGGAATTACCAGACATTAGGACGCATGAAAATGACCCCGGTCGTCAGACTCTCCTTGATAGCGCTCCGCGGCTACTTGATCCTGATGATCTTGTTAGTGTTCTACCGCGTGCTGTCCGAGGCTGGAGCGTTTGGTCACCACAAATAAGGCCCAAGTTGCATACCATGGATTTTTCCATTCCAGCTCATCGGCTACTGTCAGCCAAGCGCCTGAAGGAGTTGGGACACTTACGTGGTGTAAAGAAAGTAGAGTTCTAGGAGAGCGGGAAAAACCCAGGGTCTGACGCACTTTTTTGGTGATGATGGGGAGGAAGGTAACAATTCAGCTCTCGTACCACACCGAAATGGTATGATAGATAACCATTAGCTTTCGATAGCCCTAATCTGGTTTCAGAATTGTCTTGGAGCGCACTTCGCTACACCTACTAACTAATTTTCGAGTTGAATTATGGCTACCAAAGTTGACATTGCCCGCTACTTGGAGAACTGGCAAGACGAAATTGAAAGCTAAGGGACTGCCAGCAGTCCAAGCCCGCACATTAGCAGCGCGGATGATGCAGGACAAAACAAATGCTTTAGACACGCTAGCTCGGGAAGAGTTAGGGATTGACCCTGAAGAACTGGGCGGCTCAGCTTGGGCAGCTGCGATCGCGTCGTTCTTTCTGTTTGCATTTGGTGCTATCTTTCCGGTAGCACCGTTCGCCTTTTTTTCAGGCTTAAGAGCGATCTACGCCAGCTTGCTTCTGAGTGGTTTGGCACTGTTTTTGATTGGTGCTGGTATCACCCTGATGACTGGACGGAGTATTTTCTATTCTGGATTTCGTCAGGTTATCTTTGGCTTCATCGCTGCCGCAATTACCTTCACCATTGGACGGTTGATTGGACACGCCGTTGGTGCCTAACGGCAATTAGACTGATTGCTATTCTTTGAGTAGTTCGGTGTTAATTAAGAATATTAGCTTCGGTTACTTTTCATTCTGACATTGGAGGGATAAATTTTTTCATACTGGAGCTTTCTATCACCACATTTGAAGTCAGCCAAAAATTGTTTCAAGATAAATTTGTTGGTCTCAAACTTGTATGTTCCCAGAGTTCCACAATCACCCAGCGCCCCGTATTTCTGTAACATGAGCAGCTCCTGGGTCTGTTTGTTAAATTCCGGGATTCCAGTGATAAAATTGGACTCTGACTTAGAAACTTTACGATATTCCAGCTCAAACTGAGTCAGATTCAGGGGCTTTACTTCCATAGTAGTAGGGGTTTCGGTATAGAGGTAATACTCATAAGCTGGTTGAGATGCACTTAAATAGCACTCGACTTGGGCAATATACTTTCCCGATGAAGCTTGGTAAAAGCTAGAGTGTTTTAATGCTGTTAAGTCAAAGCCATACGGACAAGCTCCCAAAGTTTCTATAATCTTTTGCTGGAATTGCAACATTAGTTCTTGCGCTTCTTTATATTGCGGGTGATTTGAGGGGATGTTCTTCAAATTTTCTACCGCTTTCATGTATTTTTTCTGCTCGGCTAGCTGATTGATTTTTTCGAAAGCTTGGCCATCTGGAACAATAACTTTCAACCTTTCCTGATTTGGGGGTAAGTTACCTGTCTGTATAGCCAGCTTATTGTTGAAAGGCACATAACTAACTACAAGTAATGGCAACCCTAGGATAACTACTAATCTGCCTAAGACTTTCTTAATCATTACGGCTACCAGTTTGAGGCGGGACAATATAGCGCACAACGACTGTAGCCAGCGCTACTATCTAAGTTGTGTGGGAAAATCTGCTCCAATCACAATAGTGACATCCGACCAGATGTCACCCGTTGCAGTTACGTGTACATGCCCCAGACCCAGCGCGCTCTGTACTGCACTAGCATCTTCTGGATTGCCGTGTTGAGCAATAATCTGAGTCTTTAGGGCAGATTCAGCACTCGTATCAATCTCATGGTCAGTAATATAAGCATGGCTGAACCCGTGTTTCCTCAGGAAAGCAACTGTACGCTTGCTTACCTCTGGTTGACCTGTGGCATGGGCAACTGCAACTCTCAGTTGACCGCGTGAAACAGCACTCGCCGCTTCACTCAACCCAGAGTTACTAGCATCGAAGTAACGAGCCAGAATCGGTGCTGCGGCTTGATGGTCTTCAATCCAGTAGCTGCGGCGATACTCATCAGGGCGGCTGAATCGACCAGGTAGCATCAGAAAGTTGTTCCGCTCCCTGTCACTCGTCAATGTGGCATGAACTAGAGCCAATATTTCTTCTACCGACAAGTCAGTGTCAATGTTTGACTGTGCAACATCTATAATTTGCGGCAACTTCCCAAACGTTGCCGGTTGCAGCAGGGTTTGCATAATTGCCTTTAGGACTTCTTGCTGCCGCTGCACGCGTCCAATATCGCCTAACTTATCATGGCGAAAGCGGACATACTCTTCCAAACGACGACCATTTAGCTTTTGCCGACCTGGCAGAAAGTGGATATTCAAGTGTTGAGTTTGGTCTACATAGTCCATCCGCTTGGGAGCGGTCACTTCTACACCACCTAATGCATCAACAATCTGAATAAATCCATTTCGGCTCAATCTGACATAGCGGTCAATTGAAATGTCTCCAATCTGTTGGCTGACAGTCTGAGCTGCGAGCGCTGCCCCGCCCACCAAGTTGGCCCAATCGATTTTAGCGTTCCGTATTCCTGGTAAGTGTACTAAGGTATCTCGGGGAATTGAAAGTACATTAATTTGGTGGTTATCCGGCAAGAAGCGCACCAGCAGCATGGTGTCACTACAACTTGAGAGGGCTTGAGCCGAAGTAGATTTGGTACTTAAGTGCGGACGATCAAAGTTGTCGTCGTTGTCAATGCCTAGAATCAAAATATTGACCGGGTGAGTCAGTTGGGCAAATGATAGACCCGTCCCGGAGAGGCTCGTGCCATCAAACACCCCTGCCTCTTTCTGGGTGAGCTGGCTTGAACTCAAAGGTTTACTGGCAAAAGAAATAGCGAGCAGTGCCCCTGCTGTAGCTGACACCAGCGCCACACAAGTCATGCCCAGCCCCAACCAGAGCCAAGGTCTAGATTTAGCTTGATTTGACTTGTGCTTAATCGATTTGTCAGCGGGTTTTGATGATGGTGGTAGGTCAGGGCTTTTTTGAACTGGCATTGGCTTCCTCACGCACGCAAAATTGGCATCGACCAAAGCAAACGATTAGTTAGTAGCTAATCGCGCTTGAACACTTACGTTTCTAAATATAGTGCTCTCGAAGTCAGCTTTGTCCCAATCGCTCGATCAAACACGTTGCAATACGACGGGCAGATCCTGGTTTCCCCATCCGGCGGGGGCCATTTTCGCCTTTGCTGGAATGATCAGCACAGGTTTACCTAAACCCACAAATTGTTCTGTGGCAGTCCCAGTCATTGCGATCGCTATGTCTGCAAGCTGCAAACACTCTTTATATGTGTGTTGGGTAAGAATCAAATCTGCATTTTGATGGCTAAATGTCAATGCTCCTGGGTCTGGAATTGGTGCCCCCTCGCTGCTCACTTGTTGGAAACCAGCATCTGCCAGAATTTGGCTTCAGGGTTCTAGGCTTAACCATGGTGCGATCGCTCCTAAAAATAGCAGTGATCGATTAGGGAAAGTTTCAAGCAAAGCAGCCACAGACACCAGCATTTGCTGCCAGTTGACGTAGGCTTCCGGTAGTCTAGAGCCAGGGAGCAGGGTAAGGTGAGCGATGTCTGCGGCGAGCTTTGCCGACGCGCTTGTTCTTGGCGTTCTGCATCTGAGCATTTTGTTTCGTTTTCAGCTTGAGCACACCCACACAGCTTTTTAGTTGTCGAGTTTTGCCCCGTTGGACTCCTGTAACTTGTTCGATCAAAAAAGGGCAATGTTGGGACTTATGTATTCTAATATCTGCCGTCGAACACTTTTTTCAATGGTTTCCAAGTTGGTCAGTTCTGAACTTGGAGTATTTCTATACAGGATGGCTGCAATCTCGCAGAACCTCCTTTCGAATGTGGGCTTGCACCTGTTCAACTTCTTCGGGGGTCATATCCATGCTTGGGAGGCTTCACTCATTTCCCTCTGCTGGATCGCCTATCTGAAGCAATTTGTCCAAATGAGATGCTCCCTTTTTTTTCTAACCAAATCTTACTTTTTCTTACTAGAAAACCGACATTCTTAGCTGTGAGCGCGAATAAAATTGTGGGATATGGACGTATTTGTTTTCAATATTCGCTCACGCTTGCTAGCTTGCTTTTATAATAATTAGAAATTATCATTAGAACGATAGCGGTGAGCGTTTGAGTAGGGAATAAGCTCTGCTATTTTTTGCTTTGTGCCACCAGGCTCCAAGGGACTATAGTTTAGGTTGCACATGAAATACCAGGTTATTCTACAGCATAGTGAAGAAGACTGCGGGGCCGCTTGTCTTGCTACCATTGCCAAATATTATGAGCGTACTTTTACGCTAAACCGCATCCGGGAAGTGGTAGGTACTGGGCAACTGGGAACAACATTGTTGGGTCTGAGACAGGGAGCAGAGACACTGGGTTTCAATGCTCGGTCAGTCAAAGCATCAACTGAAATAGTAGACCGGATGAAGGAATTGCCACTGCCAGCGATCATTCAGTGGAAAGGCAACCACTGGGTTGTTTTGTACGGGCAGCGTGGCAGGAAATATGTAGTCGCCGATCCAGGCATGGCAATCCGTTATCTTTCCAAAAAGGAGTTGATGGAGGGCTGGACAAATTGGGTGATGCTTTTATTGGAGCCAGACTCGGTCCGCTTTTATGCCCAACCCGATGATAAAATTGGCGGCTTTGGGCGCTTTGTTCGGCGTGTGTGGCCTTATCGAGCCATGCTCTTCGAGGCTCTTCTGTGCGCTCAAGTTATCGGTCTGCTCTCTTTAGCTTCCCCTTTCCTCATCCAAATCCTGACGGATGACGTGCTAGTTCAGGGTGATACCAAGCTTCTCACTGCTGTGATTATTGCCGTTGTAGTGATGAACCTGGTCAGCAGTGCTTTCCAGTTGGTTGAATATAACCTCATTACCCATTTTACTCAACGGCTTGAATTAGGGCTGGTTCTGGAATTTGGGCGGCATTCATTGGTACTTTGATCGTATTTGTAGATCAATTTACCCGTGTCCAAACGGCTACCCAGCGTCTCACAGAAGTCATCGACTCCACACCTGAAAATCAAGGCGATGCCAAAAAGCCGTTTGTGGAGATTCCTGGCAATGCTGACATTACTTGCACCTCCCTAAACTTTCATTACCCTGGCAGGATTGATTTACTAGAAGATTTTTCTCTCAGGCTCTGTGGTGGTCAAGTGATTACCCTAATCGGTAAATCAGGCTGTGGTAAAAGTACCCTCGCTAAGATGATTGCTGGTTTATATCAACCTCAGTCTGGCAACATCCGCCTTGGCATCTACAACCTTCAAGACCTCTCCCTTGATTGTCTCCGGCAACGGCGTTGCACAATGGAAATATGAAATGGGTTAAACAAGTATGAACTGTCCTGAATGTGGCTCTCAGTCAATCAGTAAAAATGGACACCAGCGTGGTAGGCAAAACTACATATGCAAGCACTGTGGTCGTCAATTTGTAAAATTTTATTCGGCTCGAGGCTATGCCAATGATATTAAAGAACAGTGCTTAAAAATGTATCTCTCTTGTCTTGGGCTTTCGTGGAATTGAACGGGTAACAGGAGTCAACCATAACACCATCATCAATTGGGTAAGACTTGCAAGTCTTGCTCTGCCAGATGCGCCTTATGCTGATGAAATTCCAGAGATTACTGAACTTTCTGGAGTTGCAGACTTTCGTGGGGTCAAAAAAAACCAGCTCTGGCTGTGGACAGCGGTAAATCATCAGCTCCCCGGAGTCCTAGCCTGGGTTTTAGGCGATAGAAGTGCTGAAACATTTAAGAAACTGTGGAAGATTGTCCGAGGATGGCAAAGTTTTTGGCATGTCACAGATGGCTACTCCGTATATTCCACGTTTATTGATAACATTAGTCACATCGTTAGTAAAACTTACATGACACGAGTTGAGGGGGAAAATACAAGATTGAGGCACTATCTAGCTCGCTTACACCGCAAGACACTCTGTTATTCAAAGTCTACGGAAATGTTGAAGGCATCGTTACGATTATTACTTCATTATCTTAAGTATTGGAATATCCCTCTGCCTGCTTGAATCATGACTTAATTGTGCAACGCCCAATCTCCGGTCTCGCCAATGCTGGCAATGGCGTTATTGATTTTAATTTTTTCTTTGATTCTATCATTGGCGCTGGGGGCGGGGGCGGTAGCGGAGGTGCCGCTGCCAATGGAGGTAGCTCAACCTCAGGTACCGCCAATGCTGGCAATGGCGTAAACATCTTTAGCCAGTAAGCGTCTTCTCTTACCTCGCGTCGGGCTAGTTAGACCCTATGCATGCCCCACCCTCTTCAGGATGGGGTAGTTGACTAAGAGCTTTGTCCGAATCGCTCCATCAAACACGTTGCAATGCGACGAGCAGATCCTGGTTTCCCCATCCGGCGGGGGCCATTTTCGCCAATCAGTTGCAGTCGATCTGGATCACTTAATAGAGATTGCACGACTCTACCAACTTCAGTCGGCTGCTCTACCAAAGTCACAGAGGGACCTAAGTGACGGCTTTGGGCTTCGGCAAAGGCATAAGTGAATTGGGGGCCATTTCCTGGAATAATGAGGGCAGGTTTACCTAAACCCACAAATTGTTCTGTGGCAGTCCCAGTCATTGCGATCGCTATGTCTGCAAGCTGCAAACACTCTTTATATGTGTGTTGGGTAAGAATCAAATCTGCATTTTGATGGCTAAATATCAAGGCTCCTGGGTCTGGAATTGGCGACCCCTCGCTGCTCACTTGTTGGAAACCGGCATCTGCCAGAATTTGGCTTAAGGGTTCCAGGCTTAACCATGGTGCGATCGCTCCTAAAAATAGCAGCGATCGATTAGGGAAGGTTTGAAGCAAAGAAGCCACAGACACCAGGATTTTCTGCCAGTTGGCGTAGGCTTCCGGTGGTCTAGAGCCTGGGAGCAGGGTAACGGTGAGCGATGTCTGCGGCGAGCTTTGCACAAGCTTTTGTTCTTGGCGTTCTGCATCTGAGCCATAGAATAGCTGGGGTGATTTCACCGGCTCCAGCTGATCCATCATTGGGTTTCCCAGATCGAAAACTGGAATTGACCACTTCTGTAACATCTGTGACGTCAGCGAGTCTCTGGGAAAGACCGCCTTGCAGCGTGGACGGCTCATCAGCCAACGCTCCCAAGGGTGGTAAACCGAACCTGACCAGCCTTCCCACCGCTGGGCCTGTGATCGGCGTGGTAACAAACCGGCTTCATCCCGCAGGTAATATTCTGATTTTGCCGTGCCAACAAAGGCATAGGTAGCACCGCTCAAGCAGGCAAACAATAGTGGTACGATATCTCCCACAGCTAAGATGGCACCACCTTGAGTCGCCCAGCTGCGTACTGCTCGGATCTGTTCCAAAGTCAACTTAAGTAAGCCACCCCGCAAATCTCGCACAAACTGTCCCGCATCCATGTAAATGAAGCCACCGGAGGGCATGGTTTGCACCGAGCCGATCAGGGGAATTCCCAAGTTCCTATACGCTAGCCCTTCACCCACTATCGGAAGAGCGGCTAATTCAGGGGGGTTTGGGTGCTGCTGTAGTTCCTGCAAAATGCTGACAGCGATCGCATCCTCCCCATGACCATTGCTAAGGCAGAGTATCCTCAATTCGGGGGTTTGCGGTTGAGGTAAAAAGTTGAAAATTCAAATCGCTTCTTTAGATTATTATTAGCAGTTGCTGCAACAAATATCGTCTCCCTTTAGTTAGATGTATTAAAGTTTGCACCTCTGTTTAGATTTCATTAATACCGTAATTAATCGCATTTAAATCAGCTGGTGTGTTGCAATTAAACAACATCTGGTCATCTTCTGACAGGGGCAGGATTTGGACTGGATGTTGCGCTAGCCATTGCTGAAACGACCGACCTCCTTGGTTGATAAAGTCTGTGAGAGCAGACAAACAGCTACGGCGGTAGAAACCGCACAAGGGTTCCCAGCCTTTGGCGTGTCGTGGTAGAAGCGCCAACACTTCTTGCCCCACACTGTTCAGTCCAGCTGCCCAGTCTTGCAACACTTCAAGCCGCAACCGGGGCAAATCGCAAGCGAGCAACAGCACCCAATCTGTTTGAACTTGAGCCAGTCCCTGGGCAAACCCAATTAGGGGACCCTGGGGTAGGGGCAAATGCACTTCTGTGATAAACCGGCAAGTCTCCGGTAATAATTCTTGATAGCGTTCCGGCCACGGTGTTACGACATATACTGGATCGGCACAACTCTGAGCAATGCCACAAACCAGCTGAATCAGGGGGACGCCTTGAATAGGAAGCAAGGCTTTATCCTGACCCATGCGAGAACTCCGACCCCCTGCCAAAACAATCGAACTTAGGGTTAGGGCGTTCGCCCTTGGCTGGCTCTCAATTTCCACAGTTGCTCAAACACCCAGGTAGCGGCGCAAGAAACTCTCTAGAGTTTCCATCTTCAGATTAAATATCGACTCCAGGTTTTCGATTTCCTCAGGGGTGCAGAAAAATTCATTATTCAGCAACGTGCGGAAGGTTCCCAGGGCTTTCTGAGCTTGGGAATTGAACAACCCCACTGCACTTCGTAGCCCATCAACTACAAACAGTGGCGGGTTAATCACAATCGGCTCCTGGTTAAAAATACGGCCAAAGATGCGGGGAATGTTCTCTCGCATCAGAATTTCAGGCCCTCCCACCGGGAAAATTTGGTTACGAGCGCCTTCAACGCTGACTGACTCCACAGCTATCCGCGCCAAGTCATCAGTACTGACAATTGAAGTGCGGTTCTTGGGATCACCTATGAGTAGATAAATTCCATTTTGCCGGAACCGTTCTGCCAAGGGGAGGAGATTCGAAGCTAACCCAGCTGGACGCAGGATAGTGTAATTGAGACCACTGGCTTGCAGGTATTTTTCCACTGCCCGCTTTGCCTTAAACACTGGTGCATCCTCGTAACCCCGGTCAGCTCCCAACACCGAGTTGAAAACAAAGTGCTGCACTCCAGCTGCCTTCGCCTGGTCAATCAATTCAATATTGGCGCGGTAGTCGAGTGCCAAGGCATCACCATCAGAGCCATGGGCACTAATAATGTGCTGCACCCCCTGACAAGCTTTTTGGATATCCTTTTCTTGCCGCAAATCACCGATGAAGATTTCGGCTCCCCGATGTTCTAACTCGCTGTAGTTAGAGGTGAGCCGGACAAAGGCGCGAACAGGTGTTTCTCGCTCCCGCAGCAATCGCACCACCTTACGGCCTATTCCTCCAGTTGCTCCCGTCACTAAAAACATAATGTCAACTCCCTATTTCTTATAGTTATGAGCCATAGGTTATAAGTTGACAAGAACTCAACTCTACACTTACTGGGGTATGATCGCTAGGCTTTGGGAGTGATCTTGGGGCAACATCAATGGTGCAGCTGGTCGCCCGTTTGTAAAGGTCGGGGGTAAGATAGTGGTGGTCAATCCGCCAGCCCAAGTTGCGGCGGAAGGCTCCAGCTCGATAGTCCCACCAGCTGAAGTGTCCGGCTTCGGCAGTGAATTTGCGAAAGGCATCGGCAAAACCCAATTCGAGAATTTCCCGTAAGGCTTGACGCTCTAGGGAAGATGCCATGAGCTGACCTTCCAGGGCAGCTGGAGCATGAATATCCCGGTTTTCTAAGGCAATGTTGAAATCGCCCGAGATACATATGTCAACTGACTGTTTGGCAAGGAGCGAGCCCAAGTATTCCCGCAGCACCTTCAACCAGCGAAGCTTGTATTCATATTTCTCACTGCCCACAGACGAACCATTGGGGACGTAAACATTCACAATCCGGATGCCATCCACAACACCAGTAATTACCCGCTTCTGCTGATCCAACTCCCCCAGTAGGGGCAATTGATCACTTGCCCCTACACCCAGTACTGGTGTAAACCCAGCGCTGACATCCTCCAGCGGCGAACGGCTGAGGATGGCTACCCCGTTATAAGCTTTCTGTCCTGATAAGTAGAGGTGATAGTCCAGCTGCTCAAACGGCGATCGCGGAAAGTCTGCATCTACAACTTTGGTTTCTTGCAAACACAGGACATCAACCTGATTTTGGCGCAACCAATCGACTACATGCTCTGCTCGAGAGCGAATCGAGTTGACATTCCAACTGGCAATCTTCATGCCTAGACGCTACAATTTAAACCACCGGCTCTTTGGCTGAAGCGGTAGTTCTCGCGGTAGTCCACGGGGCAGTCAATCACGGCTGGTACATCCTGAGCCAGTGCAGTTTTGAGTGTAGGAATAAAGTCATCTGTAGATTCAACGCGGTAGCCTTTTAGCCCCATACTTTCTGCTAATTTGACAAAATCAGGATTGCCAAAGTGGACAAAGGATGACTCGCCAAATTGGTTCTGCTGCTTCCATTCAATCAAGCCATAACCCCCATCATTGAAAATTAAGGTGACGAATGGCGTTCCTACCCGCAAAGCCGTCTCTAATTCCTGGCTATTCATCATAAATCCCCCATCCCCGGTTGCCGCCACGACCTTCCGTTCTGGGTAAACCAGTTTGGCGGCTAAAGCACCCGGAATCGCAATCCCCATCGCGGCAAAGCCGTTGGAAATTAGGCAGGTATTCGGGCGATCGCAGTGATAATGACGCGCAATCCACATTTTGTGCGCCCCCACGTCGGAGATGACAATATCTTCTGGCCCCATTACCTGCCGCAGATCATAAATTAACTTCTGTGGCTTAATCGGAAATCCATCGTCAATCGCGTATTGTTCGTAGTCTGCCCGAATATTTTCCCGTAATCCCAGAGCATAGGGGTCAGGAAGCCCGAGCCTATCTGCCCTTCGCAAGATTTCGTCGAGGGAATCGGAAATATCGCCTACGACTTCGACGATGGGAATATAGCTGCTATCAATCTCAGCTGGGTTTGCCCCAACATGAATAATCGGAATCTTACCCTGAGGATTCCACCGTTTCGGGGAATATTCAATCAAGTCATAGCCAATGGCAATGACCAAATCCGTGTTGTCAAAGCCACAGTTGATATAATCTCGCTGCTGCAGTCCTACACTCCACAAAGCTAAGGGATGAGTGTACGGAATCACCCCTTTGCCCATGAACGTATTTGCTACTGGGATATTCAGCTTAGTGGCAAATTCGGTCACGGCTTCACTTGCATGGGCACGGATAACGCCATTCCCCACCATGATTAGGGGATTAGTCGCCCCGGAGATGGCGATACCTGCCTCGGTAAGACTTCGGAAGGCGGCATAGGTCTTTTGCCGGTTGTCCTTATTCAAAGGTTTGCCAAGAGCTGGCATGGCGGCAATGTTTTCCGGCAAATCAATGTGAACTGCTCCGGGTTTTTCACTCTGCGATCGCTTAAACGCCTTCCGCACAATTTCCGGTGTATTGCTGGGTCGAACAATCTGGGCGTTCCATTTCGTCACTGGCGCAAACATCGCGACCAAATCCAGATACTGGTGGGCTTCAATGTGCATCTGATCCGTTCCCACCTGTCCCGTAATTGCCACTAGGGGAGCGCCATCTAGGTTCGCATCAGCCACCCCAGTCATCAAGTTGGTAGCCCCTGGTCCCAAGGTGGAAAGGCACACCCCAGCTTTCCCAGTCAAGCGACCATACACATCCGCCATGAACGCCGCGCCCTGCTCATGACGTGTGGTGATGAATTTAATCGAAGATTTCTTTAGCGCTTCCAGAACATCTAGATTTTCTTCCCCTGGTAGACCAAAGACATACTCCACACCTTCGTTTTCCAGGCAACTTACCAACAGTTCAGCTGTGTTCATATTTTATATATGTTCCCCTACTCCTTACTTCACCCACACTGTTTTAACATTGACGAACTCATGTATGCCCTGGATGCTCAATTCTCTACCATAACCTGACTTTTTTGTCCCCCCAAACGGCAGACGTGGATCGGATTTGACCATGCCGTTAATAAATACGGCACCGGCTTCTATTTCCTCTATCAAACGATCGCGCTCAAGTTCATTCGTTGTCCAAGCACTCGCGCCCAGTCCAAAGGGTGTCGCATTTGCCACCCGGATTGCCTCATCAATATCCGCCACTCGAAAAAACAGCGCTACTGGGCCAAAAAATTCTTCTATTTCAGTTGGGCTACCAGGTGGGATGTCGGTTAAAATCGTCGGAGGATAGAAATTCCCTGGACGATCTGATAATGGCTGTCCACCCGTCAGGACTCTTGCACCGCTGTTAACGCCAACTTTTACTTGCTGGTCTAGTTCCTGGAGTAGCTTTGGCGTTGCCATTGGTCCTAAGTCAGTTCCCGGCTCCATGGGATCGCCTACCACCAGCGCCTCAAATTTCTCCACCACCTGTTTTTCAAACTTCTGTGCGATCGCCTCCACGACAATGAAGCGTTTCGCCGCAATGCAAGATTGACCGTTATTCAACATTCGTGCTGCCGTGGCTGTTGCCACAGCTGCATCCAAATCTGCACTTTCTAAAACAATAAACGGGTCACTTCCCCCTAATTCCAGCACCGTTTTTTTTATTTGTTTTCCCGCAGCTTGAGCCAAACTCGCCCCAGCTGGCTCACTCCCAGTCAGTGTTGCTGCCTTGACTCGATCATCCGCCATCAGCGATGCAACTTTATCCGCCCCTACCAACAAAGTTTGAAACACCCCTGATGGGAAGCCTGCGCTTTGAATAATCTCCTCAATCGCCAAAGCACACTGCGGCACATTCGAGGCGTGTTTGAGCAGTCCCACATTCCCCGCCATCAGCGCTGGGGCGGCAAAGCGGAACACCTGCCAGAAGGGAAAATTCCACGGCATCACCGCCAAAATCGTACCAAGGGGTTGGTAGCGCACAAAGCTATAGCTAGCATCGGTTTGGGCTGGGACATCTGCCAAGAACTGGGCGGCATTTTCCGCGTAGTAGCGGCAGACACTGGCGCATTTTTCCACCTCGGCGATCGCACCCTTCAATGGTTTCCCCATCTCTAGGGTCATCAGCTTGCCAAATTTTTCCTGATTCCGCTCCAAAATCTCAGCGGTTACACAAAGCCACTGGGAGCGCTCTTGCATTGACGTCTTGCGGTACTGCTCAAAAGCTTGTTCTGCCCGGTCTAGTTTTGCCTCAATTTCTGCATCTGTCAGCGGCTCAAACGTCTTAATCGTTTCCCCGTTTGCAGGATTAATGCTGGCGATACCCATTCCCTGACCTCCCCCGTTTAGAAATAATTTGGGGTAGCTGGCTTCAACTCTAATTTCTGCCTAGCTGCCGCCAAAATCTTACTTTTCCACTACCAGCGCGTATTTTCTATTCTACAAACCAGCCAAAATCTTATTCCACTACAGCGCGTATTTTCTATTCTACAAACAAATTTATTTCCTCCGTATTTTTACTTAAAAAACTTCCTCATAGTTATAAAATCGCACTCCCATTTTATGGGTATAATAGTCTTACCCACCCTGGCTTGATCAGACTGCGTTTTTTCACCCTGTAGCCCTTTCTACCAAAATGCTCCTACCATTTTAAATTCAACTCATGCTATATTCTTAAAATATCGTTAAATTTAGCTAACGATTTGTAAGATGTAACACTAATTTGGGTTATAACTTGGCATATGTTGCAAACATATTTACTTAAATAGGGCTCTATGTCTAGTTACTTTACGAACATTTCAAATTTGGGTAGTTGTTCGCTAAAATTCAAGTGAGTTATATATTACTGCTAGCTCGTCCCCCGCTTTGCTCAACCAGAGCACGTACCATCAAACGGGTGGAGCTATGAGCCAGTCCTTCACAAGCGCCGTCACCGCCGCTTGGGGAATGCCTCAATCACTCTTATGGGGAGGATATACCCCGCCGATTGACGACTTTCCCTCAAAGGAGTATGAACTTGGAACTTCTACTACTTAAGAAAACCTGTCAGCCATGTGTGAATAACCACCCACTAATTTTAGCGGTTGATGACGATGAAGACAATTTGCTGCTCCTGAGGGAAGTAATTGAGCCTATGGGTTGCTCATTGCTCAGCGCCACCAATGGTAAGGCAGCTCTCCTTTTGGCGCAAGATTGCCAGCCAGACCTGATCCTTCTAGATGTTATGTTACCCGACTTTAATGGCATAGAAGTTGTCAAGCGCCTCAGGCACAATCCGCTAACTCAGAAGATTCCCATTGTTGCCCTAACTGCTCTGGCAAGTAGCGAAGACCGGGAGCGCCTTTTGTTGGCAGGCTGTAATGACTATATTAGCAAGCCCTATATGCTTGATGACCTGGAAGAGGTTATTAATCGATATCTTAGTTTAACATCGTCTGTTGCTTAAATTCGGCAATTTAGGCAGAGTTACCTACTTTAGGCGTGGCGGCTAAAATAGCGATAACACTAGTGCGACCCGTCTGAAAATTCGAGTCTCCCAACAAATCGATCACACTTGTACCAACGACTTCTTCAATCAGCGCCTTGAGGAATGGTTGAAAAGCTTTGTGGATATTGACTCGTAATTCCTCTGCCAGTTCCTGTTTACCACTTGCAGCCAGAAACCGTTCTAGTTGAGTAATCGGATTCTCGACTATAATTGTCAGCGTTTTATCAATCAATTGGCAGGAAACACTGTAAGGTTCATGTCCCAAGTCATTAAGGTATAAGCTCTGAATTCGCTGCGAGAGGTTTTGTTCTAGCTGCGCATAAGTAGGTTTCGAGGTTTCGTCCTCCATATCTTATTTATCCTAAAAATAGGAGCTTATACCTAATATTGTAAAACTATAACAGGTTTAGGTAAATGATAAAACCATCCAAAGATATATATCATTGGGAGCATGGATATTCGATAGTTAGCTAACTCAGGGGATGCAGCCAATATGCCAGAAACACCGAGATCGTGGCAACTTAGGCAAAAATATTGACTATTTCAACGATTTTATCTAAAATAACTAAATAAAGCAGTACCACAACTTGTTAGGTTTTCTTGCCCATGTGAACAAGAACCATCAACTAGAGTGGGTTAAGCAACGAGCCAATCCATTGCCAGCGCCGCTGTCGCCGCTTGGGGAATGCCTCGTCCAATCTTTAATGGAGCATACGCTCGAGCAAGGTTGAACGTCTAAGGCGGATATAGGAGTCTCCCCGATCACAAGCATGAAATTAAAATCTTCCCCTAAGCTCGACCAGCAGGACAGTATCAGACGGCCTCTAGTTTTGGCTGTAGAGGATAACGAAGACAACCTACTGCTGTTGCTCCAAGTGCTCGAGCTGCTTGACTGCTCATTTATCAGTTCTAAAGACGGTCATACAGCTGTCATGCTCGCCCAAAATTACCAGCCTGATTTGATTCTGCTAGATATCATGCTGCCCGACTTGGACGGCGCACAAGTTGTTCATCGCCTCAAGCAAGACCCTCAAACAATGACGATTCCAATAATTGCTGTCACGGCTATGGCAAGATTAGAAGACCGGCAGCGCATGTTGTTGGCAGGCTGCAATGACTACATTAAAAAGCCTTATATAATTGATGATTTGGAAGCCACAATTCGTCGGTATGTCTGTTAAATATATTTTCTTTAATCTTTTTTTTGGTGTTGGCTGTTAGGTGTTGGGTGTTACAAGGTAACCGTTCACGGGGGGGTACATCATGCGCATAAACGTCAAAGCCTTGCTAAGCAAAAGCTTTGGGTTTTATGCGCATCAAAATATCGTACCTAAAATGTCTAAAAGACAATTTGCAGACCAGTATAGCACTTTTGACTACTCACAATTATCCGGTATAAATCCAATCTAGACTGGTTTTCGTACTGATTACGTGTGATTTCATATTGGACGTTTTTTTGATCCCCCCCTGAACGGTTACGTTACAAGACCTAAGAACCAAGACCGACATATTGGCATTTAGGGCGGATTGCGAAAGTTAGGGGCCTGGGCCAAGATAACAACAGTGGCGGTACGGCCTGTTTCTAATTTAGCATTGCTCAACAAATCGATCACAGCTACTCCAACCACTTCTTCAATCAGAGATTTTAGTTGCGGTTGAAGTGCCTCATCTAACTCTGACCGTACTTGCTCAGCCAACTTCTCTTGACCACTATTAAGTAGAAGTTGCTCGGGTTGTGTGATTGAATCCTCCAAAATGATGGCAATTTTTTCATCAAAAATCTGGCAAGTGACTTTACTTGGTTGATGCTCCAGCTGAGTGCGATATAAAGCTTGTATCCGCTGCGAGAGCGTTCGTTCTAGTTGCCCACGCGTAGGAGAAGATGGGTCCATAATTAATAAAATTCGAAACAGAAATATCTATCATCAGATAGATGATAGATATAAACTGTAGCAGTAATGTAAACCCCGAAAAAATAGTCCAAAAGAGGGATTTTTACCAGAGCGACTACGTACTAGTCGTTAGTGAAGTTACTAAGGATAGAGCAAAATTTTGTAGGTTTCGGGGGTTGGAGCGATCGCGCGTTCCACAGCTGCAGCTAGATCTTGCAGAGGATAGCGATCGCTAATTAAAGCCTCCACATCAATCCGCCGGTTGAAAACAATATCAGCTGCAAGACTTTGTAGCCGGTAGGAAGAACTGTAGCTGCCCATCAGGTCAATTTCTCGGCGATACAGGATATTCGGATTAATAGGAATTTCCACCTGATCGGGGAACTCAGCAAAAAAGAGAATCTTGCCGCCCTTGCGCGTACACTCAAGAGCCTGAAAGAAAGCTTTTTCACTTGGGACTGCTAGCAGAGTGGTATCGACCCCCATACCATTGGTGAGCGCTTGGACTTGGCGATGTAAATCGGGATCACGGGGGTCAAAAGCTGACGAAGCCCCCACGCCCAAAGCTTTTTCAATTCTGGAGGGGAGCAAGTCAGTTGCGATCGCTCTAGCACCGAAAAACTTCACCAGCATGATGAACATCAACCCAATTGGTCCAGCACCAGTTACCAGAACTGTTTGACCGGGGGCAATCTGGGCTTTTTTAACCGCCTTAAGGCAGCAGTTAGTCGGCTCTACAAAACTAGCCTCCTCAAAACTCACTCCAGCGGGAATCGGAATTAGCCCTCCGTTGCGGACAATGTGACCCGGAACTTTCACGTACTCGGCAAAACCGCCGCCGCTGGGAGTAAACCCAGCTGTTGTGGAGATGTTTTTGTAGACTTCACACATGGAGAAATTGTCGTTGAGACAGTAGCCACAACGCATACAGGGGATGTGGTGCATCACCGCAACCCGCTGCCCCACCTCAGCATCGGTTACTGCCTCTCCTACCGCTGCAATCACCCCAGCTGTTTCATGTCCAAAGATTCGGGGTGGTTCATAGAGGGGATAACGAATCTTTTTGATATCCGACTGACACAAGCCCACCACTTGCACCTGTACTAGCACCTCATCCGGTTCAAGAGTTGGTATCGGCAATTCTTCATAACTCAGTTGATTGACACCTCTAAATACTTGTGCTTTCATATTTTTTTCATCGCTCATTGAGCATAGATTTAACCCTAAAAACTGCATCGTCTTCGTAAAATTCCTCATCTTGAAGAAACTGAGTAAGCTCTCTCAGCCCTTCTCGACGCTGAATATCCCCCTGTTTTTTATTTTGTCATGGTTGCGCCTCTGATGCTGCCTGAAAAATAGCTTTTGCAGTTAAATTTAACTCTGGAAATGTTGGCGACAGGATTCGGTCATTATCTTTAAATTGGCTAACCTGATATTCATCATTTACCAACGAATTCACCGATATAGTTGATTGTTTGCCGTTGCCGATGAATTTACGAGCGCCAAGAGCGAGATAATCAACAATCCAGTATTCAGGAATTCCGATTTCTTCATACTCACTATATTTTTTGTAGTAGTCATCACGCCAATTGCTACTTACCACTTCAATAACCAATGGAATTGATGCACTTTTGCTAACAGTTGATTTCTTTTCCCATAGTGATTCCTGAGCCAAATTAGTGCGGTTTAATATCAGCACATCTGGTGAATAACCTGATTCCCTTTCTGGCGGTTTGACCAATGCTTGCTTGGGGATAAAGTAGGGGAGTTTTAACCGCTTATATTCCGTGACTAGTTCTTCTACCAAAAAGCCAATAATTTCCTCATGACCTCCCAATGGCTGTGACCTCTCAACAATGACTCCATCGTGCAGTTCATATCCCGCGTGAGGTTTCCACTCAACAAACTCTGCAAAAGTTACTAGTCTAGGTAAAGTTTGAACCATTTGTCCCCCTTTTCCCGTTTTATATCATTTCGCTGTTTTTCCTTAGCAAAAAGTGGGGATTGATATCCCCACCAACGGCAAGGAAATTATATGTATGACAAATTATCGGATCGGTGGACTGCAAATAATTGTAGAAATGGGTTTTGAGCCTTAATGAAGATTAAGTCTGTAAACTATACCAGTGCCATGCCAATGCTAGTAGCACTGCTGCGATCGCGCCAATCAAGGTATTCAAAATATTCACCACTTCATTCGTAAGCCAGCTTACCTTGGCTTGTAGCGTTGCACCAATTACACTTTCTAAGTTGGTGGCAATAAACGCCGCCATCACACAAAAGACCACTCCCAGCGGGTCAATTAAACCTACCGCCCAACCCACCATTGCTAAAGCAGCTGATGCCACCACTCCAGCCAGCGTCCCCTCCAAACTCACCGCCCCTTCTGTGCCTCGTGCCACGGGTTGGAGGGTGGTAATGAGAAACGTCCGCTGACCATAGGCTTTCCCTACCTCACTGGCGCAAGTATCCGAGAGTTTCGTACTGAAACTCGCCACATACCCCAACAGCAGTAGAGAGGTAATCAATCGCGGTTCTACCTCAAGGGCAGGAACCACCAGTGTCCCCAATGCACATATCGCCCCAGTCAGAGCAGAACCCCAGACATTCTCTGGACCCCGCGCTCCAGAGCGTTTTTCGGCAATCCCCTCTGCCTCCTTCTGAGCCATGCCGACGCGCGTCACCGCAGAGCCCACGACAAAATAGAACAGTACCACCAAATATCCCTGCCAGCCCAAGCTGCCCCAAACCAGGACACCCAGCAACCAGGCGTGCAATAGCCCAGCTGGAGTGAGTAACTTGGTGGGAGCACTCCAGCCGAGCGCTAATAAAACTGTATTCAACCCCACTGCAACCAGCCAAGGATTCAGAGTATAAATTGTAGAAAGCATCAACTACAAGCCTCCTAGACACAAGCTATGAACCAAACTTTATTTCATCTTGCCTTTCCCATTACCGACGTTGCCCAGGCAAAAGCATTTTATGTCGATGGACTGGGTTGCACCGCCGGTCGTGAAACCCATCATGCCCTCATTCTCAATTTATACGGTCATCAACTGGTGGGTCACGTCACCAAAGAACCCCTCACACCGCAACGGGGGATCTATCCCAGACACTTTGGGTTAATTTTTACCTTAGAAAGCGACTGGGAGAGCTTACTAGAACGGGCGCAACAGCAGCAACTGCAATTTACAGAGGAACCCAAGCACCGTTTTCCTGGTCTGCCTACAGAGCATCGCACCTTCTTTTTAGCAGACCCATTCTATAACTTGATGGAATTTAAGTATTACCGTTATGCTGAGGCGATTTTTGGCAGTCGTGACTATGCCAACATTGGTGATTCTCCTAGCGAGACGCGACTTGGCGTTCTGACTTGAGTGGAACGGATAGCGCCACCGCTACAGCATCCAGACTCCAGATGTCTGTCAGCATCCAGGCATGACCCAAGACTGGCACCTGCACGTCTTGACCTACAGGCATTTTTGAACTGATTGATGGCACAATCATCAAATCAAAGGGTGTCCAGATAGACGTAAAATTTAGCTTCTCCAGCATCGCTGCATCCTGATTCAAATCCTGCAAGAAAGCACTGCCAGGGCGCATCTGAAGGCAGCCTGAGCCAGGGCGAAAGTAGGCAGTCCAGGTGCCTTGATTAGGAGAAGCTAGCGTAATCAATCGCTGAACGCGTTTAATCCCCCCCAGCCGCTGGACATAGTAGCGGCTCACAATCCCTCCCATACTGAAGCCGACTATATCCAAAGGTTGTTCTGGTGGAAAGGTGGCAGTGATATAATCAAAAACTTGCGTAGCCAGTATGTCAAGGCCCAATTCACCATTGCTGGGTATTAGATCCAGGTCGTAGACAGACCAACCCATCTGCGTTAGGTAGGGAGCCATTTTCTGGAAAATAGCCCCTGTATCGTTCATTCCGTGAACTAATAACACGGGATTGCGGTGATTTAAACTGTTCATCGTGTTTTTTGCTGACTGCTTGCAAAAGACCTCAATAAATTACGTCCGTCGCCCCTGCTGTTACAACAAGCTTTTGCCATTTTATTGAATAAATGTAACTTGTTATAAACGATTTTGTACCCTGTCTATCTCAAAAACGCTAGGTATTAGTACTTTGAACTTTAAGCATGTAAATTTTTGTAAATAAATATCTAAAAATCTTGTCTTAGCAACTGGGAGAATTTGATAATAAACTCTGATTGCATGCAGGTGCCAGTTGGCTGGATGAAAGACTTTCAGTAAAATTCCCCCGGTGTGAAGAGCGCTGTCATATGAACCGGGTAGCGCGGCAAAAATTAGACCAATGAAAGAGGATCAAAGGGCGGAGTTGGGAAATACTATTCTTCAGAACAGTCTAAATCCACATCCCCCTCCCTCTGTTCTTTGTGAAGTTCTTTAGATCAATGCCAGGAGCAGTTAAAATGTTCGATTTTATCAAAAACTTATTTAGCGGGATTCTATCTTTCTTAACTGGGCTTTTGGGTGGGAAGAAGTCTCAGAAAGACCAGCCCAGCATCAAAGCAGCTACTCCCAAGCCCAGCATCAAAGCAGCTACTCCCAAACCTCGCAAGAGTAACAGCTACTTCATGGAACTTGACGAGACCGATGAGAAGAAGCCTGTTGAAGCTAAACAACAAGCTAATGGGGCAGCGGCAAAAACTCAAGCACCATTAGCCCCTGCTCAACCAGCCAAACCAGAGTCTGCTAAAACCCCGGAACCAGCTCGTGAAGCTCAACCAGTCAAAATTGAGCTAGTTCAAACCGCCAAGGGAGTTAAGGCTGAACCCGCCAAACCCGCAAAAGCCTTGGCGGCAAGCGCGAACGGTCAGAATCCAACTGAAACCACGTTTGCTCCAAAATATCTCGCTCCGTCCACAAGCTCAAACGGTCGTCGTCGTCCGGGTCCAAATATGAATTCTTTTCTGGACATGGCGCGTCAGGTCAGAAATCCAGGCTGAGTCTAAGGATTTTCATCTGACATTTTTAGCTTTGCCGCCGGGAAGCTCTGGGCCATAAGAATAGCATAGTGATATTTTTGAGGTCGGAATGAAAGGCGGGAAAAACAGGGGACTCGATGTTCCCTGTTTTTCTATAACTCTTCAACTGCTGCTGCCACAACAGATAAGGCAACTACCGGAGCTGTGACCGCTCTGAGAATGCGACGACCTAAGGAAACGGGTTGGAATCCGGCAGCGATCGCTTCCTCTACCTCTAGAGCTGTCCATCCCCCCTCTGGACCAGTGGCAATTATGATGGCACCTAGGATAGAGGCACGCAAGCAACGCAGTAAAGGGGGATAGCTGCCGCGAGCAACGCAAATATATCGGTGGGGCTGCTTCTGGCCTGAAAGACCTGTGCGAAAAGGAACTGGGGCTAAAATGGCTGGAACAATTTGGCGTTCTGATTGCTCAGCTGCCTCTTGGGCGATGCGTTGCCAGCGTTCTAGCTTTTGGGGACTGGGCGAGAGTAGCGTGCGATCGCTGACTACTGGGGCAATTGCCACCACGCCTAACTCAGTGCAGTAACGAACCACATCATCAAATCCGTTTCCCTTTGGCAACGCCACCATTAGTGTAATGGATACCGGCAACTCGGTTTGAATCTGAATCAGCTCTAAAATTTGCGCCTCTGCCCCTCCTAACTGAGCCAGCCAAGACTGCCCCAGTCCATCCATCGCAATAAACCGATCGCCACTCCCCAAGCGCAAGACGTTTCCCAGGTAATGCTGTTGCTGGGTCGTCAAGATAATAATTTTCCCGTCTTGCAGCTGGGAGGGTGCGATCGCTAGTCGTTGTAGCTGAGCCACTATTTTCTTTTCTGCCCTACTTAAAAGTAGCCGCATCACGGATGGCTTCTAGCCCAACCCGCTCGCAAAAGTCCCCGAACTTCTCATCCAACTGGCGGGACTGTTTGAAGTAGACAAATACCGGCTCTAGTTCTGCCTCCAGATCATTGATGTGCATTTTTTCCAGATAGGTTTGTGCCAGCCTGGTTTGGTTAGCTGAACCACCCAACCAAACCTGGTAACTCTCCGGGGCACTCCCCACAAACCCCAGTTCTGCCATGTATGGTCTAGCACAACCATTGGGGCAGCCTGTCATCCGCACCACAAAATGCTCCTGTTCCAAGCCCACCTTGTCCAGAAGCACTTCAATTCGCTTGAGGACGCTGGGCATTACCCGTTCCGATTCAGTAGTCGCCAAGCCACAAGTGGGCAGAGCAGGGCAAGCCATCGAATACCGTACCAAGGGGTTAAGGGCAGATGGATCGGCTTGAACACCGTAGCCAGCAAGAATTTGCTCAATAGCCTGCTGCTTGTCGGGTTCAATGTCGTAGAGAATTAGATTTTGGTGCGGTGTCAGCCGGATTGGTAGAGCAAACTGCTGCACAATTTCCCGCAGTGCTGTTCGGATTTGGAACGAGCCTTCATCCTTAATTCGACCACTTTCAATCGAGATGCCCAGGAAAAGCTTCCCATCTCCCTGTTCGTGCCAACCGAGGAAGTCTTCGTACTTAAATTCTGGCAGCGGCTTGAAGGGTTCGGGCCGTTTCCCAAAGTATTCTTCTACCATTGAGCGGAACTTGTCAACACCCCAATCGTGGATCAGGTATTTCAACCGAGCGTGACGCCTATCTGTGCGATCGCCGTAGTCCCGCTGAGCCGCTACAATCGCCTTAACTATGTCGTAGACATCATCCTTTGCTACATAACAAATTGGGTCAGCTAGACGAGCAAATGTCTCCTCTTTATTATGTGTGCGGCCTAGTCCGCCACCAGCAAAGACATTAAACCCTTCTAGCTTTTTCTGGTCATTGGTTATCACTACCAGGCTGAGGTCTTGGGAATACAAATCAACCGAGTTATCTCCCGGTACCGTCACGGCACACTTGAACTTGCGGGGCATATAGTAAGTGCCATAGATCGGTTCCTCGCTGTTATCGAAGATCGTCCCCGTGCCATTGCGCTGCCGCGCCGCTACCACCTCTGGGTTTTCTTCGGCGCTAATTGCCTTTTCCCCATCCAACCAAATCTCGTAATAAGCACCTGTCTGAGGAGTCAGCAGCTCAGCGATATTGTTGGCATATTCCCAAGCATACTGATACTCTGCTTGGTTCTTGAAAGGAGCCGGGGGAGCCATTACATTGCGGTTGAGGTCACCGCAAGCGCCCAGCGTCGTACCCATGTTTTTGATGATGGCTGCGAGTGCTGCCTTGAGATTCTTCTTCAAAATCCCATGCAGTTGAAAACCCTGCCTTGTCGTCGCTCGTAACGTATTGTTCCCATATTCCCCAGCCAGCTCATCTAACGTGAGATACAGCTGCGGCGGCACAAACCCACCCGGATTCTTCGTCCGTAGCATGAATTGGTAGTCCTTCTCCTGCCCCTTGATCCGATTGTCGCGGTTGTCCTGCTGGTAAGAGCCGTGATACTTCAGAATCTGAGTCGCGTCTTCTGTAAAGTGATTTGTGTCCTGAAGGATCTCAGTTGCCACCGGTTCACGCAAAAAGTTACTGCGTTCCTTCAGACCTTCTACCTTAGAAGGCTTGCGGCTAGCGGGAGTGGGAGTTGAAGATTTTACCATTGGAGTTGTAAAGTAATTTCTTTTCACGCATCGATTATCGCCGCTAGGGAAATTAGAAACAGCCCAGTTGCCGCTTTCTTCTCCGGTAAACCAGTCGATATTGCGATGATTATTCTAATTTTAACATGTGCTCATAAATCCACTTGAGGTAAGGTTGAGAACCGGCAACAAGGGGAAGCGCGATGATTTCCGGCACTTCGTAGGAGTGGAGTTCTCGAATTTTGGTTTCCAAACTCTGAAATTGTGCCAGATCAGTTTTAATCAGCAACTGCCACTCGTAACCGTTCAGGGGGGGATCAAAAAAACGTCCAATATGAAATCACACGTAATCAGTACGAAAACCAGTCTAGATTGGATTTATACCGGATAATTGTGAGTAGTCAAAAGTGCTATACTGGTCTGCAAATTGTCTTTTAGACATTTTAGGTACGATATTTTGATGCGCATAAAACCCAAAGCTTTTGCTTAGCAAGGCTTTGACGTTTATGCGCATGATGTACCCCCCCGTGAACGGTTACTGCCACTCTTCCTCTTGATGCAGTTCGCCTTGCCAAGTGTAGATGGAGTGTATCGGCAACAAACTGACACAAGCAGCCAGATGGGATTCAACGATGGCAATGGCTATTGCCTCCGCCTCCTGCCGCGAAGCAGCTGTCACCAACACTACACCATAGCTAGCTTTTGTCAGCATTCCTATCCATCCTTGCACCTGATGTAACTGATACCGTCTCTAGTTTAACTAGCAGCAAAGTTACGGCAAAATCGTGGACAACGAATAGACCTGACCATCAACCAACAGCCGCGTAATTCCCTTGGCTTGCAAATGGGAACGAGTCTTCTGGAGCATTTTGCTATCTGGGACTTTGATGACTCGGTCTCGCTTAGTCGAAAAACGCCTCGCTACCCGGTGGTTATCAAACACCGGCAGCGTTCTCTCCTGGACTTCTTGGGTGGGAATCTGCCCCAGTTCGCCAAAGTCCTTCAGCGGTCGCGTGATTAATTCTGAGGCGCGATCTATTACTAGATAGCAAGTTTTGGGCAGCGCAGCTTCCGACAGCGGCAAGACTTGAACCAAAGTTTGAGCTGGCAGTGATCTTTTGACTATAGGCGTGTACTCATCCAGTTCGTCCTCATCGTCTAGGTCGTCGTCTTCTTCATCGTCGTCTAAATCCGTTAAGTCTTCTTCTTCTGACTCGTCTAGCAGATATTCCCCCAGCATTTGTGCTACGGCGCTGGCTTGTGCACCCTCATCTTCCTCGAGCTGAGTCGGGTTCGGGGCTTCTATTTTCAACGGCTGAGGGTCTAAGATTTGAGGTGGACTCAAACGGTTGCTGCTCGCACTCTGATTGAATGGGCGGGGGAGCCGGGCTGGTATAGGAGCTGGAATGTTTAAGACTTCTAGTTGTGTTTCTGCCGTTGGCGTTGACCTTTCTGGATCAGAGGCAGCAGACGAGCCTTGCCGCAGTTGTAAAGAAGCAGGGGTGTCGGCAGGTTCTGGGCTGAGGTTTACCTCTACCAACTGCTCAGGAACCGCCCCATCTAGCTCTAGCTCACTGAATAGCGGTGTTTGCGCAGCGTCTGGGTGGTAGGTTCGCGCAGCACGCTTTGAAGCGATCAGCACTTCGTACTCCTCCTCAGGTAACGTACTTTTTAGCAGGCGGCTAATCGTAGAATTACTGACACCATAGCGATCAGCTAGCGTTGAGGTCGTTTCTCCTGTACGTCGATACAGGTCGAGGATTTCTTGCTTGTCAGAATCCGTTATCTTTCTCAAAGTCATACTACACTTTTCCCTAAAGCCGTCTTTGCCCACCAGCGCGGCGAGACCCGCTTGATATGTTATATTCCACAAAAGTCCTAATGAGCATCAGTACTCCACTGAAAACCCAGAATACCTTTATCAGCAGAGCAAGAACACTGATCCCACCATCCTGACCCAAGACTGGGCAAGATGTCTGCCCCGAAAGGCTAATGATACCATTGTAGCGATGATTAGGAGCAAGGCATCGGCCACAGCGGAAGCGGAGCGTGGGTAGGGCAATTTGGTTCCGACTGTTGCCTCGTACTAGGAAGCACAGATACAATATTAGAATTGACCCCCATTTACAGCAAGGGGTTTAATTTGGGTGCGTAACTCAGGGGATAGAGTAGCGACCTTCTAAGTCGCCAGCCGCAGGTTCGAATCCTGCCGCACCCGTTTTAAAGGAAGTCTCCCCCAAACCAGTCCCGAAGTTGTGCTTCAGAGAGTGCGGTCAGTTGCGCCACTTGTGCGATCGACATGCCAGATTGCCGCAAATTTAGCGCGACTTGCCGTAATTGAGTTTGCGCTGCGATCGCTTCGGTTTGGGCTTTGAGCGCTTGTGAGTGAGCCAGTTCCGTATCGGTTAAAAGCCACTGCTCCGTAGCGTCATACCAGCGCAACCAAGCGCGAGTTATTCCCTCAAATTCTCCACACCACACGCCCAAACCAATATTGAGCGCAGGCAACCAAGCTCTCGGATTCGCAGGTTCCAATTTCTGTTCTTGATAACGTCCCTCGATCCACTGAAAAAACCGCAATCGATCCGTGTAACGGCTAAACACTAAGTAGTAAGGCACTTGCAGAATTTGTTCATAAACTTCCCACTTGTGCGGCGGCTTCACGCCCGATTCATCCGCCTCGATTGTATAAGGCGGCAACTCCGCAGAACCGTCTGCCTCAATCCGTTCATCGACAAAGGCACCCAAGTCTTCTTCTTCGCGTCCGGGCGACAATAACTCGACAATCACCGTCGGTGCTTTACCTTCATCCCACACCACATAGCTATTCCTCAAATCCTGCTGCCGATACAGTCGCGGCACATCAAGCACCAAAAACCAATCGGGACGCTTATGCCACCGCAGATGGTCTGGATCATAGTAAAGATTCAGGTCACTTGCTGTGAAGTAACGATCGTTCTGATAATCTGCCAGACGCAATGTGCGGCTGAGCAGTTGCGGTTGGAGGTCATGAAACTCATCAGGCAAACCGGGTTCCTCTGGATCTTCACAGGGCAAATCGTACATCGTCGGTCGTACTTGCCGTAACGATGAGTGAATGGGAGGATGAAATTGAAATTCCGTCATAAGGTACCTCTGGCAACACGCTGACTAGTCATAGTCAGACAACAACATAGGATACGCAGAATTTCGGCTTATGTAGTATCCTCCAGCCTGAAAGCCTTGTAAATTCGTTGTTTTAAAAGCCCGTGACGAGGATTGAACTCGTGACCTCACCCTTACCAAGGGTGTGCTCTACCACTGAGCCACACGGGCGAAAATAGACTAGATCTGACTTTTGAGCTGCGGTTATTCACCTCAAAAATCATAACACAACCATTACAACTGGAAGTGGTGGGCCGAGCTGGATTTGAACCAGCGTAGGTGATAACCAGCGGATTTACAGTCCGCCCCCATTAACCACTCGGGCATCGACCCATTTGTGCCACGACTTATTATGTTAGCACAACTAACCCAGAAGTTCACCAGTTTCTTGTAAAGAATGCAAGCGCCGATAAATCCCTTGGCGACGCAACAGTTCAGCATGGTTGCCCACTTCCACAATCTGTCCCTGGTCGAGAACCACAATCTTATCTGCCTCCCGAACAGTACTGAGCCGGTGAGCAATGATAATGGTGGTGCGGGTGCCAAGAATCGAGCGCATGGCCAGCTGAATTGAACGCTCAGACTCGTAGTCGAGGCTGGAGGTAGCTTCATCAAAGATCAAGACATCTGGGTCAACCAAGAGCGATCGCGCAATTCCCAATCGCTGCCGTTGCCCACCAGACAACCGCATACCCCGCTCACCCACGACGGTGTAGTAACCTTGAGGCAGATGCTGAATCACTTCATCCACTCTTGCAATCTTGCAGGCTTGCTCAACCTGCTCAAAGCTGGCTTGCCTATTCCCATAAGTGAGGTTATCTAGCAAAGTGCCATTAAAAATGTCAACTTCTTGATGCACGATCGCTAATCGCCGCCGGTAATCCGCAACATCCAGCGTCCGAATATCTTGACCATCAATCAGAATCTGACCCTGATTCGGTTCAAAATACCGGAACATTAGCTTCACTAGAGTAGACTTCCCAGAACCTGACCGCCCCACCAGCGCTACTGTTTGATACGGTTCAATCAAAAAATTGATGTTTTGTAAGACCGGGCGTTTGGGGTCATATCCGAAAGTCAAATTGGAAAATTCTACCTTGCCGGTGAAGCGATAAGGTGTTGTGGGATACCGCTTTTCGATAAGATTGGCAGCATCAATCCCATCTGGCTGCTGCATAAACTCCTGAAAGCTAATCATCGAGGCGTAGCGACGGGCAAAAATCTCTGCTAAGTGGCTGATCGGTTCTAACTCCGCATAAGCCATGCTAGAAACAGTTAAAGTGGTGATGAAGTGTCCTAAAGAAATCTGACCCCCAACCGTGGCGAAGAGAGTCAGACCCAGCACGACAAAGACAGAAAGCTGAATGACCGTCCTTTCCCAAGTGCCTACTTTGGTGTAACCTAAGTGGATGTCGTATATGACCATTTTCAACTCACGGTCGCGACGCTGCTGTTGCCGCTTGAGTTCATCAGCCTCCGTAGCAAACGCTTTAACCGTTTTGATGTTGGTGACGATTTCTGAGATGTGGCTTTCTGTATTTTCAATATATCTATCCAGCCGTCGTTCTTTCTCCATCAGCTGCTGGAAATTTTTGAGGCTGAAGCTGAGGATAAAGACAAACGAAACCAGAAATAATAGAGCAATGCGCCACTCAATCAACCAAATGAGTGCAAAAATGCCTACCACCCGCCACAGCTTTGGAATCAGCTGCCCCGCGACCTCGGGGTAAGTCCAAGTGTAGTTGGAAATTCCTTTACCAATACGTCCGGCAATCCGTCCGGGGTTGTTTTCTTCATAGAACTCCAACGGCAGGGTGAGAATTTTTTCTAGGGCTTTTTGAGACTGATCGCGACGGGAACGTAAGGCAATATCCCAGTGAAACCACCCGCTCACCCATGGCTGAATCGGCGCTCTTACCACGGTCACTAAGAAGATTAAGCTCAGTAGCACACCTAGGGACAGGAGCCGGTTTGGTGGCGTGTTGGTAAGTTCACCTGTCACCGCGATCGCGTTTTGAACTGCTCTGTCCAGCGGTTGCCCTGACAGAACGTTTAAAATCTGCCCCATCACGTAGGGAACAACCAGATCAATAATTTCAAAGATGCTTGATGCCGCAATACTAAAAATAGCGACCTTCTGATAGGGGCGATAGTAGTTGAGGATATCCTGAAATTTTGCCATAATGCTCCAAGGCCAGGACTTTTAGCACGGCTGCGGTCTCCATCTACTATACTACGTTTATACTACTTAGAAATTTTCCACGGGTGTCGGTTCCCACGTTTCTCCATATTGCTCCCGTAGAGCGTGCCAAGCTTCCACCTGACCTGGCTCATATTCTCCCAGGTTGCCCCATTGCAGAAACACGCTGAGGGCTGGCTTCTCCTGCTCATCAAGAAAACGGATCGCGTAAGTGGTAAAATTGCCCCGTTTCGATTCACCAGTCTCAAATTTCACCCGCTTGATTTCATCCATATTCAGGTGAAACTCGAAAGCTTCGGTGTGCATATTTGCGTACTTACCCTTTGGCAATTCCGCGTAAAAAAGCTTTTGGATCTTGCCGCGTGCTTCTAATACAGCTGCACTGCTGGTCACAATCAGACGCAGCGTCGAGAGTGTGTGGCAATCTGACAAAAATTCTTTTAGTGTGGCACTCATGTTACAACCTATTTCTCGTGTTGTTCGTAGGCAGCGACAATCCGTTGGACTAGGGGATGGCGGACTACATCTTTCTGAGAGAATTCGCACAAGGCAATGCCTTCAACGTTTTGCAGGATTTTCATAGCCACTGCTAATCCAGACTGTTGGTTCACGGGCAAATCAGTCTGGGTCATATCGCCAGTGACGACCATGCGGGAGCGGAAACCGAGGCGAGTCAGAACCATTTTCATCTGAGCCGGTGTAGTGTTCTGGGCTTCATCCACAATTACAAAGGCGTTGCTCAGGGTACGCCCCCGCATATACGCCAGCGGAGCCACTTCAATCACGCCCCGCTCCATCAGCCCCGGCATCTTTTCCGGGTCAATAAATTCGTAAAGGGCATCGTAAAGGGGACGCAGAAAGGGATCAACTTTTTGCTGCAAGTCCCCCGGCAAAAAGCCCAGTTTTTCACCTGCTTCCACCGCCGGTCGCGTCAGAAGCAGGCGTTCGTACTGGTTGGATAGAATCGCTTGAGCGGCTATAACAACGGCTAAAAATGTCTTGCCGGTGCCAGCTGGACCTGTGCAAAAGGTGAGTTCGTGATCGCGTATCGCTTCGATGTACTGCCGCTGCCGGAATGTTTTAGCGCGGATTTCTTCGCCACGACGGGTGCGGGCGAGAATATCTCGCTGCAAATCTTGCAGCTCGTCTTGCCGGTGGGTATCCAAGGCTTGGAGGGCTGTTAGGATGTCGGGACTGGAGATACTTTTGCCCTTAAGCCAGAGGACTTCGAGCGATCGCACTAATCGGCGACACAAGTCGACTTGCTTTTCGGTGCCAGATATGTATAGCTGCTGCCCCCGCAGCACTAGTTTCGCGCCTGTTTGCCGCGACAGGTTTTTGAGATTTTCTTCTTCTTCCCCAGAAAGCGCGATCGCACTTTCTGGACTTGGCAGCTCAATCGTCGATGCCTCTGCCATAGCAGTTGTTATTTCGTGGTTGTTGGTTGTTAGATTTTAGGGGTCAGTTTTTGAATACAACCAACCCCCATCCGCTAACTTCTGCCATCAGTTGACCGCTAAAGCTTGCGCTGATTCAGATTTTTTCTAATTGGAACTAGAGCGTAAGCGGGGTTTATCAACAGATTTGGAATCCGTTACAGGCCGTTCTCTCGAGCTTATCGGAGCTATTTGTTCTGCCTCTTGCTCCGCATCTGACATACTCTCCCGCTCCTGGGCTTGGCTTCCGTAGATGTCGAGGTAGACCACATGCCCAGCTGAAGCGGCAGCGGCTGCCATCACAGTCCTTATCGCCTGGATATTGCGTCCACCGCGACCAAAGACTCGCCCTTTATCTTCGCCTTCAAAGGCGACGCGAATCCAAACCCGTGCCGTATTTGGAGAGATTTCGCAATCCACGCTCAAGCAGTCCGGGGACTCTAAAAATGGCTGAACCAGAAACCGCACTAGTCCAGCGTAGTCAGGAATTGCTGCTATGTGGCTTGTAAGCTTATTGCGTGGCTGAGGCACTGAGTTGCTCAAAGACATTGGCTTTTTGGAGGATGCGACGCACGGTATCAGTAGGCTGGGCTCCCTGTTGGAGTCGCTTCACGATGCCGGGAACATCCAGCGTGGTTTCGTCGGTTCTCGGATTGTAGAAGCCTAGTTCTTCTAAGGGGCGACCATCGCGGCGATCGCGGCTATTAATGGCAACAATTCGGTAACTGGCTTCCCGCTTTTTACCGTATCGTTTCAATCGCAGTTTGATCATATTAAGGGCTGATTCTCCTATCTTTAGCTATAGCTATCGGCTTTTAGAGCTTAGATGCTGAATATATTATTTTACCACTCAATCGTGACACCTAAAGCGTACCAAAGCCTTTTTTCTTTTTGTCTTTCTTCTTTTTTTTGTTACCTGCATCAGTGTAACCCCGCCAACCGGCTTGTGGGGGACGATTCCCACCTGCGTAGGCATTGCCCATTCCACCCAACATTCCTGGCATACCGGGAAAGCCACCTTGACCCATCTGCTGCATCAGCGAGCGCATTTTCTGGAAGTCACTCACCAACTTGCCGACATCCGCCTCCTTATAGCCAGCGCCACCAGCAATCCGCCGTCTACGACTAGGCGAACTTGCTAACACATCTGGATTGCGGCGTTCTTCAGGCGTCATCGAGTTAATCATCGCCTCAGATCGCTTCAGCTGGGTTTCTCCCTGCTTGAGCTGGTCATCCGACAGCTTATTCATCCCTGGAATCATCTTCATGATGCCCCCCAGCGACCCCATATTCTTCAGCAGCCGCATCTGCTTCAGAAAGTCGGTAAAGTCGAACTTAGCTGTCAGGATTTTCTCCTGCATTTTTTCAGCATCCGAGAGGTCGATTTCCTCTTGGGCTTTTTCCACCAGCGTCAGGACATCGCCCATTCCCAGAATCCGTGAAGCCATGCGGTCGGGATAAAACGGTTGCAGCGCCTCGACCTTTTCACCCACCCCGACAAACTTAATTGGCTGACCCGAAATCCGCCGCACTGAGAGTGCAGCCCCGCCACGGCTATCCCCATCCAGCTTAGTGAGGATTGCACCTGTAATGCCAATCTGTTCATGGAACGTGCGGGTAAGATTCGCTGCTTCCTGACCGGTCATCGCGTCCACCACCAGCAGCGTTTCCTGGGGTTGGACAGTCTGCTTGATGCGGGCTAACTCCGCCATCATGTCTTGGTCAATCTGAAGGCGACCAGCGGTATCGATAATCACGGTATCAACACCTTCTGCCCTGCCTCGCTCCACTCCCTGCCGCGCGATCTCTACTGGATCAGCATCGCTCCCCAGTTCAAACACCGGCACCTCAATTTGCTTACCCAGTGTTACCAGCTGGTCAATGGCAGCTGGGCGATACACGTCTGTTGCCACCATTAGGCAGCTGCGATTCTGTTTGCGTAGGTGCAAGGCCAACTTTGCACTGGCGGTGGTTTTCCCAGTTCCTTGCAACCCAGCCATCAGCACAATTGTCGGGGGCGTCTCGACGTGGGCGAGGGGGACATTGGTTTCCCCCATTACCTGCACCAGCTCGTCGTAGACAATTTTGATGAACTGCTGGTCAGGTTGCACACCGGAGATCACCTCGGCTCCCTGTGCCTTGGCTTCGATCTCAGCTATAAATTCTTTGACTACTTGGAGATTGACATCGGCTTCCAACAGGGCGCGGCGCACTTCCCGCAAGGCTTCTTGGATGTTGGAGTGTGAAATTTTGTCCTGGCCCCGCAGCTTTTTCCAGGCAGATTCTAAACGGTCAGCGAGTGCATCAAACATAATTCGTCAAATACGCAAGCGATAGTAATTTTGTCAGCAAAGTTTTTGCCCGCTATTTACCAGGTTAAATGCTAACTACCGCAACTGGCTTGCTTGGTCAATGCGCTTGGTGCTTTCTTTTCAAACGCACTGACCACACCCAGCTTAGATAATCCCTTGCTGGCTTAGCTTTTTGACTTCAGCTATGACGCCATCGAGACCACTGTTGCCATAAATAATCAGCAGCCTTTCTGCGGACAGGTAACTTAGCACGGGGTTGCGAAATCGGTTGTTATAGGTGGCTGTATCCGTCGGGTTGTAGCCAAACTGGGAAGCAATCGCTTGCAGAATAACGAACTGATCGGTGGTAACAGCCGGGATTGTCAGGGAGAAGTCGGCATCCGACAGGTTATGCAGGACGTACTCAACCAGTAAGTTCGTTTGCGACGGAGTTCCCGCCGTGAGGTCAATGCTACCGAGCTTACGCAGGGGAGGCAGACGTAGATGGTTTTGGCTGTCTACAAACAGATACCCTTGCTCTACGGGGTCAATCTGGGCCAGGATCGCGGCAGCACGCAACCAGTTGACTACCTTGTACTCGTTACCCAGGGTGGGGGCGGAGTGGGCGGAAGCCTGAGTAATCACGAAATCCGGCGACAGGCCGCGCTTCATCGCCTCTGCCAAACCGATGATGTGATGACCACCAGTCCTGGAATCGCCCGTTGCACCATAAATGTCCGTTTTGCCGTTGCCACCAAAGTTCAATTCCTGGAACTCAGAGCCGTCAGAATTCCACTGAAAGACGATTGGCTTGGCCCAGTCATGCCAGATTGGAGCAGCGATGATGATGTCTTCGCTGATGTAGATGTCTGCCGATTTCTGGGAAGAAGTGTCTTTATACGGCTTAATAACTGGCAGCCCATCGCGGCCAACTTGGCCGTAGACCCGTCGATAATTACTGGCAAAGCTTATGTCACTCAGATCATTAAAAGCTTCATGAACGACGAGCCCACCAGGATACGAATGGTGACTGTTAACGCCGCTTCCAGGTGCGGAGAAAAAAGTTTGGGGAAGTTGGGGACAGGCACTGCCATCCTTCAGCAGCGGCGGGAAGACCCCAGTAATTAGCCCGCCTGGAAAGGTAGTATCGTCGGCAGGATCTACTAAGCCAGCCTCCAGCAATTTCTGCAAGATTGCCTGCTTCTGACTATCATTTACCCCAGCTCGGTGCCGGACGCAGGTTTTGGGGTTGTCAATCGCATCAGATGTGGCCCTTCTGAGACTGGCAGTTTGAATTTTACTAGCTTGTTCCACCAGGAAATCATAGGCTGACTGTACCAGCGGAGAATCTTGAGCGAGGCTAATGGCAGCACCATTGCCCGCTCCCGGTATAGTCTGGTTAATGACTATGGGAGCAGTATTGCCCGTTCCCGGCCCGGTCTGGTCTTCCTGCGCCCATAGGGGCGTAGCAAACAGGGCAAACAACAGTAAGCTCAAGCCCAAACTTACCATTAATAAAAGACGAGGGATTTTCATTTTGTCTATTTCTCAGGATGTTAGGATGCCCGCGTGTTATGCGCTTATGCGCATCGCCTCTGGTGGGCAACTGTCGGTATTTTAGAAGGCTGAGGTTAACCGAAGTCTAAGAACTGAGCATACCCAAGGTTAAGGTTAAGCGTTGTGATAGGGTTACGTTATGGCTAGCTGTGCAGAGTTGCTGTATGACTAATGAAGCAGACTACTTGCTCAAACAAGGGATTTCACAATATGAGACAAGTCAGTTCGAGGCTGCATTGCAGTCTTGGCAACAGGCTCTGAGTCTCTATCAAACAAGCCAAGACTTGCGGCGAGAGGGAGCAGCTTTAGGAAATCTGGGGGCTGCTTATCAGGCTCTAGAAGACTATGGCAAAGCGATTGAGTGTCATCAGCAGCACTTGAAAGTAGCAAAAAGTATCCAAGACCGCAAAGGGGAGGGGAATGCGCTAGGGAACTTGGGAATTGCTTACGAGGCGTTGGGTGATAGTACAAGAGCGATTGATTACCAGCAACAGCGTTTGGCTATTGTCCAGGCAATCCAAGACCGTCAAGGGGAGGGACAAACGCTGGGTAATCTGGGGGCGGCTTACTTTTCCCTGGAGGACTACACCAATGCGATCGCATGCTTCAATCAGTACTTGGAAATTGCACGAGAACTCCAAGATATTAGAGGCGAGGGGCAGGTGCTGAGAAGTTTGCGATTGGCTTACGCTGGCTTGGGAGACTTGACAGGCGCGATTGAGTACCAGCAGCAGCAGCTGGAAATGGCAAGAAAACTATTGCTAGCGGCTTCATCAGATGACTTTACCAAGGTAGCGAAAATGGTAGGTCTCAATCCGATTGAAGACTTGGCTGGAGCCAACCTGAGTAGTGTTAATCTTAGAGGTGCTAACTTAAGTGGTGCCAATCTGAGCGGAACCGATTTTAGTCTGGCGGACTTGAGTCGTGTTAACTTAAGTGGTGCCAATCTAGCTGATGCCAACCTGAGTAATGCCAACCTCCGCGATGCCAACTTGAGTGGCGCTAACCTCAGTCGTGCAGATCTTCGTACTCTACTGCCCCGTGCCAACTTGAGCGGTGCCAACCTCAGGGGTGCGAACTTATCCAGTGCTTACCTACCGAGTGCCAACCTCAGCGGTGCTGACCTAAGTGGTGCGCTTATACTTGATGCTGACCTGAGCGGTGTCAATCTCAGCGGTGCGAATCTTAAGGATGCCGACCTGAGCCGCACGGAACTCAATAATGCGAAAGTTGAAAATGCTCGTCTAGGCAGCATAGGGCTTTCTGAGGAGATAAAGCGTGACTTGAAACGGCGTGGAGCAATTTTTGAGGATGATTCGGGCGATGCCTAGGGCTTGGGTTTGAGGTAGCCTGCCGCGATGCACTCTTCAAGCACCTGCTGCACAAATGGCCATAGGGCAGGCGCACCTGCCTTGATCGGGTACACACGCCGCAGCACCTGGTAATGAGTAATGCCATGAATCTGCCAGGTTCCGCCCCTGGTCTGCTGGTTGTGCAACAGGGGCTGCAAGCGGTCAAGCGCCGCTGCAAACCGGGCTGCGGCGGTTTCTTTAGTCTCAAATTCTTCCCAAATGGCTCGTAGTTCCGCTCCCTGCTCCTCTGGCAGCAGCCCGAACAAGCGGGTAGCTGCCTGGGCTTCTCGCACTGCCTTAGTTTGGTAACCTTGCATGTCGTAGCAGAAAGTGTCACCTGCATCGATTTCTACCAGGTCGTGAACCAGCAACATTTTGATCACATGAAGTACATCAACATCCGAGGAAGAGGCATATTCGGCTAGAACAATCGCCATTATCGCTAGATGCCAGGAGTGTTCTGCACTATTTTCCTGGCGCGACCCATCTGTGAGCAGAGTTTGGCGCAAGACCGATTTGAGTTTATCGATTTCAACAATGAATTGGATTTGTTGAGCGAGTCTGCTACTTTGCACCTTATGCTTCCGCTGTGTGAAACTTACCCTGAAACTTTCTCATCCAGGCGTACCAAGATGATACACGGCAAGCGAATGAAACCGGATTTTATTTCAATGATACCCTCACTTTATGCTCAATGTCATCCGCAGCGGTCGGCAACGCTGCTGTTAGCACTTCGCTGCCTTCTTCTGTCACCAGAACGTCATCTTCAATCCGGATGCCGCGTACATCGGCAAACTGGGCAAGGCGTTCCCAGTCTACAACGCCCTGATATTTTGACCGCCGCTCTGCGTCATTCAAAATCGCTGGTACTTGATAGAATCCAGGCTCAATTGTTACTAGCATCCCAGTACGCAAAGGTCGATTTAGACGCAAGTAGTTTAAGCCAAAGCGATCGCTCCTTACCCGTCCCGTCTCATACCCAGCCAAATCCCCCAAATCTTCCAGATCGTGGACATCCAAACCCAGCAGATGACCGACGCCGTGAGGAAAAAACAGCGCGTGAGCATCCATTTCTACCAAATCTTCTGGCTTACCGCGTAGAATGCCTAAATCTACCAGCCCTTGGGCAATAACGGTGGCGGCAAGTAGATGAATATCGCGATACTCCACATCGGGGCGGATTCTAGCAATGCAGGCATCATGAGCCGCCAGCACTACATTATAAATATCTCGCTGGGTGGGAGAGAACTGACCTGAAACAGGCCATGTCCGCGTTACATCTGACGCCCAACCGTTGGATGTCTCAGCTCCCACATCCGCCAGCAGCAAGTCTCCTAGTTTCAGCGGGTGGTAATACTGCTCATTGTGGAGAACTTGACCATGAACTGTGACGATACTAGGATAGGCACACTTCATGTTGTGAGCGATGATGACGCCCTCCATCGCGGCACGAACTTCGGCTTCAATCTTGGCACCGATGGTAGCAGCCATGCCAACTGAGTGAGCTTTTACGGTAACAGCAGCTGCCTGTCGCAATTCGGCCATTGCGCCTGGGTCATGAGTAAGCCGCAGTGATATAATTGCCCGTGCTAACTCTAGGTCAACCCCATGGGGGGCATTTGCCCGTGTTATTTCTCTGTGCAAGAGTTTAGCTTGTTCCAACTGGGTGGGATAATCTTGTACGGCAATTGTCGCGGCTCGACCTGCCCGTGAATTTAGGTCTACCATTGGGAAAGCAGCATCAGCCCCAATCATCTGGGCAATTTCTTCGCGTTTGGGCATTTCCCCATGCCAAAGGGCACTACCAGGGGGTGCATCGTCCATAAATAGTTCCAGCTTCCCATCTGCCAGTCGAATCGCAGCATTTTCCAGAGGTATTCCCCCAAAGTACAGGAAGTGACTACTAGCGCGGAATGGGAAGGTATTTGCAGGATAATTGCGCGGACTGGAGCGTCCCGACCAGAGAATAACTGGGAAATCAATTAGATCAGCTAGTCGCTGACGCCGACTCAGGAGTGTGCTGGCGAGGGAAGTGTTATCGCTCTGGGTGTGCATGATAAGGAGCGTAATATACAATTATAGTATTTCTATGTTGCCAAATTCTTATGAGAGTCAAGGAAAGCGAGTAAAATAGGTGTCTGGTCAAAGTTTTCCGCGCAAGTTGACTGCTGCAACTAACCAGTCTTTTCAAGATTGGGAATTTTGATGTGCAAAACAAATGGGAAAGAAAAAACAGGATGCAAATCTTGCAAATGGCAGTTTTTTAGATGAAGAGTCTGTGAGGCAGACCCTCCAGTACTTGGCTACTGGGTTGGTTGAGTGGGAAAAGCTTAGCTCCTTGGAGCGATCGCAAGTTCCTAAAGCGCTGCGGATTGGCATGTCTCGGATGCATGCAATCTCAATCCTCCAGAAAGAGCAGCTTTCCCCAAAAGACCTTTGGGAATTCTTCAGGTGGTGTGAAAAACCAATCAAGTCCTGGAAACCTGCTGCAGGAATGTCAGACATCCCTGACGAGGCTACCCTTATAGATGATGGGTTAGTCTCTGATTTTGCCAGGGACTGGGCACTTTCTGGCAAAAACCCCATTGCTCAAGTGCAGGAGCAGCTCTTGAAAGAGGTGAAAGAGTTTTGCACCCCTGACAAAGAAGAAGCTTACCGCAGTTTCAGAAATTTGATCATCACAAAACCAGTAGTGCGCACTACTGAACTTGACGATCACATTGATACTCCTGAACTCATAAAGCTGAGCAAGTTTTTCAAGAACGAGAGGACTTACAAACCATTAACAAAATTAGCTGAGTATGACGAATATCATCTATGTCCCCGCTGCAAATACTTCCAACGGTTACGGGATGACGGCGTTTACAGTTGTAGGAATGCGTTTTGCCAAAGGCTCCAAGCTGGATCGAACCCAAATAGATTCAAAGCATTGAACCCAATTCCTAGGGTGAAAGCTTCGGAATGGTTAGCAGTAGATTATGGAGTTTACCTCTACGGAACTTTACCAGGAATTTGGGAAGTAAAGTTGGCGGAGGAGTTAGAGGGTTTGGGGGCTAAAGTCACGATGTGGCCCAATGTAGATTGGTACGATTTGTTGGTTGAATTGCCCAAAGGGGTCAAATGGGCCATTGATGTCAAGGATTGGTCATACCTGACTCCACAACGTCTTGAAGACGTGAGAAGCCAGCCAGAAGCAACACAAACGTTGGTTGTGTTCCCCGATGAACGGGATGACTATTTGCGAATTCCTATAATCCGTAATCAAAAGCAATATAGCCCAAAAGCATTGCGCGGGTTACAGCTCAAACTGATTAGTGAGGTCGTCAAAGCTGCGAAGAAGGAAATCCAACAAAATGCGTGATACATCCAATTGGTACCAATCTGAGCTTAAGGTACTCAAATCAGAACCACAACTCATTAGGTTCGTGGAGCAAAAGAACGGGACGAAGAGGGAAGTCACTCGTTTAGCGAGTTTGATTCTCCGTGTTGAGCTAGGACTAACATTGCTTCACACCATTGCCCCAGAAGAACCAGCGACGACAGTGGGAGATTTGCTTTCAGGCTACCGTTATCCAGCGATCGGTAGCGATGAAAACTGGATGATGGTGAGAATAGCTCGATTTTACCTTCTACATCTCAAAGGTAAGCGCTGGTTGGATTTCCTTAGTGAATACATTACTTTGCCAGATAATCTTAAAGCTTATCAATTGCGTGACCCAGATAGTTCGGTATCATTATCTGGCGCTTATCATAATAGGATAAGGCTCTACCAAGACACTATCAGGAAAGTCCCAAGGCATCAGACACGTACCCCGAAAATAGTAGATTCGGGGCGTTGGCTCGCTAAAGCAATATTCAAAGACCGTGAGACGCTAGAAATACCCGTGTGGATCAGCCAGGAGGTTCTTGATGCTATTCCTAATGCCGCGCAATCGCAAGTAACATTTTACCAAACCCGTCAAGATGGTAATCCATCCATAACTGTGTCTCTAGCAGACTTGGCTTCATCCGCCAAGGAAATGGACAAAAAACTTAATAAAGGCATAAAGAAGAACGGGGGAGAAAAATCAAACTATCATAAACGCTTCCAAGAAATGGAAGTGTGGTTGCATAATTCTCACTCAGATGATTTTGAAAGGGAAGATTATCTGACAATAGAAAAGATGCTGCATATAGTAGGCTTGTTAAACGTCGGCAAATCAACCCTTTTGGAAATACTGACTTACCATTTCGCCAAACAGAAAAAGCGGTGCGCGTTCATCGTCAATGACGTGGCGTCCAGTGTGCGACTCGCTTCTTTGTTCAAGCACAAGTTAGGAATCCCTGCTGCTCCGATACTGGGCAGCAACAGAGCCGAACAATTCAAGAAGATTTATGAAGCACTGCTGAAAAATGAGGGGGAGGACATGATGCAGGGTGTAGCGCACCCAGTGCAGGAATGGTTCAGCACCCAATGCCCTCTCCTCTCCTTCGTTGAGTCAGACGAGATTTGGGAGTATGGAAAGGAGCCTTGCCATACTCTTTATCAAAAGAAATCAGAGTCTTCAGAGTCTAAGAACATTGTATCTATGGATGAAGACATCACTGATGAGCTTTACACAATAGGGCAGAAATCTGAACCCACTATCAAAAATCGCACTTGCCCATTCTACTATGGTTGCCCTCGCCATCAATTGGAGCGAGACAGCGCAACCGCTTATGTTTGGGTGCTGACTCCAGCCAGCTTTGTGCATACTCGTGTTCCGATGATGGCTTTTGCTAAAAACATCAGGTTTGCGGAGGCTGTTTATCGGGAGTGCGATTTCTTATTTATTGATGAAGCAGATAGAGTGCAAGTTCAATTTGATCAACATTTTGCCCCGGATGAAGATTTGATCAAAGTGGACAGTTTCCTCAATAAAGTTGGTTTGGGAATTGCCAAAATCAACAACTCGAACCGCAGTCACACCTATTCTAGGCTCTGGGTAAATTGGGAGCAAGCCAACAATAATATCAGCTCAGCAATTATTAGAATCTACAACCTCCTATCTGAGCAGATATGGCTAGTCAAGTGGCTCGGCAAAATACCTTTTTACAGCCAAGGGGTTTTTGACCGTATAATCAGAGAAATGCTTGTCTCAAAAAATGCCACAGAGTCCATAGACGATAGCGTATTGCCAGTAAGTGACCTCAGCTTAGCGCAGATTAACTTGAGTCAAGAAGTCCTTCGGCTCAGGAAGCAGATAAATGGGTTCCTCAAAGATCCCCTAAACCGGCGCAAGGGAGGGGATCTGACAGACGTAGCCAATGATTTGATTAACAATCCCGATCAGAACCAGGCGTTGATCTATTTGGGGCAGTGGTGCGAAGGGTGGTTGGAGCATAATGGGATAGTTGTGACAGATCCTGTAGAAGTCGTACAGCTAGTCCATAAACTCAGGTTGGCAATCTTAGTTACCGTCTTAGATCATCACTTGATTTATTTGGTTGACAACCTGCCCGCTTTCCAAGATTTGAACGAGTTGCAAGATGTAGTTTATTCGCTGGTGCATCGCCCCCCCTTGGATTATCTGCCAGTGATTCCCGAATCTCCTGTAGGGAATCTGTTGGGTTTCCTCTATAAACCTAGTCAAGATTACAGAGGGGGTAACCTTTCTTATTTTCGGTACATAGGAGTCGGTCGCTATTTACTGTTGAATTTTCATGAATTGTTCTTGTTTGATGGAAGAGTTGGGCCGCACACAATACTGATTTCCGGCACCAGCTATGCTCCTGACAGCCCAGCATACCATATCTCACCTGCTCCTACAGTATTGCTCAAAAGTGCCAAATCTAGTGGCGATATTAGCAAGAGCAGGTTTTTTGCCAAACCTAAACTGAACGAGCAAGGGAAACACGTCAGCATATCAGGCAAGCAGGGAGAAGATAGGGAAGAGGCTTTTGCCCAGATGATTGCTGCGATTTCCAAGGGACAATCATGTTTTATTGATGGTGTTTTCAATGAATTAGCAGATAGAGGTAATTCAAAGGACAAGGCTACTAGAAAGCTGTGGCACGACAGGAAAAGAATTTTGGCGATTACAGGGAGTTATGATAACGCCCTGTTTGCGTGTCAAAGACTCAGGGAAAGGTATCGAGCGTTAGAAATCGATGCCATTCAAACATTGAAGCGGGATAATTATCCAGGACAACAAGATGGAGTGGCAAGAAGTAAAGTTCAAGATCTTAGGCAAACTATCACCCAACTGATATTTGCTCCTCTGATGGCCCTAGAAAGGGGGCATAACATTCTTAACGAAAATCAAATTGCTGCTTTTGGGGCAATATTTTTCTTAAACCGACCGATGCCAGTCCCTGATGATTGGCAAACCACAGTTCGACAATTAAATGCTTGGGGTTTAGCTAAAATTAGCAGCGGTTACGCGCATAATACAATCTCTCAGCAAGCGGATGAGTTCGCCACAGGCGCATTCATATTGATGAATAATTTGACTAGTAGGAGTCCACTCTTCAAGCATTTGACCCGTGAAGAAAGGTAACCGTTCACGGGGGGGTACATCATGCGCATAAACGTCAAAGCCTTGCTAAGCAAAAGCTTTGGGTTTTATGCGCATCAAAATATCGTACCTAAAATGTCTAAAAGACAATTTGCAGACCAGTAT